>Ga0181530_10000380_pt1 | contig 57062 bp, 61 predicted proteins | sample PEATcosm2014_Bin_42_FD_119769 | JGI IMG/M metagenome (GOLD analysis project Ga0181530, IMG submission 119769) | Peatland microbial communities from MTU Mesocosm Facility, Houghton, MI, USA - PEATcosm2014_Bin10_60_metaG | ecosystem: Environmental > Terrestrial > Soil > Wetlands > Peat | place...
AGCGTAATGCCGCAGGGGCACGCGTCAGATGGATGTTCACCACCGAGCGCGCCCGCGCCAAACTCGCGCGTGCTTACCCCGACCCCGCCAAAGAGTCATAATCCCTGTGCAGGGGTACTAGCGGGTTAGCGCGTTTCTTCGGCGCGGCGGCGGCGCTGGGCGGCGCGGAAGGCGCGCTCGGCGGTGATGAACTTGGCGCGTTGATCGGGGGTCAGCGTCGCCAACTCTGTCAATGTCGCGGACACCGCCTCGCGCTGGAATTCGCGGCGGCGAGCGCCGGCCTCGTCGAGGAACTCCAGCACCCGCGCCTGGTTGGCGTCGGGCTTGGCCATCTCGTCCAGCGCATTGTCCAATAGCGGTTCAACCGCCTGGCGCACGCGGTCGCCGCGGGCCAGCATGCTCGCGACGTACTGGTCGAACGCCGCCTGCTGCGGCGGTGAGAGGTCGAGCGACTTGGCAAGGCGGTGGAAGCGTTCGCTGACGCTCAGCACCGGCGGCGGGTTGAGCCGGGTCCACACCGCGCCGGCGACAAAACACAGATTGAGCGCGACGGACACCGCCAGCAGGGCGGCAAGCAGGCGCGGCCGCGACACTCGGCGGGCGGGCGTCAAGCCGGCGAGCGTCGTTGTCATATCTGCGACCCCTCGGTCAGGTCGCGTAGCAGCAGCGTCGCCGGATCGAGCAGTTCGCTTGCCGAGGCTTCGTCATAGGAGCGGACAGCCGAGGTGATGCCGGGCAAGTTGCTGCCGAGGTCAAAGCCGAACCAACCGGCCAGGACGACCGCCGCGGCAAGGCTGCTCCACATTGCCGGGCCGCGCCAGGCTTGCCGACGGGCTTGGCGGATCGGGAACGAGACCACCTCGCCGTGAGTCTCGGATGGATCGAGCAATGCCACGGCTCGCGCGATCATCGCCTCGCCGACCGCTGGCGTCATCGCGGCCGTCAGCGCGCTCGCTGCGGCCGCATCCGCAGCCGCGTCGGGATCGCGCGCGAGCAGCGCGGCGACGCGCTCGCGTTCGTCCTCGTCGAGGCGCCGATCGACAAAACCGGCAAGATCCAGAAAGCGCTCGGTTTCCTCCGAGGACGCCTCGGTATTTTGACTGCGCTCCCACACCGCCCGGTCGGTTGTTCCGGGCGGGAGAGCACCGCTAGTTCCACGGGCTCGCATAGGCGCGATCTCCTCTTATCTGGATTTTATGCCGATTGCCCTGGAGCCATCCCCGCAACTTATTGGTTCCCATCATTCGATCTCGGCCTTGAAGTGAGCGCGCAATTTCAGCATCGCCTTGTGGTGGGCGCTGCGCACCGTCTGCGGATCGATGGAGAGCGCCTGGGCGATCTCGGCGACATCCATCTCGCCGTCATAGAGCATGCCGAGGATTTCGCGCTGGCGCGGCGACAGCAGGCTTTCGGGCAGCTTCAGCTTCGGCGACGGCTCGATGGCGTCGACCTTGAGAAGCGCCTCGGGCACCGCGTCGATCGGCACCGAAATCGGCCGCCGCCGACGCAGCGCGTCGCGCGCTGTGCTGCGCGCGACGATCGTGATCCAGGTCGACAGCGAGGCGCGCGTCGAATCGTAGGTGCGCAGCAGGCGGAATTCGTCTTTGCACAGCCTGACAAAGACGTCCTGGGTCAGGTCCTCGACATCGCCGGTGGTCGGCGCGACGTTGCGCACCGCGGCGACGATCAGCGCCGCATAGCGCCGGACGAACGCCTCCCATGCCCGCTTATCACCGCCGAGCAGCGCGGCGATCGGGTCGGGCTCACCCGATCGCCCCACCGTGCAACCGCGGGTTAGCGGGCGCTCGGGGGCCGACATCGGCGCCGAGGAGCCCGAGGGAAGTTCATGAGAGCCCTGCGAAGAAATCGTTGCCTTTGTCGTCGACGACGATGAAGGCCGGGAAATCGACCACCTCAATGCGCCAGATCGCCTCCATCCCGAGCTCGGGATATTCGAGAAGCTCGACCTTTTTGATGCAGTCCTGCGCGAGCCGGGCCGCCGGGCCGCCGATCGATCCCAGATAGAACCCGCCATGCTTCCTGCAGGCCTCGCGCACCTCGGCGCCGCGATTGCCCTTGGCCAAGGTCACAAAGCTGCCGCCCGCCGCCATGAAGCGATCGACATAGGAATCCATGCGCCCGGCCGTGGTCGGGCCGAACGACCCCGAGGCGTAGCCTTCGGGCGTCTTCGCCGGGCCGGCGTAGTAGATCGGGTGGTCCTTGACGTATTGCGGCAGGCTCTCGCCGCAGTCCAGCCGCTCCTGCAATTTCGCATGGGCGATGTCGCGGGCGACGATCAAGGTCCCCGTGAGACTGAGCCGCGTCTTGATCGGATAACGCGACAAGGTCTGGCGTATTTCCGCCATCGGCCGGGAAAGGTCGATCGGCACGACCGCGCCGCCGAGCGTCGCCTCGTCGATCTCGGGCAGGAAGCGGGCGGGATTGGCCTCCAATTCCTCGAGGAACACCCCGTCGGCGGTGATCTTGCCGAGGATCTGGCGATCGGCCGAGCACGACACGCCGATGCCGATCGGCAGGCTGGCGCCATGGCGCGGCAGGCGAATGACGCGTACGTCGTGGCAGAAATACTTGCCGCCGAACTGCGCGCCGATCCCGAAATCGCGGGTGAGCGCCAGCACCTCCTGCTCGAAATCGCGGTCGCGATAGGCCTGGCCGTATTTGTTGCCGGCGCTCGGCAGCGAGTCGAGATAGCGGCAGCTCGCGAGCTTTACGGTCTTCAGGTTCAGCTCGGCCGAGGTGCCGCCGATCACGATCGCCAGGTGATAGGGCGGACAGGCGGCGGTGCCGAGGCTCTTCAAATTCTTGTCGAGAAAGGCGATCAGCGATTTCGGGTTCAGCACCGCCTTGGTCTGCTGATAGAGGAAGCTCTTATTGGCCGAACCGCCGCCCTTGGCGATGAAGAGGAATTTGTAGGCCTCGCCTGGCTCGGCGTAGAGGTCGATCTGCGCCGGGAGGTTGTCGCCGGTATTGACCTCCTCGTACATCGACAGCGGCGCGACTTGGCTGTAACGCAGATTGGTCTCGGTGTAGGTGCGGCGGATGCCGGCCGAGATCGCCGCCGCGTCATCGTACCCGGTCCATACGCGCTGGCCCTTCTTGGCCATGACGATCGCGGTGCCGGTGTCCTGGCACATCGGCAGCACTTTGCCGGCGGCGATATTGGCGTTCTTCAGCAAATCGTAGGCGACGAAGCGGTCGTTCGACGAGGCTTCCGGGTCGTCGAGGATCGCGGCCAGCGAGGCGAGATGGCCCGGCCGGAGCAGATGCGCGCAGTCGATAAAGGCCTGTTGCGACAGCAGGGCCAGCGCCTCGGGCTCGATCTTGACGACCCGCTCGCCGGCGAATTCGGCGGTCGCGACGTGCTCGCCGGTCAGCTTCTTGTAGTGGGTGTCGTCCGGCCCAAGCGGAAACAGCTCGTGAAAGTCCAGCGCGCTCATGCTGTCTTCCCCTATCAATGCCGCCGCAGGATCACGCTTTCGGCGGCGGCGTCAAGCGCGCCGGTGCGTTGCTCGCCCGGCCCCGCCCGGCTTGACGGCGGGCGAGGCGCGGCGAATATCTGAGACGGGTGGACGATGACGCAAAACATCTACGACGATGACGGGTTCTTTGCCGGATACAGTCGGCTGCCGCGCTCGGTTCAGGGGCTCGACGGCATGCCCGAATGGCCGACGTTGCGCGCGATGCTGCCCGACCTCGATGGCAAGAGCATTGTCGATCTCGGTTGCGGTTTCGGCTGGTTCTGCCGCTGGGCGCGGCAGCAGGGCGCGGCGCGCGTGCTCGGCCTCGACGTCTCGGAAAAAATGCTGGCGCGCGCCCGCGCCGATACCGCCGATCCGGCGATCGTCTACCAGCGCGCCGATCTGGAGCGGCTCGATTTGCCGGGGGCCTCGTTCGACCTCGCCTACAGCGCGCTGACGCTGCACTACCTTGAGAACCTCGACGGAATGATGGCCGCGGTGCACGGGGCTCTGGCGCCCGGCGGGTCGCTGGTGTTCTCGGCCGAGCACCCGATCTATACCGCGCCGGCCAACCCCGGCTGGATGACCGGCGATACCGGGGCAAAGACCTGGCCGGTCGACTCCTACCTCAGCGAAGGACCACGCTCGACCGATTGGCTCGCGCCGGGCGTCGTCAAGCAGCACCGGACCGTGGCGTCCTACCTCAACCTGTTGATCGGGCTTGGCTTTACGATCACACGGGTCGAGGAGTGGGGCCCGAGCGCCGAGCAAGTCGCCGCCCATCCCGAATGGGCCGACGAAGTGCAGCGTCCACCTTTCCTGCTGGTCGCGGCGCGGCGGTAGAGCTGAAGCAATATCCGCTCAGATTGAACCGTCCGTGCCGGCCCCCACCCACCTGCAGGTGACGCCGCAGGTCTCCCTCCCCCGTGTCCACGGGGGAGGGTTGGGAGGGGGCCGGCATTGACGCTCTGCGATTCGCGTGGTTCCGATGCCGCTCTAGCGCTTACGGAAGCTGTCCAGGGTGACGACCTGCCCGCTCTCTTTCGCCGCGGTCGGCTCCGCCTTGTCCACCACCATCGGCAGCGCGGTCTCGTTGCTCGGCGCCGGAGCGGGCTCGGCGAAGGCGAGGGCGAACTCGACCGAGGGGTCGGCGAAGCTGCGGATCGCGGCGAACGGGATCGTCAGCCGCTCGGCCTGCTTGTCGAACGAGAGCAGCACCGAAAACGCCTCGTCGCCGACATCGAGGTCCCAGAACTGGTGCTGCAGGACGATCGTCATCTCCTCGGGGAAGCGCTCGAGGAGCCGCGGCGGGATCGCCACTCCGGGCGCGCGGGTGGCAAAGCCGATATAGAAATGATGCGCGCTCTTCAGCCCCTCCTGCGCGGCGCGGACCAGCGCGTCGCGGATCACCCCGCGCAGCGCGCGCTCGACCATCTTGTCGTAGTGGAACAGGTCCTGCGCCATGTCGCTCGCCCGTCGTCGGAGTTGGCTTGGAGGATGGATAAGGCAAACGCCCAAGGGATCAAAAATCAGTGGGGGGCTTCTGTTGCCCGGTGCCCCCCGAACCGCGAGTTACTCTAGGCTTTTACCCCGTTGGGGGTTAGGCCGCGAGCGCCTCTGATGCGAAATTATCGTTCGCAACTAAGTTATGACCCGATAACGGCGGTATCATACCGGGCGACGGTTCCCATCTTTACCACGCGCGTCGAGCCTATTTCGCCCCCATGAGCCGCCGGCCGATTCTACCAACGGGCCGGCGGTAAATGGTGGAGGCGCCGGGTACCGCCCCCGGGTCCGCAACGCTTATTCCATAGGCCGTTTATCGCCATAGTCGGTTGCCCGACAATCGAGATATAGGATGGCGGCGGGCCGAACGCAATCGGTGCGTCCTTCGAGACGCGCCTGACGGCGCTCAGGATGAGGAAGGACCGGGGCGCTTTAATCCTACCTCATCCTGAGGTGCCTCGCGGAGCGAGGCCTCGAAGGACGCACGGGCCTGAGGAGCACACATGCCGCTCACAGACGAGCAGCGCCGGGAAATCGAGAGCGAGCGGGGCGAGACCCGGCCGACCCGCCGCGCCACCGTGCCGGCGCTGGAGGAAATCCTCTACGAGGCGCTCCCCGTTCTCGACCACGGTTTCGTGCGGGTCATCGACTACATGGGCGATGACGGCGCGATCGTCCAGGCGGCGCGCGTCTCCTACGGACGCGGCACCAGGCGGGTCAGCGAGGACAAGGGCCTCATCCAGTACCTGATGCGCCACCGACACACGACCCCGTTCGAGATGTGCGAGATCAAATACCACGTCAAGCTGCCGATCTTTGTCGCGCGCCAGTGGATCCGCCACCGCACCGCCAACGTCAACGAGTACAGCGCGAGGTATTCGATCCTCGACAACGAGTTCTACATCCCCGCCCCCGAGCATCTCGCGGCCCAGGCGACAACCAACCGTCAGGGCCGCGGCGACGTGCTCGAAGGCGAAGCGGCCAAGCGTGTGCTCGACCTGCTGAGGAGCGACGCCGAGCGCGCCTACGCCGGCTACGCCGAAATGCTCAACGAGAGCCTATCCGGCGACCCGGCCGACCCAAGCTGGCCCGGCCTCGCGCGCGAGCTGGCGCGGATGAACCTGTCGTTGAATTTCTACACCCAGTGGTACTGGAAAACCGATCTCCATAATTTGATGAATTTCCTGAGCTTACGGGCCGATCCTCACGCGCAATATGAAATCCGCGCCTATGCCGACGCGATGATCGGCACGCTCGAACGCTGGGTCCCCCTCGCCCACGCCGCCTTCCTCGAATACCGAATGAACGGGGCGTCGGTCTCGGCAACCGGGATCAAGGTGATCCGGCGGATTCTTGCCGGCGAAACGGTGGAGCAGAAATCGAGCGGCCTCTCCCCCCGCGAATGGCGCGAGCTGATGGCGGTGCTGTATTCAAGTTCGTATGGACGCCCAGAAGGCGGGGGAAATGGCTGATCTCCGCGACCCAAGAGGCTATTGGCAGTGGCTTCAGGAGAATCCGAGGTCCATCGTTCTTCCAGTATTGTCGCGCTTAGCTCTGCGGACTCTCCCGCTGATCATAATTTATCAGCGCTCTAATCCGGGGAGGCCGTTCTTCGCTACTCGTGCCCTGCCCTCATTCCGCTCCGCAGCGATTTCCTTTGCCGCCTCCGGGGCTTACGACCTTGCGCTTCGTGAGGCCGCGATTCTCGCAGAACCTTACGCCGCGGACGCCTATTACAGCGCAGGTAGTGGCAATGATGGGGCGCTGGCGGATGCATACCAAGTAATCTATTACTTAAGATCCAATAGCTTAGACTCTGAAATCCCAAGTTCTTTCAACCGAGATTTCGCTCTTGGCAGTGCTTATTCCGACGCTTTCCGTTGGGCCACTCGGGCTACTGCCACTGAAATTGCGATGCTTGACACCGCGGAATCCACAGATCGCTCACGCATTGCTTTCGATCTAGTACAGAGCCCCCTGTGGCCTAACTCAGGGCCGTTTGTTGCTACCCGGTTGTGGGGGCGATTGAGGCGCACTTTATTAGACGCCGGAGATGACTGGGATGTGTGGGTGCGCTGGTACGAAGACCGGCTCGCTGGCCGACCGTCACTCGGAGAGGCCTTCGACATCGCGGTCGCCACCCTGCCCGAGGAGTTGTGGAAGCAGGGGCCGAAAACGGTTAATGCGCGCATTAAGGAGCTGATCGCCGAGCACACCTCGCCCGAGCCAATCCCCACCCAGGGCGCGGGGCCGCATGTCGTGCTCAACACTGCTTGCAAGATAGATGATGCGCCCCCGGCCGAGATCGACGTTGAAGGCAATAACGTCGCCCGCATTCGCGAATTTCTGCCCCAGGTGCGCCAAGCCGCCGCCGATCTCGCCGGGCACCTCAATCCCAACATCCACCCCGAGCTTGCCCGGAACCTCGCGAGCTACCGCGCGGCGCTCGGCGCCGAGGGCGAAATCGTCGCATGGGGCACACTGTTCGGCTTCGGCGTCCGGCTCGATAATGCCGCCGAGGCGGCGCAACGCGAAATGGAACGATTGCAGGAGCCGCTGGAAGACCCGGGGCAAGAGGCGCTCGCCTCCCTGTTGACCCTGCATGGCATTCTGATCCGCGCAACGGCCGAGGGTCGCGACCTGTCGGACGAGGCGGACCGTTTCCGGCTCACCCGAGACCAACAATCGGCGCTTCGCGATGACGCCGACACCATCGCGCAAAGTCTGAAAAATTCGCCGGACATCATCGAACCACCCGTCGCCGAGCGCGCCAAGGAAGCCGCCGAGACCGTCGGCGAGGGCACGCACCCCGAACGCGGCGCGGCGTATTGGCTGGCGACGATCAAGAACATCGGGACGATTGCCGTGCCGGCGGCCGTCTTGGGTGCGTGGACCTCATGGGTCGGCGGTGCTGGCGAGGACACGATAATCTTGTCTGGCGCCGTGCTGCTGCATCATAACGAGCGGCTTCGCGACGCCGCTAAGGCGATCGGTGACGATTACCATCGCTTGGTCGACGTTGCCCTGGAAACGGCCAGGGATCAAACGAACCTTTCCAAGGCCCAGGCGATCGCGCGGTTGCGTCTGCTGACCCCGTTCCGCGATTTCATCAGCGCCAACGAGGAACCGTTGCGGAGGATTGCGGCCTATTCGACCAATCTCCGCTGGATGATCCGCTATATCGACTTCATCGTCCGCACGAACCCGAACCAGGAGTAACCGATGCCGAAAATCGAACCCTATGCAGCGAAGGGCGTCTACGACCCGCCGATCTATGCGCAGGCGGTCAAGGTCAGCGGCGCCGAGACGCTGCTCTATATCGCCGGACAGGTAGATTACGACGCCGAAGGCCATTGCGCCCATCCCGGCGATTTCGCGGCGCAGGCGAAGGCGGTGCTCGCGATGCTGAAGGCGCAGGTCGAGGCCGGCGGCGGCACAATGGAAAACATCGTCAAGGTCAACACCTACCTGACCGACATCCGCTACCGCGCTGATTATGGGCCGATCCGCACCGAGTTCTTCGGGCCGAAAATGCCGCCGCACACCTTGATCGGGGTAGCCGCGCTGGCCTTCCCCGAACTCCTCATCGAGGTCGAGGCGGTCGCGGTGATCTGATGCGCTTCCCGGCGCAAGCCGGGACCCACTCTTCAGCTTATCGATCCATGGACCGGTTGCGCTGGCGCCGAGACCGGGCTAGGGCACGATCCCCTGAGGTTGAGGCGCCGATGCCGGCCCCCTCCCAGCCGCTACGCGGCTCTCCCTCCCCCGTGGACACGGGGGAGGGTTGGGGTGGGGGCTGGCACCGCGATTCAATTTGATCCGATCCCGCTCTAGGGGGGCCGCGCATGGCCCACAAATGGGCCCCGGCTTTCGCCGGGGAGCGGGGGTTAATTGACCTCAACAGTTCGATCGCCTCTAGGCTCGGGCCTTCGATCATCAAGCGCGGCGGGACGCCCGCATTCCCGGCTGGCGGCAGCGGATTCGCTTGACATTTGTTCTCGTTTTGTCTACATATTGGCTAGCTCGATCGCTTGGCGGGAGGTGCCGAATTCGCTCCGTCGCACCTGGGCAAAAGAAATAACAGGCCGGATCACCACCTGTTATCGGCGCGGATAACAGGCGGATAACAGGCGGTTGACCGCCTGTTATTTGACCTCCACCAGCTCGATCGCTTCCAGGCTCGGGCCTTCGATCATCAAGGCGCGCGTGGGGCCGAGCTTGTAGGGGCCGTCGAGGAACCTGACCCCCTCGCCTTTGAGCTTGTCGATCCAGGCGTCGAGGTCGGCGACCGACAGCGCGATGTGGTCCTGCTGCTGACCCAAGGGGCTGACCAGCGGTTTGTCGCCCTGGTTGGCGTACCAGATCAGCGACACGTCGCCGAACTCGACCCCGGCGCGCGGGGTGCGGAACATGCCGTTCTGCTTCAAGGCCGGCCAGGTGCGGTCGGGGTGGCGCGGCACCTTGCAATTGGCTTCGGTCAGCGTGGTGCCGTCATAGCCGGGGCGCAGCGGCGCGTTGAGGTGTTTCTGGTACCAGATCAGCGCGCAGAACGGGTCTTCCTGCCACATATGGACGTGGTTGAAGCGCTCCTGGCCGTGATTGCCGGCGATCTCGATGAGCGTGTGTTCCGGCGCCTCCATATAGGCAAAGCCGCCGACGCGGGTCGGTTCGATGTGTTGGGCCTTGGCCTCGGCGATCTGCGCCTTGGTGCGGCCGAGCGTGTTGCCGATATTGGGCCAGGTGTCGCTGGAGACGAACACCGCGCCGCCGGTTTCCTCGGTGTAGAGCGGACACATCTCGACTTCGGGGCGCTGCTTGAAATCGGCGACGGTCTTCTGCGAGTCGGTGACGTGCCAGCCGAAATGCCAGATCGCGCTTTGCGGCTCCTGCGGCGGCGGCCGGTCGACCTTGGTGAACAGCACCATCACGTTGTTGTCGGATTTCAGGGCCGGGTAGCCGCCCCATTCGCCCTTCGCGGTGCAGGCGAACTGTCGCGTGTACCAGCCGATCGCCGCATCGGGATCGACCGCGTTCAGGTGGATGTGGTGAAACCCCGGGGTCGGCAGCATGGCGGTCCTCCTGCGATTTGCCGGAAGATTATCACGCGCCTAGTGGTGCGCCAGCGCGCAGGAATGGTCCTGCAGCTCCTCGCCCGAGCCGCGGTCGCCGGTGGCGGGCTCGGCCTGGTCGTCGAGGAGCACAAAGCCGGGCGCGTTTCCGGCGAAGGTCGCGCCGATAACGACCAGGGTCTGGTTCGCCATCGCCGCGCGGGCGCCCGGCACGCCGTCGGCGACGAGAGTGAAGGGATTGGCGCCATCGAGCCCGTCGCCTGAAACGCGCATCGCGCGGTACGGGTGGCCGGCGAGCGGCGCGCCAAGTGGCGCCCATGTGTCGCCGATCGTGGCGAGCTGGCGCTGCACCGCGTCGCGCACCTCGGGCTTGACGCAATCGATGTGGATGTGGAGCTGGTTCTGGGTGCGGCCGAAAACCGAGTTGATCGCCAGGCTGATCGCGTCGCGCGGCAGCGCGGCCTTCGCCGCCTCGACGGTGTAGTGCCGCTCGTTCCAGGCATCGGCGAAATAGTTCGGTGCGCCGGGCGCGAGCACCGCCGGGTCTTCGATGCCGGTGATCTTCGCCGTCGGCATCACGAGGTATTGCGTGTCGCCGTTGATGTCCTTGAGGACCACGTAGGCTTTATCGAGATCGACCACAGCGCAGGGCGCGGGCTGGCCGTACTCGCGCTCGTTCGGCAGACATTTCTGGCTGATGATCTTCCACAACGCGTCGGGATCGGCGGCGCGGACGGTATCGGCAAACGCCAGCAGGGCGGCCAGCGCGAGCAGAAAACGCACGGGCTATTCCACCACGATGCGCGGCGCGGCGCGGCGGACGCCTTCGCCCGACACCTTGGCCCAGACCCGCGCGGCGATCTCGCGGAAGAGCTGCGCGTGCGGCGAGCCGGGGTCGGAGACGGTGATCGGATTTCCGTCATCCGAGGTCTCGCGGATCGCAAGATCGAGCGGCACCTCGCCGAGAAAGTCGCAGCCGAGCCGCTCGGCCTCGCGCCGCGCGCCGCCGTGACTGAAAATGTCGCTGCGCTCGCCGCAATGCGGGCAGAGGAAATAGCTCATGTTCTCGATGATGCCCAGGACCGGCACATCGACCTTCTGGAACATCGAGAGCCCGCGGCGCGCGTCGATGAGGGCGATGTCCTGCGGCGTCGAGACGATGACCGCGCCGGCCAGCGGCACCTGTTGCGCCATGGTCAGCTGCGCGTCGCCGGTGCCGGGCGGCAGATCGACGACCATGATGTCGAGTTCGCCCCACGCGACATCGCGCAGCATCTGGTTCAATGCGCTCATCACCATCGGGCCGCGCCAGATCATCGCGGTCTCCTCGGGAACGAGGAACCCCATCGACATGCATTTGACCCCGTAATTCTCCATCGGGATGAGGGTCTTGCTGTCTTGCATCGAGGGGCGGCCGGAAATCCCCAGCATGCGCGGCATCGAGGGACCGTAGATGTCGGCGTCGAGCACCCCGACCGAAAGCCCATTCGCCTTGAGGCCGAGCGCCAGATTGGCGGCGACCGTCGATTTGCCGACCCCGCCCTTGCCGGAGGCGACCGCGACAATCGCGCCAACCCCCGGCACCGCGCCCCGCCGGCCGATCTGCGCCGCCGGCCCTTGCGCGTGCGCATGCGGCGCCGGCTGCTGCGCCCCTGAGGACCGTGCCTGCGGCGGGCGCGACTCGGCGGTCAGCACCGCGGTCACCGAGAGGACGCCCGGCAGGATTTCGACCGCCTGCTCGGCGGCCTTGCGCAGCGGTTCGAGGCGCGGCCCGCGCTCGGCCTCGACCTCGATCGCGAAGCCGACATTGCCGTCGCGAATGACGATCCCCGAGACCATGTTGAGCGAGACGATGTCGTTGCCCTTGTCGGGGTCGCGGACGTTTCCCAGCGCGTCGAGAATCTGTCGCTCGGTGACGGCGGCCATCGTTTTCTCCGGGGCGGCTGGGCGGAACCCCTGGGAGATAGGCCCACCAGTTGCACTTGACAACATCTGCGCGTACGCCCTCTATCGCCGGCGGTCCGGGGCGCAGTCCCGAAAGGCTCAAGCGCGATGATTTGGATGAGCGAGCGCGGCGGTCCGTGGGGCGGGGGCCGCGGCGGCGGGGGAGGAAGCGGCGGTGGCGGTGGCGGCGGGCCCTGGGGGGGCGGCCGCGGCGGCGGCAATGGCAGCGGCGGGCCCGGCCCCCGCGGGCAGCCGCCCAATTTCGAAGAGATGCTGCGCCGCGGTCAGGACCGGTTTCGCCAACTCCTGCCGGGCGGGTATGGCGCCGGCACGGTCATCGCGATCGCCGTCGCGGCGATCGTCGTGCTGTGGCTGGCGAGCGGGTTCTATCGCGTGCTGCCGGACGAGGTCGGCGTCGTGCTGCGCTTCGGCGCCTATAACCGGATGACGCAGCCAGGCCTCAACTATCATTTGCCGATCCCGATCGAGAGCGCGCTGACCCCGAGCGTCACCCGGGTCAACCGTACCGAGATCGGCTATCGCTCGAGCGAATCGACGTCCACGGGAGGCGGCCGTCAGCTCCCCGAAGAAGCGCTGATGCTGACCGGCGACGAGAATATCGTCGACATCAATTTCACCGTGCAGTGGGTGGTCAAGGACGCAAAAGCCTATCTGTTCAATATCCGCAACCCCGAAGGCACGGTGAAATCGGCGGCGGAAAGCGCGATGCGCGAGATCGTCGGCCAGACCCCGATCGCCCAGGCGCTGGCCGAGGGCCGCGGCAAGATCGAGACCGATACCCAGCACCTGCTGCAATCGATCCTCGACTCTTACGGTGCCGGGATCGAGATCACGCTGTTGCAATTGCAGAAGGTTGATCCGCCGGCGCCGGTCATCGAATCGTTTCGCGACGTGCAGCGCGCGCTCGCCGACCGCGAGCGGCTGCGCAACGAGGCCGAATCCTATCGCAACGACATCCTGCCGAAGGCGCGCGGCGCGGCGGCGCAAATTCGCCAGGACGCCGAGGCCTACCGTGCCGAGATCACCAACCGCGCGCAGGGTGACGCCGACCGCTTCACCGCGGTCTACAAGGCCTACAAGGTGTCCGAGGACGTTACCGCCCAGCGGCTCTACCTCGAAACCATGGAGGAGATCCTCAAGAACAGTCACAAGGTGATCATCGACAAGTCGCTGCTTGGGCAGGGCGGCATCGTGCCCTACCTGCCGTTGCCGAGCCTTCCCGGCTTTACCCCGCCGACCGCGGCGGCGCAGCCTGCGACGCCGCCGTCGACCAGTCCGGGGGGCAGGCAATGAGCCGCCGCCTTCTTATCGTCATCGCCGTGGTGCTGGTCGCTGCCGGCATCTTGATGGACAGCTCGCTGTTTATCGTCGATCAGACCGAGTCGGCGCTGGTGTTGCAGTTAGGCCAGCCGCGCCGGGTGATCCGCGACCCCGGCCTGCAATTCAAACGGCCGTTTGTCGAGGATGTGGTGATCTACGACAATCGTCTTCTCGATTTCGAGCCGCCGCCTGAGGAAGTGATCGTCTCCGACCAGAAGCGGCTGGTCGTCGACAGCTATGCCCGCTACCGGATCACCAATCCGCTGCTGTTCTACCAGACTGTCGGCACCGAGGCCGGGGTACGCGCCCGGCTTTCCGCGATCGTCAACGGCAGCCTGCGCCGGGTGCTCGGCAACGTGACTTTGTCCGACATCTTGTCGGCGAAGCGTGCCGGGATCATGCTGAATATCCGCGACGAGGTCGCCGACGAGGCCAAGGCGTTCGGCATCATCGTCGTCGATGTTCGCTTGCGCCGCGCCGACCTCCCCGAGGAGAACAGCGAGGCGATCTATGCCCGGATGAAATCGGAACGTCAGCAGCAGGCGTCGCAGTATCGCGGCGAGGGCGCCGAGGCGGCGCAGACCGTTCGCGCCACTGCCGAGCGCGAGCGCACGGTGATTCTCGCCGAGGCGCAGCGCGATGGGCAGCGTGTACGCGGCGACGGCGATGCCCAGGCGGTCAAGACCTATGCCGACGCGTTCGGCCAGGACAAGGCGTTCTTTGCCTTCTACCGCTCGCTGCAGGCCTATCGCTCTGCCCTTAACGGTCAAGATACCTCGTTCGTGCTCAGTCCCGACAACAGCTTCTTCCGCTTCTTCAACGGCCTGTCGGGGACGGCGAGCCCGGCTCCAGCCTCGCCGCCCGCTCAGCATTGATCGCGTGACCACCAGCTGATGCGGGATTTCGCCACGGCGATCGCCCTCGTCCTGGTCATCGAGGGAATTCTCTACGCGCTGCTGCCCGAGGCGATGAAGCGCCTGGCGGTGCGCGCGACGGCGGCGCCGGCACAGTCGTTGCGGATCGCCGGACTGGTCGCCGCCTGCCTCGGAGTCGTGCTGGTATGGACCTTGCGGCACTAAGAAATCTGGCTTGCTTCATGCTTCTCCCTTAAGCTGACGCTTACGGGTGGCGGGGTTGTATCGTCTGCCTGTCGCTCACTCATCGATTTTAAGGAGTCGCGGACGGTGTCGTTGTTTCCTATATCGGGCCTTCGACGTTCGGTCGTAGCGGCGCTTGCGGTGCTGCTGATCGCCGCACCGGTCGGATTTTGCACGATCGGCGTGGGCCAGGCGATGGCGCGTTCCGCGCCCGACAGTTTCGCCGATCTCGCCGAAAAACTCCTGCCGTCCGTCGTCAACGTCTCGACAACGCAGACCGTCAAGCCCGAGCAGCACAGCGAACGCAACACCCCCGAGCTTCCGCAATTCCCGCCGGGTTCGCCGTTCGAAGAGTTTTTCAAGGATTTCTTCAACCACAACCGCTCGCAGAAGCAAGGCGAGCCCGAGGCCGAGACCCGCAAGGCCACATCGCTCGGCTCCGGCTTCATCATCGATCCCGCCGGCTATGTCGTGACCAACAACCACGTCATCGCCGATGCCGACGAGATCACCGTCATCCTGCACGACAACACCAGCCTCAAGGCCGAGGTCGTCGGCCGCGACACCAAGACCGATATCGCCGTGTTGAAGATCAAGTCGGACAAGCCGCTCGTCGCGGTCGAGTGGGGCGACAGCGACAAGTCGCGAGTGGGTGACTGGGTGCTGGCGATCGGCAACCCGTTCGGACTCGGCGGCACGGTCACCGCGGGCATCCTGTCGGCGCGCCAGCGCGACATCAATTCCGGACCCTACGACGATTTCCTGCAGACCGACGCCTCGATCAATCGCGGCAATTCGGGCGGGCCGATGTTCGACATGGACGGCCAGGTGATCGGCATCAACACCGCGATCTACTCACCCTCGGGCGGCTCGATCGGCATCGGCTTCGCTATCCCCTCGGCGCTCGCTCACGAGGTCGTGTCCGAGTTGATCACCGAGCCGGACCACACCGTGCATCGCGGCTGGCTCGGTGTGCGCATCCAGGCCGTCACCGACGAGATCGCCGACAGTCTGGGGCTCGACAAGGCCAAGGGCGCGCTCGTCGCCAGCGTCAGCGACAACGGGCCGGCGCAGGCTGCCGGCATCCAGCCGGGCGACGTGATCCTGACCTTCGACGGCAAACGGGTCGAGGACATGCGGCATCTGCCGCGGCTCGTCGCCGAGACGCCGGTCGACAAGATGGTTCCGGTGACGGTGTGGCGGAAGCGCAAGGACACCTCGCTTCAGGTCAAGGTCGGCCGGCTGACCGAAACCGAAACCGCTAGCGCGACCGACACTCCCAAGACCGCGCCGAAGAGCGACGCCGACACGGTCAAGGCGCTGGGCATGACCCTTTCGGACGTGACGCCCGAGCTGAAGGAGAAATATTCGCTTGGCGACGGCGCCAAGGGCGTCGTCGTCGTTGATGTCGTCAAGGACGGCCCTGGCGCGGAGAAGGGCCTGCGCCCCGGCGACGTGATCATGGAAGCCGCGCAGGAAGAGGTGAAGACCGCGAGCCAGATCGCCGGCAAAGTCGCCGATGCGAAGAAATCCGGCCGCAAATCGATCCTGTTGCTGGTCGAACGACAGGGCGATCTGCGCTTTGTCGCGCTGCGGATCGATCAGAGTTAGCCGTCAGCCGCTAACAATTTCCTCGCCGCGATAACTCTGGGCATAAAGCAGCGCGGTAAGATCGGCATGGTCGACGCGCCAGCGCGACGCGGCGGCGACGGCTGGCTTGGCGCGAAAGGCGACGCCGAGCCCGGCGGTTTGCAGCATCGGCAGATCATTGGCGCCGTCGCCGACGGCGAGGGTGTCGTCGAGCGCGAGACCGAGTTCAGCAGCGAGCGACATAAGTGTTTCGCGCTTGGTGGCGCCGGTGACGATCGGCGGGATCAGCGTGCCCGCCAGTTTGTCGCCGTCGAGCGCGAGCCGGTTGGCGACGACCCGGTCAAAGCCGAGTGCCCTGGCGACCGGCTCGGCGAATACCGTGAAACCGCCCGAGACCAGAGCGGTCGTGACGCCTGCGCGCCGCAGGGTCGCGATGAGTTGCCGGGCTCCCGGCATCAGCCGGATGCGCCGGGCGGCCTGGTCGAGCACGGTGGCCGGCAGGCCGCGCAGCAAGGCGACGCGCTCGGAAAGCGCGGCGACGAAATCGATCTCGCCATTCATCGCCCGCCTGGTGATCTCGGCGACATGCGCGCGCATGCCGAGAAAATCAGCCAGCTCCTCGAGCATCTCGTTCTCGATGATCGTAGATTCGAAATCGGCGACGAGAAGGTGCTTGCGGCGGCTTGCGGCCGGTTGGATCACGACATCGATCGGTCGCTCGCCGATCGCGGCGCGGGCTTCGCTCTCGCCGGCGGCGACGTCGCAGGCGCCAGGCCCGAGCCAATCGGCGACAAGCCTGCCGACCGCATCGCGTAGCGCGGCTTCCGCGCCCGGCGCGGCGATCAGGGTGACGACTTGCTGCATGGCCGTAAGTGCGTCCTTTGAGGGCTGCTTCGCAGCCACCTCAGGATGAGGATGGCCGGTAGATGGCACAAAGAAAATCCCTCATCCTGAGGCGCTCGCGAAGCGAGCCTCGAAGGACGCACGGAGCTGATCCAGCCGCGCAATGGATACTGTCATCATCATCGCCGGGCCGAGCGCGAGCGGCAAATCCGCCTTGGCGCTCGATCTCGCCGCGCATTATGGCGGCACGGTCATCAATGCCGACGCGCTGCAAATCTATCGCGATCTGCGCATCCTCTCGGCGCGGCCCGACCGAGCGGCGGAGGCGCGGGCGCCGCATCGGCTCTACGGCTTTCTCGACGCGGCCGAGCGCGGGTCGGCGGCGCGCTGGCGCAAGCTGGCGCTGGCCGAGATTGGGGCATCCCTGGCAGCAAAACGCCTGCCGATCCTGGTCGGCGGCACCGGGCTTTATCTGCGCGCGCTGATGCAAGGCCTGGCGCCGGTACCCGATATCCCTACGGAAATCCGCGACGAGGCGGCAAGGCTCTACCAGCGGCTTGGCGGCGTGGGTTTTCACGAACGCCTGGCGCAGCTCGATCCCGCGGCGGCATCGCGCTTCCCGCCCGGCGATCGCACGCGCCTCATGCGGGCCTACGAGGTCGTGCGCGCGACCGGCACGCCGATCGGCGAATGGCAGCGCCACCCGGCGGCGTCCGCGGCGCCCTACCGCTTCGCGACACTGCTGCTTGCCCCGCCGCGCGACGCGCTCTACGTCGCATGCGACGCGCGTTTCGCGGCGATGATCGAAGCCGGTGGGCTGGACGAGGCGGCGGCGCTGATGGCGCGCAACCTGGCGCCCGATCTGCCGGCGATGAAAGCGGTCGGCGTGCCCGAACTGATGCGCCATCTGCGCGGCGAGACCGCGCTCGCCGACGCGATCGCGGCCGGGCAGCAGGCGACAAGGCGCTACGCCAAGCGTCAGCTGACCTGGTTCCGTCATCAGCTCGACGCAGATCTGATCTGCGTTGAGCAATATTCGGAAAGTTTTTTGCACTGCTCACGCCATTTTATTGATCATTTGCTATTGACCCGCTGACGATAGCTGGTACGTTGCACGCCCCGCGCCGGCCGTTTCCGGCGCGCTCTGCGTTTCTCAGTTAGGTTTCTTGGGGAGAGGATCATGCCGGCCGAGCCGATGAGCGGAGCGGATATCGTCATCAAGTCGCTCGTCGATCAGGGCGTCGATGTCGTATTCGGCTATCCGGGTGGCGCGGTCCTGCCGATCTACGACTCGCTGTTCAAGCAGAATAATCTGCGCCATGTGCTGGTGCGCCAGGAAGGCGGCGCGGTGCACGCCGCCGAGGGTTACGCGCGCTCGACCGGCAGGGTCGGCGTCGTGCTTGTCACCAGCGGCCCCGGCGCGACCAATGCGGTGACGGGCCTGACCGACGCGCTGATGGACTCGGTGCCGATCATCTGCCTCACCGGCCAGGTGCCGACGCATCTGATCGGCAACGACGCGTTCCAGGAAGCCGATACGACCGGCATCACCCGGCCGTGCACCAAGCATAATTACCTGGTCCGCGATGTGGCCGACCTCGCGCGGGTGATGCACGAGGCGTTCTACATCGCCAAGAGCGGCCGGCCGGGCCCGGTCGTGATCGACCTGCCAAAGGATGTGCTGTTCGCGCTCGGCCCCTATACGGCGCCAGAGACGATCGGGCACAAGAGCTACCGGCCGCAGACCCGGCCGGACCCGGCGCGGATCGACGAGGCGCTGAAGCTGATCGCCGGCGCCGAGCGGCCGCTGATCTATGGTGGCGGCGGCCTGATCAATTCGGGGCCGGAGGCTTGCCTCCGGTTTGCCGAGTTCGTGCGGCTTGTCGATGCTCCCTGCACCTTGACCCTGATGGGCCTCGGCGCGTTGCCGGCGAGCGACCCGCACTTCCTCGGCATGGTCGGGATGCACGGCACGTACGAATCGAACATGGCGATGCACGATTGCGACGTCATGGTCGCGGTCGGATCGCGCTTCGATGACCGGGTGACCGGGCGACTCAACGCGTTTTCTCCGGGCTCGAAGAAAATCCACATCGACATCGATCCCTCTTCGATCAACAAGAACGTGCGGGTCGACGTGCCGATCATCGGCGATTGCGGCGAGGCGCTGAAAGCGCTGATCGAGGGGTGGGCCAAGGCGGCGCCAAAGCGCCAGCCGGCCGGCCGCGCCAAGTGGTGGAAGCGGATCGACGAATGGCGCAGCCGCGACTGCCTGCGCTATGACCGCGGCCGCAAGGATGTGATCAAGCCGCAACACGCGTTGGAGCGGCTCTATGCGCTGACCCGGGACCGCGACCTCTTTATCACCACCGAGGTCGGCCAGCATCAGATGTGGGCGGCGCAGTTCTTGAAGTTTGAAAAGCCCTACCACTGGATGACTTCTGGCGGGCTCGGCACGATGGGCTACGGGTTGCCGGCCGCGGTCGGGGTCCAGGTCGCGCATCCGGATGCGCTGGTCATCGATGTCGCCGGCGAGGCGTCGATCCTGATGAACATTCAGGAGATGTCGACGATCAGCCAGTACCGGCTGCCGGTGAAGGTGTTCATCCTCAACAACCAATACATGGGCATGGTGCGCCAGTGGCAGGAATTGCTGCATGGCGGCCGCTATTCCGAGAGCTATACCGCGGCGCTGCCCGATTTCGTCAAGCTGGCGGAGGCGTTCGGCGCCACGGGCCTCAGAGTCGAGCGGCCCGATCAGCTCGACGACGCGATCCGCAAGATGATCGACACGCCGGGCGCCGTCATCGTCGATGTCGCGGTGGACGAACTGGAAAATTGCTTCCCGATGATCCCTTCCGGCGCGGCCCATAACGAGATGCTGCTCGGCCCCGAGGACGAGGCGAAAAAGCCGGTCTCGGAAGAGGGCATGGTGCTGGTGTAGGGGTCATGCCTGATAGCGAGCGCCACACGATCGCGGTCTTGGTCGATAACGAGCCGGGCATTCTGGCGCGCGTGGTCGGGCTTTTTTCCGGGCGCGGCTATAATATCGACAGCCTGACCGTCGCCGAGGTCGACCGCAGCAACAGCCTGTCGCGGATCACCGTTGTGACTTCGGGCACGCCGATGATCATCGAGCAGATCAAGGCGCAACTGTCGCGCCTCGTGCCGGTGCGCAAGGTGCACGACCTGACCGACGAGGGTCCCCACGTCGAGCGCGAACTGGCGCTGATCAAGGTCGCCGGCAAGGGCGAGAACCGTATCGAGTCTTTGCGCCTCGCCGATGTCTTTCGCGCCCGCGTCATCGATTCGACGACCGAAAGCTTCGTCTTTGAGATGACCGGCTCGGCCGAAAAGCTCAACGCGTTCATTACACTGATGGAACCTTTGGGACTTGTCGAAGTGTCACGCACCGGCGCGGTGGCGATCGCCCGCGGCCCAGGTCAATTTTGAAGCTCGGCCAGTTCTAGATTTCGCACGAGGGAGACGACCATGCGCGTTTATTACGACCGTGACGCCGATGTGAACCTGATCAAGGCGAAGAAGGTCGCGGTCATCGGCTATGGCAGCCAGGGCAACGCCCATGCCAATAATCTGCGCGATAGCGGCGTCAAGGATGTGGTTGTCGCGCTGCGCCCCGGCTCGGCTTCGGCGCAAAAGGCCGAGGCGGTCGGGATCAAGGTGCTGAACCCCGTCGAGGCGGCGAAATGGGCCGATGTCGTGATGGTGTTGGCGCCCGACGAGTTGCAGGCGGCGCTCTACAACAGCGACCTCAAGCCCAATATGCGCGAGGGCACCGCGCTCGCCTTCGCGCACGGGCTCAGCATCCATTTCCGTCTGATCGAGCCGCGCCCCGACATGGATGTGTTCATGATCGCGCCGAAGGGGCCGGGCCACACGGTGCGCTCGGAATACCAGCGCGGCGGCGGGGTGCCCTGCCTCGTCGCGGTCGAACAGAACCCGTCGGGCAACGCGCTGGAGATCGCGCTTTCCTATGCCTCGGCGATCGGCGGCGGGCGCGCCGGGGTGATCGAGACCAGCTTTCGCGAGGAATGCGAGACCGACCTCTTCGGCGAGCAATCGGTGCTGTGCGGCGGGCTCACCAGCCTGATCGTCGCCGGCTACGAGACGCTGGTCGAGGCCGGCTACGCGCCGGAAATGGCCTATTTCGAGTGCCTGCATGAGGTAAAGCTGATCGTCGACCTGATCTACGAGGGCGGTATCGCCAACATGCGCTACTCGATCTCGAACACCGCCGAATACGGCGACTACACGCGCGGCGAGCGGGTGATCAGCCTCGAGGTCAAAGCCGAGATGAAGCGCATCCTCGCCGAAATCCAATCCGGCCGCTTCGCCAAGGAGTGGGTGCTCGAAAACAATGCCGGCCAGCCGAGCTTCAAGGCGATGCGCCGGCGTGCCGCCGAGCACGACATCGAAAAGGTCGGCGAACGGCTGCGCGCGATGATGCCGTGGATCAAGCAGAACGCGCTCGTCGACCGGACGAAGAACTAGTTAGAGCGCCGCCCCCGTGAGGGGCCGCCGGCGGTCGCCGCGCGTCCTGCACGTCGCGGCCGAGCTCTACCCCTGGGTGAAGACCGGCGGGCTCGGTGATGTGGTGGCGGCGCTGCCGCCGGCCCTGGCTGCCGAGGGTATTGACGCGCGGCTGTGCCTGCCGGGTTTCCCGGCTTTTCTCGACGCGTTTTCGACCGGCGACGTGGTTCGGCTCGCGACGCCGTTCGCGGCCGAGCGGGTGCGGGTCGCGCTCGCCTATCTGCCGGGCAGCCGGGTGGGCGCCTATTTTGTCGATCATCCGGCGTTCTACGATCGGCCCGGCGGCCCGTATGGCGGTCCCGATGGCAGGGAATGGCCCGACAATCATCGCCGCTTCGCGCTGCTCGCCTGGGTCGCGGCGGCGTTAGGAACCGGCGCCGATCTCGGGTGGCGACCCGATATTGTGCACGCGCATGATTGGCATGCCGGGCTCGCCCCGGCCTATCTGAAGGCGCAGCCCGCCCCGGGATCGGCAGTGCCGGCGAGCGTCATGACGATCCACAACCTGGCCTATCCGGGATATTTCCCGGCAGGGATCTTTCCGGAGCTGTCGCTGCCGGCGGAGTTTTTCACGATCGACGGCCTCGAATTTTTCGGCGGCGTGTCGTTTCTCAAAGCGGGTCTCGCCTATGCCGACCGGCTGACGACGGTCAGCCCGACCTATGCGCGCGAAATCCAGACCGCCGAGTTCGGCGCCGCACTCGATGGGTTCTTGCGGCTGCGCGCTGGTGTGCTGACCGGCATCCTCAACGGGGTCGACCCGGTGGTGTGGGACCCGGCGAATGACCCGGCATTGCCGGCGCCCTATGGGATCGACAATGCCGAAGCCGGCAAGGCGGCGGCGAAGGCGGCGTTGCGCAAGCGGCTTTACCTGGGCGAGGCGGCGGGTCCGGTATTCGGCGTCGTCAGTCGGCTGACCCCGCAAAAGGGTCTCGACCTCGTGCTCGACGCGGCCGCGGAACTCGTCGCCGGCGGCGGGCAACTCGCCCTGCTCGGCAGCGGTGACCGCGATCTCGAAACCGGCTTCGCCGAGGCCGCGCGGCAATGGCACGGCAATGTCGGGGTTGAGATCGGCTACGACGAGGCGCTGGCGCGGCTGATCACCGCTGGATCGGACGTGATGCTGGTGCCGTCGCGCTTCGAGCCGTGCGGGCTGACGCAGCTTTACGCGCTGCGCTACGGCACCTTGCCCCTGGTGCGACGCACCGGCGGGCTTGCCGACACGGTCGTCGACGCGACCCCGGCCCGGCTGCGCGACAAGACCGCGACCGGTTTCACCTTCGAGGCCGCGACCCCGGAGGCACTTGTCGCGACGCTCGAATGGGCGATCGCGGCCTACGCGAACCGCGCAAGCTGGCGGCAGATGATGCGCCAGGCGATGACCCGCGATTTCAGCTGGGCGCAATCGGCGCGGCGATACGCGGCGCTGTACCGGGAGCTGGTGGCAGGGTAATTACTCGGCGGCCTTCGGGACGCGACGGGCTCTGCCCAGCTTGGTTTCGTCGCCGCGACCGGCGAGCAACCCCGCGACAGAGATGTCTTCGTCGATCTCTTCCCAATGGAGGCCGCGCGCGCTGAGCCGACACGCCTCGCGTTGAGTGCGACTTGCGTGAAGAAGACGCGGGAACCAGGCAAGCGGTACGCCCAGCGTTCGGCCATCCGACAATTCAACCCAAAAGCTGTCGTCGTCGAAGCGTACGCCCATTGGCCTAACGGAAGAACTGGTACCAAACCCGCTCGATCTCTTCACGGTTCGCCTCGACCAGCCTAACGAGTTCGTTCAGGACTTGCGCGTTGAAGCCATCATTATAGGCAACCGACACCTCTGGACGAAGCCAAAGCTTAGCCTCGAATTCGCCTCTTTCGATGTGTACATGAGGCGGCTCCCGCGGACGGCCTTCGTTGGCGAAGAAGAAAAAGCGAAAGCCGTGCCTACGGAAGACCGTCGGCATGCGAAGACGGCTAACCCCCCAAAATCGTCCCCGCCTCAATGCCGGCGTCGCTCGACTTGATCTTGGCGCCGTCGTCGACGCGCACGCGCGACACGTCGATGAACCCGCCCTGGCAGTGGATGCGCATGCCGTCCGGCCCGGATGAGACGATCTCGCCCAATTTCTTGCCGCGCACCGAGCCGAAGGTCGGCGCCATGACTTTCTTGGCGTCGAACAGATAGAGCTTCTTGTCGCCGCACGGCGTCCAGGCGCCCGGCGCCGGGTTGCAGCCGCGGATCAAATCGTAGACGAAATCGACGTGGTTCGCCCAGTTGATGCGGCTTTCCGCCTCGCGCACCCAGCCCTCATAGGTCGCTTCGCTGTCCTCCTGGGTCCATTCGGTGGCGCGGCCGCCGTTGACGAGGTCGGCCGCCTGCACCAGCGCCTCGACCCCGAGCGGGAAGATCTTGTCGAAATAGAGCGAGGCGGCGGTGTCGTCGGGGCCGATCGCGACGCGCTTCTGCAGGATAACCGGGCCCTCGTCGAGGCCAGGGGTCGGGCGGAAGATCGTCAGCCCCGTCTCCTTGCGGCCGCGGATGATCGCCCACGGGATCGCCGCCGGGCCGCGATGCAGCGGCAACAGCGACGGGTGGAACTGGATCATCCCGTGCTTCGGGATCGCGCAGAATTCCGGCGGCGCGAACAGCAGCACATAGGCCATCACGCCGATATCGGCGTTGAGCCCTTTCAGTGTCTCCTGCGCTTCGGGGTCGGAGTATTTCGGGAAGCGGTAGACCGGCAGCTTCTTCTCCTCGGCCGCCTGGACCAACGGATCGGGGCGCGCGCCCGGCCGCTCCGGCGCGGCGAAGACGCCGACGATCGTGTCGCCGCGGGCGATGAAGGCCTCCATCACCGATTTGCCAAATGCCTGTTGACCGACGATGACGATGCGCATCTCGTGTGCCTCCCGCTCTAGACGCTGGCGACAGAGTTCCACGCCGCGCCCGGCGGCGGCAAGCCCGTCGCATTAAACGAAGGCTGTATCGCGGCCGACGGCCCCCGTATGATGCTGCCCCGTTCAATCACCGCGATGGTCAGGCCTGTGCTCTGCATCCGAAAAATACAAGGCGCCGCCGTTCTGCTCCTGCTGCTCGCCGGGTGCGCACCGCAACCGGCGCCGACGACGGCCGAGGCCGGCCGCTATCTCGTTTATTTCGACGAGTTCAGCGCGCGCGTCACCGAGGAAGCCAAAGGGATTATATCGACGGCGGCCGCGAAGGCGCGCGAGGTCGGCGCCAAGACGATACGCATCGAGGGCCGTGCCAGCGCCACCGGCGGGGCGATCGCCAACCAAAAACTCGCCGAAACGCGCACCCAGGTGGTCTACGACGAGCTGCAGAAGGACGGGGTCGATCCGACCACCATCCAGCAGCAGCCGATCGGCCAGACCGGCTCCGGCGATACCGGGGTGACCGAGCGCCGCGTCGATATCGTGCTGTTGAAATAACCACCACGGGTGGTCATCCCCGGGCTTGACCCGGGGATCTCCCTGGTCAGGCGATTGGCGCCGCCGGCGCGGCTTGCAGGTTGAAGGCGGCTTCCATCAGCGCTTGCGTGTAGGGGTGCTGCGGCGCTGACAGGATCGTCTGAGTGTCGCCGGCCTCGACGATCTCGCCGTCCTTCATCACCAGGATCTCATGCGCAAGCGCGCGCACGACCTTAAGGTCATGGCTGATGAAGAGATAGGTAAGTCCGTGGCGTTGCTGCAAATCGCGCAGTAGGTCGACGATCTGGGCCTGCACCGACATGTCGAGCGCCGAAGTCGGTTCGTCGAGCACGATAAAACGCGGCTTCAGCACCAGGGCGCGGGCGATCGCGACGCGCTGGCGCTGGCCGCCGGAAAATTCGTGCGGGTAGCGCTCCGCGATTTCCGGGTCAAGGCCGACCTCGACCAGCGCCTCGTCGATGCGCTGGCGCGCCTCGCCCTCGTCGCGCGCGAGGTGATGGACGAGCAGCCCCTCGCCCACAATCTGGGCGATCGACAGACGCGGCGACAGGCTCGAATACGGATCCTGGAAGACAATCTGCATCTCGCGGCGCAGCGGACGCAGCTGCCTCTGCCGCTCGCCGCTGATCTCGCGGCCGGCGAAGCGGATGGCGCCCTCGGATTCGACGAGGCGCAGCAGAGCGAGGCCCAGCGTCGTCTTGCCGGAGCCGCTCTCGCCCACGACCCCGAGTGTCGTCCCGGCGCGCAGCCTCAGCGACACGCCGTTGACCGCCTTGATGTAGCTCCTGATCCGCCGGAGCAGACCGCCGCGCACCGGGAACCACACTTTCAGCCCATCGCCCTCGACGAGCAGCGGCGCATCCGCGGGCGGCGGTTCCGGGCGGCCCTTCGGTTCCGCGGCCAGCAGCCGTTTGGTGTAAGGGTGTTGCGGTTGGGCAAAGAGCTCCGCGACCGGCGCTGCCTCGACGATTTCGCCCTGCGACATTACGCAGACCCGATCGGCCATCTTTTTTACGATCGACAAATCGTGGGTGATGAGCAGCAGCGCCATACCGAGCCGATCGCGCAGCTCGTGCATCAATTCGAGGATCTGCGCCTGGATCGTCACGTCGAGCGCGGTGGTCGGCTCGTCGGCAATCAGGATGTCGGGCTCGTTGGCGATCGCCATCGCGATCATCACCCGCTGGCGCTGCCCGCCCGACAGCTGGTGCGGATAGGCGTTGAGCCGGCTTTCGGCTTCGCGCAACCCGACCAGGCGCAACAGGTCGAGCGTGCGCGCCCGCACCGCGGCGGCCGACAGATGGTTGTGGATGACGAGGGTTTCGGCGACCTGCTTTTCCAGCGTGTGCAGCGGGTTGAGCGACGTCATCGGCTCCTGGAACACGATGCCGATGCGGTTGCCGCGCACATCGCGCAGCCGTGCCGGAGCCGCGCCGACGAGCTCCTCGCCGGCGAATTTGATGCTGCTGTCGGGGTCGTGCGACGCCGCCGGGTAGGGCAGGAGCTGCATGACCGACAACGCGGTCACCGACTTGCCCGAGCCGCTTTCGCCGACCAGGGCCAGGGTCTCGCCGCGGTCGAGGTCGAACGAGATGCGCTTCACCGCGTGCACCGGCGCCGCGCCGCGCCAGCCGGCGAAGGTGACGCTGAGGTCGCGGGTTTCGAGGAGACTCACCCGATCACCTTGCGCGGATCGAACGCGTCGCGCACCGCCTCGCCGACAAAGGTGAGGAGGCTCAGCATGATCGCGAGCACGGCGAACGAGGTGATGCCGAGCCACGGCGCCTGCAGATTGGCCTTGCCCTGGGCCAACAGCTCGCCGAGCGAGGGCGAGCCCGGCGGCAGGCCAAAGCCGAGGAAATCGAGGGAGGTCAGGGTCGTGATCGAGGCATTGAGGATGAACGGCATAAAGGTGATCGTCGCCACCGTCGCGTTCGGCAGCACATGGCGCACGATGATCTGCCGGTCGGGCATGCCAAGCGCGCGCGCGGCGCGGACATAGTCGAAATTGCGCGCCCGCAGGAACTCGGCGCGCACGACATCGACAAGGCTGGTCCACGAAAAGAGCAGCATTAGCCCCAGCAGCCACCAGAAGTTCGGCTGCACGATGCTGGCGAGGATGATCAACAAATAGAGCACCGGCAGGCCCGACCACACCTCGATAAAGCGCTGGAGGCCGAGATCGACGAGCCCGCCGAAATAGCCTTGAATCGCGCCGGCGGCGACCCCGATCACCGATGACGAGAGGGTCAGCGCCAGGCCGAACAGCACCGAGATGCGGAACCCATAGATGAGGCGCGCCAGCACGTCGCGGCCCTGGTCGTCGGTGCCGAGCCAATCACTGCGCGACGGCGCCGCGGGGTAGGGCCCCGGCGCGTTGGTGATCGTGTCGTAGCGGTAGGGGATCGGTGGCCAGACGATCCATCCCTTGGCCTCGATCAGGCTTTTCACTTCCGGGTCGGTGTAATCGGCTTCGGTCGGGAAAAACCCGCCGAATGTCGTCTCCGGATAGGAGTGCAGCACCGGCATGTAGAACGCGCCGTCGTAGCGGATCAGCAGCGGCCGGTCGTTGGCGATCAACTCGGCGAAGAGCGTCACGCCAAACACGACGAGGAAGATCCACAGCGACCAGAAGCCGCGCCGGTTGGCGCCGAAATTATCGAGCCGGCGCCGGGTCAGCGGTGTGATCCGCCGGCCGAGAAAGGGCAACATCGCCGGCGTGCCCTGGAGGGGCGTGATGGCGCGCGCCCCGATTGTGGACAATGGGGCGGGGCCGGGGGGTTGCAGGTCGGGCGGTGCCACGCGACCTAGACGCGGCAGGAACAGATGAAGCTTCGCCCGCCCGCCTCAATTTCATCCGTCATCCCCGGGCTTGTCCCGGGGATCCACGTGGATGGCCGGGATAAACCCGGCCATGACGGGGAAAAAAGGCGGCTCAACCTATGCGCGGCCGAATCATGACAAGGCCGGTGAGACGGTCCTCAGCTGCGGTGTCGCGCGGCCCTTGCGGTCGAGGTAGCGCCCGGTCAGCACCTCGGCGATCTGCACCGCGTTGGTCGCCGCGCCCTTGCGCAGATTGTCGGCGACGACCCAGAAGCTGAGGCCGTTCGCCACGGTCGTATCTTTGCGGATGCGGCTGACATAAACGAGGTCCTCGCCGGCGATCTCGGCCGGGGTCGCGTAGCCTTCGTCGCTGCGGTGATCGACGACGCTGATGCCGGGGAACTCGCGCAGCGCCTTGCGCGCCGCATCCTCGGTGATCGGCCGGGTGAACTCGACATTGACCGCCTCGGAATGGCCGATGAACACCGGCACGCGCACGCAGGTCGCGACGACCGCGATGTCCGGGTCGAGGATCTTGCGGGTCTCGACCGCCATCTTCCATTCCTCCTTGGTCGACCCGTCCGGCATGAACACGTCGATATGGGGAATGACATTGAAGGCGATCTGTTTGGTCAAAACCTCGGGCTTGATCGTGTCGTTGACATAGATCGCGCGGGTCTGGCGGAACAGCTCGTCCATCGGCGCGCGCCCGCCGCCCGAGACCGACTGATAGGTGGCGACGACGACCCGCTTGATCTTGGCAAGGTCGTGCAGCGGCTTCAGCGCCATGACCATCTGGATCGTCGAGCAGTTCGGGTTGGCGATGATGCCGCGCTTCTCGTATTGCGCGATCGCCTGCGGATTGACTTCGGGCACGACCAGCGGCACGTCGGGGTTCATGCGCCAGTGCGAGGTGTTGTCGATGACGACCGCGCCAGCCTTGGCGGCGCGCGGCGCGAATTCGGCCGACACCTTGGCGCCAGGCGACGACAAGACGATGTCGACGCCCTTGAAGTCGAAATTGTCGAGCACCTGGACGTCGAGGATATCGTCCTCGCCGAACGAGACCTGGCGCCCGATCGAGCGCGACGAGGCGAGCGCAAAGACCTCGTCGCAAGGAAACTCGCGCTCGGCCAGCGCCGCCAGCATCTCGCGCCCGACATTGCCGGTGGCGCCGACCACCGCTACCTTGAAGCCCATGATGTCACTCCCTCCGGGAGCTTTTATGCCGAGAAAGGGGTTAGGTGCTGACTTACGCTGCCGGCCGCCGGTTTACAAGCGCCGGCGCTTCAAACCCATGCTGCATAATGTCCCTGCGTCCTTCGAGGCCTTGCTGCGCAAGGCACCTCAGGATGAGGACAGTCAAAAGATGGCATTTAGAACGTTCCTCATCCTGAGGCGCTCGCGGAGCGAGCCTCGAAGGACGCACGGCGTCGGTCCAGCCGCGCCATGACCTACGGCGAGTTCTGGCCGCGCTACCTCGCCGCGCATGCCGACAGGCGGACGCGGGCGCTGCACTATGCCGGGACCGGCGCGGCCGTGCTGATATTCATCGTGTTTCTGATCACCCGCGACTGGTGGTGGCTGGTCGCGGTGCCCTTCGCCGGCTATGGCATTGCCTGGATCGGACATGCGGTCTTCGAGCACAACCGGCCCGAGACGTTTTCCCACCCGTTCTGGTCGCTTTACAGCGATTTTCGTATGCTGTTCCTGTTCCTCGTCGGCCGGCTTGGCGGCGAGACGCGGCGCATTGCGGATAAGAGGTAAAACATGACTGCGGCCGTTCCGCTGATCGACGATCGCCACGCCAGCGGCGAGGTGCGCGCGGTCTACGACGACATCAAGAAGACGCGCGATACCGACTACATCAACAATTTCTGGCAGGCGCTCGCCAGCGACCCGGCGACGTTGAAGCGTATCTGGGCGGGGCTGAAGGAAGTCATGGCGCCGGGTGCGCTCGACCCGCTGACCAAGGAAATGATTTATTTGGCAATCAGCATCTCTAATGGCTGCGCCTATTGCAGCGCCTCGCACGGTGCGGCGGCGAAGGGCAAGGGCATGACCAAGGAGATGTTCGCCGAGCTGATGGCAATCGTCGGCATGGCCAACCAGACCAACAAGCTGGCGGACGGCTACCGCGTACCAGTGGACGAAAGGTTCCAAAATTTGTTCTGATATATACAGAGCCCAGCTGGCGACGCCGTCATCGCGGATGACGATACCGAGGGCTGCGAAATTCTGGAGGAAACCATGGCCGTAACATTCGATCGCGCCGCCGAGGATCTCGGCAACATCACCGGACTCGAGCATTGCAACGTCGAGATCCCGGATCAGGGGCTCGCGAGCAATTTCTACCTGATGGGAATGGGTTTCACGCGCGACCCGTATCTTTTCCCCGGCACCAACAACATGTGGGTCAATATCGGCAAGAGCCAGTTCCACCTGCCGACCGGCGACGCGCTCGTCTTTCGCGGCCATATCGGCATCGTCTCGCCCGACCGCAACGAGCTGCTCGACCGGCTGACCGCGGTCAAGAAGGATCTCAAGGAGACCAAGTTCAAGTTCAAGGAGCACAACGACTACGTCGCGGCGACCTGCCCGTGGGGCAACAAGTTTCGCGTCTATTCGCCGGACGCGAAGCGCTTTGGCAACATCAACCTCGGCATCCCCTATGTCGAGTTCACCGTCCCGGAAGGGACCGCGAAGGGCATCGCCCGCTTCTACCGCAAGGTGTTGGGCGCGATCACCTGCATCGAGAAGAACGGCCACGGCAAGGCGGCGCATATCAAGTGCGGGCTGAACCAGGAGCTGATCTTCCGCGAAACCGACAAGCCGCTCGCCGAGTTCGACGGCCATCACCTGCAGGTCTATGTCGACGATTTCGGCACGCCGCACGAGAAGCTGAAGAAGCTCGACCTGATCACCGAGGAGAGCGACCGCTGCCAATATCGTTTCGAGGACATCGTTGACCTCGATACCGGCAAGGTGCTGTTCCAGATCGAGCATGAAATCCGCAGCATGACCCACCCGCTCTACGCCCGGCCGCTGGTCAACCGCAACCCGGCGCAGACCAACCGTAACTACATCATGGGTGGCGACAGTTGGGTCTATAACACGCCCGACACGGTCGGCCCGAGCGGCCGGGTCGACGACCCCCTCAAGGCGCCGAAAGCTCCGACGATCGCCAAGCGTCGCGCGATGGGGGCCGCGATGGCGTAACGCCGAGCAGCTTTGAAGGATGAGCGCCCCCGTTCCGGCTGCGGAGCGGGGGCGTTGCTTTTAGGCAGCCGCCACCGAAAGGACGCCTCATGGACAATCTGGTGAAGGAAGCTCCGCCGCAAGCCCGGCCGCGCGCGGCGAAACCCACGATCGGCGGCTCGGTCTATGTGAAGCCGCAGGAGGTTGCCTGGTCGCCGACGCAATTCGACGGGATCTCGATCAAGGTGCTTTACGAAGACAAGGCGAAGGGCGAGATGACGTGTCTGCTCAAATGGGAGCCGGGCGCCACCCTGCCGATGCACAAGCACCCCGAGATCGAGCAGACCTTTGTCATCGAAGGCTCGTTCTACGACCATGACGGTATCTGCCGCGCCGGCGAATTCGTCTGGCGGCGGGTCGGATCGTTCCATGAGACCCATTCCGACGAGGGCGCGGTCATTCTCGCGGTCTACCGCAAGCCGAACGTCTTCCAGCGCAGCACCGGTTACGCGCGGCAGGGCGCTCAGGGCACAACCGGTCTAGATCGCCGGTAGTGTCTTAGTTTGAATTTCGGCTTTCGGTGTTTATCGGCCCTTGGCGGTTACCCACGGCAACGGCGGGGTAGCGCCGGTTCCCACCGTTCGCGTGACCCGATCTGACCGTCGGGTTCGACCCCTGAACTGCCGTTTCGTTGCGGGTAATGACATCAGCCGGCGGTGGTCGAAAGCGGATGATCAGGGATTAACTCACTTTACGAAGAGCTCAACCGTGGCCGATTGGTTTGCGCACGAAATTGATCAGGAGCCTGAGTGGCACATGATTGGCGACCGAAAGGTCGCCCGGCAGTCACGCTCAGCGCTATAACTCGGGATGGGGAGGAGCCAAGCGTGGCTGTTTAGAGGGTAGAGCGCACAGAGCGGCGTTTGGCAGCGCCCCTTGCTGCCGACGTGGTCGGCTATTCGCGGCTGATGGGCAGTGATGAAGAAGGCACGCTGCAGCAGTCTGAGTGTCGCGGGGTGTTGAGGTATTATCGTCCTGAAATCACGATGATTTTCAGGGGCGGAGCAGGCCGAGTGGAGACGATGGCCCGGCGGGCCGGCGGGCTCAACCGGCTGCACGCAGCGGTCGTCAGCGCCGACGGCGCGGTCTATATTGGCGCCAACCATCACCACATCCGCAAAATTGTTCGTTAGTCGGCCCGTTGGGCCAAAGTGCAGCTAGGAATTTAATGCCATGGGTCTGCGCACAAAGCTCAATCTGTTGATGATTACGATGGCGGTGTTGGCGATCGGCTCATTTGCTCTGGCCTCGACCCCATTTCTGCGGTCGATCGCGCGCGACGAGGTGCTGCAGCGTTCGCGGATTTTGATGGAAAGCGCCGCGGGAACCCGAAAGTACACGTCGGAAGAGATCGCTCCAATCCTGGCGCCGATGCTCGGTACGAAATTTTTTCCACAGGCGGTTTCGGCCTATGCCGCGGTCAAAAACTTCGCGCTACTGAGGGCTGCGAACCCCGACTACACCTATGCCGAGCCCGCGCTCAACCCGACCAATTCGGCCAGCCGGGCTACCGATTGGGAAGCCGACATCATAACGGATTTTCGCGACAATCCGTCGAAGACGGAGCTGATCGTCGAACGGGAAACGCACAACGGACGGATTCTCAGCCTGGCTCATCCGATCCACGCGCTACAGCCCTGCCTGGCTTGCCATGACACGCCGGAAGCAGCGCCGGCGTCGATGATCGCGATGTACGGCAAGGATCACGGTTTCGGTTGGAAGCTCGACGAGATCGTCGCGGCCCAGATCGTTTCGGTGCCGATGGCGGTGCCGCTGGCGAACGCGGCCTATATCCGCAACGTCGTCATCGGCGTGCTGGCAGCGGTATTTCTGGTGCTTATCGTGCTGCTTGACCTGTTTTTGAGCATCGTCGTCATCAACCCCGTCAAAAGGATGTCGACCATTGCGGTCGAGGCCAGCATGGGTAACACGGACGTACCGGAATTCGTCCGAAGCGGGTCCGATGAGATCGGGACGCTGTCCGAGTCGTTCAACCGGATGCGCCGCAGCTTACAGGAGGCGCTGAAGCTGCTCAGCCCAGGCGCGGGTCGGATCTGAGCGAATGGCCGAGCAGGAGCAGAAGCTTTTTCTCAGCTACTCGCGGGCCGATCAGGAATTCGCGCTACGGCTTGCCCTTGATTTGCGCAGCGTCGACTTCTCAGTGTGGGTCGATCAGTTCGACATACTGCCGAGCCAATTGTGGGACCGCACGGTCGAAGCGGCGTTGCGCGACTGCACCGGGCTGCTGCTCGTGCTGTCGCCGCGCTCGGTCGCATCCGAAAATGTTCTCGACGAAGTCAGCATCGCGATCCAGTCGCAAAAGCGCATCATTCCGGTGCTTTATGAAAAATGCACGCTGCCGCTGCGCTTGGCGCGGGTGCAGTTTATCGACGCGACAGGTGACTACGCGGCAGCGCTGGAGCGCTGCAAGGCTGCGATCTCCGGCAGCGTGCATCGCCTGCCGGCAGCGCCCGTGGTTCCGCCGGCTGTGCCCGCCGCCAGCGCGGAGCCGCTCAGTGCCGAGATCATCGATACCGCAGCCAAACGATTGGCCCCGCATGTCGGGCCGATCGCCTCGGTCCTGACGCGGAATGCGGCGGCGCTAGCAAGCACCGAAGCCCAGCTCTACAGTCAACTCGCTGCGTCAATCCCCCATGCCGGCGAACGGGAAGCGTTTCTCAAGGGCGCCGGACAAGCGGCCCTGACGCCCACCGAGCCGACCGAGGCGTGTAATGCTTCCACATTTGAGGCCGGGTTTCTCGACCAGATCGCCCGTGTGCTCGTCCATCATCTCGGGCCGCTGGCGCGCCATGTCGTCACCCTCGAGCAGGAAGGCGCCGCCGATCGAGAAGATCTCTATCAGCGACTGGCGGGACGCGTGCCGCATGCCCGCGAGCGCACCGAGCTGCTGCGAAAGCTACGCGCGCTATAGCGCAGACGGAATTAATTCGCCTTCGCCTTCGCAACCGGTGGGCGAAAGGGCAAGCAAGACTGCCCAAGCGATCGGCGTTACCTGCCGCCAGCGCAGCTCGTTTTCGCCGCCAAGGCCATCGAATGAGCCGCCGGTTCTTGAAATGTTCTTGTTATATTCCATATACCGGTCGGTGCTGGCGCGAGGCGCCATCATCGCCACCCAACGTGGCTCGCTGATTGACAGTCCGAAACCGGAGCTTGGCGAGAGAAACTACCGTCCGCGCGGCAAGGATAACGAACGAGGTCTTGGCGTCCCGGGCAAAATAACAACAAGAGCCCGAGGCAATCGACGCTCAGGCGCGCAGGCGGCAAGCCCCTCGGCAAACCGGCAGTAGGCGATGAATATGACTTTTCTGCCGGCCCCCTCCCCTGTCCGAATGCGGGCAGGGAGGGGGGGGCGGGCCGGCGACGCCGATTGCGTGTGGTGGTATCGTGCGTCATGAGTCTAACCAAGATGACGGAATGTAGGGAGGCCGCGCGATGCTGACCGGCGCCTATCGCTTTCCGGCGATGGAAAGCGTGATCTACGGACGGCCCTTTACCGAGGTCATCAGGGAAGAGATCGAGCGCGCCGACGCGCATGCGGTGTTCGTGCTGGCAAGCGGCACACTGGCGCGCGAGACCGACCTGGTCGATGAGTTGCGCACCGCGCTCGGCAACCGCTTCGCCGGGCTGCACGCGAAGATCGGCTCGCATACCCCGCGGGTCGATTGCGTCGCCGCCGCCAATGCCGCGCGTGCCGCCGGCGTCGACCTGATCGTGACCCTGGGCGGCGGCTCGGTGACCGATGCGGCGAAGATCGTGGCGATGTGCCTGGCGAACAACATTAGCGAGGCGCGGGACCTCGACAATTATCGGGCCCGCATCGACGCGGACGGCAAGGCCACCCGGCCGCACATTGAGGCGCCGAAGGTGCGCACGATCACGATCCCGACGACCCTGTCGGCCGGCGAGTACACCGCTTCGGCCGGCTGCACCGACACCGCGCGCAACGTGAAGGAAAGCTTCAGCCATCCGATGATGATGGCGAAGGCGGTCGTGCTCGATCCTGCCGCGACCGTGCACACGCCGGAATGGCTGTTTCTCTCGACCGGCATCCGCGCCGTCGACCATGCGGTCGAGGATATCTGCTCGCCATTGTGCCAGCCGCTTTCGGAAGGCGCGTCGGCCCAGGCGCTGAAGCTGCTTGGTCACGGGCTGCGCGGGGTCAAGAGCGATCCGGCGGACCTTGACGCGCGGCTCGAATGCCAATTGGGCGCCTGGATGTCGATGATCGGTTCGCAGACCGGCGTGCCGAAGGGCGCGAGCCACGGGATCGGCCACGTGCTGGGCGGCACCGCGCATGTGCCGCACGGCTATACCTCGTGCGTGATGCTGCCGCACGTGCTGCGCTTCAACCACCCGGTCAACGCCGATCGCCAGGCGCTGGTCAGCGACGCGCTCGGTGACCGCGACGCGCCGGCGGCGGATTTGGTCGCCGGGCTGATCGCCGATCTCGGCCTGCCGTCACGGCTGCGCGATGTCGGGGTCAAGGAGGAACAACTCGACCGCATCGCCGAATTGTCGATGCACGACCGCTGGATTCACACCAACCCGCGCAAGATCGGCGGGCCTCCGGTGGTACGCGAATTGCTGGATGCAGCCTGGTAGGAGGGACACGCGATGAAGCTCAACGGCGCCACCCTTCCCGACGACGTGGTTCAGCGGGTGACCGAGCGGCGCGGCACCGCGCATTGCTATGCCGAGCTCGACCCGGCGAAGACCGCGCTAGTCGTGATCGATCTGCAATATGCCTTTATGGACGAGGCGGTCGGGCATGCGGTGTGCCCGGCGGCGATCGACATCGTGCCGGCGGTCAACCGGCTCGCGGCGGCAGTGCGGCAAAGCGGCGGCGGGGTGTTCTGGGTGCGGATGACGCATGACGAGCGCTGCGCGACCGACTGGTCGGTCAATCACGAGATCGCCACGCCGGAAGCGGTGGCGAAGCGCGTCGCGGCGCTGACCGCGGGCTCCAAGGGTCACAGTCTGTGGGCGAGTCTCGACGTCGAGCCGGGGGACGAGATCGTCGACAAATACCGCTTCAGCGGGTTCATGCCGGGTACGTCGGACCTGCCGGAGCGGCTGCGGGTGCGCGGGTTCGACACCGTGCTGATCACCGGCACGGTGACCAATGTGTGCTGCGAAAGCTCGGCGCGCGACGCGATGATGACCAATTTCAAGACGATCATGGTCAGCGACGGCAACGCCGCGATGACCCAGGCCGAGCACGACGCGGCGTTGACCGCGTTCTACAACGTCTTCGGCGACGTGATGGACACCGACATGCTCGTCGCCGCGCTCAGCCGCCAAGGGCACGCCGCCGCGGCGGAATAGGGTCAAAACGTGATCGTCGTGCGCAGGCCGAGGATCGCGGCGTCGCCGATTTTCTGCCCCGGCACAGCCGGGTTGAGGATCCCGCCGCCGATATTGGCGATGTACTGGAAATCCGGCTGCAATTGCCACCATGGCGTGATGCCGTACTGATAGGTCAGCTCGAGGACGGTCTCCTGATCGCGCGACGGATAAGGCTGGCCGGTGTAGATCGCGGTTTCCTCGTCGAATGCCCGCGCCGAGCTGCCGATACGGGCGTAGCCAATGGCGAGGCCGGCCGCGTCGCCCTTGCGGCCGAACGGGTTTTTGTAAGCAAGGCCGGTGTCGACATAGAGGTCGACGAGGTTGCGGTCGCCGGGCGCGCCCATCAGCCGGCCAAAGGCGGTCAGGCCGGTATTGTCCTCCTTGTCCCCCGACGGAAAGAGCGGCTGATCGACGATGCCGTAGAGGCTGTAATCGTTGTCGAGCAGCCGCGCCATGCCGTTCGACAGCGGGCTCGGCAGCGGCACGCCGTTGCTCGCGAGGTTCTGGCTGGGAAACTTCTCGGAATTGAACCAGGCACCGAGCCGATAGGTGCCGTTCTTCGACGAATTGTCGGGGTTGTAGCGCGTCTCGAACAGGACGAGCGCGCCGTCATTCACCCGAAACGCGGTGCCGGACAGGTCGAAGCGCTGCGGGTCCGGGGTGCCGAGCGGCGCGCCGGTCGGGTTGCCGTTGAACAGCCCGGCGAAAAACGTCAGCGAGTCGGTCGCGTCGATGCGGAACCGGATTGCCGGCGTGCCGAGCGGATAGCCGGGCCCGCCCGACGGCAGGTCGGACGACGGCAGGGTCGGCCAGCCGAACGTGCCGTTGACGAACATCTTGGCGGTCGGGGAGATGATGAATTCCTGCCCCGCGCTCTGCTCGCCGACGCGGATGCGCAGCCAATCGCCGAGATGCTGCTCGTACCACAGCTCGAAGAGCCGCGTGGTGCGGTCGGCTTCGAGCCCGCTCGCGGTGTTGAGATTGTCGAGGTCGTTCTGCGAGAGCCCGCGCCCGTGGATCTGGTAGGCGCGGGCGAAGAATACGCCGCGCCAGTCGAAAAAGGTGCGCAGATCCCATCCGAGATTGAGGTCGGTGACCCCCTCATAGATCGCGCCCTGACGGATGCCGCCGGTTGGATTGCCGAGGATCTCGCTGGTTTCGGTAATGTTGAGCTGGAGCCCGTAAGGCTGGATCAACGGCTTCAAGCCGAACATGTCGCCCAGCAGGTTTGACTGCGTCCAGAAATCGGTCGGCCCGCTCGGCGCCTGGGCGGGAAGCTGGGTCTCGCCAAAGGTGATGCCGGGCGGCCCGGCGCCGGCGGCCAAAGCCGGCGCGCTCAAACTCAGCTCGCAAGTGAGAGAAACTGCAAGAACCGTAAAGGCGAGTGGACGGCCGCCTCTCATGGCCGTGGCGCTCCCGGGCCGATCGGCTTTCAGGAAGCGGTCGTGATCTGCCGCGTCCAGCGCAGCAGCGCCGCCATCAAATCGCCGATCAGCCCGCGTGCGACATCGTCGGTCAGCTTGCCGGCGGAGTCGAACTTGTTCTGCGCCTGAAAGATCAGCACCTCCGGCTTGTTGAGCGGGTGCATGTCGAGAAAGACGCAGCTGTGCCGCAAATGGAGCTGCGCGCGGCCGCCGCCGGCCATGCCGGCGGCGGCGCTGATGATCGCGACCGGCTTGCCGGCGAACGGCTGATCGGGCGGGCGCGAGGCCCAATCGATCGCGTTCTTCAACACGCCCGACATCGAATAGTTGTATTCGGGGCAGGCGAAGAGCAGTGCGTCGGCCGCCTTGATCTGCTGGCGAAGCGTCTCGACCGGCGGCGGGAAACCCTGGGCGCGGACATCCTCGTCGTAGAGCGGGATTTGCGAGATGTCGGCGACCGTGACGTTCATGCCGGGTGGGCGCAGCTCGATCGCGGTGTTGAGCGCCGCGCGGTTGAACGAGCCCTTGCGCAGGCTGCCGCAAATGCCTAGCACCGAGATCGTTTTCGGATCGCTCATGTTCTACCTCCCCGCCGCGTCACCCACCCCTTATCGCAGGGCCGGCGCGAAACCGCTATAATCTGAATGAAAGCTCCTGGGGCGAGAGCGATGACGAAAATTCACCCGATCATCGGCGCCAATGTGTGGCACGGCAAGGACATGGCAGGTTCCGAGCGCTGGCAGCGTCGCCTCACTCCGGCGCAGCTCGCCGAGATCGACGCGGGATTGGCAGGCGCCAAGGCGCGCGGGCTTGCCTGGGAGGATGTGGCGCCGGCCGATTTTCCGCTTCCCGGCCTCGCGCCGCTGTTCGATGACATCCGCGACGAATTGGAGAACGGCAGCGGCCTGCTGATGCTGCGCGGCATTGATGTCGCGCGCTACGATCTCGACGAATTGAAGCTCCTCTATACCGGCCTCGCCCGCCAACTCGGCACGCTGGTCTTCTCCAACCGCGGCGGCGAGATCATGCGCGAGATCCGCGATGTCGGAGCCGATGTCGGCAAGCGGTATGGCGAACTGCCCGGCGACGGGTTTTTGTCGTCCTATTCGCGCACCCTATCGAACGGGTCGCTGCGCTATCACACCGACCGGTGCGACGTGGTCGCGCTGTTTTGCATCCGCCAGGCGATGAAGGGCGGGGTCTCGAAGTTGTGCAGCTCGCCGGCGGTGCACAACGCGATGCTGGAGCGCCGGCCCGACCTCGCCGCCGCGCTCTACGAGAATGTCTGGCGCAGCCGGTTTGGCGAGGAGGATGAAGGCGACACGCTCGGCTACCCGTTGCCGGTGTGGGGCGCGCGCGACGGCAAGTTCACCAGCCACTACTCGCGCACCTTTGTCGAGGCCGGACAACGCCAGCCCGACGCGCCGCGCGTCTCGGCGGCGCAATGGGAAGCGCTCGACGTGCTCAGCGATCTCGCCGACGAGCTGTCGTTCGAGATGAGCTTCGCGCCGGGCGACATCCAGTTCGTCAACAACCACGTGATCTACCACGCCCGCACCGAATTCGAGGACGACGCCGGCGCGGGGCGCGACCGGCTGCTCCTGCGGCTGTGGATGGCGATGCCGAACAGCCGCGCGCTGCCGCGAGGCCACGAGGTGCTGTGGGGCAATATCGGCGCTGGCGCGCCGCGCGGCGGCATCGGCCAGACCGCGAGCGCGCCGCTGCGGTAGAGAAGGCTAATGCTGGCCGGGTTCCGCCGGCAGTCCCTGGCCCGGTGGCACATCGATGCCGTTCCGATACTGCGCGTTGAGGCGGTCGCCGGAAATGTCGCCGGGCATCGCTATCGGATGGTCGGACGACGAGTGGTCATCCTGCATCCAGACTGGCATCCCCGAAACATAGGAAGGATGATGCTGGGCGCGGGGCGGCGCCTTCGTCGGCGGGTTCATCTGCGCCGAGACAGGGCCGGCGCCGGCCAGGATCGCGATGGTCGCAACTGCGGCAAGAAGCGTTTTCATCGGCTGTGTCCTCAAGGGTCGATGCTGGTTGGAACGCCGCGAACCGCATCAACGTTCCGGGCTCAGCCCGCCAGCCGCAGCGGCCTGCCCTCGGCGAAATTGACGATCTGCTCGAAGCACTCGCGGAAATAGAGCTCGAACGTGTCCCATTCGGCCCAGCCGAGATGCGGGGTGCAGATCACGTTGGGCATTTTCAGGAGCGGGTGGTTGCCGCCAGTCACCGGCTCCTCGTCGTAGACATCGACGGCGGCGAAGCCGGGGCGGCCGCGTTCCAGCGCGGCGACCAGCGCGCCCTTCTCGATGAGTTCGGCGCGCGCGACGTTGACGAAAAGCGCGGTCGGCTTCATGCGCGCGAAATCGGCGGCGGTGACGATACCGCGCGTGTCGGCCGTCAGGCGCACGAGGAGCTGCAGCACATCGGCACGCTCGAACAATTCCGCCTGGCTCGCGACGGTGTCGTAGCCGGCGGCGCGCGCCTCGGCGAGCGAGTTCTCGCGGCCCCAGACCAGCAATTTCATGCCGAGCCCGCGCCCGGCCTCGGCGACCAGTCTGCCGATCCGGCCGAGCCCGAAAATCCCCAGCGTGCTGCCGCGCAGGCGGTAGGAGAGGGTCGCGGGCCATTCGCCGGCGCGCATGCGCGGCGCCTCGATCGCGATGTTGCGGCGCGAGGCGAGCATCAGCGCGATCGCCAGCTCGGCCGGCGCCTCGGGCGAGCCGCTGATCCCGGTCGAGACCAGCACCTGGTGCTCGGCGGCGGCCGTGTAGTCGATCGCCTGGCTGGCGCGGCCGACCAGCGCGATCAGCCTGAGGTTCGGCAGTCGTTCGATCAGAGCCCGCGAGAAATGAATGCGCTCGCGGATTTCGACGACGATCTCGGCGTCCTTGAGCCGCGCTATCAGCTCGTCGAGATCGCGCGCCGGGGTGCGGTAGCGGGTGACCTCGTGGCCGTCGAGCAGCTTGAACGCCGCAAGCTGATGGATCGTGTCCTGGTAGTCGTCCGGAATGACGATTTTCATGAAAGGTTGGCTCCAAGCATTCGTCGCCGCGGGCTCTCGGGTTGCCAGTTGTCGCAGCGCATTGCATTAACGATAAATTTTGTTAAATCCCGGATCAACCTAGTCTAAAAGCTTAACGACTTGGGAAGAAGGACAAAATTATGAAGATATTCGCGGCGTGCGCTGCCCTTGTGCTGATTGCCGCGCTGGCATTTCCGTTCGCGAGCGACGCCTATGCCCGCTACAAGATAATGCACAAGCTCGCCCCGGTCCTGACCCAACCGGACCGCGTCGCGTTCGAAGCCTGGAACGGCGATGCCATCTCCTTTGTCAAAAGCCTCTACGCGCGCTGCGAGCTGGCAAACGGGCCCGGCGCCGCGGCCTGCACTCCGTACCGCACGGCGCTTGAGTAGCCGCCGATACGATCGATGAGTGCAAGCGGCCTCGGGGTGAACCCGTGGCCGTCGAGCAATTTGACGTAATCAAGCGGCTCGCAGGGTGATTCGATCAGGCTTTTCGGCGCCCAACCGCCCTATCGCTTTATCGCCCAGTCTCGTCCAGAGAGCGTTAGGCGACCTTGATCACGCAGCCGTTGCGCTGCCCAGCGCATATCATATTGCCAAGTGTAAAAAAGGTCGCCGGACCCCCGCAGCTCTGGTTCATGACTCTGCCAAATATGCTTGGCCACATTAATCAGGCTCGTCTTACCCCCGCTGTCCTCAACTGCCTTGAAGACCCAGTCACGTAAATCATCGCGGCTTGCCATGACTCAGCTCCTGAAAGCTGCCTCTATTTTTGGACTCAGTACGCCGGCCAGTGGCAAGTCAACCGCGTTACTAAATGCTTTGGAATATTAAGCCCTCAGCAGGTGAAGCTGACATCCTGGCTCGAATACGCGCGCGAATCGGTGCTACTTTGTCTTTACATACCCCGCCGCGCTTCTGCCTGCGATGCGGCGGTATCAGGCCGTTGCCGCTGGCGTAGTTGTGGCAGTAGAGCCCGCCGATCGTCTCGCCGGCGGCGAGGAGGCTGGGGATCGCGGCGCCGGTCGGGTCCTGCATTTCGGCGTCATTCGATCCTTGAGCTGGCGCCGACGTTGAAAATTCCCGCGACGTACCGCCGACAAAGCAGCCCTGGCTATCGGAACTCGCAAACCGGGATGCCGTTAACTATACAGTTCGCGCCAATATGAGAGCACCCGTCATGGCCGTGTATTATGTGGCGAGCATCGCACCTGCCGCCTATCCCGCTTTCTACGACCTCTGCGATGGGCGTCTGCCCGATACGTTCGGGGAATGGCGGGTAATGGAAGATCTGGCCCGTCGCGATCTGGTAGCGCGCGGCAATCATGTCATCGGGCTCCCCGTCGAACTCGTGGGCTTTCGTGACCATTGCAGGTCGATGGATTGTCAGGCTGACGGTGTGGCGCTGACCGCGTTTGCCACGAGAAGCGGCAACGCCCGTTTTGGCACGTATGAAAGCTACGACGCCGTTAGAGCAAGGACGGTGGTTGTTGAAGACACGAGAGCGGGGCCGGTCGTTGTCGAGGACACCGGAGCTGAGCCGGTGATCGTCGAAGAAGCTCCGCCGCGAAGGCATTGGTGGCAATTCTGGAGACCGGCGAGCTTCCCCGAAAGAAGAAGGCCGCTGGCAGCGCGAACGGCCTGAGTGTAGGTGCTTCCCGGGAAATTTTCCTGCGCCGGGACGACGGTTTATTTCATCATCTTCACATACCCCGCCGCGCTCCGCCCGGCGATGCGGCCGAAGACGGCGCCGGCCATGAGGCCGGTGCCGCTGGCGTAGTTGTGGTAGTAGAGCCCGCCGATCATCTCGCCGGCGGCGAAGAGGCCGGGGATCGCGGCGCCGGTCGCGTCCTGCACCCCGGTGTCGTTCGACACTTTGAGCCCGCCGAAGGTGAAGGTGACGCCGGCGGTCACCCCGTAGGCCTCGTAGGGCGGCTGGTCGAGTTTCTGCGCCCAGTTGGTCTTGTCGATTTGGAGGCCCGAGGTGGCGAGCCCGTCATGGATGTTGGGGTTGAACGGCACGTCCGGCCGCGGCGCGGCGTTAAACGCGCGGATCGTGTCGAGGAAGCCCTTGGGGTCGACGCCCTCCAGCTTGGGCGCCAGCTCCTCCCAGGTATCGGCCTTTTCCTTGGTGGTGCGCGGGATGCGGTATTCCTCGCGCAAGAGGTGCACGGTCTTCTGGTCGAAGACCTGCCAGGCGAAGAGGTTGGGCTGGTTCATCACCTCGCGGCCGTATTTGGCGTAGGTGTAGGAGTGGAAATCGAGCCCCTCGTCGATAAAGCGCTGGCCCAGCGCATTGACGACGATGCCGAACGGATAGCCGTGCTTCTGAAAGCGGTCGCCGACATCGAGGTCGCCGACCGGCGGCGCGTTCAAATCCCATTGGCACGCGTGGCAGCCCGACCAGTGCCCGGCCGGCGCGGCGCCGATGTCGAGCGCCATCTTGAGGCCCTGGCCGGTGTTGTAGCGGCTGCCGCGCACCTTGGCCAAATCCCAGTTGGGGCCGAGATAGCGCGCGCGCATCTCCGCGTTCGCCTCGAACCCGCCGCAGGCGAGGATCACCGCCTTTGATTTGAGGTCGCGCATGCGGCCCTGGTGGCGCACCCGCACCCCCTCGACGCCCTTGTCGCCCTGGAGGAGGGCGAGGGCCGGGGTCTCGTAATACACCGGGATCTGCTCGCGCTCGCGGCGCGCGTGCAGCGCTTTCATCAGCTCCTTGCCGCCGCCCCAGATATGGCAGGCGAGCCCGCCCCAGAACTTGAACTTGCCGTCGACCTGGAACGCCTGGCGGCCGAGGCCGAGCTGAAACCGCACGCCCTTTTCGCGCATCCAGCGCCCGGTCTCGAAGCTGTTGGTGATGAGGATTTCGGTGAGGTCGGGGTCGGAGCGCCATTCGGTGAGGCGGCCGATATCGTCGTAATACTGCTCGGCGGTGTAGGTGCCGACATCGACGTTCGCCAGCTCGTGCTCGCTCATATCGGGGATCAGCTGCGCCAGATCGTCGAAGCCGTGATAGACGATGCGGAACGCGCCGCCGGTGAACGCCGAATTGCCGCACGCCGCGTCCTGCGGCGCGATCTCCAGCATCAAGACCGAGGCGCCGTTTTCCTTGGCGGAGAGCGCCGCGCAAGTCGCCGCGTTCCCTGCGCCGACGACGATCACGTCACGTTCGGCGATTTCCATGTTTCCCTCGCACGCCTCCCGACGAAAGTTGGGACCCATCGTAGTGCAGCGTCTGGCATTATCCGAATTGCTTTGCTGCCGATGCAAAGAAGGCGGCAGCGAGACGCGGAATAATGGGCCCCGGCTTTCGCCGGGAAGCGAAGAGTGGGTATCGCCGTAGCGTCGAAGGGAGGAACAAAATGGCCAACGAAACCGTGCAGCTCGCCCGCTATGCGGCGGGGCTCAAATATGAGGATTTGCCGCCGGCGGTCGTCGCCAAGGCGAAGGATGTCATCGCCGACACGGTGGCGGCGTGCATTTGCGGCGCGGATATGAAGTGGAGCCGCATCGTCATCGATTATGCCGAGCGCACCGGGCCGGGCGGGGTGAGCCGCATCCTCGGGCGTGGCACGTCGGTGCAGGCGCCGTCGGCGGCGCTGGCGAATGGGGCGCTGGCGCATGCCTTCGAATTGGACAGCCTGACCCGGCCGGGCGCCGGGGCGCATCCCGGCGCGACGGTGCTGCCGCCGGCCCTGGCGGTGGCGCAGGAGGTCGGCGCGACCGGGAAGGCGTTGATCGCGGCATTGGTCGCCGGCAACGAGGTGATGATTCGCATCGGCCGCGCGACCGGCCACACTAACGAGGCGCGCGGGTTTCACGCGCCGGGCACGACCGGGACGTTCGGCGCGGCGGTGGCGTGCGGTCTGCTGCTCGGGCTCGACGAGCGGCAAATGACCAACGCGATCGGCATCGCCGGCTCGCTCGCCGGGGGCTTGCTCGAATTCGCCAAGGGCGATGGCGGGATGGTCAAGCGGCTGCATTTGGGGCGCGCGTCGGAGGCGGGGGTGATGGCGGCGAGCCTGGCCGCGGGCGGGTTCGAGGCGCCGCGCACGGTGATCGAGGGCGAGTTCGGGTTTCTGCGCGTATTCTGCACCGAATGGGACGAGAGCCATCTGACCCGCGGCCTCGGCAGCGATTTCGTGACGTTGAGCGCGGTGTTGAAGCGCTACCCGGTCCACGCGACCGCGCATGCCGCGGTCAAGGCGGTGCGCGACCTCCAGGCGGCGCACGGTTTCACGGGCGGCGATGTCGAGTCGATTATCGTTACCGGCACGCGGCGCATGGTCGAGCGCCACAACATCCCCGAGCCGCCCGATCTGATGTTGGCGCAGTATTCGATCCCGTTTTGCGTCGCGCTCGCGCTCCATCGCGAGGCGCGCGACCCGGAAAGCTATGACGAGACCGCGCTCGCCGACCCGGCGATCCGCGCGCTCACCCGCAACGTCAAGCTGGTGCCTGAAGCGGGCGATGGGCATGGCGCGATGGGAAGCCACGTCACGGTGACGCTCGCCGATGGCCGCAAGTTCGAGGAGCACGAGACTGGCGGGATGCTCGAGGCCGGGGAGCTGCCCGACAAGTTCGCGCGCCTCACCCGCAAGGCGATGGCCGGCTCCGGCGGCGGGGCGCGGGTCTACAAGCGGCTGATGGCGCTCGAAGACGAGGCGACGCTCGACTGGCTCGGCTAGCCGCCACCGTCATTGCGAGCCGCCGACAGGCGGCGCGGCAATCCCCCGCCAGCGGGCCAGGACGGAAGGAGATTGCTTCGCTACGCTCGCAATGACGCTATATTTAGGGTGCCGCTGGTCGGAGGTCGCGATGTTCGGAATGATGCGCAAGAAGCTCGAAGTGCCGCCGCCCGAGCAGTGCCTGCCGGGCCGCGCGATCAAGATGCCGGTGCCGCCCAAGCATTTCGTCAACGGCAATCCGCTGGAGGGCCCGTATCCCGCGGGGCTGGAAATGGCGGTGTTCGGGCTCGGCTGCTTCTGGGGTGCCGAGCGCAAGTTCTGGGAGGCGCCGGGAGTGTGGACCACCGCGGTCGGCTATGCCGGCGGCAGTACGTCCAATCCGACCTATGAGGAGGTGTGCAGCGGCCTCACCGGGCATACCGAGGTGGTGCTGGTGGTCTTCGATCCGAAGCAGATCAGTTATGACGGGCTGTTGAAGATTTTCTGGGAAAGCCACGACCCGACGCAGGGCATGCGCCAGGGCAACGATGTCGGAACCCAGTACCGCTCGGCGATCTACACCTATTCGCCCGAGCAGCTTCGCGCCGCCGAGGCTTCGCGCGACCGCTACCAGCCGCGCCTCCAGGGCGCCGGTTACGGCGCGGTCACGACCGAAATCCGCGCGGTGCCGCAATTCTACTTCGCCGAGGATTACCACCAGCAATATTTGGCGAAAAACCCGTTCGGCTATTGCGGGCTCGGCGGCACCGGGGTTTCGTGCCCGGTCGGAACGACCGTCGCGGCCGAATAGCCCGCGCGGAGGGAAGGGATGCAGTTCGGCGTCCAGTTCTTTCCCGACGTGCGGCCCGAGGAGCGCTCGGCCGAGCAGTATTTTCGCGAGGCGCTCGACATCGCCGAGGAGGCCGACCGGCTCGGTTTTTCGCATATCCGGATCGTCGAGCATTATTTCCACTATTACGGCGGCTACAGCCCGAATCCGATCGTCTTCCTGGCCGCGGCGGCGCAGCGCACCCGGCGGGCGCGGCTCGTCACCGGCGCGGTCCTGCCGGCGTTCAACCATCCGCTGAAGCTCGCCGGCGAGATCGCGATGCTTGATGCGGTTTCCGGTGGCCGGCTCGATGTCGGTTTCGCGCGCGCCTTTCTGCCGCACGAGTTCCGCCGCTTTGCCCGCTCGCCCGACGAGTCGGTGGCGCGATTTCGCGAGGGTATCGAGCAGGTCAATCTGTTGCTGCGCGAGGAAGGCGTCACGCATCACGGGCGCTTTCACCGCATCGAGAACACCACCTCGCTGCCGCGGCCCACGCAAAAACCGCGGCCGAAATTCTACGTTGCGGCGTTGAACACGCTCGAATCCTTCGATTTTTCAGGAACCATGGGCTACGCGGTGATGGCGATCGCCTTTGTCGCGGACAAGATGCGCCCGCTGCTCGCCGCCTACCGCGACGCCTGGCGGGCAGCCGGACATCCTGGGAACGGCGAAGTGATGATCGCCTTCCATATGTTCTGCGACCCCGATGGCGAGCGAGCCCGGGCGATAGCCGCGCCGCTGATCGACAATTATCTGCGCTCGCTGGTCGACGCCGCGTCGGATTGGCTCGATGGGCGGACGTCGCGGGATCATCCCGGCTATGACAAGGTGATCGCCGGACTGCGCGCGTCGAACGCCGCCGATCAGATGACGAGCGGCGCCGCCTGGGTTGGCACGCCCGACGAGATCGCCCGGACCATCGCCCGAATGGACGCCGATTTCGGCGGCTTCGAGCACGCCTCCTTGCAGGTCAATTTCAACCTGATGCCGTTCGACGCGGCGATGGGCTCGATACGGCTCTTCGCCCGCGAGGTGATGCCTCGGTTTGCCCCACCGCCGTCATTGCGAGCCTAGCGACGCAATCTCCGTCCGACTTGGCCCACTGCGGAGGGAGATTGCTTCGTCGCCTGTCGGCTCCTCGCAATGACAATCCTATGATTGCCAGAACCGGTCGGCCCTCAGCAGCTCGTCGAGGTGCGGGCGCAGCTGGTGTTCGTTACGGCTTAGCCGGCGCTTGTGCCAGCTTAGGACACGGCGTCCGGCATGGACGATGCCGGTCGAACCGCCGCCGCGATCGGGCAGCGAAGCGACGATGGCGCGTCCGACCCGGACATCATTGGCAGCGCCGAGGTCATCCTGCAGACGCTTCAGCCGCTGCACGAAGCGACGGTTCTCGGCCGGGTCGTAGAGGCTGCCGAGCAACTCGGCGGCATAGCGCAGCTTCTTGAGCGCGATCCGCAGCCGGTGGCGTTTTTTCGCCGACTGCGCGGCGAAGTTCCGGCTGCGCTTTGTGGCCTGGCGGCGGCAGCGGTCGAGCAGCAGCGGGGCGATATGCTCGATGGTCTGGTCGAGCCCCCGCGCATCGCCGCCGGCGCGCCATTCGCCCCCGTCGAACCAGCGCAACAGGGCGAGCAGCGCCTCGGTGTAGCGCGTCGAAGAAATCGCCCTGACGACTTCCTTATGCGCGGCGCGGCGGCGGCGCTCGATCGCGCGCGCCAGCCGCTCGAACTCGCCCGCCGCCGGCAGCGCTGCCCGAGCCGGGCGCAACAGATCGTTGGCAAAGACATCGAGATTTCGCGTTTCGCCCAGGACATCGGCGAACCAGCGCAACTCGCCCGAGGCCCAGCGTCGCTGGGCCCGCGGCAGAAGGGGCGCGAACGCCGACAGGATCGCGCGCAAGCGGCGCACCGCGACTCGCATCTGGTGGATGCCTTCCGCGTCGCCGGCCAAGGCGGCGGCCTCGTTGCGCAGCATGTGGTCGAGGCAGGCGCGCCCGATGCGCTGCAGCGCGGCCTCGGCGCTCAGACCGGTGCGTAGGTTGAGCGGCGCGGCATGGACCGCTTTGCCCGACCCATCCTCGTGCTCGCTGAGGCGATAGCCGCGCTCGGCCTTGCTCCGCGGTTCGAGCCGCAACGGCGCGACGTGCAGCAGTTTGAGCGCGACGTCGTAAAGCGCGGTCGCCGCACCGCTTTTCAATTCAAGTTCGATTTCGCTGATCTTCGCTGGCGGCGTGTTATCGCCGTTGCGGATGCTGCCACGGTCGATCGCCGCCTCGATCCGCGTAGCCGGCTCGGGAGCCAGCGGGATGGTCGTCCTGCTGACCTCGGTGCGGAACAGCGGGCGCAATTGTCCGGCTATTTCCGGCGATAAGAACGGTCCGGTCTGGGCCGCTTGCGGATCGGGGCGCTCGCCGGCGACCGCATCTTCCCATTCGCCGCGCGCGATTTCGCCGACTTCGCTCTCAGTCTTGACGGTCTGCACAAAGCGCCGCCCGACACGGCGCACGCGCAGGCTTGACCCGCGCCGCGCCAGCGCGTGATCGGGCGTGTCGTAATAGGTGCTGACCAGCCGAGCGCGCGACACGCCGGTGCCGCCGGCCATCGCTTCGAGCGCGCGGCGTACCGCCGGCAGGTCGCCGGTCCGGGCCGCCAACTTAAGTTCGGTCTCAGTAGCGATCTGAAGCCCCTTGGGGGAAGAAGGCATCGCGTCGAGAGGTCAACGAATTCTCAGGCCGGTGTCAAGCCTGTCAATCGTCGCGCAAGAATTCCGCAGGATTGCTCAATCAGCGGCTGTTCGATAGACCGGCTTTCACCACCATGAGAAAACACCGTGCGGCGGGGAAAAATCCGCTGCAGCCGTCTTATTGGTGATTCCCGCCGAATACGCCGTAAGCCTTGTAGAGGGAGCCGGCCCCCGTCGCCCCAAAGTTGAAAACGCCACCCGTGGTCCCGGCATTCGGCCCGAAGAACTCGCCGGCGACGGTGCCGGAAAGGTTGGTGCCGGTGATTTGGCCGCCATAGGTCCGCATTCCAGAGATGCTGCCCGAGAGGCTCTTGCCGTCGAAATTGTTGAGCGCGAAGTTGCCCGTATTGTTCCCAAAATTATAGGATTCGTTGAAGGTCCCCGTCGCCAGGTAGGTGGTCCCGTTATTGTTGACCCCGCCGACGGCATTGCCGCTATAGGAGCCGGTGCCAGTTGTCGGCAGGTTGACGGTTGGTGTGCCGCCAAACAGGAAATTGGCTTGGCCGGCCCGATCCGTCGGGCTCGTATACGCGGCGTAGAGGAAGGAGCCGTCGGCGGACAGAAAACTGTAGCCGGTCAACGGCCCACATCCCGAACAACTCGTTGTGCCCTGCGGGCCGAAGCTGGCAAATCCGGTTGGCAGCGGAATGCTGCCGAAATCGCCGGTGCCTCCCGAGATATTGGATAATACGCCGTTGTTCAGCTGTGCGGTCACGACACCCGTGACCATCACGCTCGCCGCGTTGCTCGTGAAGAACTCAACCACCGGGAAGTTACCCGACACAGGCGGCGGGGGCGGCGGGGACGTCGGCGTGCCGGGAGGTGTCGGGTTTAGCTGGGCGGCCGCGATTTGCGGTGCTGCCTGAGCAGCGGTGGTGTTGAGGTTCGTTGCCTGGCCCGGGGTCACGTTGCCCGTTGGCGGTGTCGTCGTGGTGGTCGCCGGGGTGTTTTGCGTCGCCTGCTGGACGCTGGCGGCGACGTTCGCCGAGATGACCGTGGCGATGCCGCTGTTGGCGACGCTCGTGTCGGTCGGGATAGTGGTCGCGCCGCCGGTCGCCCCGCTTCGGCCGGTCAATTGGGCGAGCATTCCGGACAACGCGCCGCTCGGCATCGGCGCCGGGCTCGATGGCGCCGCGCCCCGCGCCGAGACGCTGACGGAATAGCCCGGCCGGGTGATCGTCTGTGTCACACAGCCGGGCGCATTGATCGATTGTGACGCGCAGCCGCCGGTCACGGTCAGCCCCTTGCCGAACAGGAAGGCGACCTGCATCTCACCGCTCTTCGCCAGGCTCATCAGGAAGATGCCGCCGCGAATGCCGATCGTCCCCGACGGCGTACGCAGCGAGACCGCGTCTTCCTGCTTGCTCAGCTGACCGCCGACAAAGCGCATCACCCCTGCGGTCGCGCTCATCGCCAGCTGGCCCTTGCCGGTATTCGGGTCGAAGACGAAATTGTCGATCGTCATGTCGGAGCCTGGCCCGACCGTCAGCGCCGACTCGTCGATAAACAGGATCTGCGCTTGGCCAACGGGGCCGGTCGCGATGTGCTCGTCGTGGACGACTTCCTGGCCGACTACCATGTGTCGCACCGCGGCGCCGGGCGGCGTCCCGTTCGCATCGGGATTGACCGCGCTGTTGACCCCGACCTTCTGCTGCGCCACCGCGACGCTGCCTGGCACGACGGTTGTCAGGATCGCAAGAAGGGGGACGACAACGCTCCAGTGGCGACGGGGGGCGAACATGGGAGCCTCTCCTAGAACCGGATCTGCGTGCCGATCAGAACCGAATCGCTCGTGTAGCCGTAAATCGGCAGATTGGATGATAAAATGTCACGCTGAAGCTGCAGTACAAGTGACACGGTGTCGGTGACATCGAAAATCTGGGTGAGCCCATATCGCCAATGCCGGTCGTAGCGGTCGCTCGGCGAGAAGATCGCCGGATTGCTGCTCGTGTTGCAGCACGGATCGGGCTGCGCATAATAGGCCCAGCTGCGGCTGCCGAAGAACACGGTTTCCCACGGGAAATGCAGCACCGCGATCGGGCTCTCGTAGCGGAAGCGATAGCCCAGCGAGACGGCGTAGGTCTTGTTGGCGTAGAAGCCGAGTCGCGTGTCTTGATCGAGATAGTCGAATTGCCCCGACAGCGTCTGGCCCGGCATGATCGGCTTGGTCAGATCGAGCGTAACAAGGTTGTCGTCGCCCGTCAGACCGCGCGACAGCGGGCGATCGGGCGCGTTGGTGAAATTTTTCTCCCGGATCTCGTAGACGGCCTTGGCGCCTAGATCATTGAAGAGGATCGCGGTTGACTCGAGCCCGGCGCCGTAGGTCCAGAAATATTGCGCTTCGCCAAGCCCGACCTCGTTGACGATCATATAGGGTTTCACCGACGCGGATTGAACGTCGGGAATGCCGGTATCGGGAAAGCGGAAGCGCGGCCCGGCGGTCACCTCGCCGAGGTCGAGATCGAGCCGGCTGAAGCGGAAATAATGGTCGCCAAAACCGGTGCCGAGGACTTCGATCGCGTCGCGGTTCTGGGTCCCGAGATCATAGCTGTACAGCACCGAGCCGGAGCCGAAGATGTCGATGTCGTGGCTCTTGACGAATTGGCTGCTGAGCAGCACGTCGCCGATTGGTGACGCGATCAGCGGCGAGCCCGGTGCGATATTGGCGTCGGTCTGATACTGCGCCCCGAAGAAGAAATATCCGGTGAATTGATTGACCTGCTCGGCGGTGTAGATTTTCGCCAGGTATTCGTTGACGCGGTCGAGCACCTCTGGCGGCGGGTTGAACGACTTGGCCTTCTGGAAATAGTCCTGCGCCGTCTCGAACGACCCCATGCGGTAATAGAGCACGCCCAGTTCGAGATCGATCCGCGGGAGGTTCGGATTGAACAGCAGCATGCGCTCGAGCGCGGCGACCGCCCCCTCATTGTCGCCGAGCTGCGCCGCGACATCGGCGTAGGCGAAGGTGATGTCGAGATTGCTCGGGTTCTGGAGCATCTGGGCGAACAGCGCCGCCTTCTTTGCCTCGAGCGTCGCCGGGTCGGCTGGGGTATCTGCCCACGCCAGCTGTCCCGTGCTGGCGCTCCACATCACCGCAGCCACGAGGCCGATCGACCTCAGCGCCACAGCGATCCTGCGCGCTGCTGCTACCATCCTGCTATCCGCCCGAAACAACCCCACTCGCCTAACGTAGCAAAAAGCCGGCGTCCCTACCACTACCCGAAGGCGAAGATGTCAGCGGTTCAGAAGGGTTCGCCGCCGATCACCGTCGTGCGGTGCATCAATCGGCGCTGCGGCAGCGCGTAATCGCAGATCGCCAGGTGCATCGCGGTCGCATTGTCCCACATCACCAGATCGCCCACCCGCCAGCGGTGGCGATAGAGAAATTCCGGCTTGACGCAATGCGAATCGAGCTCGGCGATCAGCTCGACCGCCTCGTCCTCGGGCATGCCGTCGATGCCGATGCATTCGCCGGCCGTGATGTAGATCGCCTTGCGCCCTGTGTGGGGATGGGTGCGCACGATTGGATGGGCGACGTCCGGCGTCTCGTCGAGTTGCGCCTGGGTCAGTTTCGGGCGCGGGCTGTCGGCGACCCGGCGGCGCGCCGAATAGCGGTGGATCGCCTTCAGTCCGTCGAGCCGCCGTTTCATCGCCGCCGGCAGCGCCTCATAGGCGGCGATGCAATTGGCGAAGACGGTATCGCCGAGCACGATGCCGTTGTCGTCGCGCGGCACTTCCTTCGCGTAGAGCAGCGAGCAGCGGCTCGGGGTCCGGCGATACGAAACATCGCTGTGCCAGGTGAACCCGGCATCGGCGAGGCCGATATGCTCGCCGGCCGCGTTCTTGATGTTCGAAACCAGGAGGATCTCGGGGTAGCCGGGCAGCAGGTATTTCTTGACGATATGCACTTCGAGCTCGCCGAAGCGACGACTGAATGCGATGTGCCGCTCGTTGGTGAGGTTCTGCCCGCGAAAGAACACGACGATATTGTCGTGAAAGATGCGCTCCAACTCGCCAAAGGTTGCCTCGTCGATCGGGCCGGACAGGTCGAAGGCGATCTCGGCGCCGAGCGCCGCATCGCATTTCGTCACTGGGATGGACATCGACACTGACGCTCCCCTGGAGATCGCCCCCAAGCGGGGCGTTGGTCTCCCTGCGCGAGTGGTTCGGCGCACTCTATCCGCGGCGGGCCGCGATGACAAAGGATCCGGCGGCGGCTTGTGCCGCCGCCCGGCCGCGGTCGATAATCGCCCGATTATCCGCCGGAACGGGAGAGGACCGCCATGAGCGCGCCGCACGGACCGTTGCAAGGGGTCAAGGTCGTCGCCTGCTCGACCGCGCAGGCCGGCACGGTGCCGTACATGCTGATGGCCGATCTCGGCGCCGAGGTCGTCAAGATCGAGGTGCCGGAGATCGGCGATAATTCGCGCGGCTCGACCGTGCTGCCGGGCATGCCGAGCACGTATTTCGAGACCAACAACCGTGGCGTCAGGAGCGTCACGCTCAATCTCAAGAGCGAGGAAGCCCGCGACATCCTCAAGAAGCTGGTGGCCGAGGCCGACATCTTCGGCCAGAACTTCCGCCCCGGCGCGGCCGAGAAAAACGGCTTCGGCTACGACGAATTGCGCAAGGTCAACCCGCGGCTGGTCTACGTCTCGGTCTCGGGTTACGGCCCGAAGGGGCCGCACGCCGCTCTGCCCGGCACCGACTCGATGGCGCAGGCGCTGGGCGGCATCGCCGAGGCCTATTCGACCCCGGGCCAGCCATTGCGCACCGGCATCGTCTCGGTCGCCGACGAGACCTGCGCGATCCTCGCCTTTGGCGGCGCGCTGGCCGCACTAACCCATGCCCGCGCCACCGGTATCGGCCAGAAGGTCGATTGCTCGCTGCTCGGCGGTCAGGTCCGTCTGATGGGCTGGACCCTGACGACGGCGATGTGGCGCGACCGCGATCCCGTGACCGGCCAGGCCCGCATCACCGGCACTCCGGAACGGCCCGGGATCAGCGCCAGCTTCAACGATCGCGACGGCAAGCCGCTGGTGTTCCAGCTCAACGGCAACCGGCCGTGGCGCGCGGCGATGACCGCGCTCGGCTTTTACGAGGCGCTGGAGAAAGCCGGGTTTGGCGATCTCGGTGTCATCATCAATTCCGAGGAACAGCGCACGCGATTGCTGCACACGCTCGACGAGCTGTTCGCGACCGGCCCGCGCGACGATTGGGTTGAGAGACTGCGCGCCGCCGATATCGTCTCGGCGCCGATCAACACGTTGCTCGAAGCGTCGAACGATCCCGACGTGCTGGCCAACGGCTACGTCACCGAGATCGACTATCCGAAGTATGGCAAGCGGCTCAAGGTGCACGGCTCGCCATGGCATTTCTCGGAAACGCCGGCGGAGATCGGCATCGCCCCGCAACTCGGCGCCGACAACGACGCTGTGCTCGCGGCGCTCGGCTATACCCCCGGGCAGGTCGCGGATTTCCGGGGGCGCAAGATCATCTGAGCGAGCGGTCAGCGCAGCTTCTTGCGCACGAGGGTTATCGTCGCATCGCCCGGGTTCGCCGCGAGGGTGAAGCCGAGCGCGCGGCACAAATCGAGCATCGGCCTGTTCTCGTGCAGCACCTGGCCGACCAGCTCGCCGATGCCGGCCTGGCGCGCGACTTCGACCAACCGGGTCATCAGCAGAGTGCCGACCCCGCGGCCTTTCCAGTCGCTGCGCACCGCGACCGCGAATTCGACGTGCAGGCGATCCGGGTCGGCGGCATAGCGCGCGACCCCGAGCGGTGTGCCGTCGTGTTCCGCGACGAGCGCCATCTGGCGGTCGTAATCGATGTGCAGAAGCCGCTCGGCGAGGGCGTGGCTCAACTCCCGCAGCGGCGCGAAGAAGCGCATGCGCACATCCTCGCGGGTCATGTGGGCGAGGAGGTCTTGGAGCAGCTTCTCGTCATCCGGCCTGACCGGCCGCAGCGAGATCGGCGTGCCGTCGCGCGCCGCGCCGGTGCTTTCGAGATGTTTCGGATAGGGCGCGGCCAACGGAGATCCGGTCGCTAATAGGCGAGGCGGCCGCGCAGTTCGCCGAACGGCAGCATGACATGCTCGCGGTAGGATGGACGCTGTCGCAGGCACTCGTACCAGGTGCTGACGTTCGGCAGATCCGGCCGCGCGATGTCGAGCTCGAAATAGCGGTAGAGCGAGGTTCCCACCGGGATGTCGGCGAGCGACAACCGATCGCCGGCGAGGAAGGGCCGCGCCTGCAAGATGCGGTCGAGCAGGCCGAAATGATCGGCGCAGCGGGCCAGGCTCTTGTCGATCGCCGGCCAGTCGCGCTCCGCTTCCGGCGTCCGGTAATAGCCCCAGAACACGCCCGTCAGGAAGTCGGGCTGGAGGCTTGTCTGCGACCAGTCCATCCAGCCTTCGATCCTCGCCCGCTCGGCGGGATCGTTGGACCAGAAGCTGCCGCGGCCATACGTGGCGGCAAGGTAGCGCAGACAGGCATGCGACTCCCAGATGATTGCGGCGCCGTCCTCGATCACCGGTACGCGGCCATGCGGGTTCAGCGCGCGGAATTCGGGTTCGTCGAGCCGGCCGAAATCGCCGCCCGCCGGGATGTGCTCATGCGCCAGCCCGAGCTCGCCGACCAGCCACAGCACCTTCTGGGTGTTGAACGAGCTGCGCCAGCCCCAGACCTTTAGCATCGGGGGCTATTCCTTGAATTGCCCCGAGCGCCAGCGGACCGCGGCCGGAACCCCCTCCGACTGCGCGATATCGCGAAACTGCGTGCCGAGTTCGGTCTTGGTCGCGTAGAGCGGGCCGACGATGTCGAGCCCGGCGTAGAGCGCGGTGCGAAACCCGGCGGCGTCGGCGACGCCATTGACCGCGCGCTTGGTCGCGTAGAGCGCTTCCGGCGAGATCAAGGACAGGCGCTTGGCGTATTTGAGGCTCGCCTCGCGTAATTCGGCGAGCGGCACGACACGGTTGACCATGCCGAGACCGAGCGCTGTCTGCGCGTCGATCTGATCGCCGAAATACAACAGCTCGCGGGCCTTTTTGTAGCCGATGATCATTGGCATGACGATCGCCGGGCCGACCGCCGAAAAGCGCACCTCCGGCTCGCCGAAGGTCGCGTTGTCGGCGGCGATCGTCAGGTCGCACAGCATCACGAGCTCGCAGCCGCCGCCGAGCACATGGCCCTGCACCGCGGCGACCACCGGCTTCTTCATCAGCCACGGCGCCATCTCGAATTCGAGCTGGGGCTTCAGATGCGCATGCGCCTTGGTCGGATCGTCGCGCCAGTCGTCCGCGCTTGGTTCCTTGGCGCCGATGTCATAGCCGGCGCAGAAGCTGCGCCCTTCCGCCCGCAGCAGCACGACGCTGGTCGCCGGGTCGGCATCGGCGCGCGCGAACGCGGCGAGCAGTCCGTGCATCAGCTCGGCGCTGATCGCGTTGAGCTTGTCGGCGCGGTTCAGGGTGATGACGCTGACCTTCTCGTCGACGTCGTAGAGGACTATCGCATCTGCCAAGCCCCATCCTCCTTAATCAGCGTTGCGCGCCAGCCGGTCGATCGCCCCTAATCCTTCGCGGATCCCGCTGATTGTGGCGATGCCGTGCTCGCGAAGATAGGCGACGTAATTGCGATCCATGACCCCCGGCCGCGTGGTCAGCAGATAATGCGGCTTCCTGCTGCGTTCGGCCGCCTGGATGAACAGATCGAGATAAGCACGCGCGGTCTGAGGCAGGTCGAACGGCTGGCCGTCGAAATTGTCGCGGCAGAACACGACCGCGTCATGATCGGAGCTTGCGTCGAACAGGGCGAGAGCTTGCGGCAGGTTTGCCGCGAAGGTACCGCTGCCCCAGGCGTCGAGCGGGTTGCCGTCGCCGGTGATGAAGCCGATGCCCGCCTCGACCTCGGCCTTTTGCGCGGGCGATAACGGTGGAAGCTCTAAGCAGCGATTCTCAGGTTGGTACACGGTAACCGTTGGCGCTCGATGTTCATTTCAGTGACGGCGTTATGAACGGCACGGTCGAGATGATCGGTGTCGGTGAAGGTCTGATGAGCCAGG
>Ga0181530_10000384_pt1 | contig 56732 bp, 48 predicted proteins | sample PEATcosm2014_Bin_42_FD_119769 | JGI IMG/M metagenome (GOLD analysis project Ga0181530, IMG submission 119769) | Peatland microbial communities from MTU Mesocosm Facility, Houghton, MI, USA - PEATcosm2014_Bin10_60_metaG | ecosystem: Environmental > Terrestrial > Soil > Wetlands > Peat | place...
GAGATCGACGCCCTCGAGACGCGCGGGGTGTCTTGTGCGAAGCTGCTGATCTCGGCGAACGCGCATCTGATCATGCCGTACCACCGCGCCCTCGACAAGGTGACCGAACGGTACCTGGGCAGCGCGCGGATCGGCACCACCGGACGCGGGATCGGCCCCACCTACGGCGACAAGATCGCCCGCGTCGGGATACGCATCCAGGACCTCTTCGATCCCGGGATCTTCCGCCAGAAGCTGAAACTGGTGCTGCGCGAGAAGAACCAGATGCTGACCAAGGTCTACAACCGCCGCGCCATCGAGCCGGCCGGGATCGCCGACGAATATATCGGCTACGGCGAACGGCTGCGGCCCTATGTCGCCGACACCAGCCTGGTCCTCGGCCGGGCCCTGGACGAGGGCCGCGTCGTGCTGCTCGAAGGCGCCCAGGCGACCATGCTGGACGTCGATCACGGCACCTACCCGTTCGTCACCTCGTCCTCGCCGACCGCCGGCGGGGCGTGCGCGGGATCGGGCGTCGGCCCCACCCGGATCACGAAGGTCATCGGGATCGCCAAGGCGTACACCACCCGGGTCGGCGCGGGCCCCTTCCCCACCGAACTGACTGACGAACAGGGCGAATGGCTGCGGAAGACCGGCGGTGAATACGGCGTCACGACGGGGCGCCCCCGCCGCACTGGCTGGTTCGACGCAGTTGTCGCCCGGTACTCGACCCGGGTGAACGGCATCACGGATTACTTCCTCACCAAGCTGGACGTGCTGTCCAGCCTGGACAAGGTGCCCGTATGCGTGGCGTATGAGGTGGACGGGAAACGCTGCGACGAGCTGCCTGCGACGCAGACCGAATTCCATCACGCGCGCCCGGTGTATGAGTACCTCGACGGCTGGTGGGAGGATGTCTCGCAGGTGAAATCCTTCGCTGACCTGCCACCGAACGCACAACGTTACGTGCAGGCTATCGAGGACATGATCGGCGCCCCGGTCTGCGCGGTCGGCGTTGGGCCCCGGCGTGACCAGACCCTCCAGATCCGCGACCTGATCTGATGCGGGATCAGCAGCCAGGAATTAGCCGGTAGGCTCGCCGGCGTGCGCGTTCTAGTGATCGGTTCCGGGGGCCGGGAGCACGCCATCGTCCGTGCGCTCGCCCGGGACCCGGCCGTGACCAGCCTGCACGCCGCGCCCGGTAACCCCGGGATCGCAGCGCTGGCCAGCACTTCGCAGGTGTCCGCGTCCGATCCGGCGGACATCGCCGCACTGTCCCGGAAACTGCGGGCCGACCTGGTAGTGATCGGGCCGGAAGCGCCACTCGTGGCGGGCGCGGCCGACGCGGTGCGCCACACCGGGATCCCCTGCTTCGGGCCCGGTGCCGCCGCGGCCATGATCGAGGGCTCCAAGACGTTCGCCAAGGAAGTTATGGCCGAAGCCGGTATCCCGACCGCCGCGTCGCGTACCTGCGTGACGGCCGCGGAAGCGGACGCGGCGCTGGCCGGGTTCGGGCCGCCGTACGTGGTGAAGGACGACGGGCTCGCGGCCGGCAAGGGCGTGCTGGTCACCACGGACGCAGCTGCCGCGCGGGCGCACGCGCGGTCCGCCGGCAAGGTCGTCATCGAAGAGTTCCTCGACGGCCCGGAGGTGTCCCTTTTCGCGGTCTGCGATGGGACCACCGCCGTGCCGTTGCTGCCGGCGCAGGATTTCAAGCGTGCCCACGACGGTGACCTCGGCCCGAATACCGGCGGCATGGGCGCCTACACGCCGCTTCCGTGGGCTCCACCCGGCCTGGTCGGCGAGGTGATGGCGACGGTCGTTCAGCCCGCCGTCGACACGATGCAACGCCGCGGCACACCATACCGCGGGCTGCTGTACGCCGGTCTGTCCCTTACCGCCGCGGGTCTCCGGGTGGTCGAGTTCAACGCCCGCTTCGGCGACCCGGAGACGCAGGTGATCCTGGACCGGCTGGAGACGCCCCTGGCCGGCCTGCTGTACGCGGCCGCCACCGGTGACCTGGCCGGGCTGGGCGGGCTGGGCGCACTGCGCTGGCGTCCCGGCGCCGCGGTGACCGTCGTCGTCGCGGCAGAGGGTTACCCGGGACGGCCCGCCACCGGTGACGCCATTAGCGGCCTGGAGCAATCCGAGCACGTTCCGGGCGCGTACGTCTTGCAGGCCGGCACGGCTGCCGGGCCCGATGGTGTGCTCCGGTCGGCCGGCGGCCGGGTCCTGGACATCGTCGGCACCGGCGGAAATATCGAGGCCGCCCGCGCCGCCGCCTACGAGGCGGCGAGCTGGATCCATATGCGCGGAGCGTGGTGGCGTGGCGACATCGCCGCAACCGCCGCTCGCGCCGTCGCCCCGGCGGGAGCGGACGCCCCGGCGTCCGGCGGCACCCAGAGGAGAGGCGGGATCGGGTCATGATCAGCCGGTACACGCTTCCCGAGATGGGCCGGGTCTGGAGCGAGGCCCACAAGTACGAGCTCTGGTGCCGGGTCGAAACCCTGGTCCTGGAGGCCAACGCTCACGCCGGGACCGTTCCGGCCGACAGCGTCGCACCGGTGCGCGCGGCTCCGCCGCCGACGCCCGAGGCGGTCACCGAGGTGGAGGCGGTCACCGACCACGACGTGATCGCGTTCCTGACCGCGTGGGCGGACAACACCTCCCCGCGCAGCGCCGCAGCCTACGTCCACTTCGGGATGACGTCGTCGGACCTGGTGGACACGGCACTGGCCGTGCAGCTCACCGAGGCGACCGACATCCTGCTCGCCAAGTGCGACGCGCTGGTGGCGGCGTTGCGTGATCATGCGCTGGCGCACCGGGCCACCCTGCGGCCGGGCCGGACCCACGGGATTCACGCCGAGCCGGACGTGTGGGGCCACCGAGTGGCGGACTTCGCCTTCGGGGCGGCCCGCGCCCGGGACCGCATCCAGCGGGCCCGGGACGCCGTGGCCGTCGGCAAGCTGTCGGGCCCGGTCGGCAACTACTCGAATATCGCGCCGGAGATCGAGGCAGCGGTCATGCCGGCGCTCGGTCTGCGGCCGGCGGATGTGGCCACCCAGGTCGTGATGCGGGACGGGATCGCGGAGTGGGTCAGTGCGCTGGCGCTGGCCGCCACGGTGTGCGAGGCGGTGGCGCTGGAGGTACGGCACGGACAGCGCACCGAGGTGCGCGAGTTGTCCGAGCCGTTCGGCCGGGGCCAGAAGGGCTCTTCGGCGATGCCGCACAAGAAGAACCCAATCCGCTCCGAGCGGATCTGCGGGCTGGCGCGCGTGGTGCGCGGCTACATCACGCCTATGATGGAAGGCGTGCCGCTGTGGCACGAGCGCGACATCTCGCACTCGAGCGTGGAACGGATCGCGCTGCCCGACGCGGCCATCACGGTGGACTACCTGCTGCACCTTACGACCGGGCTCGTCAACGGCCTGGTCGTGAACGCCGATCGGATGCGGGCCAATCTGGACGCCACCGGCGGCCTCATCTACTCGTCGGCGGCGCTGCTCGATCTGGTCGCCTCCGGCATGGCCCGCGAAGATGCCTACGCCCTGGTCCAGGCGGCCGCGATGGAGACCTGGAACGAGGGTGTCCCGTTCCGCGACGCACTGCGCAAGGAGGCGGCCGCCCGCGGGCAGTCGATCGACGAGGCGCGGCTGGACGAGGCGTGCCGGCCCGAACATTACGTGGCGCGCCTGGGACCGGTGTTCGCCAGACTGGAGGGGCTGACGTGACCGCAAATCGTGTCAAGCCACCGCTCTTGGGCGAGGTGGATGGAATACTGGGCCACGCACTTGCGCGGGGAGACCGCCGCGGTTCCGGTCGTCCCCGCTCCCGCCCGGAGGGCGCTCTGGGCCGCCTGGCCTGCGTCCGGCCACACACCGGTACCGTTCGCTACCCCTCGACAGGAGTTGCATCTATATGACGATGGGCACTGAGACCCGTTACCGCGTACGGGGCGGCGCGCCGCTGCACGGCACCGTTTTTGTCCAGGGCGCGAAGAATGCCGCGCTCAAGATGATCGCGGCGTCGCTTCTCGCCTCCAAGGGCCGCACGGTCCTGCGGAACGTACCGCCCATTGAAGATGTACGCCGCGCCGTCGAGCTCGCCCAGGCGGTCGGGGCCATCGTCGAGTTCCACGAGTCAGAGCGGACGCTGGTGGTGGACGCCTCCCGGCTCAGCAGCCCGGTGCTGCCGGCCGAGATCGCCCGGCGGTTCCGCAGTTCGGTGCTGTTCGTGCCTGCTCTCCTGCACCGGCTCGGCGAGGCCGTCATCGAGGGCGTCGGCGGCTGCAACCTCGGCAACCGCAACCTCGACTTCCACTACCGCGGCTTTGCCCGGCTCGGCGCCGTGGTCGATGAGGGCGAATCGGTCATCCACATCAAGGCGGGCACGGACGGCCTGCGCGGGGCGCACCTGTACCTCGACACCCCGTCGCACACCGGCACCGAAAACCTGATCATGGCCGCGTCGCTCGCCCCCGGCACGACGGTCATCGACAACGCGGCGCTCGAGCCGGAAGTGCTCGACGTCATCGCCTTCCTCACCAAGATGGGCGCGCGCATCACCGGCGGCGGGACCGGCTTCGTGACCGTGGAAGGGGTCAGCGAGCTGACGGCGGTCGAGCACACCGTAATGCCGGACCGGATCGACGCTGGCGTCTTCGCCATGGCGGCCGCGATCACCGGCGGTGAGCTGAACCTGGTGGGCGGCTCACTGGAGCACTTCGGCGTCGTCCGCTGGAAGCTGGAGCAGATGGGCGTGGAGTTCTCCACGCAGGGAGCGGTCCTGCAGGTCCGCCGGCCCAACCCGCTCCGGCCCATCAATGTCATCACCTCGCCGTACCCGGGCTTCGCGACCGACCTCCAGTCCCCGATCATGGCGCTCGCATGCCTGGCCGATGGTTCAAGCTACATCCGCGAGACCATCTTCGACGGCCGCTACACGCTGGTGGGCGAGCTGAACAAGATGGGCGCGAAGGTCGAGGTGGACGGGAACGCGGTGATCGTGCACGGCCCGAACACCCTGCGCGGGGCCGGGGTGGTGGCGCACGACCTGCGCACCGGCATCGCCCTGATCCTGGCGGGCCTGATCGCCGAAGGCGAGACGGTGGTAGCGCCGGGCTACCTGATCGATCGCGGGCACGCCTCGATCGCCCAGCGGCTCACCACCCTCGGAGCCGATATCACAGTCGAGGACGCGACCTCGGTTTAGAGGACGCGACCTCGGTTTAGGGGCATCCGACCAGGGCAATAACGCCCGCTCTGGCCTAGTTGCAACGTGTAGCCGCCGATAAACCGGTTTTGGTTCGGTTCCCAATATGATTATTCCGGACTCGTGCACCTCTTCACAAAATACGCCGGATGGGTTACGAAAAGTACTGACCGGCATCTATCCGGGGCGATGAGGTGGCGTGATTGTGCGGGATACGGCGGGCGGTCGGTGACCGAATAAGGATGGGGTGAACGTTGAGCGCGCACGTCAGCAGCGACCTTACGGCCTGCCAAGGGTTAACGGTCCACGGGGGAAAAGGCCGATGACCGCCAGGAGGCACCAGCCCAGCGAGCTCATTATCGGCGTCGTGGGGCCATACGACCTGGTCGAACGGATCATGCTCTCCGGTGCGGCCGCGCGGGACGAAACATTCGGTGCGGCCCCGGCCCCGGGGCCACCCCGGCCGGAGGCGACGGAGCCCTTCGCGGAGCAGGGTGGCCCGGGGCCCGCGGGCCCGGCGAGCTCTGGAGGCCCGACGAGTCCCGGCGCAGCGGCCTGGCCGCGCGAGGAGCTGCGCGGAGTCATCGGCGGCACATTGCCGCGGCGGCTGATTGCCGCCGCCTACCGGCGTGAGCGGGAAGCCGCCGAAAAGGTCGCCCGGCTCGGCGCCGCGATCGACGTCTGCCTGTTCGCCAGCCCGGTGCCATACGAGTACGCGCGCCGCGCCGGGGTTATCTCGGTGCCCTCCACCTACGTGCGGCTCGACGGCGGGGCCCTGTACGCCGCGCTGCTGCGGGCCAGGATGCAGGGCCATAACATCGAGCGGATCAGCATGGACGTGCTGCCGCGCAGCTCGGTGGAGGAGGCCTACGCCGAACTGGACATCCCCGGGGACGGCGTGCGGCTCCGCCAGGACCCGGGCAGCCCGGCGGCCCTCGCGGCCTTTCACGAACGGCTCTGGCGGATGGGCGAGACGTCGGCCACGCTGACTTGCCTGGAGTCGGTCAGCCGGCGGCTGGCCCGGGCCGGGGTCCCGGTGATCAGCGTCCACCCGACTGACGAGGCCATCCGGATGGCGGTCTGGAACGCTGTCCTGCTCGGCGGGCATCACCGGCTTGCGGCAGCGCAATTCGCGATGGTGGTCGTAGAGGTCCCGCGGCTGCGGGAGGGGGCCAGGCGCGCCCTGTCGCGGTACTCGCGTGATGAGCTGCGCCTGACGGTGCACCGGTTCCTGACCGGCGAGGCGCAGCGCATCCAGGCGATGGTCATCCAGGCCGACGATCACTCGTTCCTGGTCGCAGCGACGAGAGGGTCGCTGGCCGCGGTGACCGGCGATTTCAGCCAGATGCCGTTCGCCGACCGCGCCCGGGCCGAGCTCGGTATCACGATCGAGGTAGGGGTCGGGATGGGGCGGACCGCCCAGGATGCCGAGACGCACGCCCGGACCGCGCTCATCCGGTCCCGGTCTGGTGGTGCGGGTCCGGGGACGGCGCTGACCCGGGAAGGTCATTCGCTGGTCGTGCCCCGGCGGGCCACGCCGCCCGCATTGCGCGCGCCCTCGCGGGGCATCGAGACGCTGGCGCGGCTGGCCGGCCGGCTCGACGGCTCGGAGACGGCGCTCGTGGTGGACGCCGAAACGGCTGGCCGCCTGCTCGGGGTGACCTCACGGACCGCCCGCCGACTCCTGCGCGGTCTCGTCGACGAGGGGCTGGCCTGGCCGCTGCCGCCAAGCCGGGCCGCGCAGCCGGGGCGGCCCCGCCAGTTCTACCGGCTGATCACCGAGAAACTCGAGGGTATGGAGCCGTCCCGCGCACCGTGATCAGCCCCGGCCAGGGTACGCCCGGGCCGCGGCAAGGAACGTGTCGTTGGCCTCGGGCTCGGCGATCGACACCCGGGCCCCCTCTCCGTCGAAGGGCCGGACGCTGACCCCGGCCCGGGCACAGCTGGCCGCGAAGTCCGCGGTCGCCTCCCCCAGCCGCAGCCAGACGAAGTTGGCCTCGGTCGGTGGCACGGTCCACCCGTCGGCGATCAGCGCCTCGCGGACCCGGGTCCGTTCCTTGACCGTCGCCTCCACGCGCTCGAGAAGCTCCGCCTCGGCCGCCAGCGACGCGACCGCCGCCGCCTGCGCGATGCTGTTGACGGTGAACGGCAGCATCGTCTTGCGGGCGGCCTGCGCCACCGGCGGATGAGCGATCATGAACCCGGCCCGCAGGCCGGCCAGGCCGTACGCCTTGGAGAAGGTGCGCAGGATGGCCACGTTCGGCCGGTCCCGGTACAGGCTCAGCCCGTCGGGTACCGACTCGTCGCGAATGTATTCCCGGTAGGCCTCGTCCAGCACCACCAGGCAGTCTTGCGGCACGCGGTCGAGGAACTCGGTCAGCTCACCGGAGTGCACCACCGTGCCCGTTGGGTTGTTCGGGTTGCAGACGAAGATGAGCCGGGTCCGGGCCGTGATCGCATCCGCCATGGCCGGCAGGTTGTGGACCTCGCCGCGGAGCGGAACGCGGACCGAGGTCGCCGCGGCCAGGCCGGCGAGGATCGGGTACGCCTCGAACGACCGCCAGGCGTAGAGGATCTCGGCGCCCGGCTCGCCCACGGCCTCCAGGAGCTGCTGGGCCACCCCGACGGAGCCGCAGCCCAGCGCGACGTGCTCCGGCGGCACGCTGAACCGCTCGGCGATCGCCGTGGTCAGCAGCCCGGCACCGGTGTCGGGATACCGGTTGACGCTCTGCGCCGCCTCGGCGATGACCTTGACGACCGACGGCAGGGGACCAAACGGGCACTCATTGGACGACAGCTTGAAGGACCGGCCGGCCCCTGCGGCCGCCGTCGCGCCCGGCTGGTAGCCGGGCAGGTCCTGGAGAATGCGGCGGAACCGCGGCGATGCTTCACTCACCTGCCCAGTCTCGCATCCTGGCGCCCCTGGCGGGTACCGGCGCCGCGGGGGCGGTACCCGCTTGGGGCGCCGGTACGCGTCGCCGTGGGCGCGGCCGCCACGGCCGCCTGCTGGCTCCGGGCGGCTAGGTCAGTGCAGGTTAAGAATCAGCCCGGGGCCCCGGTTCCGCCGGCCGGGCGGTCGGTGCGCCAGGCCGCCGTCCGGCGCTCGGTGGCCGCCCGTCAGGGCTCAGTGAGCTGCGGACAGTTCCACGATCTTCACGACGACCAGGCCGACGGCCACCACCAGGTAGCCGCGCAGCGCCAGCAGGCCGAGACGGCGGCCCGGCGACCACCGCGGGCGTGACAGCTCGGACAGCGGCGGCATCCGCCAGGTGAGCCGCTCCGCCTGCAGGACCACCCCGGTGTCGAGTTCTTCCTCCGGATCGTCGGGCAGGCCCGCGCGGTGCGCCGAGCGCCACTGGGCCATCGCCCAGACCAGCGTCCCGGCCAGCCCCACGGCCGCGCCGCCGGCGACGAGCGCGGTCAGCTGCCCGCCGCTGAGCGACGGGAACAGGGTCGCGGCGGTCAATACGAGCGACAGCAGGACCAGGCCCCCGATGATGATCCCGGCGACGGCGTTGAGCCACGGCCGGTTCACCCACGGGCCGAGCACGTCCCGGTCGTTACACAGCAAGACCAGGAACACCGCTGCGGACGGCAGCAGCACACCGGCGAGCGCCTGGACTCCCTCCGTGATCAGCCCGAGCGGCGCACCGGGAATGAGCACGACCGTGGCCGCGACGGCAAGGAAAAACGCGTAGCACCCGTAGAACATGGGCGCGTCCTTGATGCCGCGGTGCAGTGAGTGCCGGGCCCCCGCGATGTCACCCAGCGCGTACGAGGTGGCGAGGGTCACCGCGGCCGCGCCGAGCAGCGACGCGTCGAGCAGGACGAGCGCGAACATCGCGCCCGCGTGGTCGCCCACGGCCCGGCCCAGGCCGGCGGCCACGGCCCCGGCGTCGGTGAAGTGACCGTGCAGAACCGTACCGCCCAGGCCGAAGGCGGTGATGCCGATCAGCGCGGCGGCGCCGATCACGACCACGAACGAGCCGATCACCGTGTCCGCCCGCTCGTAACTGATCCAGCGCGGCGTGATCCGCTTGTCCACGACGTTGGACTGCTGGAAGAAGAGCTGCCACGGTGCCACTGTGGTGCCGACGATCGCGATGACCAGGAGGAGCACCCCCGCGTTCAGCCCGCCCCGCCCCCCGGCTCCGGCCGGGAAGCCGGGCAGCAGGAAGTCGTGCGCCATCTGCGCTGGGCGCGGGTGGGTGAGGAAAATGAGCGGCAGCATGAGAACGTTCACGGCGATCAGCACGTACATCCACCGCTCCCAGCGGCGGAAGCTCCCGCTGACCGTAAAGGTGACCAGGAGCGCCGCCGCGCCGGCCACGCTCAGCCAGCGGGGGACGCCGAAGTAACTCCCGGCGAGCGCGACGCCGATGAACTCGGTCACGATCGTGAGCCCGTTTACCAGCACCAGATCGCCGATGGAGAAGGCGGCCCAGAACTTGCCGAACCGCTCGTGGATGAGCCGCGCGTGCCCGACGCCGGTCACCGCCCCGAGCCTGACCACCATCTCCTGGTTGACGATCAGGACCGGGATGAGGACGGCGAGGACCCACAGCAGCCGGGTGCCGTAGTCCTGCCCGGCCTGCGCGTACGTGGCCACGCCGCCGGCGTCGTTGTCGCCGACCATTACGATGAGCCCTGGTCCCATGATCGCCAGCAGGTACCGGAGCCGGCGCGGCCAGCTCGGTGAGCGGTCGAGGTCAGCGGCCCGCACGGTGCCGAAGGCACCCTGGATGTCACCGACGTGTGCTGGGTCGCGAACCGCCGTGCCCGTGGCCGACCCGGCCTGCCGGAGCGCGGTGCGCCGCTGCGCCCAGGAACCGAAGCCGAAGAAGTTTGCCATGACGCATCTCCAGATCTACCCCCGTGGGGTATCCGGTGCGCGTATCAGGCATCGCTGACCGGGGGATCCGGCCGCCGTACGCCAGGGGCAGCCCGATGAGCTGCGAGGGCGGAGAATGCCGCCGAACGGACGTGGCGAGGGCCCAGCCCCAGGCCCGGGACGGCGCGGTAACGACCGGAAGGGAGAGTCTGGTGGCACCGCGGTCAGCGCTGCGCGATAGGCGCGAATGGGTGAGGTTCGCTTGAGCTGCAGCTGCAACTATGACTGCCGTCTGGCACGGCCCTCACCTCCTTCGCTCGCCACCACCGGGAACCTCCGCCTCGGCGGAGCCCGACACACCATAGCCCGCCGCCGGACGCGCCGGCAACTTAGCTGAACGTTGGCTGCGCCACGCAGATTCCTGATCGGCCACCGGTTTCGGTGTCAGTGACCGATCCCGCCGCCGAGCTCGATCGCCTTGACGATCAGCAGGATGACGGAGACCACGAGATAGCCCCGCAGCAGTAGCATGGCCATCCTGGTTCCCGGTGACCAGACCACCGGCTTGAGCAGGGCGAGGGGGGGCATCCGCCAGTTCGTGCGCTCCTGTTCCGTCATCGTCATCCACACCGGGACTGGCCGGGTCCGGCCGCTTCGCCGCTGTTTGATCTCCAGCCACAGGCCAGTTCCTCCGCCGCCCACGAGGAGTGCGATGGCCGCCACTACCGCGACCTCGGCGACGTTCAGGTTCGGGAATATCGTGCCGACCACGAGGGTGGCGGACAGCGTGAGCAGAACGCCGATGATGACGCCGGCCACGATATTGAGCCAGCGCTTGTTGGCCCAGGGGCCGAGGACTTCCGGGTCGTTGCATAGCAGCAGCAGGAACACCGAGGCGCTGGGGAGCAGCACCCCAGCCAGGGCTTGGACCGCTGTGGTCAGCAACCCCAGAGGTGCGCCGGGGATGAGGACGATGCCGGCGGCGGCGGCGATCATCGCGGTGTAGCTGGCGTAGAACGGCTTGGCGTCCTTGAACTTGCGGTGCAGCGAATGCTTGATGCCGAACACGTCACCGAACGCGTAGCTGGTGGACAGGGTCACCGCTGAGGCACCGATGATGCTCGCGTCGAGCAGCACGATAGCGAATAGCGCGCCGAGCGCGTAGCCGTGCGCCTCCAGCGCGCGCGCTACCCCGAGCGCGTCGGTGAACTTCCCGACCAGGTTCGTGCCGCGGACCGCGTACACGGCCACAATTTCGATCGCGATCGCTCCGACCACCACGACGATGGAGCCGAGCGCGGTGTCGGCCCGCTCGTAGCCGATGAACCGGGGCGTGATGCGCTTGTCGATGACGTTGGACTGCTGGAAGAACAGCTGCCAGGGGGCGACGGTGGTACCCACGATCGCGATGATGAGCAAGATCGCGGTCGAGGTGGCGCCCCCCTGGATTCCCGGCACCACGAGGTGGTAGGCGATCGAACCCCAATGCGGTTCCGACAGCAGGGCCAGCGGGTACAGCACCAGGCTGGCCGCGATGAACAGGAAGATCGCCCGTTCCCACCGGGCGAAGCTGCCGCTCGCCGTGATGGCGATCAGCAGGACGGCGGTCACCGGCACCGAGACGTAGGGGCTGATGCCGAAATAACGCAGCGCGAGGGAGACGCCGATGAACTCGGTGGTGATGGTCAGGAAGTTGAGCACGAACAGGTCTCCGACGCTGAAGGCGCCCCAGAACTTGCCGAACCGCTCGATGATCAGCCGGGCGTGCCCGACGCCGGTCACCGCGCCGAGCCTGACCACCATCTCCTGGTTGACGATCAGGACGGGGATCAGCAGCAGCAGCACCCAGAGCAGGCTGTAGCCGTAGTTCTGCCCGGCCTGCGCGTAGGTCGACACCCCGCCCGCGTCGTTGTCCCCCACCATGACAATCAGACCGGGGCCCATAATGGCGAGGAAGGTCACCAGCCGACGCCGCAGTCCCCGGCGGCTGTCGTCGTCGCCCACCCGGATCCGGCCGAGCGCCCCCTCGATGTCACCGAGATGCGATTCATCCAGGACGGCGCTCTGCTGCGCCACTCCGGGACGGCTCAGGCCAGGCGGCTCCGGCTCGCTGGCGCGGGCGGCACGCTCGCCCGCTCCTCGCGGCCCGGAGGTCCGCGCGCCGGGGCCCTGCCCGCTGGGGCCTTCGTGGTCAGAGCGCCGCGCAGGGCTGGGCGTCTCGCGGCTCGGCGCGTCAGGGACTTCCGTGGCGGGAACGTCTACTCTCTGGTCCCGGGCGCCGGGCGGGCCGGGCGCCGCCGGACCCGGAGCCGCTCCGGCGCGGCCAGGGACGTCCTGGGCCGCAGCGCCGTGAGCCGGCTGAGGGCTGTCCTGCTCCCCCGTCACTGGCTAGCCCCATGGTGGGGGTCCGGCGGCTCGACGGCCTCCCGGCGCCGCCAGTCGTCCGGCAGCGTCACCTCGAGCACGTCATCGACGGTGATCACGCCGAGCAGGCGGCCGTGCTCGTCGACCACCGGGATAGTGATCAGGTTGTAGTCGGTCATCAGCACGGCGACGTCGACGACGTCGGTATCCGGCCCGACCCGGACCGGGTCCGTGTCGCAGACCTCGATGAGGCTGGTGCCCTGGTCAGACTGGAGCAGCTTGACCAGATTCGCGACGCCACGAAGGCAGTTATCCGCGTCCACCGCGTACACGCTGGTCAACGCCTCGGGCTGCAACGTGGACGCGGTGCGGACGGCCGCGAGCGCGTCGCCCACCCGCGTGCCGGACGGCACCGCAAGGTAGTCCACGCCCATCAGGCCGCCGGCGCTGGTTGGGTTGAAGCCCATCAGGGTCAGCACCTTGGTGCGCACCCCGGGCGGCAGCAGGTCGATGACCGGCTGGCGCCGGCTCTGCGGGAGCTCGGCGATCGCGTCGGCCGCGTCGTCGGCCCGCATTCGCGTCAGCACGTCGGCGATCTCGCGGTCGGTGCGCGCGCCGAGCAGTTTGGACGCCCGGTCCTCGTCGAGCTCCTCGAAGACGTCCGCCTCCAGCTCGGGGTCCGCGTGCACCTGCCCGAGGATCTCGGTTTCCTCCTCCTTGGAGGCATCTTCCAGCAGGTCGGCGATCTGGGCCGGCTTCAGCCTCCTGATCCGGCCGAACGGGCCGCGCAGCAGCGCACTGCTCGTATGCCCGATCAGCGGCTCGAATGCCTTCCAGTCCCGGAAACGCTCGGGGCCTCCCGCGTCCAGCGCCCTGGACGCTCCGACATGCAGGGCCCTGAGCAGCCGCGGCGGCCGGCGGCGCGTGTCCACGCCGACCACCACCTGTTCACCGTTGCGGCGCTCCAGCTCGACGTCGGCCGCCCGGACCAGGCGCGCGGTCTCCACGTCAATCAGCCGGTGACCGAGCACGTCCCGCTTCAGCAGAACCTCCCCGGGACGCCGCTCGAAGCGCCGCAGGTCCAGCCGGGCGCTGGTCAGCCGCGGCACGTCCCCGTCGAAGTTGCTGACCTGCTCGATGGGCACGTAGACCTCGCGTCCGCCCACCGAGGCGACCAGGCCGGTCACCACCGGATAGTCGTCACCGTGCAGCCGCGCGATCACGTCGGACAGGCGGCCGATGGATTCTCCGCTGCGGTCTACGAGCGGGTGCCCGAGCAGGTCGGACAGGCGCAGCGCGCCATGCCGCGTTCCGGGCGCCGGTGCCGCAGACGGGGGTGTCGTCATCGCCGTTCCTCTACGAGAGCGTGGTTTCCCTTCACGATCATCGGGCACGAGCAGCATTTCACCTCACGCGGGTATGGACGTCCGCTGCTCCGTTTCAGCCTCGCAGCTGAAGGTAAACATCAGGTTGCGGATCGGCGGGCAGCACCTGCACGCCGCACGCGTTTCCGGCACTTATCGACGGGTGATATGAAGTGCCCAGCGGTGACAGCACCGGCCCGGGCCCGGGACAGCCGGCCCCGCTGGCGTCCGGGACCGCGGGCGAGGAAATTTCCCCCGATCAGGAGATGAAAGCAGTGCGCAAGCTTCGCGATCTCGTGAAGGGACGGGAGGCCAGGGACCGCTCGGCCGCGCAGCAGAAGGTGGACTCCTACGAGCGGCCGAGACCGCCGGCCGGGGTGAAGCCGATCGGCTCACTGACCGAGCCGGGCAAGGCCACCGTGGAGGGCCGCGTCCGCGCCCTGGAGATCCGTCCGGTCGAGCAGAACTCCGTGCTCGCGGTCGAGATCTCGGACTCGACCGGCGACCTGACGGCCTTGTTCTACGGCCGGTCGCATATCGCCGGCGTCATCTGCGGATCGCACATCCGGCTGCGCGGACCGGTCGGCATCCGGGATGGCCACCCCGCCATGATCAATCCCGCCTACGAGCTCTTCGGCTCGGGGCCCGCGTAGTAGCCCCCGTAGTAGCCCGCGTAATACCCCGGGTAGCAGCCGCGCAGGAGCGGCCTACCCGAGCAGTTCGTACACCGGGTTGATCATCACCGGCCTGCCGTTGCGGATGCCCACCGTGCCGTGCAGCCGGAGCCTGCCGCCGCACTCAACCCCCGGGATGTGCTTACGCCCGTAGAACAGCGCGGTCAGGGTGCCGGTCTCATCGGCGACCTCGACCGCGAGAACGGAGTTCTGTTCGACCGGCCGGATGGCCATGGAAACGACGCGCCCCTCCACGGTGGCCTTGACCGGTTCGGTCAGCGAGCCGATCGGCCTGACCTCCGCATTGTCGTCAGTGGCCCCGGCCGCCTGGCCGCCCGCGTCCTTGCCCGCGTCCTTGCCCGCCGGGGCCCCGGGCGGCACGCTGGCCCCGGACGGCACGCTGACCGGGGGTTCCGGGGCCGGATGCGGCCCAGCGCCGCCGGCGGGCCGTTGGGGGTGCGTGCTGGTCACGCCCTGGCGGCCGCCCGCCGGGGCGGGCGGTTCCCGGGTCGCGTCGACGTCCGTCGTCCCGCTGGCCCCCGTCCGGGCGGCGTGCCGCTCCTCCAGCACCCGGACGCGGCTATCCACGTCGAACGGGATGATGGTGGCGGCCGCGTTCGGGATGCGGCTGATCGCCGCGGCGATCTTGTCCGCCGTCCGATCGTGCAGCATCCGGCCGAGGAACGCGGAGAAGCTGCGCCGCGGCAGCACCACGGTCACCTGGGTCCCCGGCTGCTCGGCCTCGCGCTGGACGAGTTCCTGGGACGCATGCACGAGCCGCCGGTCCGGCGAGTCGATCATCTCGAACGGCACGTCCTGGCCGAACCGGACCCACCGCTCGCGGAGCCGCTCCGCCTTCGCGCTGTCGATGACGAAGTGCACCGCGCGCAGCGAGGTCGGCCGGAGGCTGCGCGCGTAGCGCAGGGCGGCCAGCGTGGCCAGGTCCATGCTGTCCACGAACACGAAGACCGTGCGGCGGGTGTAGTTCGGCTGGCGCGGGGCCACCCCGGCGGCCCGGCGGTCGCCGATGTTCTCCAGCACCTGGTCCTCGGAGCGGTACTCGCGGTTCAGCCGGATCAGGATGAATACCCCGATGGGCCCCACCACGACCACCAGCCACGCGCCCTCGGTGAACTTCGTGACCGCGAAGATGAGCACGATGAAACCGGTGAGCACGCCCGCCGAGAAGTTGATGACCAGGCGCCGCCGCCAGCCCCGCTCCTTGTGCCGCAGGTGGTACTTGCTCATCCCGAAGCCGGCCATCGAGAACCCGGTGAACACGCCGATCGCGTAGAACGGCACCAGGTTGTTGACGTTCGCGCCGACGGCCAGCAGCAGGGCCAGCGACACGACGGTGAGCACGATGATGCCGTTGGAGAACACCAGGCGGTGCCCGCGCTTGGTCAGCCAGCGCGGCAGGAAGGCGTCCTGCGCGACGAAGCTGGCCAGGAACGGGAAGCCGTTGAAACTGGTGTTGCCGCCGGTGAACAGGATCAGCGCGGTCGCGAACTGGACGAAGTAGAACAGGATCCGGCCGGCCCCGCCGCCGAAGATGAGGTCCGCCTCCTGGGACAGCACGGTCGGCGTCCCGACGATGTACGGCGTCGCGTGCTGCACGTGCGCCAGCCACGAGATGCCGCCGACCAGGAATGCGAGGATGACGCCCTGGGTGACCAGCACCTTGCGGGCGTTCGGCCCCTCCGGCGGCTTCAGCGCGCTGACCGCGTTGGACACCGCCTCGATGCCGGTCAGCGACGAACCGCCGTTGGCGAAGGCCGTGAGCAGGGTGAAGACCAGGGCGACGGAGATCAGCGTCGACATCTTGTTGTTGTGGTAGCCGTAGTACGTCGCGCCCGGCGGCAGCGTGTGGACATCGATGACCGGCAGGTGGCCGAACGCCTCCCGGGCCAGCCCGACCAGGATCATCAGGCTCACCGAGCCGGAGAAAAGGTAGGTCGGCAGGGCGAACGCGTGCCCCGCCTCCCGGATGCCGCGCAGGTTCCCGTAGCACATGATCAGGATCGCGGCCACCGAGATGATCAGCAGGACGTCCTGTGCGCTGATGAAGTGCAGCGTGCTCAGTGCAGGGAACGCGGACACGATGGCCGCCGCGCCCGCGGCCGTCTGCACCGCCACCGTGACCGTGTAGTCGATGAGCAGCGCGACCGCCGCGATCTGCGCCACCCGCGGCCCGAAGTTGTCCCGGGCCACGACGTAGGAGCCCCCCGTCCTGGTGTACACGGTGACGACCTCGCGGTAGGACAGCACGACCAGGGCGAGCACGAACAGCACCACGCCGGTGATCGGGAGCAGCACCGTGAAGGCCGCGATGAGCAGGCCGCCCTTGAGCAGCTCGATCAGGATTTCCTCAGTGCCGTACGCCGAGGAGGAGATGCCGTCGGGAGACAGCACACCGAGGGCCAGCGGGACAGACAGCCGCTCATCGCCGAGTTGCTCGTTGACGAGCGGCGGCCCGAGCAGGCGGCGCTTCACCGAATACGAGAAGGTCTCTGGGAGGTCGTCGCTCCTGCCGAGCAGCCCCGCCGCCTTACGAACGGCCACTAGATCTCCGCCTCCATCTCTTATGCCGTCAAGGCGGCCTTGCACCGGCTCACCGACCGGGTGGAACCGCCGTGACCACCGTGACCGTTCCGTCTGTTCGCGGCGCCGACAGAGCGGAGGCGCCCGCGCCATCATCGATCATCCACCCAGGCCGCGGCCAAGGTCGATCGGCCCTGGCTGAGCTGACCAATGGCCCTGAGCACGGGCCGGGGCGCGGCGGAGGGCCAATGACTTCGCGAGTTCGCGCTTCGGGCCCTGGTGCGGTGCCACAGCGATTTGCGTATTGCGCGGCGGGTGATTACTGGCTAGTCGCACCGCCGAGGTCGATGTCGCCATCACCGGCAGCGCGGGCTAGCCGGACAAGCCGCAGCCGAGTAGGCCGCCGGCGGAGCCGCCCGCTGGGTTGCCGGGCGGAGGGGCGGCTGGTCAGATGGGAAATATGGATCCCCTGGACAGCCAGCTGCGTTTCGTACTCGAGGCCGATCAGCTCAAGAGCGTCCTGCGGCGCAGCACCCTGAACGACGGCTCGCGACGGGAGAACTCGGCAGAGCACTCCTGGCACCTGGCCCTGATGGCGGTGGTCCTTGGTGAGCACGCCCCGCGCGGCACCGACCTGGGCAGGGTGAGCACCATGGTCGTGCTGCATGACCTGGTCGAGATCGACGCCGGGGATCTCTACGTGTACGCCGACGAGGCCGCACAGCGCCGCCAGGCGGTGGCCGAGCGCGCCGCGGCCGACCGTCTCTTCGGCCTGCTGCCGCCGGAGCAAGGCTCCGCGCTGCGGGCGCTCTGGGATGAGTTCGAGCAGCGGATCACCCCCGAGGCCCGCTTCGCCCGCGCCCTCGACCGGCTGCAGCCGCTGATCGCCAACTACGCGGCGGGCGGGAAAACGTGGCAGGCCAACGGCATCACCGCGGACCAGGTGCTGGAGCGAGTCCGGCTTATCGAGGACGGCTCAGCGGACCTGGGCCAGTACGCGCGCAACCTCGTCTCCGACGCCGTACGCCGCGGCATCCTGTTGCCCGCGCCCGCGTAGTTGCCCGCGTAGTTGCCCGCGTAATCGCCCGCGTACCGGGCTGCATGATCGCGGCATTCCGTCAGGTAAAAGGGACCCCGGAGCGGGTAAGAACCAGACGTGAGCCGACCCCTGTCCAGATTGTTCGCCCGTGGCAGCCATGTGAAGCAGGTAGTGGAGGAGAGCCCGCGCCGGCGCTACCCGTTCCCCCGCCCCGTCGATGTCGCTGAGCGCATCGAGCGGACCCCGGCCCTGGACGCCGCGGTCCGATCGCTGTCCGACGGTGTCGTCCGCGCCCTGCCCCCGGGACCGCGGGCGGACGCTTTGCACGGCGTCCCGTTGGGCCAGCCGGCGCACCCGGCCCTGGTCCGGCTGCCGTTGGGCTGCTGGACGTCGGCCGCCCTGCTCGACCTGTTTCCCGGTACCGAACGGGCGTCCCGGACGCTGATCGCCGCCGGGATCGCCAGTTCGCTGCCGGCCACGGCCACCGGCCTGGCCGACTGGTCCGCGCTGCACCGCCACCAGCAGCGGGTCGGGCTGGTGCACGCCGCATCCGGGGCCTGCGCGGCCACGCTGTTCGGTGCGTCGCTCGTCGCACGTGCGGGCGGGTTCGGCCGGGCCGGCAAACTGCTGTCCGCTGGCGGCCTGACCGCCGCGACCATCGGCGGTTATCTCGGCGGCCACCTCGCGCTGCGCCTCGGCGCGGGCGCCAGCCACGCCGAGCCCATCGGCCACCTGGTGGGGCTCGGCTGGCACGAGCTGTGCCGGGTCTACGAGCTCCCGGACGGCCGGCCGGTGCGCCGCCAGCTCGGGTATCTGAGCCTGTTCGTGCTGCGGCGCGGCCCCGACGTCAGCGTCCTGTCCGATCACTGCGCCCACCTCGGCGGCCCGCTGCATCAGGGCCACACGATCAGCGGCGAAGACGGCGAGTGCGTGACGTGCCCGTGGCACGGCAGCACGTTCCGGGTCGCGGACGGCTCGGTAGTGCACGGGCCCGCGACCGCCCGGCAGCCCTCGTTCCGCTGCCGGATCACCGACGACGGCGTGGTCCAGATACAGCCGCGCACGTGAGGGGAGCCCCAGCGGGGCCCGTTCGGAGTCCCCGGTCACCTGTTCGGGGCGGAGCGGGCCTGAGCCTGGACCGGCTTCGGAAATGTGGGCGCGTTGGCCGAGAAAGCTGTGCTGGTCCAGAAAGCTGCGCTGAGCTGGAGGAGCCGCGTCGGTCTAGAAGAAGATGAGCCGGACGGCGGAGATCACGCCGATGATGACCACCAGCACGCGCAGCGCCATCGGGGGCAGCCGTCGGCCGTATCGCGCGCCGATCAGGCCGCCGGCCGTGGAACCGACGGCGATCAGCGCCGCGAGCAGCCACGCGACATGGCTGAGCGCGATGAACACGATCGCCGCAACCCCGTTGACGATGCCGGTGAGAACGTTCTTCAGCCCGTTGACGCGCTGCAGTGGCTCGTCCAGGAAGGTCCCGAGCAGCCCGATCATCAGCACGCCCTGGGCGGCGCCGAAGTAACCGCCGTAGACGCCGGACGCGGCCACCCCGGCGAACAGGGGCGGCCCGCCGTGCTTGCTTCCCTCCTCGTCGCGGTGCGCGGCCAGCCAGCGGTTCAGCCAGGGCTGCAGGATGACCAGGACGCAGGCGAGCAGGATCAGCGCCGGGACGATCACCTGGAACGTGCTGGCCGGGAGCTTCAGCAGCAGGATCGCGCCGGCCGCCGAACCGCAGGCGGAGCCGATTCCCAGCCTTAGCAGGCGGCCCCGCTGGCCGGTGAGCTCGTGCCGGTAACCGTAAGCACCGCTGGCGGAGCCGGGCACAAGGCCGACGTTGTTGGTGACGTTGGCGAGGACCGGCGGGACGCCGAAGGCCAGCAGGGTGGGAAAGGTGATCAGGGAGCCGGAACCGACGATGGCGTTGATACCCCCGGCCCCCACTCCCGCAGCGAAGACCGCGATGGCCTCAGGCACGGTGACGCTCAGGGCTGGACCGCCCGCGCCGCCCAGCGTGCGTGCCGGTACTCGACTTGCAGCGGCACGCCAAAGCACTTGGACAAGTTCCGCTCGGTGAAGACCTCGGCGATCGGGCCCGCGGACAGAACGGATCCGCGCCGCAGCAGCATCGCGTGGGTGAACCCGTCGGGCACCTCTTCCACGTGGTGGGTGACCAGCACCATCATCGGCGCCTTGGCGTCGCGGGCCAGGGTGGACAGGCGGCGCACCAGGTCTTCCCGGCCCCCAAGGTCCAGCCCGGCGGCCGGCTCGTCGAGCAGCAGCAGCTCGGGATCGGGCATCAGCGCCCGCGCGATCTGCACCCGCTTTCGCTCCCCCTCGGACAGGGTCGCGAACCGGCGCCGGATCAGGTGGGCACACCCGAGCGCGTCCAGCAATTCCACCGCCCGCGTGACGTCGGCCGACTCGTACTCCTCCCGCCATCGCCCCAGAATCGCGTACGAGGCGGTGAGCACCAGGTCGATGACCTTCTCCCCCGGCGGCACCTTCTCCGCCAGCGACGCGCTCGCCATGCCGATCCGGGGCCGCAGGTCGAAGACATCCACGTCGCCGAGCCGCTCACCGAGGACGTCCACCGTGCCCTCGGTGGGGAACAGTGTGGTCGCGGCGACCTGAAGGAGAGTCGTCTTGCCCGCGCCATTCGGCCCGATCAGGATCCAGCGCTCGTCCTCGTGTGCGGTCCAGTCGACGTTGCGCAGCAGCATCGACGTCTCACGACGGACGCCCACGCCGCGCAACCGCAAGACCTCGTCGGACATCTGGTCCCCTCCCTTTCGAGCAGTGCGCCGGCCGCCACCGAGACCGAACCTACGCTATGACGCCCTGGCCGGCCCAGCAGAACCAGGCAGACCCACAGGGGCCCGGTCCGGCGGAGCGACTGCCGACCTGGGGGGTATTTTTGTCGTATTTCGGACCGGAAATCACGATCCACATCAACATTGTGTTTTATATGTCCCTGCAATCACCCATTGGTGCCCATGTGGGGTGAGTCTGGTCGATAGGCAGGCGGACGCCAGAGGGCGCAATTCGGGTTTTGGGGTACGCATCTCATCGTTCGGGACGGCCATCACGTGGAACTGATGTGACCGTCAGGGGCTGGGGTGACGTCGGAGCAGTTCATCTATTACTCTGTGCGACGGTATGGTCGCGCTCCGGCGACCCGGCTGCGCGGAACGAGCGCCACCAGAACTGCAGAATAGGAGCGGGAATTAGTGAAAATCCTGAATGTGTTCAAACATCCGCGGAGGTTCGCGGCTTCTGCCGTGCTTGGCGTTTCGTTCCTGGCCGTCGGCCCGACTGTGCTCCTCAGCGGTGCCGCTCAGGCGGCGACGGTGTCCCCGGCCCAGGTCAGCCAGCAGGCTGTCGGCAAGTGCCACTGCACCAGCACGCCGGCGCCGAGCACGCCGCCGCCGACCACGCCGGCGCCGACCGCGCCGGACCCGACTCCCAGGTGCGGGTGCAAGCACCACCACCACCGGCCCCCGCCCGCCGCGACGCCCGAGCCGAGCCCGACGTGCACGTGCACGCGGAGCGCTACTCCGTCCGCGCCCACGTCGGCGCCCAGCCCCTCGGCCACGGCCCCGGTGGTGGCGGCTGTGCCCTCCGCGACGCAGGCTTCCGGCCCAACCGTGACGGGATTGCCCCCCGCGGGCGGGGCCAGCACCGGTGGCGGTGGCAGCCTCAACGGCGGCAGCAATGTGCCGCTGGCGGCCGGTGGTGGAGCGGCCGCGCTGGCCGCAGCGGGGATCGGCTTCTTCGCGATCAAGCGTTGGCGCAAGGCCCGGGTGCCCTCGGCCTGACGCCCAGACCGGGCCGGCCCGGTCACCCGCTCCGGCCCGCTGACCGGCACGCCAGGCGCCTCTGGCTAGGACCCAGTGCGGGCTCCGGTGAATAAACCGGAGCCCGCACCGGGCCGTCTCTATGACCGCAGTTCGTCGACCGCAGTTCGACGACCGCAGTTCGACGGAACCGCTGGCTCGGCGTGGGTTGGCCGGATGCGCTACCTGGCCACCAACGGGGCCGTTGTCGTCAGATCCGCCCGCTGCGCACCCTGCATCAGGAATGGGGTCCCCCAAATGTCCGCTGGCCGCCACCAGCAACGGCCGCTCGCCCGGTGGGCGCTGCGGATGGCGTTCGCGGCGGCCGTCGTCGCCGTCGGTGGCGTCGGCATCGCGATATATGGCCTGACCACGAGGGTCCCGGTGGCCGGCGCCACGTACACGCCCGCCACGGTGGGCACGACGGTGCCCCAGGCTCACCCCGACCCGCAGGCCACGGCGCTCAGCCGGTCAGCACCGGTGAAAATCCAGATTCCGGCCATCCGCGTGTTGGCTCCCGTGACGGAGGTGGGCCAGAACTCCGACGGAAGCGTCCAGGTGCCGCCACTCGGGATTCACAACCTGACCGGCTGGTACAAGAACGGCCCCACGCCCGGGCAGATGGGCGCATCGGTCATCCTCGGTCACGTCGATTCCTACCAGGGAATCTCGGTTTTCTACTATCTCAAGGACCTGATCCATGGCGACCAGATCAGTGTGACCCTCGCCGACGGGACGGTCGCCAACTTCGTGGTCGACGGGCTGGAGAAGGTCACCAAGACCGACTTCCCCACCAGCTACGTCTACGGCAAGGTGCCCTACCCCGGCTTGCGCCTAGTGACCTGCGGCGGTCCGTTTGACGGCACCAGCGGTCACTACCTGGACAACATCATTGTCTACGCCCACCTGGTGCACGGCATCAGCACCTGAGGGATCGCGCGCCGCTGGCTGTATTGACGGCTCTGCTGGCGCTGCTCTACTGGCGGTCGGCGTGCCTCACCGCGTAGAGGGCGGCCTGGGTGCGGTCCTGTACGCCCAGCTTGGCCAGCACCGAGCTGACGTGCGTTTTCACGGTCTTCTCGGATACCTGCAGCAGGCGGGCGATCTCCCGGTTGGAACGGCCGTGCGCGATATGGTCGAGAACCTCGCGTTCCCGGAGGGTGAGCGCACCCAGACCGCTCCAGCCGGGTGGCCGCCCCGGGAACCATCCGCCGCTCCCGGCCGCGCCGCCGGACGGCATCAGCGAGCCCGCCGCGCCCGGCGCGAGCAGCATGTTCCCGTCGTTGACGGCCCGGATGGCGCGAACGAGCGCGTCCGGGTCGACGTCCTTGTACAGGATGTAGTTTAGCCGACATTTGCGCTGGTCAGGCCGGTGAAACCGAACATCTGCCAACGAACCTGCCATCAGAATTGGCCCCGGGCTGCCGCTATCACGCCTGTGAGCTGCGGAAATGACACGCCTGTTCGTCAGCATCCAGCGGACGACCCCGGGGTCCTACTGCCTCCCGGGGCGGCGGTAAGGCTACCGCCCTCCTCGCTGAGATATTCGCATCCAGCGCCTGACCTGCGCTGCTGGAGTACGTCCAGGACGCGCTGTAGCCACCGTGGAGGCCCTGCGGGACGTATCCGCGCATGTCCGACCCCGGCGCCGCTAGGAGGCCTTACAACGCGTTCTGGGCGACCGCGGCGGTCATCGCGGGCCAGCCCGGTGGACGAGGGCGTTGTGGGTGGCCTGCTGGGCGGGATGGCCGATATCGGCCCCGCACCGGACGCAGGCGTATTCGGGCTTGGGTGCCGGCGGCCGGGCGTTCGCGGTCCACCGGGCTGCCGCCTTGGCGCGCTTCCGCGCCGAGTCCTTGCTCATGGTGTGTCTCCCTAGGCGTTCGCGCGGTCAGATGAGATCCCGGGAACCGGCGATCGCGCCGCCGACGAATGCAACCGCCGGGCTCTTCGTGTTCTGCATCAGCGCCAGGGCGTCCTCATCGGAGATGACGGGATCGGGCGGACCGCCGCCGCTGTCGCTACCGCCGGCACTGGGCTCAGTGGGTGGCTCAGTGGGCGACTCAGGTAGCTGAGGCTTGGCTTCGTCCTGCCCCCGCTCGAATTCCACCGTTCGCGACATCGCGTCCCCCTCCGGGGCCGTGCCGAGCTTCGCGTCCGCGAGCAGATGCGGTGTGCCACCGCCCGATGCTCCTCTCCCAAGCCCGCGCATTCCGTTGTGCGTGCCGATGCCCTCGGGATTGGCATACATCTGCCCGTTGCCGATCTCGCCCTCGGTGCCGGTGATCTGGGTTGGCCGGACCGACCTGGGTGACATGTAGCTCTGCTGGCCGCTGCCGAAGGTGTCCTGCTGGCCGAGCTCGGCCTCGTTGGCGCGGGCACCCGTGGCCCACTGGCTGCTGCCGGTCCCAAAACTGGAAACCGGGTCGCCGCTCGCCGTTGTTAACGAGATAGCCATGTCTACTCCTGCTCGTCGTCGTAGTCCGAGGGCCTGGCCCTCGTGGACGTGGTTACCGCTCGGGGGCGGCCGAGGGCCGCCTCACCGGAGATCCCCGAACCGAGCGGCACAGCTTGCGCGGTGGCGTTACTGGAGGTGAACAGCTTCCCGGAGAACAGCCGGATCGGCGCCGCCGGCGGGCCGTGCAGCGCAGCCTGGTGACGGGCATTGGCCAGGTTGTCCCGCTCCAGCTGGTACGTCCAGTCGTCGGCGTTGGGGATGATCGCGAACGGGTCGGCCCCGGCGGGACCATCCTGCGGTCGGCGGCTACTCCCGCCACGGTCAAGGCGCTGGCCGCCCGGGGGCTGATCACCACCACCGGCAACTACTACGGTCTGACCGAGGCCGGGCGCAAGCTGTTCGCGGCGGCACCTGCCGCCTTCATTGAGGAGGCCATGGGCGGAGCCGACGCGATGGTCGAGCAGCTCAAGTATGCGACCGCACAGGAGACCGCCGACGAGGCAGCCCCGGAGACCGCACAGGACGAGGCGGCACCGCCAGCCACCGACGAGCCGACGGAGCTGCTGGCACCGGTACAGGACCAGCCAGGGGCACCTGAGCGGGAGCTGACCGGTAAGCAGCGCGAGCTGCTGCTGGGCCTCTATGACACCGGGTCAGCGGACTGGGTTACCGCCAGCACGCTGGGCGCTGCCAACGGCGTCTCCCAGATCGTCAACCACCTGCCTGGGCTGATCGAGAAGACGGGCGGAGGTTCGGAGCATTGGGAAGGGCCGCTGCAGGTGCGTCTCACCGAGGCAGGCCGCCAGCTGTGCGAGCGGCTCCGCCCGCCCGCGCCTGAGCCGGTGCCGCTGGCCGATACTGAAGTGCGGGAGATGCTGCGCGGCTATCTGGAAGACCTGACCGACAGCCAGCGCCTGTCGGACTTCGCACAGGAATATCTGGGCGACAGGGTGTTCGATGCCCCGTGGCCGGCCGTGGTGGCGCGCTGCTGGCCGCCTGAGCCCATTGAGGTCCGCGCCAACGGCGAAGTGATTGGCACGCTCTCATTCACCCCGGCCGCACCGTTGCTGGCAGCCGAGCCCGAGGACCCGCCACCTGCGGAAACATCCGGTGAAGCCGATTTTACGGAAGCCGCAGAAGCAGCGGGGCCCAGGCGCCAGCCAGCACAGTCGCCCGCCAGCAGCCCCGCCGCGCCCCGTCACGGGCGAAGCGGCATCACCGGTAGAAACGAGAACAGCATAAGGGCCCGCAGCGGTTACTGCCACACACGACCCTGGTAGACGAAGCGGCCGTCCGGGGCCATCGGTATAAGCGACGGAGTGACTAATTTAGTCACGGGGACGTAATGCTTCCTGTAACCGTCCATTTACCCACTGTGAAGGCAGGGTGCCAAAAGCTGAAGGGCCAGAAGAAGACCGAGATGAAGTACTGTACCCAGCTATGGAGCGACGCAAGACTGCCAGCAGTCGACGGAATATGGGGGGTGCCGTGTTGCAGAAGACACCGATCAGAATGTAGATCGCGATGAAAAGCCCAATCCTGCTGAAAAGGACCCGTAAATAAGCGGCACCTCCGGTATAAGTAGCCACCTCAGCTCACCTCCTGTGTGGACGCTGGAAGTGGTGCGGATGAGTGACCGCTTTTGCGGGCACTAGACGCGGAACGTGCGGACGCAGGATGTCGTGCTCGTCACCAAGATAAAGCACCGTTTCAACGTAGTCCCCTCGCAGCTCCTGCACCAGGCAGAGACACGAAAAGCACGCTCGACCTCCAGGCCTCGATCTGGAACGCGCTGCCGGAAGTACGAAGCCGGAACCTCCATGGTTGAGGGGCAGTAGGCGGCCGGACAGTTCCAGCACCGCGAAACCAGCGGCCCAGTTGGCCCAGCCAGCTTTAAGGTAGTCGGCCTTTCGCACGTCCATCAGGTGGCCCGCCTCGACTCCGGTTACGCTGGTCAGCCTGCCGTCGTACCCGGTGGACTCTGATACCACGCCCTGCCGGTGCGCGTGGCCGCAGACCAGGTTCTTGCCGATTTCTTGGCCGCATTCAGCGCGGTCATCCCGGCGGTGCGACAAGCTGAAGCCCAGGTGGCCATGCGTCGCGATCCAGCCCGGCGTGAACGGGTAAAAGTCGGGGAGCAGGGTGACGCCGTGCCCGCCGAAGTCGAGCAGGACGTCGAGGTCGAACGGGTGGTAATCGTCGAGGGCGGGGCAGTACCGCGTGAAGTACACGCGAAGCCGCAAGTCGTGGTTACCGGGGTATGACACCGACCGGCCCGTCGTAGACCGCCCGAAGCGCCGATAAGAACCCGCCCGCCCGGCGCTCAGGGATAGGGTGCCGCGTTGTGGATAAAGAGACGGATGACATAATCAAGGGGATCGTGGATGAGGCGCAGGCGCTGACCGCTGAGTTGCGCGACAGGCTAGCGGCACTCTTCAGGACCGGTGACATCATGCCTGACACCGACATGACACCCATCCCCGAGACTTGCCGGTTTTCGCTGGGACATCAAAGCGTGCCCGCCACCGTCATCTTGGACTGCGGCCCAGACAACCAGGTCCCCGCGTGCAGTCAGTGCGCCGCCCAGCATGAGACAGCCCTCACCGATGAGCAGAAACGCCGGATCGCTGAACTACTGCCCGCCGTGAAGGTCAGGCCGCCACTATCGGGATATCGCATACCCCCGGGATAGAACTCCCCATGCACGCCATCACGCCGACACGCCGCCTGTGACCAACGAGACTCTCAAACCCCAGCAATTCAATCTCTGTAGTAGCCCGCGCTCCGGACCAAGGTCACCGCATGGTGGGCCGTTCAGATCTAGCGGCCCGGCGGGGCCCCACATACGGAGGAAGCAGCGAGTCAAATAAAGGGGAGGACAGTCATGAAGATCAACAACTGGGTCAAGGGAGCAGCAGCCTTAGGCGTGCTCGGCCTGGCCGCAGCGTGCGGCACCCAAGCTGCCGCCACCACCCCCGCAACCTCCGCACCCGCCGCCGCGACACAGGCGCCCGCTGCTACTACGTCACCGGCACCCGCGCCAGTCAAGACCGTCTATGTACCGGGACCTACACAGCCTCCTACCATCATCTACGTGCCTATCGCTGGTGCGCCTGCACCCCCATCAAACAACCTGACCGTTTGCGGAGGCGGCGTCTTCGCAGGGTCCGTCACCAGCTGCCCGTTCGCGCTGAATGTCGCCGCGAGCTACCCCGGCCCCGGGCAGGTGGCCAATGTCTACAGCCCAGTGACCGGCCTGAACTACACCATGACCTACTCCGAATTCAACGGCACCGTGGTCGCCACTGGCGGCAACAACGCCTACGTGCAGTTCCCCGGTTAGGAGGCTAGCGACCATGAGCAAGCGTTGCCGCAAGCCCCGGATACGGCCGATACGGGACGCGGGCCAGACGACCATCGAACTGGAAGAGGTCGGGCAGTCGGCAGCTGGCTGGCTCACCAGCATAGCCGGTATCGGCAACCTGCTCCGGAACCGCTTTGTCGCCTACTGCTACAGGGATTGAAAGGCCAGGGTCCGCATCTGTGTCTGCCTGATCACAGTCGGCGTGCCTGCGTGATCTTGGGCGGCGGCCGGTCTACGCCGGGATGTATGAGATATGCCGATGGTGGTGGCCTGACCGCTGCGGGGAGGGCGCGGCGGGAACAGGTGCGGCTGGCGGCCGCAGCGATGTACGAGCAGGATATGAAGCCGGTGCAGGTGGCCCATGAGCTGCGGGTGAGCACGAAGTCCGCGTATCAGTGGCGGCGGTGCTGGCGGGCCGGCGGCACCGCGTCGCTGGTCTCGAAGGGGCCGGGCGGGGCGATGTGCCGGCTGAGCCCGGGGCAGCTGGGCCGGTTGCGGGCCGCGCTGGACCAGGGCCCGGCCGGCTGGGGCTGGGATGAGGACCAGCGGTGGACGCTGGGGCGGGTGACCACCCTGATCGGGCGGCTGTTCCATGTGCGTTACGCACGCCCGCGCCTACCCGGATGAGGACATCTCGGACCGCCCGCTCCCCGAGGACGTGATGCCCAGTTTCGGCAAGCTGATCAGCGACCGCCTGCCGAGCGGGCGATACCGCGCCGCGGAGCTGATGCCGCCCATCCCGCTGCCTCCCGTCCCGCTGGCGCCCTGGCGCTAGCCGTCTGGCGGAACCGGACCCGAGGCAGGAGTCCCACGGTGAGCATCGACTTCACCCTGCCCGCGGATCTCGAGGCGCACGATCCACCCGAGGCCCGGGGTACCCCGAGGGACGGCGTACGGATGCTGGTCAGCCGGCGCGCGGAGGGCCGGATCAGCCACCACCGGTTCGGCGACCTGCCGGGCCGGCTGGTTCCCGGCGACCTGATCGTGGTCAACACGTCCGGCACGCTGCCCGCCGAGGTCCGGGCCGGCGGCCAGCGGGCCGTGCACTTTTCCACCCCGCTGCCGGCCGGCGGCTGGCTTGTGGAGCTGCGGACGATCGCAGGGCCGGCCACGACACCGACCGACGCCGGAGTGGCCGGGGACACCATGCGGCTGCCGGCCGGGGTCCGGCTGACGCTGGCCGCGCGCGTCACGGGGCGCCTCTGGCGCGCCGAGCTGTCCACGTCGGTGGTGCCGTACCTGCTCCGGTACGGCGTCCCGATCCGCTACTCCTACGTCCGGCGGGAGTGGCCGCTGGCCGCCTACCAGACCGTCTTCGCCACCCGGCCGGGCAGCGCGGAGATGCCCAGCGCAAGCCGGCCCTTCACCCCGCAGGTCGTGACCCGGCTGATCGCGCGCGGCGTCACGTTCGCCCCGCTCACCCTCGATACCGGCGTGTCCTCGCTGGAAGGCGACGAAGAGCCCTACCCCGAGCCCTACGATGTGCCGCCCGCCACCGCGCGGCTGGTCAACCTGACCCGCCGGGACGGCGGCCGGGTCATCGCGGCCGGCACCACGGTCGTCCGCGCACTGGAAACCGCGGCCCGGACGCGGCCCGCGGCGGACGGCATGGTGACCGCGTCCGCGGGATGGACCGATCACATCGTGACGCCCGGCTCCGGGGTCCTGGCCGTCGACGGCCTGCTGACCGGGCTGCACGAGCCACGGTCGTCGCATCTGCGGATGCTGGCGGCGTTCGCCGGGCCGGCGCTGCTGGACCGCTGCTACGCGGCGGCCATCGGCGGGCGGTACCTGTGGCACGAGTTCGGCGACGTGCATCTGCTGCTCCCGTAATGAGCCCGGGCAGGTAGCGTTACTCGCGCGATGAATGCCACTCGGACCACGCTGCTGATCACCCTCACCGGCCGGGACCGGCCGGGCGTCACGTCGCGCCTGTTCGGGGCGCTGACGGGGCACGATCTCAGCGTGCTGGACATCGAACAGGTGGTCATCCGCGGGCGGCTGGTGCTCGGGGTGCTGTGCGCGTCCGCCGGGCCGCCGGACCTTACCGCCATTCACCGCCAGGTCAGCGCCCTGGCCGCCGATCTGGGGCTGGACGCGGAGATCACCACCGGCTCGCCCGACACGCCGCGGCGGCGGGGGCGGCTGCACGTTTCGCTGCTCGGCAGTCCGCTGTTGCCCGGGGCCGTCAACGCGATCGCCGGCCGTATCGCGGCCAGCGGGGCCAACATCGACCGGATCACCCGGCTCGCCCAGGACCCGGTGACGTGCATCGAGATGGACGTGTCCGGCGCCGACCCCGCCTCGCTGCGATCGGAGCTGTCCCGCGAGGCGGCGCAGCAGCGGGTGGACGTGGCGGTGCAGCGCGGCGGCCTGCAGCGGCGGGCCATGCGGCTGATGGTCATGGACGTCGACTCGACGCTCATCCGCGACGAGGTCATCGACCTGCTGGCCGCGCGGGCCGGATGCGCCGAGGAGGTGGCGAAGGTCACCGAAGCGACGATGCGCGGTGACCTGGACTTCGAGGCGTCCCTGCGCGAACGGGTGGCTCTGCTGGCCGGACTCAGCGAGGAGGTGCTGAGCGACGTCCAGCGCCAGCTCCGGCTCACTCCCGGCGCCCGCACCCTGGTCAGGACGCTCAAGCGGCTCGGTTACCGGTGCGGGATCGTCAGCGGCGGTTTCGCCCAGATCATTGACCCACTGGCCACCGAGCTGGGCATCGATTACGTCGCCGCCAACGTGCTGGACATCTCGGGCGGCAGGCTGACCGGGCGGCTGTGCGGCCCGGTCATCGACCGGCCCGGGAAAGCGGCCGCGCTGCGGCGGTTCGCGGAGCAGGCCGGCGTTCCGCTGACTCAGGCGGTCGCGGTCGGCGACGGCGCTAACGACCTGGACATGATCGCCGAGGCCGGGCTGGGTATCGCGTTCAACGCCAAGCCGGTCGTCCGGGACGCGGCCGATACCGCGCTCAGCGTCCCCTACCTGGATACGGTCCTGTACCTGCTGGGCATCTCCAGCGACGAGGTGGAGGCGGCCGACGTCGCGGAGGCCTGACACCGCGAGATCAGCCCGGGCGGGGCTCAGCCCGGCCTGCCTCAACGCCGCAGGGCGGGCACGCGCGTTGATCGCGCGTGCCCGCCCCACTGGCGGTGCCGTCCCGGTCAGGAGTCGGGCGCCGGGACCTCCTGAGCGGTTGCGGCGCTGTGACCATCGGGCGCATCCGGGCCGGCCCCGACGCCCGGGGCGTCCGGAGCGCTGACGGCACCCTGAGCCGAGCCCGGGGCGGACGTCGAACTGGGCGTGATCTCGTCCACCGTCCCGGCGACTTCCGTCGTGCTCCCGGCCTCGGCGCCCTCGTGCAGGTGGTGCGAGCGCCGCTTGGAGATCACGATCGAGCCGACGATGATGATTACCGCGCCGAGCGCGACGCCGGTCCGCAGGCCGACGTTGCTGCTGTACTTGACGACGCTGGTCGCGATCAGCAGCGAGACCAGGTTCATCACCTTGAGGAGCGGGTTGATGGCGGGGCCGGCGGTGTCCTTGAACGGGTCACCCACGGTGTCGCCGATGATCGTGGCTTCGTGCGCCTCGGACCCCTTGCCGCCGTAGTTGCCGTCCTCGACCAGCTTCTTGGCGTTGTCCCAGGCCCCACCGGAGTTGGCCAGGAAGACGGCCATCAGCACGCCGGTCGCGATCGCGCCGGCCAGGAAGGAGCCCAGCGGCGCATAACCGAGCCCGAAACCGATCGCGATCGGGGTCAGCACGGCGAGCAGGCCGGGAGTGACCAGCTCGTGCAGCGAATCCTGGGTGCAGATGTCCACCACCCGCCCGTACTCGGGCTTCTCGGTGTAGTCCATGATCCCCGGGTGGGTGCGGAACTGGTTCCGGACCTCCAGGACCACCTGCTGCGCGGCCCGGCCGACCGCCATGATCAGCAGGCTGGCGAACATGAACACCACGGACGCGCCAAGGATCAGCCCGACCAGGACATTGGGATGATCCACCGACAGGCTGAACGAGCCCCCAGCCCGGCCCAGCGCCGCCACTACCGTGGTGCGGAACGAGCCGAACAGCGCCGTCGCCGCGAGGACCGCGGTCGCGATCGCGATGCCCTTGGTGATGGCCTTGGTGGTATTGCCGATCGCGTCCAGCTGGGTGAGGATCTGCGCGCCCTCACCCTCCACATCCCCGGACATCTCCGCGATGCCCTGGGCGTTGTCGGTGACCGGCCCGAAGGAGTCCATCGAGACGATGACGCCGACCGTGGTGAGCAGGCCGATGCCCGCCATGGCCACCGCGAACAGCGCGATGGTCGCGTTCCCGGTGCCGAGCAGGAAACCGCCGTAGACCGCCCCGCCGATCAGCAGCGCGGCGTAAACGCCGGATTCCATCCCGGTCGAGATGCCGGACAGGATGACCGTGGCCGCGCCGGTCAGCGAGCTCTCGCCGATGTCGCGGACCGGGCGGCGGTTGGTCTCGGTGAAGTACCCGGTCAGCAACTGGATCGCGCTGGCCAGCGCGATACCGATCAGCACCGCGCCGAACGCGATCCACTGCGGGTTGCTGCCATGGCGCAGAATGGCGGGGTCGACGACCCCGGTGAGCTGGCTGAATTTGCTGGGCAGGTAGGTGAAGCAGAAGATCGCCACGCCGATCACGGAGAGGATCGCCGAGACGAAGAAGCCCCGGTTGATGGCGCTCATCCCGCTGCGGTCGCCGGCCCGCGGCCGGACCACGAAGATGCCGATGACCGCGGTGATGATACCGATGGCCGGGATGAACAGCGGGATAACCAGCCCATAGTCGCCGAACGCGACCTCACCGAGGATCAGCGAGGCCACGAGCATGACCGAGTAGGACTCGAACAGGTCGGCGGCCATGCCCGCGCAGTCGCCCACGTTGTCCCCGACGTTGTCGGCGATCGTCGCCGCGTTCCGCGGGTCGTCCTCGGGGATGCCCTGTTCCACCTTGCCGACCAGGTCGGCACCGACGTCGGCCGCCTTGGTGTAGATGCCGCCGCCGACGCGCATGAACATCGCCAGCAGCGCGGCGCCGAAACCGAAGCCCTCCAGCACCTCGGGGGCGTGGGACCGGTAGATGAGCACCACGATGGTCGCACCGAGCAGGCCCAGGCCGACGGTGAACATGCCCGCCACCCCGCCGGTGCGGAAGGCGATCCGCATCGCGCGGTTCTGGCCGTCCTCGCGGGCCGCCGCGGCGACCCGGACGTTGCCGCGCACCGTCAGCGACATGCCCGTGAACCCGGTCAGGCCGGAGAACAGGGCACCGACCAGGAAGAAGGCGCTCCGGCCCCACCGCACGCTGGTGTCGTCCGCGGGCAGCACCAGGAGGATGGCGAAGATCGGCAGGACAAAAAAGCCGATCGTCCTGAACTGACGCCGGAGGTAGGCGGCCGCGCCCTCCTGCACCGCCAGGGCGATTTCCTGCATCTTCGCGGTACCCTTGCTGGCGGCCAGCACCTCGCGGACCAGCCTGAAGGCCACTCCCAGGGCCAGCAGCGCGATGACCCCCGCGATGATGATCAGCACCAGGTTCCGGCCGGTCAGACTGACGGGCCCGGCCGCCGCGGCCACGGCGTAACGGCTTGACAATTTGTGTCCTCCTTGACCCTCAAGCCAGGCATCGTGCCCGCTCGGGACGGGGCCGTACGTTACTTCGCCGCACAGGCCGCGCACCGGTGCACGGCCGGGGCGGCGGTCGGCCGCACCCGGCACCAGGCTGGTGGCGCATGCACTGATGAGTGCCACCAAGACAGTGGTGGCGGGAGTCTACGCAGGCCGGACGGCAATGGGGAAGACAGGGTCCTTGTTCATTGTTTCGAGACACATTCGTAATAAGAACACGGCCGGACCGATACTTTCCAGCTCTGCTTGCTCCGGACGCCGGCTGTCACTTCGCGGGCACGGCGGGCCAGCTCATGCGCACGCTGAGCCCGGATTCCGTCGAAAAGACCTGCACCTCGTCGGCCAGGCCCGAGATCACGGCCAGCCCGAACGCAGCGGGGAACGCGCTGTCCCTGCCCTCCGCGGCGACCCGGTGAAACGGCGCCGAGCCGCCGTTCGCGGCCGACACCCCCGCCGCATCCATGGCCGGAGCGAACGACGCGCCCGCGCCGGGTCCGGTGTCCGGAGCAGCCGCGTCGGTCACCACGACCTCGAAACGGCCGCCCAGGTCGGTCAGCTCGATCCGGACCGGCTCGGCGGGGCAATAACGCCGGTGTGCTTCCACCGCACGTGAACATGCCTCGCCGACGGCGAGCCGCACCTCGTCCAGCAGTGTCTCCGCCACTCCGCTGCGGCGGGCGACGGCGGTGGCGACCAGCCGCGCCGTGCGGACGTGCGCGGGCAGCGGCGTGAACGTGACTTCTACGGTGGCCATCAGGAGAGGGTCAGCCCGCCGCGTGCTACTTCTCGGCTTTGCGGGCGGCGATCGCCTCGTCCACCGTGTCGTGGATGCCGAAGACCTTCGTGAGCCCCGTGATGCGGAAGATCTTCAGGATCCGCTCCTGGGTGCAGACCAGGTCGAGGGAACCATCGTAGGCGCGCACGCGCTTAAGTCCCCCAACGAGCACCCCGAGACCTGTAGAGTCGAGAAACTCAACCCTCTCCATGTTCACGATCAGGTTGTAGTTGTTCTTATTGACCAGATCGATCAGCAGCTCCCGGAGCCGCGGTGCGGTGTACACGTCGATCTCGCCCTCAACATCGACGACTTCGATGCCGTCCTGTGTGTGGTGACCTAGCTTCAGTTCCACAAAATCCTCCAGCGCCATGCAGTCGTCGTCTCAGCGTCCCGCCCTGCCGCGCGGTCTGGCGGACCCGGGACGCGGGATGATCCTCCGGGGCATTCAACCACGCTCCGGTGTCATGTCTATACGAAATCCATGTACCGGGCACGCCGCGACGACAGATGAGGCAATCAAACCCGTGGCTTCGATCACGCCGCTCCCCAGTGAGCCACTGCCTGAGCAGGACCCTCGGGCGGCCTGGCCCGCCGCGGTCGGCCCCGGGGACGGCCGGACGCGAATACGCCCCCTGCGCGCAGCTCCCCGCGTATCCGGTGGTGACCGTCCGCCGCCCGGTCATCAGGCAGCGGCCGCCTTCGGCATGCTGCGGGAAGGCCAGCAGACCGGCCGGCTGCTCCATCTCGAGCAGATCCAGGCGCGGGCTGGTGTCCCGGCGCCCTGGCCGGACTGGGTCCCGGCCGAGATCACCGCGGCGCTGGGCCGGCGCGGGGTCCGCGCACCGTGGTCCCACCAGGTCGCCGCGGCCGATCACGCACGGTCCGGCCGGAACGTGATCATCTCGACCGGCACCGCCTCGGGGAAGTCGCTTGGCTACCTGCTGCCGGCCCTGACCGGGATCGGTGAAGGCGGAACGGCGCTGTACATCGCGCCCACCAAGGCCCTGGCCGCCGATCAGCTCGCTTCCGTCCGGGGACTGGGGCTGCCCGGCGTCCGGGCCACCACCCTGGACGGTGACACCAGCGCAGGGGAGCGCGCCTGGGCCCGTTCGCACGCCGATTACCTGCTCACCAACCCCGACATGCTGCATCACGTGCTGCTGCCCCAGCACCGGCGATGGTCAGGGTTCTTCAGCCGCCTGCGGTACGTGATCGTCGATGAGTGCCACGGCTACCGGGGCGTCTTCGGCTCCCACGTGGGACACGTGCTGCGCAGGTTGCGCCGGATTTCCGCGTCCCACGGCCGGGACGGGCAGCCCGTCTTCGTGCTGGCCTCCGCCACCGCGGGCGAGCCGGGGGAGACCGCGCGCCGGCTGACCGGCCTGGAGGCCGAGGAAGTCACCGCCGACGGATCACCGCACGGCCCGGTGTCCTTCGCCATGTGGGAGCCGCCGCTGACGGAGGCCCGCGGCGAAGCGGGGGCGCCGGTCCGCCGGACGGCGACGGCCGAGGCGGCGGAGCTCCTCGCCGGCCTGGTCCGTGCGGACGTCGCGACGCTGGCGTTCATCCGCTCGCGCCGGGGCGCCGAGGCCGTGGCGCTGCACGCCAAACGGCTCCTCGCCGAGCAGGGGGCCGCCGACCGCGCCAGCCGGGTCGCGGCGTACCGCTCGGGTTACCTGGCCGAGGACCGGCGCCGCGTGGAGGCAGCACTGCGCGGGGGCCGTCTGGTCGGGCTGGCCACCACGACGGCGCTCGAACTGGGCATCAACATCACCGGCCTGGATGCGGTGCTCATCGCCGGGTGGCCGGGTACGAAGGCGTCGCTCTGGCAGCAGGCGGGCCGGGCCGGGCGGCGGGGCACCAGCGCGGTCGCAGTGCTGATCGCCAGGGACGATCCGCTGGATACCTACCTGGTGCACCATCCGGAGATCCTGCGCCATCCGGTCGAGGCGACCGTGCTCGATCCGGAGAACCCCTATGTCCTGGCCCCGCACCTGTGCGCGGCCGCCGCCGAGCTGCCGCTCACCGACGCGGACCTGGCTCTGTTCGGGCCGGGGGCGGGCGCCGTGGCGGATGACCTGTGCCGCCGCTCTCTGCTGCGCCGCCGGCCGTCCGGCTGGTACTGGACCCGCCGCGCGCACGCGGCCGCGATGACCAGCCTGCGCGGCGCGGGCGTGCTGCCCGTCAAGATCGTGGAGGAGAGCACCGGCCGCCTCGTCGGCACGGTCGACGAGCCTTCCGCGCACCTACTCGCGCATGACGGCGCCACCTACCTGCACCAGGGCGACACCTACGTCGTCGCCGCGCTGGACCTGGCGGACGGGGTCGCGCTGGTCGGCCTGGGTGATCCCGGCTACGTGACCTCAGCCCGGCAGGTGACCGACATCGAGGTGATCGGCCAGCGCCGCCAGATGGAGTGGGGAGACGCACACGTGTGCTTCGGCGACGTCGAGGTCACCCGGCGGGTCACCTCGTACACGCGGCGCCGGGCGGACAACGGCCGCCCGCTCGGCGAGACGCCGCTGGACCTGCCCCCCCGGACGTTGTGCACCCGCGCGATGTGGTGGACGATTTCCGATGCGCAGGCCGGGCGGCTGGCCACAGCCGGGGTGGACCTGCCAGGGGCCGCTCACGCGGCCGAGCACGCGTCCATCGGGCTGCTCCCGCTGTTTGCGACGTGCGATCGCTGGGACATCGGCGGTGTCTCCACCGACCTGCATCTCTCGACCGGGCGGCTGACCGTGTTCGTCTACGACGGGCACGAAGGCGGGGCCGGATTCGCCGAGCGCGGCTACGACGCCGCCGCCGGGTGGCTGGCGGCCACCCGCCAGGCGATCGCCTGCTGCGAGTGCGAAGCGGGCTGCCCGTCATGCATACAGTCGCCGAAGTGCGGAAACGGGAACACGCCGCTGTCCAAGACCGGGGCACTGGCCCTGCTGGACACGCTGCTCGGCACCGGTACGCCCGTCGCCACCCCCAGCGGCAAAAGGGGGGCGGCCCCCGCCGGGGGGGAGAGCGGGGGCCGCCACACGGTCCGGCCCTGGGGGGGAGGAGCCGAACCGGCTTCTAGTAGAGCTTATCTTGAAAACGGGCTTGCCTAGACACTTCGGGACAACGAAGGACCTTCCCTGTCAAGAATTAGAGCAGATGCCGCGCGATCTGGATAGCGCGGACGACGACAGATCTCTATAGCACGGCCGGAGAGATGACGAGAAGCAGCGCCGCATTCTTTGACCTCGACAAGACCCTCATCTCGAGATCAAGCACGCTGGCGTTCACCCGTCCCTTCTACCGTGATGGCCTGATCTCCCGTACGGCGATGATCCGCGGCGCCCTGGCCCAGGCCGTTTTCAGGCGCGCCGGCGCAGATCACGAGTGGATGGAACGCATCCGCATCCAGGCCAGCCAGCTCTGCCGTGGCTGGCCGGCCGAGCAGGTGCGCGAGATCGTCAGGAAGAACCTCGACGAAATCATCGTCCCGCATGTGTACGCGGAGGCCCGGTCACTTGTGTCCGGGCACCGCGCGGCCGGCCGCGATGTCATCGTCGTCAGCGCAGCGGGTCATGAGGTGGTCGACCCGATCGCCGCTCTGCTCGGGGCGCATACCGTGATCGCAACGCAGATGGTGATCGCCGGCGGCCGGTACACCGGCGACGTCGCGTTCTACGCGTACGGTGAGGCGAAGGCCGCGAGGGTACGCGAACTGGCGGCCGAGCGCGGATACCGGCTGGCCGATTGCTTCGCCTACAGCGACTCCATCACCGACCTGCCGATGCTGGAGGCCGTCGGTCACCCGACTGCGGTCAATCCCGACCGGTCGCTGCGGCGCGTCGCGGCCGCGCGTGAGTGGCCAGTCCTGTCCTTCCCGGAGCCGCCGCGCGGCCGCCCAGGCCGCCGGTGATTCCTTATCCGGCCTCGTCCATTCGCTAAACCACCAGTTCACGACATGTGAGCAGACCTACTGATCGATGTCACGAATTGATTACGTCAAGGCCTTTTCAAGCGCTGGCGTTCGTCGTAAAAAGGAGTTACGGACACCGAAACGTCCGGGCACGACAGCCGGGAAACCGCGCGCGACCAGCCAAGAGAGGCTTGCCGACCAGGAACGCCGGAGACGACCTGGCGCCCACACCGGCGCAGGCGGAGGCGACGGCCTGGCCAGCAAACGAGAGGTGCACGCCTGGTACCGCGGCAGACAGTGCATTGCGACGGCGCCCCTTCTGGGGGCGCCGTTCGCATGCACGGCAGATGGCGAGCCTCGCGCTCGCAGCCTGAAGTTGCCTGGATGCGCACCGGCAGAAAACGCCGCCTGTCCGGCCCTAGCTGGACCTATCCAGCGGACGGGGGCGGATCCCGTCCTTGCGCCGGACCGGCGATAGCGCTGAACTGGTGGCGGGGGCACGGTACCCATGAGGCATAGCGGGCCGCCCGGGTCCGATCGGCATCAGGCCTAAACTGCGCGGCAGCAGGTGAGGAGGGGCTTTTCACCACGGCGGTGAAACAATTACCAAGCGGTAATTACACCAAATACCGCTAATGCCGCGAGTGGGCGGACGCAAAACAGCTCGCCTCACACAGTTCGTGTAAGAACGGAGTCAGCGTTGACCAAAGAGACTCTTTCCAACCTGCTGCAAGAATCGCGCCGGTTTGACCCGCCACCGGAACTGGCCGCCCACGCTAACGTGACGGCCGACGTTTACGCGGAGGCTGCGCGCGACCGCCTCGCCTTCTGGGCGGACAAAGCCCAGCGGCTTAGCTGGGATGAACCGTGGGATCAGGTCCTTGACTGGTCCCACCCCCCGTTCGCCAAGTGGTTCACCGCCGGCAAGCTCAACGCCTCCGTCAACTGCGTGGACCGGCATGTGGCCGCCGGGCTCGGCGACAGGGTCGCGTACTACTGGGAAGGCGAGCCGGGCGACGAGCGGGTGATCACCTACGCCGAACTGAAGGACGAGGTGTGCCGCACCGCCAACGCGCTCACCGAGCTGGGCGTGCGCAAGGGCGACCGGGTGGCCATCTACATGCCGATGATCCCGGAGACCGTGGTCGCGATGCTCGCCTGTGCCCGCCTCGGGGCGCCGCACATGGTGGTCTTCGGGGGGTTCTCCGCGGACGCGCTCAGCTCCCGGATTCTCGACTGTGACGCGCACACGGTCATCACCTCCGACGGCGGGTACCGGCGGGGCAGCGCCATCGCGCTGAAGCCGGCGGTGGACGAGGCCCTCAGGGACTGCCCGGACGTCAAGTCCGTTCTCGTGGTGCGGCGCACCGGCCAGGAAATCGACTGGACCGAGGGCCGCGACGTGTGGTGGCACGACGCGGTGGCCCGGCAATCAGCCGGGCACACGCCGGAGGCGCACGACGCGGAGCACCCGCTGTACGTCATGTACACCTCGGGCACGACCGCCAAGCCCAAGGGCATCCTGCACACGACCGGCGGTTACCTGACCCAGGTCGCGTGGACGGACTGGGAGGTCTTCGACATCAAGCCGGAGAAGGACGTCGTCTGGACGGCCGCCGACATCGGCTGGGTCACTGGCCACTCCTACATCGTCTACGGCCCACTGGCGAACGGCGCGACCTCGGTCATGTACGAGGGCACACCGGACACGCCAGACCGCGGCCGGTGGTGGCAGATCGTCAACAAGTACAAGGTCTCCATCCTTTACTGCGCGCCCACCGCGATCCGCACCTTCATGAAGTGGGGCGAGGACGTCCCCGCCAGGTACGACCTGTCCAGCCTGCGGCTGCTGGGCTCGGTGGGCGAGCCCATCAACCCTGAGGCCTACATCTGGTACCGCCAGAACATCGGCGGGGGCCGCTGCCCGGTTGTCGACACCTGGTGGCAGACCGAAACGGGCGCGATCATGATCAGCCCGCTGCCGGGGGTGACGGCAGGCAAGCCCGGCGCGGCGATGCAGGCACTGCCCGGGATCACCGTGGACGTCGTGGACGACAACGGGAAGAGCGTGCCGAACGGCGGGGGCGGATTCCTCGTCATCAAGGAGCCGTGGCCGTCGATGCTCCGCACCATCTGGGGCGACGACGAGAGGTACGTCAAGACGTACTGGTCGCGGTTTGAAGGGATGTACTTCGCCGGCGACGGGGCCAAGAAGGACGCGGACGGCGACCTGTGGCTGCTCGGCCGCGTGGACGACGTCATGCTCGTCTCCGGTCACAACATCTCCACCACCGAGGTTGAATCCGCTCTCGTCTCCCACCCCCGGGTCGCCGAGGCCGCCGTCGTCGGGGCCAGCGATCCGGTCACCGGGCAGGCGATCGTGGCTTTCACGATCCTGCGCGGGGAAGGCGAGCAGGAAGGCGGCGACCTGGCCGCCGAGCTGCGCAACTACGTGGCCCAGGTGCTGGGGCCGATCGCCCGGCCGCGACAGATCCTGGTCGTCGCCGAGCTGCCGAAGACGCGGTCCGGGAAGATCATGCGGCGGCTGCTGCGTGACGTGGCCGAGCACCGTTCGCTCGGTGACGTGACCACCCTGACCGACAGCGCGGTCATGGACCTGATCAAGGAGCAGCTGCCCACGGCGAAATCCGACGACTGAGCCCAGCCGAGGCTGCCTCCAGACTGTTCCCGCGCCTGTGGCGTGGCCGCCCGGCCACGCCACAGGCGTAAATTATGCCCGTGGGCCTGCCACCCGGCATAATGATCCTTTACGGCGCGTGCCTCGCCGGCCATGACAGCCGCGGACGCTAGCCTTGGACACGGCGGGTGCCGGGGTGGAAACGGCGCCGGGGGACGGGGCGCGGCACCCATCCCGCGCGATGAGCGGAGGCGAGCGCACGATGGGAGAAGAATCAATGGCCCAGACCGGAACGCCGCGGCCCGTAGGCAGCGACCAGTCCCTGGGGGAGCTCGTGGCCCAGGCGGCGAAGGATGTCTCCCAGCTGATCCGGGGCGAGATGAACCTCGCCAAGATCGAGCTGCGTGGCGACCTGAGCCGGGTCGGGATGGCCGTGGGCTTGCTCGCCATGTCGGCCTTTGTCGCCTGCCTGATGCTCGTGCTCCTCTGCTTTGCGTTCGCCTATGGCCTGATGTCACTGGGCATCTGGGGGTGGGCCTCGTTCCTCATCGTGGCCGGCGTCTGCCTGCTGCTCATCGCCGTGGCCGCGCTGATCGCCCTGCTGCGGGTGCGCGGGGTAACAGGCCTGCGCACGACCAGGGCATCGGTGCAGGAAACGATCGCGGCGCTGCGCGGCGGCGACCAGCAGCCGGAAATCGCCGGCCCGACACAGCGGTGAGCACGCCTCCATGACCGTCGCGGCTGGTTCGGCCATCCACATCGGCGGACCGTGGACGCACCGATCCGTCAGCGCCAACGGCACGCGTTTTCACATCGCGGAGGCCGGCGACGGCCCGCTGGTCCTGCTACTGCATGGATTCCCGGAGTTCTGGTGGACCTGGCGGCACCAGCTCGAGTCTCTCCCCGCGGCGGGCTTTCGCGCGGTCGCGGCCGACCTGCGCGGGTATGGCGGTAGCGACAAGCCACCACGGGGCTACGATCTCGTCACCGCGGCCTCCGACGTAGCCGGGCTTGTCCGCGCCCTCGGCGAGGCCAACGCCATCGTGGTGGGCCACGACTGGGGCGGCCTGGTGGCCTGGACGGTCGGCGCATACTTCCCCAAGATGGTCCGGCGCCTGACGGTGGTATCGGTCGCGCACCCACTGCGCATGCGGGGAGCCATGTTCACCGAACCGCTGAGTCATCGCCGCCGCAACGGCCACATGCTCGCTTTCCAGCTGCCGATGATGCCGGAACGCCAGCTCCTGCGCGACGACGCCGAACTAGTCGGCCGCATGCTCACCGACTGGTCGGCGCCGGGGTGGCCCGACGACCAGACGGAGCTGGTGTACCGGAGAGCCATCCGGATCCCGTCCGTGGCACACTCCGCCCTGGAGTACTACCGCTGGTTCTTCCGCTCGACGCTGCGTCCCGACGGCATGCGCTACACCCACCGGATGCGGGTGCCCATCCAGGCCCCCACCCTGCAGGTGCACGGGGCCCTCGACCCGTGCGTGCTCCCCGGCACCGCACGCGGCGCCGGCCGGCATGTGGAGGGCCCGTACCGGTGGCGGATGATCGATGGCGCCGGGCATTTCCCGCACGAGGAACAGGCCAGCCGGTTCGACGCCGAACTCCGCGGCTGGCTGACGGATCCCGAACCAGAGCGTTGACCACCCGGGACCGTGACCCGTGGGGACACCCCCGCAGCGCCCGGCCGCGGGACGGCCTCGGCCGACCGCTGCCCAAGGGCACGGCCGGGGAGCCCCGCATCCCGGACAATCTGGCCCTACCTCCGGACGAGAGCCTGAAACTGGCCGATGAACTGCTGGCCGCTGGCCGCCCGTTTCACGCGCACGAGGTACTGGAGGCCTCCTGGAAGGCCGCACCGCCCGCCGAACGCGACTTCTGGCAGGGCCTGGCCCAGCTGGCCGTAGGCGTGACCCATGCCCGCCGCGGCAATGCTCGCGGTGCCATGGCGCTGCTGCGGCGCGGCACCGCCCATATTCGGCCCTACGCACGGTCCAACCCCTACGGCGTGCAGGTTGAACTTATTGCCGCGACGGCGGAGTCACTGATTGAACGGATGCGCTGTGGGGATCTATCCGGCGCCGCATCGGCCCCGGTGCGGCTGCGAGAACCGCCCGATTCGCCAGCTACTGCAACTACATATGGCCACGACAGATTACAGTAAGGCGCCGGCCGGCCAGCCGCCCGCGACGGCCGCGCCGCCCGATTCTGGAATTTTGCGACGTTGGTAACCCTTCCGGGTGGGATGCGCGTCCCACTGAGTGGCGGCGGGACGGCCCAGGCTGCTGCACCCCGGGCCGACAAGACGCCGCGCTCCGACCTCAGCGCTCGATGACTCCGAACCGGCCCGACTTAGAGCCCTATTACCTAGCTGGAAGGTATATGACAAATGATAGGCCTATCCGTGTGTGCTACCACCTGCAGACGCACACCAATCCCGACCAAGTGGCACGATTGGTGGAGATCATCAAGAGAGGTAGCCCCGATAGCGTCGTCGTAATAAGTCATGACGAGAAGGCTCGCCCACTGGATACTTCGCGCCTCGAGCGATGGCCCGGAGTCAAGGTGCTGCTACACCCGGCAGTCTACGGAGCCTTCACCCATTTGGATCGGCTGTTTGCCGCTGTGGACTGGCTGAGCTATCATGGTGTCGATTTCGATTGGCTAGTGAACCTTACCGGCCAGGACTACCCATTGCGCTCCATCAGCGACATCGAGAAGTCTCTGGCGGAATGCGAGCACGACGGGTTCTTGCAGTACGCGCCAGTATTCCCGAAGCAAACTCCGGCCAGCGCCGACTGGGGGGCGGGACCCGGTTACGTGCTGTGTGAACCGCTGGACGCGAGACTTCGGTATAAGTACCGCAATTGGCGGGTGACGCGGCCAACGCCATTCAAGCAACGGTGGCTTCGCCCGCTCATGGCCCTTAACCTCGTTCAGCCGTGGGTAAGCGTCAGCCTCGCCTTCGGCTCGGTGGGAGTGCGGCGCACGTCTACCATATTTTCAGATGATTTCATCTGCTACGGCGGATCTTTTTCTTGTACTCTGTCCGCCCGCAGTTTGTATTACGCCCGCGACTTTGCCCGCGAGAATCCGTTTATCGTATCATTTTTCAACGGCGTCCTGGGGCCCGACGAAATATTTCTCCAAACCGTCTTGGTCAACGCACAGAAATTTACATTTGAGCCGACCAACAAACGGTACATCGATTTTACTGGCAGCCGCAACAATCATCCCCGGATCCTAGGGGTCGGCGACCTTGAAAGCATGCTCAGGAGCGGCCACCATTGGGCCCGCAAGTTTAGCTACAGCCACGACGCCAAGGTGCTGGACCTCATCGACGACCATATCGGCGCTAAGGTGTTGGACCTGATCGACGACCATATTGGCGCTGATGATTTAATAAATATGGATGATCTCATCGCAGCCCTGCGCAGCGCGAACCAACGTCCGCCCATCTGGCGGCAAGACCGGCATCGGCTTTACCCGGTCTTCGCTCATTTTGGTCGTGAACGTATCCTTGATATCATACCCTCACCCGTGAGTCGGCTCGGCCAGGATGACGATCGTCTAACTGGGTCCCTCACCGTCACAGCCGACACGGTAGCGGAGTCGACCTGCGCGGTGGACGTGCACGGTGAACGTGCGCAGTCGGCCCGCGTCCTTATGGAGGAAGAGCCCGGATCGTGCAACAGGATGGGCAACACGTGTTGAGGGAGAGTCCGCGGCCCAGCGCCTGGGGGCTTGGCGGCTCCAGGCCGCCGGCGGACGAAGTTCCTCGCGGATCGGTACGCATGCCGGTCCTTCTCCTTATCAGTGCCTGCGGCGTTGCGATGGTCGCTTTCGCGTTCGCCGCGGGACGCGCTGACGACTCATGGGGAGTGCCGCTTTACTGGCTCGGCGAAATCGTGTTCTTTGCCCCGCTGGTTTTTGGCGTGGTCAGCCGTCGCAGACTGAACGAGACTGCGATTCTCGGATTGCTGATAGGGCTCGGACTGGCAACTTTCCTGATAAGGTACAGTTACAGTCCGATTCAGTTTACTTTCCCCGACGAGCTGCAGCACTGGCGCAGCACTCAACAGGTACTGACCACACATCACCTATCCACTTTCAACCCCAGTCTACCCATTTCGCCCGATTATCCCGGGCTCGAGATAGTCACTTCAGCACTCGTGCAACTTACCGGCTTGTCCATCTTCAGTGCCGGGATGATAGTTGTCGCGGTGGTGCACGTTCTTTTCATCATCGGGCTGTTCGTGCTGCTGAAACTCATTTTTCCCGATGCGCGTGTTGCTGCCGCCGGCACTTTGATTTACGCAACCGAACCGCACTTCCAGTCTTTCGATACCATCTTTGCCTACCAGACTTTTGCCCTTCCGTTCCTGGCCCTGAGCCTCGCGGCCACCGCTCAGCTGATCCAAGAACGCGGGGCGCGTCGGCGCTCGTGGTGGGTTGCGGCGATTTTGGCCACGGCGACTACTGTCGTAAGCCATCACATCACCAGTTACGCCCTTCTTGCGTTCCTTCTGCTGATCGCACTGGTGGTAGGTTTTCAGCGAAAAGGATGGGCCCCGCTTGCGATGGCGGGGATATGCGCCGCATTCATTGGAATATGGCTGTCCACCGAGGCTCGCGGCACCTTCGCTTACCTCGAGCCCGCAGCAGGTGACTTGCTATCAGGGCTCACAGCCACCCAGAAAGCCGCTACGACTGCAGCCAGCTCGGCTTACACCGAGCCGGCATTCGATCACTACATTGGGTATCTTGAGGCGGCCGTACTCCTGATCCTGGTGGCAGTAGGCGCCTGGAAGGTATGGCGGCACCGTACCAGCGATCACCCATTGCTTCTGGCCATGGCCCTGGCTTCAGCTCTTTATCTCGGGTCATTGGCAGTGCGTCTGGCCGCCGCTGATGGCACCGAACTTGCGGGCCGCACGCTGACGTTCACCATGATTCCAGTCAGTGCCGTGATCGCATTCACGCTCATTAGCCGAGATACGACAAGGTCAAAGTTCAGCCGCCTCATGAGTACGCCCGTGCTGGTCGCGATCTTCATATTGTTTGCTCTCGGCGGTATTGCGACCGGCTGGCCGCCTCCGTGGGAGAGGTTGCCAGGCCCGTTCATTGTGGACGGCTTTGAGCGGACGGTTGAACCGCAGACGGTTGATCCCGCATGGTGGGCTCGGCAGCAGCTTCCGCACAACGCTCGTATCGCCGGCGACGCCGGGGAGCTTTCCATTTTGGGCACCTACGGGGACCTTAACCCCGTGAGCGGCCTGTCGGACCTCTTCTATTCACCGGCCGTCGAGCCTTCGCAGCCGCAGGAAGTCGCTGACCAGTCGGTGAATTATCTGGTGATAGATATGCGAATGAGCCAGCAGCTACCTGCTATGGGCCAATATTTCTCCGTCGACGAGAAAGCGGGCCTCCTCACCAAGCCCATCCCGGTGCAGGACCTGACAAAATTTGATTCCGTTCCCGGGCTCAGCAGGCTGTATGATAATGGCGCAATCGTGATCTACGATGTACAGGGTTCAGAATATGCGCCTTAAAAACCTTGATGTCTTGATTACCCTGGTCCTGGCCGCACTTTGCGGCGCCACCCTGCTGCTGGTGGGGCATGGTCCTGCTGCAATATGTGCGGCGGTTCTTCTGCTATTTGTTCTGCCCGGCCGCGCCCTGACGACCGTACTGTTTCCCGCGGAGCAACCGGGCTCGCTCAACCTCAACCTATGGAGCATTGGGCTCAGCATATCCATCGATGTGCTAGGCGGCCTTGTGCTGAACTTTAGCGTAGGCCTGCAGCGCGACGCGTGGAGTATTTTCCTCTCCGCAGTTGCTTTGGTTCTTGGCGGCTTGGCGCTGCTTCGGCGCCAAAGTGTTTCCGGGTACTCGCCAGACGGTAATCGCTGGTGGCGGCCTAACGGATGGCAGCTGTGCCTCACTTCGGTCGCTATCTTTGTCGCCGCCGTGGCGGTGTGGGTGTCCTGGCACTCAGCCACGGTGCAGGAGCGCCCAGGTTTTACTCAACTGTGGCTGGTACCTCATGGCTCGGCCACGTCAGCGGCATCGGCGTCCCTTGGGGTGACGAATGACGAGCACGCCCAGACGCAATACGTACTGATATATACGGATGGAGCAAAGGCGCGGACTTGGACGCTGAGTCTCGCGATCGGCCAGACGTGGCGTGCGACGGTACCGGTTAATGTCAAGCACGAAGCAGTTGCGAATTTGTACCGCACGGTTGCGAGTGGAACGCCTTACCGCCACGTCACCCTGAAGCCGGCCGTTGGGACTTAGCCTCACGCCGATTATCCTTGACGAGCCATCATAGAGGGAGGTCAAGCCAAAGATTTTGCTCCCCAACGTCTACCATCCATCGTGGCCATCTGCAGCTGCACCCGCGCCATTATTATGGCCCTGGGGTTATCCAGGTAGTAGCCAACAGCAGTTACCCGTTCGAACGATTAAAGTTCACCGGTGACCCGCGCGGCCAGTGGCACCCTGCGAAGTCTCCAGGTTCGATCCGGCACCGGAGGACAAACTACTGTGCGCGTGATTATAGATCAGTCGGGTTATGAATTGCTTAATATTGGCGATGTGGCGATGCTGCAATCATGTTTCATCAGACTATCGAAGCAATGGCCAACAGCTGAGATAGGTGTAATTTGTCATGCACCACAGAGGCTGGGAAGGTTCTGTCCCGGCGCCAAGGCGGTCGACAGAAGATCCCACGAATTGCTGGTCAGGGCTATGCCGCATAAGTACCGGATTCTCGGCCGCAACGCGTCGGCGTACCTAGCACGGCGCCGCACCGTCGGCGGTGAGCTCAATATTGAGCCGCGGGATGAGATTGAAGCCGTGCGGGGAGCCGACGTTCTCGTGGCGGCTGGCGGTGGTTATGTGACTGACACGTGGTTGACCCACGCAACTGGGGTACTTGGTCTGCTGTCTCTTGCGCAGCGACTTGGTAAGCCAACCGCAATGTTTGGGCAGGGTATAGGTCCCATCAGCAGACCATCACTCAAGATGCAGGCTCGCGCCGTACTGCCGCGGCTCACCACCCTAGGTCTCCGCGAAGGAACGCTCAGCCGTCCGCTCGCCAGGTCATACGGAGTTCGTGCAGACCGAACCATCGTCACGGGGGATGACGCGCTGGAACTGATCGATGGCACCGAGGCGAGCACCGGCCAGTTTCTGGGGATAAACATGCGGGTCAGCAATTATTCCGGCGTAAACGACGCTGCAGCCGCCTCCGTCGGCAGAGCTTTGCTGACGCTAGGCGACCCCCTATGGGCGGAAGCAGCGGCAGTACAGCGTCCGGCGCTTCGGCGAGCGCAGACATTCAGGCCTACCTCACTCCAGCTGATTTTGTCGCCGCCTTCCCCATTGAGATGACCAGCGGCACTTATCCCGCTATTGTCGCCGCACTGAAGAGCGGGCAAGGGCTAGAGGGCAATGCTGCCACTCAGGAGATCGCGTCCGAATTGCTTATCTATTCAGGCTACGGGTATGACAGCATCCCGGCCAATTACAACAGATAGCTCTATCTGGATCTTTAGTCGCACTGTCCGGTGGACACCGGGACGGAGGCGTCACTGCCCGCCCGCGCGTCCGCGGCGACCTCGGCGGCGGTGAGCACGAAGCCGGTGTCGGGCACGCCGACCGCGGCCGCGAAGACGACCCCGTACACGCTGCCGTTCGGCGCGATGAGCGGGCCGCCGGAGTTACCCGGCTCCACGTTGGCCTTGATCTGGTAGATCTGCCGGGTGACCTGGCTGGTCTGGTAGATGTCCGGCCCGGTCGCGTCCTGGATGCCGCCCACCCGCGCGGGCACCGCGGTGAACGCGTGGTCCAGCGGGTACCCCGCGACCACCGCGTCCGCGCCCACCTGGGCCTGCCCGGCGAAGTCCAGCGGCGTCATGTTGAGGCCGGGAACGTAGAGCACCGCGATGTCGACCTGAGGGTCGTAGAAGACCACGGCCGCCTGGTAGACGGCCCCGTTCTCGGCGAAGACCTGGAGGCCCTGCGTGACACCGGCGACGACGTGCGCGTTGGTGATGATGTGGTCGGGCGCGTAGACGAAACCGGACCCCTCGATGACGCGCGAGCAGCTCGGCGCCGTGCCCTTGATCTTGACCACCCGGTTGCGCGCGGCGAGGAATCCCGCACTGTCCAGCACGGCGCTGTCGGCGGGAGCCACAGATAGCACGTGCGCGGCGCCGATGCCGCTGAACACCTCGGGGAACGGCCCGCTGGCCAGCAGGCGGCGGAAGTCGGAGAACATCGTCCGCGCCGGGGCGGGCATCAGCCGGTCCGTGGCGCGGAGCACCGCGGAGTTGTTCACCTGGGCGACAACGCCGCTGAACGGCGACGCCGCCAGGACCGAGCCGATGACCCAGGCGATCAGCAGCACAGAGAGCACGCTGACCACGGCCCCGCCCACGCTGTCCACGAAGGCGGCCGGCCGCCAGGTCAGGTGTGACCGCAGGGCCGTGCCGATGGCGGACGCGGCGAACTGCCCGATGATGGCCAGCAGGACCAGGATGACGACGGCGACCACATCCTGCTGGTTCTGGCCGCCGACGATGGCACGCGAGATCGCGGGGGCGAACAGCGCCCCGGCGACCGCGCCGCCAAGGAAGCCCGCGAAGCTCAGCGCGCCGACGACGAAGCCCTGCCGGTAACCGGAGACGGCGAACGCGGCGGCCACCACCAGCAGCGCCAGATCGAGCAAGTCAGCGTGCACGAGCCTTACCGTAGCGGGCGATCCTGAGTGCCCGGGAACACTTCACCGGCTCCGCCGTCTACCTGCAGTTCGTGCTCGGCGCCGGTGTCCCAGGGGACCTCCCAGCCGCCGAGGGCCAGCAGCCGGTCGACCAGGGCCGCGGTGAAGCCCCAGATGAGCAGGCCCTTGACCCGGAAGCCGGGCCCGGACCACCCGCTGGGGTGCCGGACCGTCACCCTGCAGGCCGGATTGGACAGCTCAGACACCCCGATGCGTTCCACCGCTGCCACCTCGTGCGCGTCCACCGCAGCGACCGGGCCCGGCGAGTGCCACCAGGCCAGGACCGGAACGACCCGGAAGCCGCTGCGCCAGATGTACAGCTCGGGCAGCGTGGTGAGGACCTCGACGCTGGCCGGGTCCACCCCGGCTTCCTCAGCCGCCTCGCGCAACGCGGCCGCGGCCGGCCCGGGATCGGCCGAGTCTATGGCGCCGCCCGGGAACGCGGGCTGACCCGGATGCTGCCGCAGGCCCTCGCTGCGCTGGATGAACAACAGATCGGGTCCGCCAGGACCCTCGGCGAACAGGATCAGCACCGCAGCGGGCCGGCCACCGGACGACGGCGGTTCCAGCGGCGGCAGCACGTCCATCCGGGCCGCCGACTCGGCCAGCCCGGTGAGCCAGCGCGGCGCTGGCCGCGGGGCGGCGGCCGTCGGCCGCACGGTCACGAGAACGGCCCGGTCTTGACCAGCCTGGCCGCGGTCAGCGGGTCGGTTGGCCCCTCCCCGAAGGAGGGGCAGAGCCGGGCAAGGCCACACGCGCCGCAGGCGGGCCGGCGGGCGTGGCAGACTCGGCGCCCGTGCCAGATCATCCGCTGTGACAGGTCCGTCCAGTCCCGGGGCGGGAATAGCGCCCCGACCTCGGCCTCGATCTTGACCGGGTCGGTGCTGGAGGTCCAGCGCAAGCGCCGGGAGAGCCGGGCGAAGTGGGTGTCCACGGTGATACCGGGCACCCCGAACGCGTTGCCGAGGACCACGTTGGCTGTCTTGCGGCCCACCCCGGGCAGGGTGACGAGGTCCGGCAGGTTGCCGGGGACCTCACCGCCGAACCGGTCGCACAGGGCCTGTCCCAGCCCGATCAGGCTGTTCGCCTTGGCCCGGAAGAAGCCGGTGGACTGTATCATCTTCTCCAGCTCCGCGCGGTCGGCGGACGCGTAGTCGGCCGCCGACCGGTAGCGCGCGAACAGCGTGGGCGTGACCATGTTGACCCTCTTGTCCGTGCACTGCGCGGACAGGATGGTGGCGACGAGCAGCTCTAGCGGTGAGCTGAAGTTCAGCTCGGTGTGCGCGTCGGGGTACAGGGCGGCCAGCTCGCGGTTGATCCGGCGGGCGCGCCGGACCAGCGCGGTGCGCGACTCAGCTTCGGCGATCACTGGTAGTCGGGGGCGCGGTGCCGCGAGCGGCCCGTTTCCCCCATCCCCCTTTCAATCCGTACGTGCGGTTTTCTCGCACACCGCTTACAGGTGACCTGCTTGACATGATGACGCTGATTTCGGATAGCGGACGGTGCCACGGAGCCGGTATAGGCCGTGCCCGTTGAACCACTGCTCTGTCCACGCCTGGGACTGACCTGCTCGCGGGTCCCGTCCCGCGCGTTCACCAGCCTATTGACTGCGGCCACCCCGGTGGCCAGCTTGCGCAGCCGCCGGCCGCCGGAGGCCGCTCAGCAGGAGGCGGGGCTGGGTGCCGGGGGCTGGCCGGGCTGCTGCCGCCGGTGCCGGTACGGCCGGGTCGCGTCCCAGGTCACTGGCACGGCCGCGGAGTTGATGGAGATCGTCGCGCTGCCGACCAGCCCGTCGGTGCGCTGAGCCGCACATTCGGCGCCTGCCAGGTCAACTGGTCACACACAGTTTTGATTACTGATCGTGATAACCGGGTGGACCGCACATTGGCGCGGGTCGTAGCGCATGGACGCCAGTCCGGAGCAGAGCGGCCGGGAGCGGGCGTCAGCCAGATCGATGTGCCGCCCGAGCACGATCACGGCCACATGACGCGCTCCCGCCACCCGCAGCGCCACCGCCGCGGACTGTGCGCTGGCCCCGGACACCCAGGTGTCGTCGATGAGCAGGACGCTCGCCCCGGCCAGGGCGCTTCCGGCCCGGAACCGCCACGGGTTGAGCGCCCGGCCCAGGTGCTCGCCTGGCCGCGGGGTCAGCACCACCGGGCGCAGGGCCAGCGACGGCCGCAGCAGCCGGGCCAGCGGGTGAGCGCCGGGCCGCCCCTGGCCGCTGGGCGGCAGGGCCAGCCACCGGGGCGGCGGCATGGCGGCCTGGCGCCAAATACACGCCCCGTGATCGCGCAGGAACACGAGCGCGAGGGCCCGCAGCGAGGCCCGCGCCGCGGCGCCCGCAGGCCCTCCGGACTTGTAACGCCACAGCGACGTGGCATGCCGTCCGCCTTTGACCGCGTAGGCGATCGGGACGACCACGTCGGCCAGCATGCCCGGCGCTTCGTCCCGGTGCCTGCCGCACTGGTAGCACCAGCGGCGGCCGAGCAGTGCGGGTCCCCGGCACATCGCACAGCATCCGGCCCCGGCCGACTGCGGCGGCGTCAGCTCCGCCGCGTACCGGTCCGCGACCCGGCGCAGCCGTGGCCAGTGTCCCGGGTCCCCGCTGCGCAGCCGGATCGGCGGACGGCGATCAGCCATGTGGAGATCGTAGGAGTTGACACCGACAGCCCGGCCGGTCCAGCACAATGGTCTTCGGCCCATTACACAGCGTCGCATTATGCGGCGCAGGAGTCACACCGCGGCGCTGCGGTCCCGACGGGGCTGCGCCCGGCGAAGTTCCCAGGACCAGGCGATCGTCCCCTCGGGTGGGTGTGTCTCATGTCATTGACTATTGACGGTGATTCCCAGGAGACAGTGAGCTTCTCTCCGCCTCCCGCTCAGCAGCGCGTCCGATCATTCCCTGTGACCGTCGAAGCCGCCGCGCCCCGCGCCGGGACCGGGATTGGGGGAATCCGGTCGCGGCCCGGCGGGATGCGGGAGCCGACCCGCCGCGCCCGGCGGCACTGGATGGTGCTGGTGCTGCTGACCGCCGGGCTGACGTTGCGCGTGCTCACCCAAGTCGCCTATCGGCCCGCCCTGCTCTACATCGACTCACCCAAATATCTGGCTGCCGGGCTGGAAAGGTACGACCCGCAGGGGTACCGCCTGTTCGTGCTGAAGCCGTTGCTGGCAGTGGGGAACCTGGCCGTGGTGGCTGGCTTCCAGCACCTGCTCGGCCTGGCCATGGCCACCCTGCTCTACCTCGTCCTGCTCCGCCGCCACGCTCCCCGCTGGGCCGCCGCCCTGGCCACCGCCCCCCTCCTGCTGGACGCCTACCAGCTCCAGATGGAACAGACCATCATGCCCGACATCACCTTCGAAGCCCTCATCACCACCGGCCTGGCCATCCTTCTCTGGAACACCCGGCCGTCCATGCCCACGGTGGCGCTGGCCGGCTTCGTGCTGGGGCTGTCGGCGACCGTCCGTCAGGTCGGCGAGGTGCTCGTCATCCCCGCGGTCGTCTTCTGCCTGCTGGCGGCGCGCGGCCGGCGGTACCGGCTGGCGACCGGCGGGCTGCTGACCGTCAGCTTCGCGATTCCGGTCCTGGTGTATATGACGTACTCAGCGGTCATCCTGCAGGACCGCTTCGAGCTGTCCGATCAGGGCGACGACGTGCTGTACGGGCGCGCCGCGGCGGTCGCCGACTGTGCCGCGCTGCACGTCCCGGCCGCCGAGCGCGCCGTCTGCCCGGCTCCGCGGATCGCCGCCTCCCTCGGTGTGGACGGCCTGGTGAACAACCGGACATCACCGGCCAACATCGCCCTGCTGCCGACCGGGATTAGCCACGCGACCGCGACCAAGCGGTTCTCCGACGCCGTGCTTGAGCAGCAGCCGCTCCGGGTGGCCGGGGCGATAGCCCGGGACGCGGTCAAGCTCTTCGCGCTGACCAGGGACACGTCCCCGGGGGACACACCGGTCTCACGCTGGCAGTTCCAGACGGCCTATCCGGTGTACCCGGACACGATCACCCTGCCGTCCGCAGCCGCGCTGTTCCAGGGCACTGGCGGGGGCGCTCCGGCGGTGGACCGCCCGCTGGCGGGCCTGCTGCGCGGGTACCAGCTGCATGGCGGGTACACGCCGGGACCTTTCCTGCTGCTGTCGCTGCTGGCGGGGCTGGGCGGTGTGGCTGCCGGTCGCCGCCAGCGCCGGGCCGGGCTGGCCTGCCTGCTGGTCACCGGGGCGGGCGTCGTGGTGCTGCTGGGCGCCGACTTCTACGAGTTCTCCTGGCGTTACCAGCTCCCCGCCCTGGTCACGCTCCCGGTCGCGGGCGCGCTCGGGGCCCGCGTCCTTCAGGCCCGGTTCCGCCGCAGCACCCGGCGGCGAGCCACCCGGCGGCGGGCCGCCGCCGCCCGCACCCCATATCCGGCAGTAACGTTGGGCGGGTGCCCAGCGAGCGTGCCCAGCCCGACATCCGGACCCTCGAGTCCCGCATCGTCTACCAGGACTCCTGGCTCCGGCTGAGGCAGGACCAGATCGAGCGGCGGGACGGGTCCCGCGGCACCTACGCGTTCGTCGAGAAGGCCGACTTTGCCCTGGTCATCCCGGCCGAAGACGACGGCTTTCACCTGGTCGAGGAATACCGGTACCCGATCCGCCGCCGTAGCTGGTCCTTCCCGCAGGGCGGTTTCCCGGCCGGGACGGACGGTGATCCGGCCGATCTCGCCCGGCTGGAACTGAGCCAGGAGACGGGATTCCGGGCCGCTGAGCTGACTCCGCTGGGTTACCTGCACTGCGCGCACGGCACGATGGACCAGGGCTACCACACCTTCCTCGCGACCGGTCTCCGGCCGGGACCACCGAACCGGGAAGCCGAGGAGCAGGACATGCGGCAGCAATGGGTCCCGCGGGCCCGGTTCGAGGAGATGGCCCAGGACGGGTCCATCACCGACGACTCCACCCTGGCCGCGTTCGCCCTGCTGGTGCTGCACGAAAAACGTTACGGCTGACGTCATGCCCGGCTTCGTTCGGCGCGGGTGGCGGGGGCTGCGGCGGCACTGGCTGATCGCGGCGCTGCTGACGCTGGGCGCCGCGGTCCGGGCGGTGGTGCTGCTCGCCTACCGGCCGACCCTGATCTTCCCGGACAGCCTGCGGTACCTGGAGTTCGCGCAGCGGTTCGCGACCGGCCACTGGTCGCCCGACACGATCCGGCCCAGCGGCTACTCGATCCTGCTCATCCCGGCGGCCGCGAGCCACGCGCTGGCCCTGATCCCGCTGGCGCAGCACCTGCTCGGACTGGCCGAGGGGGCGATGATCTACGCGGTGCTCAGCCGCTGGGGCGCCCGCCGCTGGCTGGCCGCGCTGGCGGCCGTCCCGGTGCTGTTCGACCCGCTCCAGCTCGACCTGGAGCAGTACGTACTGAGCGATGTGTGTGCCGCGTTTTTCCTCCTCACCGCCCTGGTCGTGCTGGCCTGGCGGGGCGGCCGGGCCGGCTGGGCCGGGCCGGCCGTCTCGGGCCTGCTGCTGGGAGCGGCCGCGGTGACCCGGGTGGCGGATGTGGTCCTCATCATCCCGGCCGTGGCCTACCTGGCCGTGGTGGTGCGCCCGTGGCGGCAGCTGGCGGCCAGCGGCGGCGCCCTGCTGGGCTGCTTCCTGGTCGTGGTCGCGGGCTACGCGGGCTGGTTCGCCTCCGCCCATGGGCAGTGGGGCCTCACCGGCTACAACGGGACCTTCCTGTACGGCCGGGTGGTCCAGTTCGCCGACTGCACCGGGCTGCGCATGCCCGCCTACGAGCGGCCGCTGTGCCCCACCGAGCCCCCGGACCAGCGGAACTACGACTTCTACATGTGGTCGCCGCGGTCCCCGCAATGGCAGTTCCGCCCGCCGCCTGGGCTGACCCGGCAGGCCGTGGTGCTCGACTTCAGCCGCCGCGTGCTGGTTCACCAGCCGCTCAGCTACCTGGCCGCGGTGGGGGCCGACGCCGAGTACGGATTCTCCCCGGTCCGGGGCAACGGCCCGGACCGCTACCCGGCCGCCTATCTGAAGTTCCAGCCCGGCTTCCCGCCGTATGCCGAGGTCGGCACCGCCCTGCACCGCTACGGGCACACCGGGCCGGCCGTCCAGCCCGCGCTGGCCGCCTTCCTCACCGGCTACGGCCGGTACTGCTACGTCCCCGGCCCGGTGCTCGCCGCCGGTCTGCTGGCTGGCCTGGCCGGGCTGGCCGTACCCCGCCGGTCCCGGTGGCGTGGCCTGCATTCCGCCAGCCTGCTCTTCACCGGCGGCGCGCTGGCCGCGGTCCTGTCGGCCGCAGCTTTCGCGCCCTTCGACTGGCGCTACCAGCTTCCCCAGCTCACCCTGATCCCGGTCGCCGCCGCGGCCGGCATCAGCGCCCTGACCGCCGGGCGCCCGGCCGGCCCCGGAGCCGGTCTTCGTGGCCGGTCAGGCACTGTCCCGTCCGCAGCCGACCGTGGCTGACCCGCGTCAGCCTGCGGGTGGGTCGCGCAGGTCACCAGCCGCCTTGGCCGCCGCGTACGCCGCGGCTGGCGCGGTCCCAGACGTCAGCATCCTCGAACCCCCGGCGCCGGTGCTGTCGGCCAGCGGCCACACCGCGACCCAGTCCGCCGTCCGCTGACCTGTAACCCGATCAAAATGGTTCAGCGCTGAATGGCGATCGTGGCGTCCAGGTAACGGTGATCGCTGCCGAACCCCGCCTTGGCGGTGATGCCGGTGACGGCCAGGTGTGTCCCCGTGAGCACGTGGTCGATGCGGACGAAGGGGGCCACGATAGCGCCGTTGGGCCACGTCATGTCGGTCGCCTTGCCGCGGGCCGCGGCTCCGTCGGTCAGCCCGCGGTGCAGCAGGGTGACAAAGCCGCTGTTGCCCCAGGTCGCGTTGAAGTCGCCAACCATCAGCATGCGGCTGTCGTCACTGGCGCTTACCGACCGATCGACTGCGGCCAGCGCTGTCTTCCACTCCTGCCAGGTCGAGGGGAACGGCGCCAGCGTGTGCGCGAGGCGCAGCGCCACCGGACCGCCCGGCGACCACAGGGTGGCCTCGACCATGTAAGGCGTCTGGCCGTCCGAGACCGAGAACACGGTCCGCACCTGGCAACCGGTCAGGCGCATCCGGGAGGCAATCAGGAACCCGGTCGCACCGAAGGCTGGCGCCTCGCAGCGGTAAGGGTAGCTCGCCAGCACACCCGAAGCCATCATGCTCTGCAGCGCCGGCGGCGTGAACTCCGTTAGGGTGATGACGTCCGGGCGGTCCTGCTCGATAGCGCGCACGTAACCAGCATGAAAAATCATGCTGCTGTCAACGCCCGCGTCCAGCAGCC
>Ga0181530_10000386_pt1 | contig 56675 bp, 45 predicted proteins | sample PEATcosm2014_Bin_42_FD_119769 | JGI IMG/M metagenome (GOLD analysis project Ga0181530, IMG submission 119769) | Peatland microbial communities from MTU Mesocosm Facility, Houghton, MI, USA - PEATcosm2014_Bin10_60_metaG | ecosystem: Environmental > Terrestrial > Soil > Wetlands > Peat | place...
CAAGAACAACGGTGCTCCAGGTTGGCTTGTTCTGCGCCGCGGACTCGACGCCCTCGCGGCAATCTACAGAGGTTGGGTATTGGCGCAGGGCCCATAGCCTCGAAGATAGGATCAATCATCAGGTCATACCACCTGCAGCTTTGTGCGCTGCATACATCATCGGATGGTCGAGGCCGTACCACGCGTAGAATGGATCAGCCCGGTAGAGTGCCTGGAATTCCTCCAAGCTCAGCCCCGCATTCACGCCTTGACCCATCTTTGGCTTGTACGAGGCGCAGACGCGGATCGGATCGATCAGAGTCTGTAGGTAGCGCTGGTCTGCTGTACTTGAGGTCATCGGTGGCTGGGCCCTCTCCACTGCGTCATCGCACAGGAACATTACTGGATCGCGCAGGCAACGAGTATCCCCGTGTCTACTACACAGCGAGTCGATAGGGATGGAGCCGATGGCCAGATCTGCCGAACTTTGTATTCGGACACAGCTTCCCGCTGTACGCCGTTTTTCGCAAGCACTGGAAGGTGACGTATGTGATGCGGCCAGGGCAGCGGTTGGGTGGTCGGCTCAAGGGATTTCACGGTGTTGCCGGTTGCCGATCTGCCGGTTTTGCGGAATGCGCTCTCTCGTGCTGCTGTCTAAACCCCTAATGGCAACAACGACCCGGCTGTGGGCGGTTGATCGAGCGGGCTCTGCAAACTCGTCTTCAGTCGTTGCGCGCGATCATCCCGTCCACGGACGTGGTCAGCGAAGCCAGGTACTTCGGCACTTGCTTCTTCGATTTGCGCATCAGCGTGCTCAAGACAGCGACGGGCGGTGCGGCCAGGCCGGTGTGCTCGGTGAAACGCGCGTGCAGATTCTGCCAGATGGCGACGGTGTGGTTCACGTCGGCCAGCGAACGGTGGAACTGCCACGCGCCCGGCGGGCGCACCTGCAAGGCGTCCACCAGCGTGTCGAGCCGATAGCTAGGCAGTCCAGGCGCCAGTCGGCGCGCCAGTCGCATGGTGCACAGGAATTCGCTCTCGGGCTGAAGACCGGCGCGCGCCAACTCGGCGTGCAGGAAGGCGCGGTCGAAGGAAGCGTTGTGCGCCACGATGGGCAGGCCGCGCACGAATCTGTGCAGCGCGGGCATGACGTCCTCCGGCCGCGGCTGGCCGCGCAGCATCTGGTCGGTGATCCCGGTCAGCGACGTGATGAATGACGGCAAGGCGAACCCCGGGTGCATCAGGCGACAGAAGGTATCGACCGGCCGATGATCGACGAGAAGCGTGGCCGCCACCTCGATGGTGCGATCGCGCGCCGGCAGCAGGCCCGTGGTCTCGAAATCCAGGACCACCAGCTCGCGGGTGGTGGCGGCAGTCATCCGGCGCTGACCTCGCGCAACCGAGTTTCGACCTCCAGGGACGGCATGGCGCGCACGCTACCGAAGCCGGCGTGGGCTGTCCACAGCGCAAGCCGCCGCGAGAGCAATTTGCTCCGCACTCGGACATTCACATAGTCTGTTCCGCACGCAACCATGGACTTCATTCGCGTGTCGCGTCCGGTTTCGCTAGCCCTGCTGGGCGGCCGGGGACACTACGAAGCGGTGGTGCAGGCGGTGATGAATGCCGAACGCAGCGTATGGATCGCCACCGCGAACCTGAAGGAGCTGATGGTCGAGGACGCGCGGGCGCGGCCGGGGCGGCGCCGCACGGCCCGCGGTGGCGAGTATCGATCGGTACTGCAGGTGTTCGACGAGCTGGTCGGCCAGGGGGTTGAGATTCGCATCCTGCACGCCTCACCGCCCTCGCGGCCGTTCCGCGAGGAGTTGCGCCGCTGCACCCGCCTGAAGGCCGGCGGCGGTCGGCGCGGCTCGTTCGAGTTGCGCCTTTGCCCGCGCGTGCACGTCAAGACGGTCATCGTCGACGGCGCCATGGCGTATCTGGGCAGCGCCAACTGGACCGGGGCGGGCCTGGGCGCCAAGGGCGAGGACCGCCGGAATTTCGAGCTGGGCCTGCTCAGTCGCGACGATCTGCTGCTGGACGAGGTGCAGGCCTTCTTCAATTCCATCTGGTGCGGCGAGCCCTGCGCCGGCTGCAAGCTGCGCGACCAGTGCTCGCAGCCGCTCGGGTGAACGCAGAGAGGTTCTTACGTTCCGCAGGGACAGCAGTAGAACGCGACGCCGCCTGGGGTATACATTCCTTGCCCACATCCGGCGGGAAGGCTGATTGACGGCGGTGGGGCCGAAGGACCTACGCCGCCGTAACCCAGGCCGTACTGGTTCGCCGTACACAGGTTGGCGCAACTGGCCGAGTTGCCCGCTGCCGAGCCAGAGCAGCCCGCGGCGTCGTTGCTGACGCAGATTTCAGTGGCCCCGCCCACCGGGCACTGGAACAACCCTCGCGCGGCGGTGTACCCAACCTGGGTAGCGTCTGTGGAATTCAGGCTCGCCAGCATCGGGCATGCAACGGGAGGGCTAGCGTCTTTCGCCACGCCAGCATCAGGGGCCGGCCCGCACAGGGGACAGCCGCAGGGATCGGGGTTCGGATGGGTTCCACCCACGCAGGCAATCGCGGGGCATGCGATCGGGGGACAGACGGGCGGGGTGTCTGCATTGCCAGCGTCTTTCGCCACGCCGGCATCACTCGGTGGGCAGGTGGGACAGCCGCAAGGATCGGGGCTGGGCACGAAGCCGCCCGTGCAAGCCAGCATGGGGCAATTGATTGGCGGGCAGATCGGCGGCCCATCCGTCTTCCCTCCGTCCGTCGAGGCTCCAGCGTCCGGGGCGCAGATGGGACAGCCGCAGAGATCGGGGTTCGTGATGTAACCGCCCGGGCAGAGCGGCATGGCGCAGGGAACGGCCAGACAGACATGGCTGTCCTGGCCACCGCCGTCTTTCGCGATCCCGGCGTCAGGCGTCGGCGCGCAGATAGGACAGCCGCAGGGATCGGGGTTCGGCTGGGTCCCGCCCCACGCAGGCAATTGCAGGGCACGCGATCGGGGGACAGGTGCGCGGACCATCTGTCCCACCAGCATCCTTCGCAACACCCGCGTCAGGCATCGGGCCGCAGATGGGACAGCCGCAGGGATCGGGATTCGGCTGAGTTGCGCCAAGACAGGCTATCGCAGGGCACATGATGAGTGGGCACCCACCCGTTCCACCCGTGCCGCCGACGGCTCCGCCTATTCCCACTCCACCGGGACCGGTCGTGCCACCTGCTCCGGTGGCCGTTCCGCTGCCCGTGGTGCTGCCCGCCTGGCCGCCCTTCGGCCCGCCCCCATTGCCTCCACTTCCCCCGAAAGGCGTCAGACCGGACTGGTCGGTGCAGGCCAGTCCCAGCAAGCCAGCAACAAAAAAGGCTGCAACGTCCTTGGACATCTTGCGCATTGGATCCTCCATGTGCCTAGCCATACAGCAATCCGCGTGCCGAGTTCCTCGCCCCGATTATTGGGCCGATTCCCACGCAACGACGTGGATTTCAATGCAGTGCAGACTCAGAATTCTGAGAGACACGAGACGCCGAGGTCCACAGAATGTGAGCGGTTGGCTGGTCCCACCCGTGGCAGGTGTCAGCGACCGTAAACTTCGATCTCCGTCACGACCACATACCCGCCCGGGTGACCGTGAACTCGGACGAAGCGGGCTGACTCAGTCCGGGTCGCAAACACCCACGGGTCGGAACTGGTGAATGCCTCGGTTCGGTGGTCGACGACGCGGTAATCCTTGCCGCTGTCCGAGAACTCGAGGGTGAGTGGGAGCGCCCCGCTGGCATGGCCGTCGGTACGATTGCGGATCTTCACCTTAGATATTCTGCGAACCACGCCGAGGTCGACCGTGATCCAGGGATCCGCCTCAATGGCGGTGTGTGCTTGATAGGGTGAGACGACCTTTCCATCCGTCGCTCCCTCCGGACTCGGTGTCCCCGCATGTTGACTGCTCATGGTGACCGGCTTGTGCAGCGCAAGGTTCTTGGGCGCGAGCATCACGCCCAGTCCCCAGGCCGTGAGCCCGATCGCGACTGCTCCGACCAGTGCCAGGCGCACGACGCGCGCCACCCGGATTCCGCGCAGACTGCGCGCCTCGATCTGGCCGCACAACCAGTGCACCAGAGTCTCGACTGTAGCGCGGCGATCCGCCGCCTTGTGCGGAGCGAGCCGATCGAGGGCGAGCACGTCGGGCGTGTCCAGTATCGCCATCGCCGCCGCGTAGTCTTCCGGCAACGCCGGCAACGCCCCTGCATGCACCAGCTCTTCGAGTTTTCGCGCCCCCGGGCCGAGCTCGAGCGGCGCACCATCGAGCGTTGCATCCTGTGAGAGGAGGACTGCGGAGATGAGAAAACGAACCGTCTCTCGATGGATGGCCACGGCGGCGGGCGCGTACCTCGTGTCCGTGGTGTCGTCTGTCCATGCCATGCGGGTCATCGCGGCAGCGTGGAGACGCCGAATCATCGCCTGCTGGCCGGGGGCGTAGGCCCGGACGACCGCCTCGGAACGCTTGAGCATGACCGCGTCCCGCAGTTGTCTGCTCACGCGTGCGGCTACTTGCCTCATCGGACTCACGACCGGGCCGCTCCCCTTGGCGACGGTCCTGCCAGGCCGCTGCCACGGGCAGCCATCAGAATGAGTCGCGTGTTCATCGAATCAGGAAAAGCGCTACTGTTCATTGTACCTTTCTTTCGTACAACGCGATCGCTCCGCCTCCGTTCGCGAGCAGATTGCCGGGACCCTGCAACGCGACGGAGTAGTGATTCTTCAGCAGATCGGTAAACTGCGGGGTCATGGTGCCCACGAACGAACCTGGGTCCAGCATGCCCTCGATGACGAATTGCGGAGGTTCGGCGCTCAAGGTCGTCGTGTACGTCTCGAAACTGCGGGTGAAATCCTCGCCGAAGTACCGTGACTTCGCAATCACGGCGGCCACATCTCCCGTGTCTACCACCTCGTCGTGGTACCTGCGCTTGAAAAGGTGCGTGTCTTCCCCGAACACAGGTCGCCCGCCGGTTCGGCTGGCCACGCCTTGCAGGAATGTCCGGGCCTGCGCGTGCAACTCGGCGAATTGCCGGCGCTGATCGAGAAGCCCCCGCCAGGGGACCATACAGGCAATCAGGCCGAACACAATCAACTGGACCAGTGGCCTCGCTTGGCTCCGCCGGCGCAGAGCGTGCAGGACGAGAAACCAGGCGGTAATGAAAAAGGGGCCGAAGTAGTGCAAGCCACCACCGCGCTGGTTCTTGTAGAAGCCGTAGGCATAGACCACCCAGCCCAGGGACACCAGCAACAGCCAGGCGATGAGCTGCGCGCGCTCCCTTCGCAAGCGGTAGAGAGAGGCCGCCATGAGCACCACCACCACGACCAGGGAGGCTTGCCGCGATTGCGTGAGCTCGTCAGGGAAGAGCTGGAACTCGGGTCCAGCGAAGGTGCCCCAGCCGCTCTCTTTGGCAAAGAAACCGAAGAATCTGCGGAAGTATTCCCCGAAGTGGCCGTGCAGTTCGAACAGGAATGTAGGAACCCACACCAGCGCAAAACCGGCGGCGAAAAGTGCAGTGGCATAGAGCAGGCATCGGCGCCACCTGGACCGCGACTCGGCCAGTTGTTTCGCGAGAACCACGAGCTGCATGGTCGCGAGCGTCGGCACTATCCGCCACGAAGTGAGGAACACGACCGCGGACGAAGAACCGAGCAGAACCTGCAGGGCGACATAGCGCCGGTTGGACCATTCCTGGTGGCGGTTCACCAGCAGCGCGTGTGTGAGGGCGGCGCAGATGGCCAGGCCGCACAGGACGGTGGCATCGCTGCGACCGACGACCAGCATGACCGTGAGGTTCGCGAAGAAGAGCTGAAGCGCGCCCGCAGCCAGAAGCGCGTCGGTCAGATTTCTCCGAGCAAGCACATATGCCGATCCGAGCAGGCAGAACGGGAGCAAGAGAACAAAGCAACGCGTGACCATGCAGCCGGGGAGGCCCGGAAAGATGGTCGCGAGCCACCCTTTCAGGATCGCGTCCATTGGGCCGTGGTTCATGTTCACGAAGGCCACTCGACTTGAGTCGTAAAGATCCACGCCCGCCCGTTTGGCGAGGGCGTGCAGCCAGACCGTCCCCTCGCGGATCTCGAGTTCGACGGGCACGGTGAACGCGGCCCACACGTACCACACCGAAAATGCGAACAACCCGGCGGAGAGCAGGAAGGCAAGGATTCTCAAACACAGGGCTAGGGAGAAGGTTATGTCGAACCGGAGGCGCCAGGCCATGTATTCACAAATCGTACTCCACTGCGGCCCGACGCGCGAATAGCAAGTTCACCCAGGTCAATACCTGCGCCGACGGTGGCGAGGCGCTCGACCAATACCGAACGGGCCGCGGCCGACTGATACGGTCTCCGCGAATGGTCGTGTTGCGATTGTCGGATTTGTTGCGAGACTCTTCCGATGCCGCGGCAATCCCGCTCATCTGGTTCGCACCTGCCCTATCTCCCCAGACCGGGTAGATTCATACCCGTCGTGACCCCCGCACCCGCCAACACCCCCGTTGCGCTTCTCGCACGCGCGGTCTTGTGCCTGTTGTTCGCGGGCGGCTCTTGCGCGCGCAAGCCATCCCCGCCGCCCCTGCCTGCCCGGCCAGCGCGCAAACTCGATCCCCCGCGTCCCGAGCTGATGCCCGGCGTGGTGGCGCCGCGCTTCTTGCCCGCGGCGCAAAACCCATCGGTGCGCGAGCAAGCCATCGAGAGCATCGGCACCTATGAATGGCAAGACTGGACCACGCCCGGCTCGCCACTGGTGAACACCAACGGCCACTATTGGACGCGCCTGGCTGATCTCGCATGGAACCGCGACATCGAGATCCACCTCGATAATGTCCCGGTCGATTTGGACCAAGACGGAACCGTCGACACCCATGTCACGCGCCATATCTCGCTGAAAGGCGGGATCTTCGCCAACCCCGAGGTGTTCGGCCTGGCCGCTGACCCTGACCAGCCGGCGGGCGCGCGGGGCTACACGTCGGCCAGCACGGGATTCTCTGGGCTGCGCGATGCGCTCGATCTGGAAACCGGCAAGCCCACCGGCGACATCGGCATGACCTGCTGGCTGTGCCACAGTGGCCGCAATCCGGTGGACGGCAAGACCATCCTCGGTCTGCCCAGCGCGCGCCTCGATTACGGGCTGCTGCTGGCTACTTCCTCATTTCTCGATCCCAAGCACGTCATTGACCTCGACAAGGACGGACAGCCTGACAGCGAGGAAGAGATCCGACGACGCACGCGCTTGCCTGACTCGCTAGCGCTCGATCTCGACCACGACGGCCGCGTGACGGTTGCCGAGTATCGCAAGGCTCTCAAGCTGCCCGACGCGCAGCAGACCCTGGCCACGCTGCTGCTGGCTGGACCAGGCCGCGCTGATTTGACTAACGAGTTCGGGCTCGACATGACCGTGCCGGGTTTGCACTCGCGCCGCTACAGTGACGCCGGCACCATGCGTACCGGCGCCGAGGGCGTGTTCAATCCCAAGAGCATCCCCACGGCCCTGGGCGTGCGTTCGCTTTCAGTGATCAACTGGGCGTCCACCTACCCAACCCGCGCGCCTGACCTGTTGGGCCGCTACGTCGCGCGAACCGAGATGAGCCGCAGCCAGGCCATGGCCGAGCTGGGCATCGACCTGCCTGCCGGATTCGAGGGAGACTTCGACCTCATCAACCGGGCCATGGTGCTCGACACGCGCTCCATGGGCGCCATCGGGCTGCAGGCCGATTCCTTTGTCGGCATCATGCTGGTGCGGGTTCTGCGCCACGACTCGCCCGCGCCGCCTGATCTGGTGCGCAGCCTGCGCCTGGCCTACGAGGCCAGCGCCATCCGCAAGCTGCTTTACGACACGCCCCCGAGCAGCGTGACGAAGCCGGTGCTGGATGCGGCCGCGCTGCAAAGGGGTCGCCGACTGTTCTTCGACGCGAGCGCGGGCAGCATCATCAACCAGCAGATCCTCGTCGACGTGCCGCGCGCCTACCGGGACAGCGAGATTCAGCCGCCCTTGCTCGCGCCCATCGACGAAATGCAGCCTTTCACCGCGCGCATTCCCGTTCGCTGCGTGACCTGCCACTCGGCCACCACACTGAGCACCAAGCAGCCCATTCCCACCGAGGGGCTCGCCATCCCTCGCTGCACCGACTGCCACTTCTCTCATCAGCCAACTGGCCTGTTCGCCAAGCTGGGCCTGCGCAAAGGCGAAGGTCCGGGTGGCTTCACCTCGATCTTCGACGAGTTCGGCATCGCGCGCACATCCGGCGCGGCCAAGGACGAGCCCTGCCGTCACTGCCACGACCAGCACCCGGCGCTGGCCGAGCCCGTGACCTACACCAGTTGCCTCATCCTGCCCTTCGATGCCGACGGCGACGGCCGCGCCCAGGGCGACGAGCGCGACGATCTGGCGGCGGGCGGGATCGGCACCGACAGCCTGTTCGGCTTCGAGGTCGACCGGCGCAAGCTGGCTGACAAGAACGTGCGCATGCCCATCACCCGCATCACCGCGCTCAGCAGTCGCGGGCCGGTGCAGGCGGTTCAGATCGCCGGTCCTTGGGTACGAACGCCGCCCTTGATCACATTGCTGGCCTCGTCGCCCTATTTGCACAACGGCTCGGTGCCGACCCTGGAGGCCCTGTTGCAGCCGTCCGACGAGCGACCCGCAAGCTTCGTGCTCGGCCAGGGCCAGGGGGCCTTCACCTTCGACACGCGCCTGCCCGGCAACCGCAACCTGGGCCACGAATTCGGCACCCACTGGAGCGCGCAGGACAAGCACGACCTGTTGCAGTTTCTCAAGAGCTTGTAGGAATCGTCTTCGATCCCGCTTGCAGTTCGTGACATAGTTCGCTGCATTCGGCGGTTTGTATAGGCAGCACCATGACACCAGTGAGCCTGAAGGATCTGGCCCTGTCGGATCAGAAACTCAGCCCGCGGGTCGAGGAATTGCGCAAGGCATACTTTCTTGCCATGCCCGAAATCTGCTGCGAACGACCGCTGCTGGTCACGCGCTACGCGCGCAAACATGGGCTGTTTGACAAGCCAACCATCAGTGTTCTAGACAAGGCCCGGCAGTACCGCTACGTGCTGGAGCATCGCCAGCCGGTGGTCGCCCACGACCATGGCGTGGGCCGGGACGACAAGAAGCCCTTCCCGGTGACCGCGCGCTCCCTGTTCGCCGGCTCGACCACCAGTCACTTCAAAGGCGTGCCCATCTTCCCCGAGTTCCTGGGCCTGGCCCTTTGGCCCGAACTGCTCAACATCCAGGACCGCGCGAGCAACCCCTACTTCCTGGCTGACAAGGACAGGCAGATCCTCAACCAGAAGGTGTTTCCCTACTGGCTGAAGCAATCCATCCTCGAGCGCTGCCGCGCCCGCATGGACAAGGATCGCGGCGACCAGCCGGTCGGGCAGCGTGATGCGCCCGAGATGGACTTGCTGGAGTATCTGGTCTTCTTCCTGACCAGCAAGGGAAACTGCATCTCGCACACCATCCCGGATTTCTCCCAGGCCCTGAGAATCGGCCTGCGCGGCATCATCCATGAGGCGCAGCGACGGGGACGTGCTGCCGCGGAGCCCGAGCAACGCGACTTCTACGCGGCGATGGCGGAGGCGATGGAGGGCATCGTCGCTTTCTCGCGCAACCTGGCGCGCGAGGCGCGCCGACTGGCCAAGCGAATCAGCCATGCGACCGAGAAGGCAGAACTCCTGGCCATGGCCGAGGTGAACGAGCGCGTGCCCGAATTCCCCGCGCGCACTTTTCGCGAGGGCCTGACCACCATCTGGATCTGCTGGACAGCCATCCACCTGGAAAACCCCGACGTGGGCCTCAGCCTGGGCCGGCTCGACCAGATGCTGTATGGCCTCTATCAACGCGACATCGAAACCGGGAATCTCACCGTCGAGAAGGCCATCGAACTTCTCTGTTGCCTGTGGCTGAAGATCGGCGACCACGTGCCCACGGTTCCCGCCACCGGTGAGCAACTCTTCGGCGGAACCGGATCCAACCAGGCCATCACGGTGGGCGGGGTTGATGCCGAGGGTCGGGACGCAGTCAACGATCTGACCTATCTAATGATACGCGCTACTGAGCTGATGATGTTGCGTGACCCCAACCTCAACGCCCGCTACTATCCGGGGGTCAATCCGGCCACCTACCTGCGCCGCCTGTGCGAGGTGAATCTGAACACCGGTGCCACGCCCGCGCTGCACAACGATCGTGCGGTAATCAAAGCGCTGACGAGCAAGGGCGACAGTCTGGAGCAAGCGCGCGACTACGGCATCATCGGCTGCGTCGAGCCGGGCAGCAACGGCCGCTTCTACGGCGCCAGCGCGTCCATCCTGTTCAATCTCACCTCGGTGCTGGAACTGACCCTGTACAACGGCGAGCACCGGCACACCGGGCTCGGGGTGCTCATCAGCGAACGCACCGGCGACGCGGCGTCGTTCACGTCCTTCGATGGCTTCAAGGATGCCTTTGTCCGTCAGGCGTCGTGGATGGTCAACCAGGCCACCACGCTGAACCAGGCGCTGGGCCTGACCCACCAGCAGGTCTACCCCACACCGATTCTCTCCAGCCTGTTCGAAGGCCCGATGGAAAAGGGCAAGGACCTCATCTTCGGCGGGGCAACCATCAACTCTTCCGGTGCCACCATCATCGGGTTTGCCGACGTGGTGGATTCGCTGACAGCCATCGAGCAGGTGGTGTTCAAGGAAAAGGCGATTCCCTTGCCGGGCCTGCTGCTAGCCCTCAACGCCAACTTCGTGGGCTACCAAGCCCTGCTAGCGCGCCTGCGCAACCCGGACAAGACTCCCAAGTACGGCAACGAGCAGCCGGAGGCTGACGGCATCGCGCGCTGGGTGGCCACGACCTTGGACAGGCTTTTTCACGACAAGGTGAATTACCGGGGCGGTCGCTACCGCGTCGGGTACTGGACCATGACCAACCACGCGGGCTTTGGCCTTCTCTCGCGCGCCACGCCCAACGGGCGGCGCGACGGGGAGAACTTCACCAGCGGCATGACCCCGGTTTCGGGCGTGACCCCCTATCTGACCCCGGCCTTGCGCTCGGTGGCCAGCGTGCCCCCCACCCTGCTCGGCAACGGCCTAGCGGTCAACCTCAAGTACACGCCCGACAACGCTCACCGGGACAAGATGCTGAACGACTTCGTGGCCTCGGTGGAAGGCTACTTCGACGCCGCCAATAACGGCTCGGGCGGCATGGAGATCCAGTTCAACGTGACCGCCCACGACACCTTCGTGGATGCGGTCAAGCATCCGCAGAAATACCCGGAGTTGCTGGTGCGAGTGTCGGGCTACACGGCCTACTTCAAGGATCTCAACCCGCAGATGCAGCAAGAGATCATCGATCGCACGGAATACAACCTTGCCACTGGCCAGGCGGTGCAATTCGCCCGCACCCCCGCGCCGGCCAGCCTTGCCAAGGGGTCACCATGACCCGCATCAAACACTTCTTTTTCAAGCTGCTCTCGTGGTTTCTGCCTGCTGATATTTGCCTGCGCTTTATGCACAAAGAGATCGCGAATCTGACTAGCGCTCTCGAAGGCGCACTGGCGGAAGGCTTGCTTGAGGTTCTCCTGGAGGCCATGTCCATCGCCTTCGTCTTTCTCCGGGGCTTTCGCCTCAACCTCGCTGACTTTTCGGGGAAATACCTGTTCCGCACGAGCAAGGGTAACATGGCGTGCCGTGCCCTCTTCGTCAACCGCCACGTGCAGGTCCTGCGCGGGGAGTCCAAGGACTATGACGTGGCCGTCACTTTCAAGGATCCCGCCGCGTTCTTCCAGTTCCTGTTCTCGCGCGATCAGGACATTCTGGCCTCCCTCTTGGCCGACGCTGTCGTCGTCGACGGCAATCTGAACTACATCTACAAGTTCGCCTTCATGGCCCGCGATCTGATGCATCGACTGAGCCTGGCCGACCTGGTGGACCGGCTGCTGGCTCGACTGCGCCCGGCCTGAGCGTGCAGGGAGACGACCGGGTGGCTCATCCTCTCATCGTGGACATCAAGCGCCACAGTCTGGAGGATGGCCCCGGCATCCGCAGCGTGGTGTTCTTCAAGGGCTGCCCGCTGCGCTGTGTGTTCTGCCAGAATCCCGAAACCCAGGACTTCGGGCCACAGATCGCGTTTCGCTCCCGCCGCTGCATCGATTGCGCAATCTGCGCTGGCGCTTGTCCGCACGGCGCGATTGGGCAGCCTGGACCCTCGCTTCGCAATCCTGAACTGTGCACCATCTGTGGTGAATGCACCCGCGCCTGTCCCTCGGGCGGCCTATCGCTCGTTGGCCAGCGTCTCTCCGTTGACCAAATCCTGGATGTGGTTCTGCGCGACAAGCCCTTTTATCGCCACTCCGGCGGGGGCGTGACCCTGTCCGGCGGCGAGTGCACGGCATTCCCAGAATTCGTAGGCGAATTGCTGTCGCGTTTGCACAATCACGGCATTTCGACTGCCATTGAGACTTGCGGCGAATTTTCATACCCACAGTTCACCCAGTGGATTCTGCCGCACGTGGATCTGGTTCTGTTCGACGTGAAGGTGGCCAACGATAATGACCATGTGCGGTTCACGGGCCGAGGAAGCCGGCGCATATGGGCCAATCTGGCGGAACTGCTCGCCACTTGTCCCGAGCGCGTGCAACCGCGCATCCCCTTGATTCCCGGCATCACCGCCACCCGCGAGAACCTTGCTGCCCTGGCCGCCCGCCTGGCGCAACTGGGCGCGCGCAGTTTGACCTTGCTTCCCTACAATCCCCTGGGCGCTGCAATGGCCGAGAGCCTGGGTCGCCCGGCTCCCGCCTGGCTGCCAAACACTTCCGCCTGGGGAGAGCAATGTAGTGAAACCATCGCCTGGTTCAAGACCGAAGCGGCCCGCCATTGCTTTGAAGTGTTGTCGGCGTGAGGTCGAGAGCGCAAAGACCGCCGGGCTTCATCTCGCCAGCACGGCCACCCCGCCCACGGCCAACACCGCGCCGACGATTTCCATCAATGACGTGCGTTCGCCAAAGGCCAAGGCCGAGACTGGAATGAGCAGCACCGGGACGATGGACATCAGGGTGGCTGCCGTACCCGCGGGCAGAAGCTGGGTTGAAAGCAGTCCCAGGGAAACGCCGAGAAACGGTCCGAGCAGAGCGCCCACGCACATCACCAGCAAGGCCCGTCGCAGGGAACGCAGCTGCGCGCGCGCTCCAGTATTCCCGCGTGACGCAACGCCGTCGCGAAGCTGATCGCGCAGGGCGCGCGCCCACCCAGCGGCTACCAGCACCACGAGAAAACCCAGCAGGCCGGCCAGCACGCGGATCTGCGTCGCCGCAAAACTGTCCAGTCCCACAGCACCGCGCTTGCCGAGCACCAAGCCCGCAGCCTGTCCCGCCGATCCCCCAAGAGCCATCAGGATCCCGGTGGTTCGACGGGAACTCGCCTTTGCGCCCGTCCCATCTTTCGACGCTGCCGGCTTGCCGCCCACGGCGATGGCGATGCCAGCCACGGTGATGGCCATGCCAACCAGGGCGCTGCCACTCATGCTCTCGCCGAGGAAGAGCAACCCGCACAGCGCGGTCATGAGCGGCACCGAGGCGTAAATGAGCATGGAAAGGCGCGCGCCGATGAGCACGAAGGCCTGGAAGAGAAACACGTCGCCCATCACGAACCCGACGAGGCCAGACAGGCCCAGATAGAACCACGCCTCGCGCGACAGGGCCGCAGGCAAGAAGTGATTGGTGCGAACCAGTGAAAGAACGCCGAACAAGATCGCCGCCACCGCCAGGCGCAAGACATTCACCGTCAGGCTGCCCAGGCGCCGGCTGGACGCCTCGAAGCACACCGCCGTCGCTGTCCACAGCACCGCCGTGGACAGCCCGGCCAGCACGCCCAGCCCGCTGCTGGAAAGCCCTGCGAAGTTCAAGCTGTTTCCAGCAGGGTGATGAGGAAGTTGGCGATACCTTCAGCCGCTCCGCCGGACATGCCACACCATAGCGCGCCTCATCGGAATCCGCACCTCTGCCCTGTGACTTCGCTCGGTGTCCGAGCATCTAACAAGCTCTTCCATCACCCGTCGTGACAAGAGCAACGAATCCCATCCGGGCTGGATCCTATCCGGCTGAATCTGGCATAGACTCCGACGTGAGGACCGCGTGCACCCACGAGACCGCTTCTGGCGCATAATTCTGCCAATCGGCGCGATTGCGGTCTTGTCGACCCTGCTGGCCGTCGGATATGCCACCGAGCCCGACCGATTCGCGAAGGGCTACTCCCCCAGGCAGCCCATCGCCTTCTCCCACCGGCTGCACGCGGGCGACAACCACGTTCCCTGCCTGTACTGCCACACCGGGGCCGAGCGCTCGCGCCACGCCGGGGTTCCCGCCCTGGCAACCTGCATGAACTGCCACTCGGTCACCCGAACCGACAAACCCGAAGTCCAGCGCGTGATCGCGGCCTTCAAGGCCGACCAGCCCATTGCATGGCAGCGCACCTATACTTTGCCCGACCACGTCTACTTCGACCACCGGCCGCACGTCGGGGCTGGCATCGCCTGCCAGAGTTGCCACGGGGAAGTGCAGACCATGGAGCAGGTCTCGCGCGAGATGCTCATGCGCATGGGGGTCTGCCTGTCCTGCCACCGCGACCCGCACGAGGCCGTGCCCGCCGGCTCGAAGATCACTTCCGCACCCAGCAACTGCTTCGCTTGCCACCGATGAAACATGGATGAACGCAAGCCCATCTTGAGACTGCCCGTGCTCGGCGCCGACGGCGAAGGCGGCGGCCTTTCCCGCCGGCGTTTCTTGGCCATGCTCGGCGCCTCCGCCGCCCTGGCGACCGGCGCGGGTTGTAGGCGAAATCGTGCGGCCATCGTTGCCTACAGCAAGAAACAGGAAGAGATCGTTCCCGGTGTCGCCAATTACTACGCCAGCACCTTCCAAGAAGGCGAAGTGGCGTACCCGGTACTGGTCAAGGCACGCGAGGGCCGCCCGATCCACGTCGAAGGCAACGGTGAGCACCCGCTCTATCGAGGCAAGACCAGTTTCCACGCCACCGCGGACTTGCTCGGCCTCTATGATCCGGATCGCCTGCGCGGCCCGCTTGTCGACGGCCGCATGGTCACCTGGAAGGCAGCGACGGAGCAACTCGCTCGCGCGCTGGAAGATGCGGCGAAACAGGGCAAGGGCATCGCTCTGGTCACGCCGGCGGTGCTTTCCCCGACGCGCAAGGCCCTGATCGCGCGCTTGGCCGAGGCCTTGCCTTCTCTGCGCCACGTCCCGTGGGAACCCGCCGCCGACCATCAGGATCGCCAGGCCCAGCGCGATCTGTTCGGCGAAATAAGACTTCCCCGGTATCGTTTCGACAAGGCGCAAACCATCGTCGCACTGGAAGCCGATTTTCTCGGAACCCTGGGCGACACGGTGTCCGCGATCGCGGGCTTCTCGTCCCTGCGCCGACCGGTTTCCTCGGCAGACGGGATGAACCGCTTGTTCGCGATCGAGGGCGGGATGAGCCTGACCGGCAGCAAGGCCGATGTGCGCATCCCGATGCGGCCGTCAGCATTGGCCCGCATCGCTTTCGCCTTGGTGCGTGCGGTTCACCTGGAAGGCGGGCGGGCCTTGCCCGAGGGCCTGGCGCCTTCCGCCCTGGAGCCTTTCGCGTTCGACCAGTCGCCCGAGGTCAAGCCGTTCGCGGCTGAATTCAGAAGCCTGGTAAAGGATCTGTGCGCGGTCGGCGACAGAGCCCTGGTGCTGGCCGGTCCCGCGGCCTCGGTCGAGGCCCACATTGCCTGCCACATCTTAAATCGCATGTTGCGGGCCAAGGGCTCGGCCATCGACCACGCGCCGACCGCGCCCAGCCTGAGTACGCCCGACGAATTCAAGACGCTGGTCGACCAGATGGCAGCGGGCCAGTTCGCGGTGGCGGTGTTCTGGGATGTGAACCCGGCCTACGACATTCCCGACGGCGATGCGGACAACAGCGCCTGGCGAGCCGCGATGGCCAAGGTTCCGCTGCGGGTTCGTATGGGTCTGTGCCACGACGAAACTGCGACTGCATGCAACCTGGTCCTGCCCACCAACCATTGGCTCGAAAGCTGGAACGATTTCGAAACCAGCGGTGATGCGCTCAGCCTGCAGCAGCCGGTGGTGGCGCCGCTCTACGATACCTTGCAGGGCGAGGAGGTTTTTCTGCGCTGCCTGGCAGAGATGGGCCGCCCGCTGGCGAGAAGCTACATCGATCTTGTCAAGCGACGCTGGCAGGACGAAGTCGCGCCCAAGGACAGCCCGATTCCCTTCGCGCGTTTCTGGAACACCTGCCTGCACGACGGCACGTATCGGCGGCGACCTGCGCCGCTGGCAGCCCGCCGGCTCGACGGAGAAGCCTGCACCCGCGCCGCGACCCGCGCCGCCCAGGCTCCATCTTTCACCGGCTTCGAATTGGTCCTCGACACCGACCCGCGGCTTTTCGACGGTCGCTATGCCAACAACGGATGGCTTCAGGAACTGCCTGATCCGATCGCTAGAACCTCGTGGGGAAACCCGCTGTCGCTGTCGCCTGCCGATGCTGATCGCTGGCATCTGAAGAATGGCGACATGGTGAGTCTGGGCCTTGGCCCGGCGCTGCCCATCTTGCGCCGGCCCGGTCAGGCCCAAGGCGTGTTGCGCTTGACCCTGGGCCATGGCCGCTGGCAGGGCAGCGTGGCCGCAGGCGTGGGCACGCGCGCCTGGGCCTTGGCGCCAGCACCCGGCACGTGCATCGCGCCCGTCGCGGCCGTCACGCCGACAGGCGGCCACCAGGATTCTCCGCTGGCGCAAGATCACGACACCCAGGACGGCCGCGACATCGCGCGCCTGTGGTCGCTGGCCGAGTACGCGAAGAAACCACGACTCGAACGCGAGGAACTCCCGTCGCTCTACGACAAACTCGAGCAAAAGGGTCCGCGCTGGGGCATGGCCATCGACCTTTCGTCCTGCGTGGGCTGCGGCGCCTGCGTGGTGGCCTGCCAGTCGGAAAACAACATCCCGGTGGTCGGGCCCGAGCAGGTGCGCAAGGGCCGCGCCATGCACTGGATCCGTGTCGATCGCTACTACCTGGGCGACGCTCTCTCCCCGCGCGTGATCCACCAGCCGCTGCCGTGCCAGCAATGCGACAACGCCCCCTGTGAGTCCGTGTGCCCGGTGCAGGCCACCAACCACGGCCCCGACGGAATCAATCAGATGGCCTACAACCGTTGCGTGGGCACTCGCTATTGCGCCAACAATTGCCCCTACAAGGTCAGGCGCTTCAACTTCCTCGATTTCACCAGCGAAACGCCCGCGTCGATGCAATTGGCCTTCAATCCCGAGGTCACGGTTCGTCCCCGCGGCGTGATGGAAAAGTGTACGTTCTGCGTGCAGCGCATTCGCAACGCCGAACAGGTGGCCGAGCGCGAGCATCGCGACCTGCGCGACCGGGACGTGGTGCCCGCGTGCGCGTCGGCCTGTCCGGCCAGTGCCATCGTGTTCGGGGACGTCAACAACCCTGAAAGCGAGGTCGCCAGGCTCTCGCGCAGCAACCGGGGTTTCCACGTACTGGAAGAACTGGGCACCAAGCCGGCCATCACCTACCTGGCCGCTCTGCGGAATCCATCCGGCGAGGGTGGTTCATGAAAGTCGCCACCGCGTCCCTGCCCGAAGCCTTGCGACCGCTGGAACTTTTGCAAGGTCAGGTCACGCCGGGCTCGCTCGACGATCAGGTCCTGCAATTCCCCGCGCAGCGGCCGCCGCGTGCCTGGTTCGTGGCCCTGGCCGTGACCCTGACCGCGCTGGCCATCGGCGTGGTGTGCATGGGCTGGACGCTGTATTACGGCATCGGCACCTGGGGCAACAACCGGCCGGTGGCGTGGGGCTTCGGCATCATCAACTTCGTGTTCTGGGTCGGCATCGGACACGCGGGCACGCTGATCTCCGCCATCCTCTTTCTTCTGCGCGCGCGCTGGCGCAACGCCATTGCCCGCTTCGCCGAGGCCATGACTATCTTCGCGGTCATCTGCGCGGCCATCTTCCCTGTCTTTCACACCGGCCGGCCGTGGTTCGCCTACTGGCTGTTCCCCTATCCCAATGAACGCAGCATCTGGGTGAATTTCCGGTCGCCGCTCATCTGGGACGTGTTCGCCGTCAGTACCTACTTTTCGGTCTCGCTGATCTACTGGTACCTGGGTCTGGTGCCCGACTTCGCGTCGCTGCGCGATCGCACGCCCGAGGGATGGCGCAAGCGCATCTACACCGTGCTCAGCCTGGGGTGGAGGGGCGCGGCCTCGCACTGGGTTCACTACGACAAGGCCTATCTGTTGCTGGCGGGTCTGGCCACCGGCCTGGTCATCAGCGTGCACAGTGTGGTGTCCTTCGACTTCGCCGTGTCCCTGGTGCCGGGCTGGCACATGACCATCTTCCCGCCCTACTTCGTCGCAGGTGCCATCTTCGCCGGGTTCGCCATGGTGGTCATCGTGCTCACCGTCGTGCGCAAGACCATGAACCTGGCGAACCTCATCACCGACAATCACCTGGACGTGATGAACAAGCTGATCCTGGCCATGTCGTGCATCATGGGCTACGCGTATTGCATGGAGGGCGGGACCGCCTGGTACAGCGCCAACCCGTACATCCAGCACACCTTCAAGAACTACGTGAGCGGGTTCTACGGCTGGGCGGGCATCACCACCATCACCTGCAACATCATCATCCCGCAGATCTTCTGGTTCCGGCGCATGCGTCGATCCATCCCCGCCATGATCTTCGTCGCACTGGCGGTGACCCTGGGCATGTGGATGGAGCGCTTCGTGATCATCGTCATCTCGCTCCATCAGGACTACTTGCCGTCGGCCTGGCACAAGTACATCCCCACCAAGATCGACTTCGGCATTCTGCTCGGATCCTTCGGCCTGTTCTTCACCCTGGTGCTGCTGTTCGCCCGCGTCTTGCCGGTCATCGCGACCAGCGAGATGAAGGCCAGCCTGTCAGAGAGGCAGCCATGAGCGGCGGAACCTTCGCGGTCTTGGGGCTCTACTCAGACGGGCACAAGATCGTCGACGCTGCCAACCAAATTCGTCCGCGCAAGCTCGGCCGGCTCGAGGCCTATACGCCGTATCCCGTGCACGGCCTCGATCGGGCGATCGGGCTGGCGCCCTCGCGGCTCGGGCGTCTGGTCATGTTCATGGGCGTGATGGGTGCTGGCCTGGCTTTGCTTTTCGAGGGCTGGGTGAGCGCGGTGGACTATCCCCTGATCACCGGCGGAAAGCCGCTGTTCTCGTGGCAAGCCTTCGTGCCGGTGATGTTCGAGGTCACGGTCCTGTTCGCCACGTTCACCGCGGGTCTGGCCATGCTGTTCGCGTTCAACAAGCTGCCCTGGTTTGGCCATCCGATCCTGCACAGCAAGGCCATCAAGGACATCACCCGCGACAAACTCGCGCTCAGCATCGAAGCCACCAGCGTGGCCTTTGATGCCGAGGCGGCCCGCCAGGCGCTTGTCGACAACGGGGCCGAGTCAGTGGAGATCGTGCCGGTTCCCGCCTGGGATCGCCCGCTCAGCCTGCTTGGGCTTCTGCGCACGATTGCAGCCATCGTCGCGGCCTGCCTGGTGGCCGGCGCCGGCCTCTTCGCCGCGGAGAAACTGATGCCCATCGTGCCGCCCATGATCCACATGCACGACCAGCCCAAGCTGAGTGCGTTCCGCGAAAGCTCGTTCTTCGCCGACGGGCGCGGCATGCGGCCGGCGGTGGAGGGAACGGTGGCGCGCGGCCACCTGCCGCCGGACTTTGCCACCCCGGAAGAAGCCGGAGCCCTGCTCGGCAATCCCTTGCCGCTCACCCAGGCCGTCGCCGAGCGCGGGCGCAAAGTATTCAACGACCACTGCGCCATCTGCCACGGTCCCGTGGGCGACGGCGTGCCGCTGCTTTCGCGTGCCTACGGCGGCAAACCCGGCAATTTCCTGTCCAACGAGATTCGCGCTCGTCCGGAAGGGCATCTGTACGGCGTGCTCATGCTGGGCAAGAACGCCATGCCCAGCTACGCCGCGGACTTGGACGCAACTGATCGCTGGGCTGTCGTGCACTACATTCGCATTTTGCAACGGGCGCAGAATGCCAAAGACGAGGATCTGCCATGAGTGCGGCCTTGCCTCGCTCTTTGCTGGCGCGCAATCTTTTGCTCGCTGCGACCCTGATCGGCGCGGCCGGAACCGCGGGCGTGTATGTCAGCGGCGACCGCGCACGCTTCTGGGTCAACTGGCTGCTGTGGACCTTGTTTCTGCTTACCCTCGGTCTGGGCAATCTGTTCCTGGTCGCGCTCGAACGCCTGGTGGGAGCGCACTGGAGCGTGCCCATGCGGCGCGTGCCCGAGCGGATTGCTTCTTTGATTCCCTTGGCCGTCGTGTTGCTGCTCATCGGCTTTTTCGGCGTGCCGGTGATCTTTCCCTGGACGCAGCCCGAGGCCGCGCACAATCCCATCCTGGTCGCCAAGACAGTGTGGTTGAACCTCCCCTTCTTCGCCATTCGCCTGGCGGTCTGTGCCGTGGCTTGGATGCTTTTCTATCGCTTCTACGTGCGCGGTTCGCTGCGCCAGGATGAAAGCAAAGATCCGGTTTTCACCGTGCGCGCGCGCCGGTTGGCGCCGGCCTTCATGGTGGTCTTCTTCTTCAGTGTGACCATCCTGGCCTTCGACTGGATCTCGGGTCTCGAGCCCGAGTGGTACAGCGACATGTTCGGCGTGTATCTGTTCGCCGGTACCTTCGTTTCGGGAATTGCCGCCATGGTGCTGGGCGTTCTCTCGCTCATGCGCCGGGGCCGCCTGCCCGAAGTTCAGAGCAAACACGTCTACAACCTCGGATCGCTGGGGCTGGCCTTCACGGTGTTCTTCGCCTACATCGGTTTCGCGCAGTACATGCTGATCTGGTACGCCAACCTTCCCGAGGAAGTGATCTGGTTCAAGCACCGCATCGAGGGCGCGTGGCAACCGGTGGCCTTGCTGCTGCCGTTGCTCCACTTTTTCATTCCGTTCCTTCTGCTGATCGGGTCGGTGGGGAAGAAGCATCCGGCTCCTCTGCGAGTCGCGGCGATCTCGATCTTGCTGGGGCATTTCGTCGACCTGTACTGGCTCATCTTCCCGGTGCTCGGGCCCCGGCCGCTTTTCGCTTGGCCCGAATTGGCCATGGCGTGCTTCTTTCTTGGTCTCGGGTTCTTGCAGATCCGCCGCGCTATGGGCCGCGGGGCCGATCTGCCCGTGGGCGATCCCCTCTTGGCCAAGGGGCTGGAGTGGCAACCATGAGCGACGAGCAGAACCCGCCCTCCAACTGGGGCAGCGAAGCCAAGAGGCTGGCCAATCGTTTTGCTCTGGGTTCCGGCGTGGTGGTCACGTTCGTGCTTTTTGGCCTCATCGTGATCCCCGCGTTCCTGCGCGAACGGCGACCGCTTGCGCGTCCGCCCTCGGACCAGCCGGCCGCGGCCAGCGTGGGTTGGTTGGATCAGGCCGAGGCTCCGGCGAGCAAGGGTCGCGACCTGCCGCCCTTGGATCCTGCAACCGTCATGACGCCGAATGCGAAACTACTCGGCCGCGGCGAGGTGCTGTTCAAGCAGAACTGCAGCTCGTGCCATGGCGAGAGTGGGCAGGGCAATGGGCCGGCCGCGGGAACCCTCAATCCCAGACCGCGCAATTTCACCCAGCCCGCGGGCTGGGAGCACGGCTTTCGCATGACCGACATTTTCACCACGATCACGACTGGCATCAAGGGCACGGGCATGGCCGCGTTCGACTTCATCATGCCGGCTGACCGCATGGCGCTGGTCCACACCGTTCGGTCTTTGGGTGGATTCGATCACGGAGCCGAGGATCCCAAGGCCCTCGAGGCGCTCGCCAATCAATTCCGTTCCAAGGGCTTCCACATTCCCAACCGCATCCCGGTCAGCCTGGCCATGAGGAAGATGGTGCAGGAGCAGACGAGGGTAGCACCGCTGCAATGGCCGCCTGCCGAAGACAAGTCCACTGCGGCCGAATTGTTGCGCTTCGCGATTGCGGATCCGTCTCGCGTGGCTCGCACCGTGGCGGTGACCGCGAATCGCAACGATCCCGCCGCCGTGGCTCGGGCCTGGGCGGCTGGCGCGCCTGACAATGGGTTCGCCCCTGCGGCGGCCGGATTGAATACCGCGGAATGGGGCGAGATCGTGCGTGCACTGGTTGGTACCAAGGAGCAGGCTAGGCAGCCATGAAGTCGCGACTTGTAATTTTGCTGGGACTCTGGGCAACCATCGCGGGACGCCCTGCACGCGCCGAGACGCCGACTGAGCCCGCGCTCGACGTCGGCATCGACGAGAAACTGGGGCAGACGATTCCCCTGGACATCAAGCTCGTCGATGAGCAAGGCGATCGGGTTTCCTTGCGCGACTTGATCGACAAGCCGACCGTGCTGACGCTGAACTACTTTCGCTGCGTTGGCCTGTGCACGCCGCTGCTCAATGGCGTGGCCGAGATGTTGCAAAAGATCGACCAGACCCCAGGCAAGGATTTCCAGATCCTGACCGTCAGTTTCGATCCGCGCGACGACGCGGAGCTGGCCGGTCACAAGAAGCAGAACTACATCAAACAGCTCGGTCCGGCATTCCCACCGACGGCCTGGCGATTCTTGACCGGCGATCCCGTCTCGACCAGGCGATTGGCCGACGCGGTCGGTTTCAAGTTTGCCAAGTCGGGCGAGGACTACGTCCATCCCGGCGTCATCATGGTGCTCTCCCCCACCGGCATGGTGACGCGCTATCTGTACGGCGTCACCTTTCTGCCCTTTGACGTGAAGATGGCTGTCACCGAGGCTGCGCAAGGCCGCACCGGCCCCACCATCGCCCGCCTGCTCAGGTTCTGCTTCAACTACGACCCCTCCGGCCGTCGCTATTCGCTCGCCATCACGCGCGTCGCCGCCGCCTTCACCATCATGCTGGCCGTGGGCTTCGGCGTCGTCGTGGGCTTCAGCCACAATAGGCGGCGCAACCCCAAGGTCAAGGAGCCGTCGTGAGCACGGCGATCGAATCTTCGACGAGCGAGCCCAGTTTCTACTCACGCAAGGGCGTCGCGTCCTGGTTGCTGACCACGGACCACAAGCGCATCTCCATCCTCTATCTCAGCAGCATGATGACGTTCTTCCTGGTGGGCATGACGCTGGGAGCGTTCATGCGTCTCGAGCAGCTGACCATGGGCCCGACCATCATGAAGCCCACAACCTACAACGCCCTGTTCACTCTGCACGGCGTGATCATGATCTTCCTGTTCGTCATTCCCGGCCTGGCCGCCTCCTTCGGGAATTTCTTCTTGCCCATCATGATCGGCGCCAAGGACGTGGCCTTTCCGCGCCTGAATCTTCTGTCGTGGTATCTGTTCATGAGCGGCGCCGCCATCGCGCTGTCGTCCCTGTTCACGGGCAGCGGTCCCCCAGACACCGGCTGGTCGTTCTACGTGCCCTACAGCGTGAAGACCGGGACCAACGTCACCATGGCGGTGCTGGGCGCCTTCACCATCGGCTTCTCATCCATTCTCACGGGACTTAACTTCATCACCACCATTCACCGCCTGCGTACCAAGGGCATGAACTGGATGCGCATGCCGCTTTTCCCCTGGGCGCTGTACGCGACGTCCTGGGTGCAGGTCCTGGCCACGCCCATCTTGGGCATCACCTTGTTGCTGGTGGTGCTCGAACGGGTTTTCCATCTGGGCATCTTCGATCCCAGCATCGGCGGCGATCCCATCCTGTACCAGCACCTGTTCTGGACCTACTCGCATCCCGCCGTATACATCATGATCCTGCCCGCCATGGGCGCGATCTCGGAAATCATTCCGACCTTCGCCCACCGAACCATCTTCGGCTACCGGGCCATCGTGCTCTCCAGCATGGGTATCGCCGCGCTGGGTTCCCTGGTTTGGGCCCACCACATGTTCACCAGCGGCATGAGCGAGTTCGCCATCATCATCTTCTCCCTGCTGACCTTCCTGGTGGCAATTCCCAGCGCCATCAAGGTCTTCAACTGGGTCGCGACTTTGTACAAGGGGTCGGTCGAATTGCGCCCACCCATGCTATTCGCCCTGGCGTTTGTCTTCCTCTTCAGCATCGGCGGCCTGACCGGCCTGTTCCAGGGGGCGCTGGCGGTCAACGTACACATTCACGACACCTACTTCATTGTCGGCCATTTTCACTATGTGATGTTTGGCGGAACCGGCTTCGCGTTTTTTGCGGCCCTACACTACTGGTACCCCAAGATGTTCGGACGCATGTACAACGAGCGCGCCGCCATCGTGGCCTTTGTCCCTATCTTCGTCGGCTTCAACCTGCTCTATTTCACGTTTCTGGTGATGGGCCTGCAAGGCATGCCCCGCCGCTACTACGATCACCTACCCAGATTCCACACGGGACATATGTGGGCCACCGTCGGTTCCTGGATCCTGGTCGCCGGTCTTCTGATCATGGTCAGCAATCTGCTGCGCGGCCTGTTCCGCAAGACGACCGTCCCCGCCAATCCCTGGGGCGGTGTCACCCTTGAGTGGAGGGTGTCCTCGCCGCCACCCACGGAGAACTTCGAGGTGCTGCCAGTCATCACCGAGCCGGCCTACACCTTCAATCCGGTTGCCAAGGAGTCCGCCTGATGAACCTGCCGGCCGAACCCCAGATTGCCGAACAGGCCGGCGAGCATCGCGACTACATGGGAGCGAAACTGGGCATGTGGATCTTCATTTTCACCGAGCTGATCCTCTTCGGCGGTCTGTTCGTGGCCTATGGCATGTATCGATCGATGCACGCGCACGATTTCCACAAGGCCTCGGGCGAACTGAACGTCGCCCTGGGCGTGATCAACACGCTGATTCTGCTTACCAGCAGCTTGACCATGGTGCTGTCCATCGTCGCCATTCGCCTTGGGCGCAAGCTTCAGTCGATGCTCTTTCTGGCCTGTACCATGCTGCTGGGCGCAGCCTTCTTGGTGAACAAGTTCTTCGAGTGGAAGGCCAAGATCCACCACGGCGTCTACCCTGGTTCCGAACACCTGATGGCCCGGCCACCGGGCGAGCGCCTGTTCTTCGGCCTGTACTTCGGCATGACCGGGCTGCACGGCCTGCACGTGACCATCGGGGTGGTCGTGATGTCGGTGATGCTGGTGTTGCTGGCGCGCGACAGAATCCGCCACGACGATTTCATCAAGCTGGAGAACACCGGTTTGTACTGGCACCTGGTCGACGTGATCTGGATCTTCCTGCTGCCGCTCTTCTATCTCGCGGCCTAGCCCATCAGACACCGCCCATGAATTTCAGCACGCAACCGAAAGCCGAGATGCCCCACATTGTGGGCTATGCCACCTTTGTCAAAGTTTGGGCCGCCCTGGTGGTCTTGACCGGGTTGCTGGTCGGACTGAGCCTCACGCACCGGCCTAACCTGGCCCTGCTGGGCCTGCTGGTCATCACGCCCAGCAAGGCCAGTTTGGTCTTCTTCTATTTCATGCACCTCAAGTACGAGAGCGCGGCCCTCAAGTACATGGTCGCGGTGGCGATTGCCGTGTTGATCATCTTCATCGGTCTGACCTTTTCCGATTATCTATTCAGGTAGGCAACGATGTTTGGCGGTGCTTCCAGCTTTTCCGACAAAGTCGATGCGGTCTTTCTCTACATTTCCGCGCTGACCATTGCGTTCCTGGTGTTCATCACCTTTGTGATGATTTACTTGGTGATTCGCTATCGCCGCGGCGGGGGCGGCAGGCCCGAGGACATTCACGGCCACACCCTGCTGGAGCTGGTGTGGACCGGGATTCCCTTGGTGTTGTTCCTGACAATGTTCTACTACGGTTGGACCAACTATCGCTACCTGCGCGAGGTTCCGCGTGATGCCATGGTGATTCAGGTCACGGCTCGACAATGGGCCTGGTCCTTCACCTACCCCAACGGCCGGCAAACCAGCGAACTGTACGTTGCCCTGGGCCGCCCCGTTCGACTCGACCTCAAATCTCTGGATGTGCTGCACGGCTTTTACGTGCCGGCCTTTCGGGTCAAGGCCGACGTGGTGCCGGGCAAAAACAACTACACCTGGTTCCAGCCCGAGCGGCTTGGCGACTTCGACATCGAGTGCACGGTGATGTGCGGGGTCAATCACTCGTACATGCTGTCCAAGGTGCGCGTGATTCCCGAAGGCGACTTTTCCGCGTGGTACTTCGGCGACTCCGCCGAGGCGCCCGTCTTGTCCCAGACCGGCGCGACGGGAGCTCCTGATCCGGCACGCGGGGAACGGGTCTTCAAGTTGAAGGGCTGCGTTGCCTGCCACACCATTGACGGTACGAAGCTGGTGGGTCCGACCTGGAAGGGGCTCTTTGGCAGCCAGGTCACGGTGCAGACCGAAGGCAAAGAGGTCACCTTGACCGCTGACGAGAACTACATCGCGCGCTCCATCCATCATCCTCCCAGGGAAGTGGTGAAGGGTTTTGCGCCACAGATGCCCAAGGCCGATTTGAGTGATCGCGACGTCGCCGACCTGGTCGCGTACATCAGGTCATTGAAATGGGAACCCTGAGAGGGTTCCCAAACCCTCCCGCGTTGGTCCGCGGCGAGCAAAGCTCGCCGGCCCCCCACCCGCCAACCCCACCCCGCTCGCTTCCCCCTTCGGGGACTTCGGGACCTGCACCTTCCCCACCACACCCGCTCGCTACGCTCGCGCCCTCGCGCTCGGCCTCGCCAACCCCTCCCGCGACTGTGACTTTTGCGGAGTTCACAGAACGGCCTTTTCCTTGATAAACACCCACAGGGAGTTCAAGCCGGCTGCTTTGGGATCTATTGTGCTCCAGTTCTCGGGCAGCCTGGGCGGGGCCCAATCGAACAACCAGCGGGCATCGGCGGGCGACAGGTTCACGCAGCCGTGGGACGCGGGAAACCCGAAACGATCGTGCCAGTAGGTTCCGTGCAGCGCTTCGTTCTTGTGAAAGTAGAGAACATGGGGAACCCGATCGACCTCGTAGGGCTCATCCGACTCTCCGTGCATCTCTCCGTGCATATCGCTGTAGTCCATCTTGTGTTCAACCTGGTACAGGCCCGGGTGGGTCTCGCTCTCGTCGTGATCCTTGCCACTCGATATCAGCGTCGCGAACACCGGGGTCTCGCCCTGGTAGGCGGTCAGGGTCTGCTGCTCGATATCGACGAGGACCCATTTGGCGCCGGCCGGAATCGACGACGGTGGGCTATGTCGTGTGACGATTCGTAGGGCCTTTCTTGGCAACAGCCCGTTGTCCGTCGCGACGCCATCCTTGTCGATTTCCCGCACGGGGATTCGGTCGTAACGGCGCAATCCGCTCTTTCGCGTCGCGCGCATGTCGCGGACGACGAACGCGAGCGGCAACTGAGGCTGCGCCTCGCCCTGGAAGCGGCTGGGCGTGAGCATTTGCACGCGGCGCGCGGGCACAAATCCGCCCTCGACCCGTTCTAGCCATCCTCGCGCTCGCAGTTCGACATTGGGCAAGAACGCCATTTCTCGGTTCCTCTGATTCCGCGCGAGGATGGGTCCGTCGAGTCGCGGCTGCTTGAATATCCGGATGGGTGACTTGCCGACTCGTCCGTACCACGATTTCTCTGCGGTCGGTGCGGCCAGTGCCTCGGCAGGCTGAGGGTTGAGAAGAGCAAGCTTGATGGCACCATCAGCGCCGAGCAGCGCCCACCCGTGCGGAGAAGCGCAATCGGGCTTGCACGCCGTGACCGTGACCGTGGCGCCCTCGCGCAGGATTCCGATCTCGGGACTGTCTGCCTCGGGGCGCAGTCGCACCCTGGCGAAGTGCGTCTTCACTGCTGCCGAGAACGGCGGGATTCGAGCGTCCGAGTTAGTCCTCGGAAGGGATCTCTCCTCGCTTGCCGATGCGGCCCAGACGAAAACTGGACTCAAGACCGAGCCGCAGACCGCAACGCTGGCAATCAGCGAGAAGGCCATCAATACGCCGCGTTTCCCTGTCGCTGGCCTTAGCCCGCGTATCGACGGGCCGATCCGACGCCCCAGTTTCTCCAGCTCCGTCATGTCTGTTGGCAGCGGGCTGCCCCGCCTAGGTCTTTGATGACAGCGTCCCTCGGCCGGTTTCAAGCGCCGCGTGGTCGTGCTCCCAGCTAGGGTTAGCACAGCCCGACAGGGCGCGAAGACATTCTGTCCTTTTCGTCCACCGTTTTGTTACACTCTGAGGACAATTGGAGGTCGACTCATGGAAGAGGGGCATCTCGCTCCGGCTTGGTCTGCCTTCTGGGTGTGGTGTGCTTGCGCCACGATGGTCTCAATTTCCTGGCTGCACACCTGTTCTTTCACTGATGGAGACGCGATCCCGTGAGCCGACGCGATTTCGCCCAGCTTTTCAAGTTGCCCATCTCGATCATGTCGACCGTATCGGCCGCGACGGGCTATCTGGCGTTCACTCACGCCTTGACCTGGCGGCTTGTGCCAACCTCGAGCGCGATCCTGCTTTTGGCTTTCGCCGCGTGTGCTCTCAACGAGGCGCAAGAGTACAAGAGGGACGCGATGATGGACCGCACGCGCCTCCGTCCGATTCCCTCGGGCAGGATTTCGCCCATCAGCGTCGTCGCGTGGTCCACGATCGTGGTTCTCGTTGCCCTGGTCGCGCTATTCCTCCTCGGCGGCGCTCTGGCCGCCGGACTCGGTGCGCTCGCCGTGCTCTGGTACAACGGGATCTACACCACCTTGAAACGGGTCAGTTCACTGGCCCCGGTGGTTGGATCGGTCATCGGCGCAATCCCGCCCGCCATTGGTTGGGTCTGCGCGGGTGGCGTGCTCGACGGTCCCATCCTTTCGCTCTCGTTCTTTCTGTTGATGTGGCAGGTGCCGCACTTCTGGCTTCTCGCCTTGCGCGTGAGCGCCGACTACGAGCAGGCACACTTCCCCACCTTCGTTCGCGCCATGGGCGCGGGATCCCTGTCGCGGGTGACCTTCATGTGGACCGCGACCGCCGCAGGCTCGGCCCTGCTGCTTCCCATCTTCGGATTGTCGAATTCGCCCTTTTTGGGCCTGGGTCTGGCCGCGGCTGGTGCGTGGCTGACTTTCGTCGCGTGGCGCGCCCTTCGCGCTCCCGGCCAACAAGGCTTTCGCCAGGCCTTCCACGCCATCAACTATTACGCCGTGATGGTCATGGGCGCGGTGATCCTCGACTCTGTGCTGGGGCGCTGAGAGCGCGTCGGCCGGAAATCCTCGCCACGCTAATCGCCGGAACGATGGACCGGCCTTTGGTGAAATACCGACGCAGAGTGCTGCGCTGATGGTGTCCACGTTCAGCCGGCGCCGATTTCCTCTTCATCCGGGGCACCCATGTCCGCGTCAGTGTCTGCGACGAGTGCCTCGATGACAGCCTGAATCTCGTCCAGATGATCGGGGTCCGTGACGTTGATCGCAATGCATGGCCGACCGTAGTACTTCTGAACGCTTGGGGACAGCGGTGTGAGTGAATAGCTGTGAACGACCGACTTGACCTTTTCCTCTGGGAGCATCGTGACCATGCGGATCTTCGACCTGCGAATCTTGAGATAGGCCACGTTCCTTCGGTACTTGATCGAGATGTAGTACTTCTGTGAATTGAACGTGGCTGTCGGGTTGGCCCTTCGGGCGATTTCCTTGATTCTCGCAAGGGTCTGCTTCACCGACTTGTCGGCGCCTTCGAGATGGTACTCCTCGGAGAGGATGGGCACGCCCTCGCTCCCTTCGTTCTCCGGCTTCTCGATGGGGAACTCGATGCCCTCGAACTCTGGCTCGGTTGTGAAGATGCTCTCGTTGCCTGAGACAAAGCGCCGAAGAACCATGGGCTTCACCATCCCGCAAATATCTCTGATGCCCCGCTCGGCTCTTGCGGGCTCTACCCGCAGTCATTCCGGTCGCACGATTTCGATTTCTCGTTCACCGAGAGCCAGAAAATCGCGTTCGTTCAGAGTGAGAAGTCGCTGCGCGCGGGCCTTGCGGGCACAGGCGAGGATATGAGCGTCGTAGGTGCGGCCGCCCGCCACCTTCGCAGCTTCGAGGTCAGAAAGAAGTTGCCAGACTTCGCCAGGATCGAGCGCCACCATGCTCACTTCCGCGAAAGTGTCTTTGAGCAGGGCCGCGGCATCCTCCGGGCTCAGGCGATGAGGCGCCGGGAGCCTGGTCATCACGGCATAGGCTTCCATCAACGAAGGGGCCGGGAGCACCAAGCACTCGGCAGCCAGACCGCGTTGCAAAGCCCTGCGCGCGGCTTCGTGATTCTCATGCCAGCCGAGCAGAGCGGCGACAACGACGCTCGTGTCGACCGCCTCGCGATTCACGATTGTCGGCTCCGAAGTCTGCGCTGCGTGTCGCGCACTGTCTCGGCGGACAACATCCCGGCCGACACCGCGACCGCGACTGCCACGCGGCCTTTCTTCACCCTGGCTACTGGCCGCGGCGCTGGCTCGATTTCGACACGGCCATCGTGACAACGAATGTCCAGCGGCAAGTTGGGACGCAGGCCGGCCTCGTCACGGATGGACTTGGGCACCACCAGGCGTCCGGCAGAATCAATGGTAACGGTCATGGCATTTATAATACCATAGATGCGCCGCGATCGCAGACACCATCCGGATCGAGCGAACTGGTCCACCCGGAAAGGGAACTTTTTCGGGGTTTCGTGTGTCAGAAGTAGTCGCATGCGTGTCTGCGCATCCGCCTTGGCCCTGACCGCTCTGCTGGCGATGCCCGCGCTGGCGCAGGACGCGGGCGCCCCGCCTGGCCGCCGCATCTTGTATCTGCAGCCTTTGGGCGAATGCCAGCAACCCCAGCAACCCCAGCAAGGCAGCGAGGCCGTCGAACGTGCTTTGTCGGCCTTTTACGATTTAGAAATTCGCGTCCTGCCCTGCGTGGCGTTGCCCAAGGCTGCCTACTACCAGCCTCGGCGTCGCTACCGCGCCGAGCGCCTGCTGGATTTCCTCGACGGCCGCATGCCGGCCGACGGCTGGCGCATTCTTGGGCTGACCGCGACTGACATCTCGACCACCAACGGGAAATACACCGACTGGGGCGTCATGGGTCTGGGCGAGATGCCAGGCAAGGCCAGCGTGATCTCGTATTTTCGCTGCAAGAAGAAGGCGCGCAGTCCGCAACACGCCATCGTCCGACTGGCCAAGGTGGCGGTACACGAAGTCGGGCACACCCTGGGCCTGCCCCACTGCCCCACCCGCGGCTGCCTGATGGAAGACGCCGAAGGAAAGGTTGTCACGGTCGACCGCGAGCGCGACTTCTGCGTTCGCTGCCGCCAGCTTGCCGCCCACGCGGGCTGTCCCATCAAGGAACCGGTTGGACTGCCGTGGTGATCGAATAGAATGCCGGCAGGAGATCCGTCCATGAGCATCATTGACACGCAAGCCTGGAAGAAATTGCAGCAACACCAAGGCACCCTGGCGAAGCAGACCATGCGCGAGCTGTTTGCCGAGGACAAAGGGCGCTTCGAGCGCTTCTCTCTGCGCCTCGGAGATCTGCTGCTCGACTACTCGAAGAACCGCATCACCAGCGAAACCATGGCGCTGCTGTGCGAACTGGCGCGCGCCGCAGGCGTGGAGGCCATGCGCGACAAGATGTTCGCGGGCGAGCCCATCAACCTGACCGAGGGCCGGGCGGTCTTGCACGTGGCTCTGCGCAATTTCTCGTCGCGCCCTATCTTGGTTGGCGGCCAGGACGTCATGCCCGAGGTGCGCGCAGCCCTGGAGCACATGCGCGTGTTCAGCGAGTCGGTGCGCAGCGGTGCCCAGACCGGCTATTCGGGCAAGCCCATTCGCGCGGTGGTCAACATTGGCATCGGCGGCTCCGACCTCGGGCCGGTCATGGTGTGCGAGGCGCTGCGGCCCTATCGGCGCGACGACCTCGATCTTCACTTCGTCTCCAACGTGGACGGCTCGCACGTGGCCGAGGCGCTCAAGCGGGTGAACCCCGAGACCACTCTGTTTCTGGTGGCCTCCAAGACCTTCACCACGCAGGAAACCATGGCCAACGCGCACAGCGCGCGCGCCTGGTTCTTGCAGCACGCGAAAGACCAGCAGCACATCGCCAAACACTTCGTCGCGTTGTCGACCAACGCCAAAGAGGTCACCAAATTCGGCATCGCCCCGGAAAACATGTTCGTGTTCTGGGACTGGGTCGGCGGCCGCTACTCGCTTTGGTCGTCCATCGGTCTGTCCATCGCGCTCGGCATCGGCTTCGACAACTTTCGCGCTTTGCTGGAAGGCGCGCACGAAATGGACGAGCACTTCCGCACCACGCCGCTGGAGAAGAACCTGCCGGTCACCTTGGCCTTGCTCGGCGTCTGGTACAACAACTTCTTCGGCGCCGAGACCCACGCCATCCTGCCGTACGATCAATACCTGTCGCGCTTCCCCGCCTACTTCCAGCAGGGCGACATGGAGTCCAACGGCAAGCGAGTGACCCGCGACGGACAGGTGGTGAACTACCAGACCGGCCCCGTGATCTGGGGCGAGCCCGGCACCAATGGCCAGCACGCCTTCTATCAACTGTTGCACCAGGGAACCAAGCTGGTGCCTTGCGACTTCCTTGCCTCAGTGGAGACCCACAATCCGATTGGCGAGCACCACACCTTGCTGCTGGCGAACTTTTTGGCGCAGACCGAGGCGCTCATGCAGGGCCGCAGCGAGGCCGAGGCGCACGCCGAACTGGAGGCCGCGGGCATCAAAGGCGAGGCCCTGGCCGCGCTGACACCTCACAAGGTGTTCCCCGGCAGCCGACCCAGCAACTCGATGCTCTACCAGAAGCTCGATCCCCGCACGCTGGGCAAACTGATCGCGCTCTACGAGCACAAGATCTTCGTCCAGGGCATCATCTGGAACGTGAACTCCTACGATCAGTGGGGTGTCGAGTTGGGCAAGAAACTGGCCAGCGCCATCCTGCCCGAGTTGCGCGCGTCCGGCGACGTGTCCTCCCACGATTCGTCGACCAATGGCCTGATCAACGAGATCAAGCGGCGGCGGTCGCGCTAGGCTATCGAGTCAGCCGATGAGCGCTCTCACCCTGGCACGCGCGCAGTTCGCTCTCACCGTGATGGTGCACTACCTGTATCCGGTTCTCACCATGGGCCTGGGCGTGGTGCTGGTCATCGTGGCCAGCCTGCGCCTGCGCCGGCCCGACGACGAAGTGTACCATCGCATGTTGCGCTTCTGGACCCACATCTTCGGCGTGGTCTTCGCCGGTGGCGTGGCCACCGGCGTGGTCATGGAATTCGAGTTCGGCACCAACTGGGCCAGCTACTCCCGCTTCGTAGGTGACATCTTCGGCGCGCCACTGGCTGCCGAGGCGCTCATTGCTTTCTTCCTGGAATCCTCGTTCCTCAGCATTTTGCTCTTCGGCGAGAAACGCGTCTCACCGCGCGCGCACTGGTTTGCCACGCTGATGGTCGCCCTGGGTGCGACCCTGTCGGCTTTCTGGATCGTGGCGGCCAATTCCTGGCAACAGACGCCCGCTGGTTTTCATATTCTGCACGGCCGCGCGGAGCTGACCGACTTCTGGGCCGCGGTATTCAATCCCTCGACCCCCCTGCGTTTCTTGCACGCCGTCCTGGGCTCGTGGGTCACGGCCGCGGTGTTCGTCGGCTCAATCAGTGCGTACTATCTTCTGCACGGCCGGCACCAGGAGTTCGCCCGGCGCTCGTTGCGCCTGGCTCTGCTGCTCGGCCTGGTTTCGATCGCGGCCGAGGTCGTGGTGGGCGACGCCCACACTCGACAAGCGGCCCGCACTCAGCCGGAGAAATTCGCGGCCATTGAGGTTCTGCATCACACGCAGACAGGCGCGCCCCTGGCCGTGGTGGGTCAGCCTCTGCCCGAGGTGCTGTTGCCCAAGCTGCTCTCCCTCATGACTTACTTCGACTTTGACGCCAAGGTCACCGGTCTGGATGCATTTGCGCCCGAGGATCGGCCGCCCGTGACTGCCACCGCGATGTCGTTTCACGCCATGTTGTGGCTGGGCCTGGCCCTGGGCGTGGTGCTGGCGCTGGGTGTGTTTCTCTGGTGGCGCGGCCGCCTGTTCGTGTCGCGACGGTATCTGAAGGTCATTTTCTATTGCCTGCCCGTTCCCTTTGTGGTGAACGAGATCGGCTGGGTCACGGCCGAGGTCGGGCGGCAGCCGTGGAGCGTGTATCACTTGCTGCGCACCGAGGACGCTTTCTCGCGCTCGGTGCCAGCGGCGGAGGTGGCTGTCTCGCTGTTCATGTTCGTGGTCATCTACATCGGACTTCTGGGCCTGACCGTGCATCTGGTGCGCAAGAGGGTGTTGCAAGGCCCCGGTGGGGTCGCGGAGGAAGTGCCGTCATGATGCTGGATCTGATCTGGTTCGTGCTGGTGGCGGTGCTGCTGGCGGGCTACGCGATTCTTGATGGCTTCGATCTGGGCGTCGGGTTCTTGCATCTCGTGATTCCGCGTTCCGAAGAAGAACGTCGCTCGTGCTTGGCCAGTGTGGCTCCGGTGTGGGACGGCAACGAGGTGTGGCTGCTGACCGCGGGCGGCGCCTTGTTCGCCGCCTTCCCGCCGGTGTACGCCACGGTTTTTTCCGGCTTCTATTTGGCCATGATGCTGGTGCTGCTGGGGCTGATCGTTCGCGCGGTTTCCATCGAAGCGCGCAACCGGGGGGCCTCGCCGGCCTGGCGCCGCTTCTTCGACCGCAGCTTTGCTGCCGGCAGCACCCTGGTTGCGCTGCTCTTGGGCGTGGCCGTGGGCAACCTCATGCGGGGGCTGCCTCTCGACGTACGCGGCGAATACGCGGGAACCTTTTGGGGCCTGCTGAACCCCTTTTCGCTTTTCATCGGGGTTACCACGCTGGCCATGTTCGCCATGCAGGGTGCCTGCTGGCTGGCCATGAAGACCGAGGGTGACCTGGGCAAGCGCGCGGTCACGGTTGCGCTGTTCACCTGGGCCGCGTTCGTGGCCCTGTACCTCGACGCCACGCTGTGGGCGCCGTCGGACGCACACTGGCTCTTTCTGCGCGCGCGCCAATCGATGATTGGCTGGATTCCGGCGGCGCTCATGTTCCTGTGCTTGGTCAGCCTGCCCGTCCTGCTGCGTTCGCAGAGGCTGCGCCTGGCGTTTCTCTGCTCGTCCATCTCCATCGCCTGCGTGGTCGCCATCCTGGCCGTCGCGGCCTGTCCCATCCTCGTTCTCTGCACCAACGACATAAGCAGGAGTTTGACCGCTTTCAACGCCGCCTCGTCGCCTCGCACGCTGACAGCCATGCTGATCATCACGCTGGCCGCGCTGCCCTTCGTGCTGGGCTACACGGTGTTCGTCTACCGCGTCTGGCGGGGCAAGGTCAGGGCCGAGCCCGAAGAATACTAGCTGATTCTCGATACCAAGTTGGCAAAGATGCCACCAAGGTTGGCGGGTGCGAGAATCTACGAGGCTTCGGATCTGCGGATTTCTCCGGCCCGCGTCTTGCTTAAACCGACGGGCTGCCCCAACGCCTTTAACAGCCAACGGATCACCGTCCTGTTCAAGACGGGGCAGATGGCGCCCCCGGACTCGTTGCTGACGATCCAGTGCTTGATCCGCCCAGATTCTGCACCGGAGTGCGCGCCCCAAAGTCAGTAGTCCGCGGGCCGCGGCCGCGGCCCTCAGTTGATCTTGACCATCCCACCGCTGATTTCAGTCATGGTCTTGCCAGACACGGTCGCGTTCTGACCCGAAAGCTTTGCCCCGGCCGCGGCTAGATCGAGCTTCGCCTCAGCACCGGTCGCGCTCAATGTCTTCTTGCCCTGGATCGTCACCGTGCCGTCGCTCTTTAGGCTGAGGCTGGCCTCGCCGCATTCCAGCTTAATCTCCTTTGCGGCCGTGATGGTGGCCAACCCGTCCTTCTTGAGACTCAGGCTCGCGTCGCCGCATACGAGATCGATCTCCTTCGCGGCCGTGATGGTGGCCACACCTTCCTTGAGATCGACGTCGCAGACGGCACTTTCGCCCGATGAAACGTTGTAGTGCTTGACGGCTACGATGTTGTACTCACCGCCGACCATGGTCGTCTTGTCCGACCGTTCCACAGTCAACGTATCGCCGTTTTGGACCGTCTCACTCCGCCCCCCCTGGTACGTCGCCATACTCGCGCCATGCACGGTCACTTTGCGATCGGCCTGCACGGTGAGGCTCTGGTCGTGCTTGACCAGTGTGGACATGTTCCTCTCGGCCTGGATGTGCAACTCCTCGTGGCCCTTCTTGTCTTCAAGGCGAATCTCGTTGAAGTTCGCTTCTGTTCCGCCCTTGCTGCTGCGGCTCTTGATGCCGCTCTGGGTTTTGTTTTCCGGTAGCGTGTAGGGCGGCATGTTGTCCGCGTTGTAAACGCTGCCCGTGACCAGCGGGCGATCGGGATCGCCTTCCAGGAACTCCACCACCACCTCGTTGCCCACCCGCGGGACGTGGATCGCGCCCCAGCGATTCCCTGCCCAGGGGTGAGCCACCCGCACCCAACACGAGCTGTTCTCGTCGCAAACCCCTTTGCGATCCCAGTGGAACTGCAGCTTGATCCGGCCGTATCTATCGGTCCAGATCTCCTCATTCTTTGGGCCCACCACCTGCGCAGTCTGCGGACCCCGCGCCACGGGCTTCTCCAACCGCGGCGACCGGAACTGGGTCTGGCTGTCAATCGCGGTCACAGTGATCTCACAGGGCTCGCCGACCGGATCGTTGCCCGACCTGAACAGCGAGTTGCGCAGCGTGATCTCGGTCATCGTGGCCAGAAACTGGCGTTGCGCGTACGCCTCCGAGTTGTCAATCGAAAACAGAAACCCGGTTGTCAGCCAGCGCGCGGTCCCCTGACCTCGATAACGCTCGGCCTGGCAGCGCTTTTCCGCCAAGCGCGTCTGGGCCAGCCGTTCGCGTTCTTCTTGGCATTCGTCTGCGGCGGCATTGTCAGGCGGATCGTCCTGGTTTTCCGCCAGCGCGAGCTTGCCTGGGTAGTCGTAGATCGCCAGTCCTGCGCACTTCGCTTCCACCTCGGCGTGCTGCCGCACGCTGAGTTTGGCGCTCGGGCCGCGCAACCGGAAGTCGAAATCCGCCAGGATCACTGTATTGCTTTGGATCTCGAACGCGTCCTGGAAGGTCTCCAGGTAGTCGGGCGAACTGGAACTGCTCGACGGCCGTCCCATCCACACGGCCTCGAAGTCCTGGCGCGCCCCATGCGAACTGACAGAGTCCGCCAGCACAAGCGTGTGACCGTCTTCACTGTGCTCGAAGTAGTAGTAGATGCCTTCGTGAGCGAGGATGCGGCTTATGAACTCGAAGTCCGACTCCCGATACTGGGTCACACAGTCCCATTGCCGGTATTCGTGAAACAGCGACTCGCGAAAAGAACTGATCTTGTGTTGGCGCAGGATCTGCTTGACCACCTCGGGCACGGTCATGTCCTGAAAGATCCGGCAGTCCCGGTTCAGGGTCAGCAGCCACAGCTCGGGGCTGATGGTCACGCCGTAGTGCGAGTACCCATCTGGGCTCTGCAGACGACAGGCTCTGGTGACAATCCCGCTGAAATAGCGAGCCTTGTCGTTTGCCAGGGGCAGGCGGATCGTCAGCGTCTTGCCCAGCAGGGTCTGTGGCTGGAGGATTCCCTCTGGGTCGAGGCCCTGCCGAACCGCCTCGGGTTCGCTCAGGTTCGCCAGTTCAATTTGATACTCGTAGAGGCGGCCCAGGGCCTCGTGGCCCTGCACCTTGTACACGGCCAGCATGTTGTCCTTCAGGCCGGGAACCATCACCGCCATTGCCGACGGCGAGGTGTCGAGAGGCGTGTTCATGATCGTCGTTCTCGGTGGAAGCCGATGCTGTTGGGCCAGATCGCGTGGGGAGCCCGCCGGCTCCGCCGGCGGCGCACCATCGCGGGAGGGTTGGCGAGGCCGAGCGAAGCGAGCGGGGAGGAGGCAGCGGGTGGGGGGGCCGAAGGGCGGAGCGAACCCTCCCAGGGTTCCCATCCCAACATCAGAACGCCTGCAAGACGTCGGCCAACGACGCGTCCATTGCCGCCAAAGTCTGCGTCTGGCCCGACGAAAGCTTCTCAAACGCGTTCTGCAGTGCACTCTGGTCGATGGTGCGCAGCGGCCAGAGCCGCGAGTTTTCGTGCTTGGGATCCGCCAGGTACGCGAGCAGCCGGCTGGGCGCCGGGCCGAGCGCGACCAGCAACCGGCCATTCGCTCGCGTCCACAGGAACGACGGCATCTGCGCCCGTAGGTGTCGACGCACCAGTTCCAGCCAGAAAGCCCGTAACTCGTCCGTCGGGGCCGGACAGTCAAGTACCAGCGCCCGCTCGGACGAATCGACCGCTTTGCTCTGGCAACAGGCCGCGACGAGCGTGGTGAGCGCGTAAGCCGCGGCTTCGGGCGGCCCGCCCGCTGCAGCGCGAAGGTGGGAACATCTCGACCGGTCTAGCAGCGCGTCCAGCGCCTGGCCAGCCGGCCGAAAACCGGACGTCAGGGTGTCGATCTCGCCCGCCAGTTGGGCCGCGCCGAGCCTTCGCGCAGCCACAGCCAACCGCGCACCCGCCTCCCAGAAGCCGGTGAACTGCACGGAAACCAGCGGAAAGTTCTCGCGCATCCACTGCGCATCCAGGGCCGCGAAGATGACCACGGGAAAGGCGCGGCCAAGCGCATCCTCGCCAGGCGCAAGAACCCCGACGAACGGCCGGCCGCCCACGGCGGCAGACAGGATGAAACACGCCGGCTCCTCGGGCAAACCTGTGGCCGGCAGGTGCTCGGCCCCTTCTTGAAACCAGTGGTCAAGTCCAGCTTGCAGAAAACTGCCGGCGTTGATGCGAACGAAGTCCCGTTCGGCGGGAATCTTCCCGAAAAAACCCACAGCCGCGGGCGAAACAGTCGCTACTTGCGACACGCGGCAGCCCCGGGCGTGATGCTGCGTGGAAGCGTGAAGCGCGCAAACAGGTCGGGCACGGTATCGGGCTTGAAATCGATCTGTACCTTGCCCTCGCCGAATCTGGGCTCGAACCAAAGCGAGAGCACGTCCCCGTTTCGACTGGGCCTTGCTCCCTGGGATAGCAGGTGAAACAAGGCCCAGTCGCCGTCCTCGCTCGTGCCCAGGACTTCCAGCTCGTCGGATTTGACATACAGGCGCACCAGTGCGCGCCGGGATGGCCAAAGGATCTCATCCCAGCGCTCGACCGCGTTGAGACCGACGACCTTCTTGCCACCGGTGTCGAGCACGATCTTCGAGTACTGCGCCGACGGGCGAATGCGGACCTCCATGGGCATGCCCAGTTTTCCCGGCTCCTGTGCGAACAGCCGGCCCGACATGTTCTGCGCGCGCGACCAGAATTTGAGGAAGTCATCCTTGTAGCGAACCGCCGCCTCCTCCTTCAGCCGGAAGATGGAACCCGCGCGTTCGATGTCGGCCTGCAAGGCTTCGGCGAAGTACTGCCAAAGAATGCCGGTGGCCGGCTGGAAGAACTTCTCCACGTCGGCCAGGCGTGCCTCGCCCGCCGCGCTGTCCGTGGCAAAGGGAAACTTTCCCGCCAGCAGGTCGTCGAAAGCCACCACCACGGTCTCGCACCACTTGCGGTTGGCCAGCTCCGCGCTCGCCCCGACAATCGCCGCCTCGGCTCCGCGCAAGGGCGGCATCAAGATGCGTTCCAACAGAGCCTGTTCCCAGCCCTGGTCGTTGTAGCGAGCAATCAAGCCCGACAGGGCGGCCCGCTGGGTCTTGAGCACGGACTGGAATGCCTTCGCTTCAGGTGTGCCCTGCTCGCCCATGGCGGCCGCGATCTCAAGCAGGATCTGGTTGTACTGATCGAAGCCGGTCGGCTTCACCGAGCCAAAGCGCAGCAAGCCGTCGAACTCGCGCGACACTCGCCGCGCCTCTGGATCCACGGGGCCAGGGACGGGATCCTTGTCACCGAGGTGCTCCATAGGCAGCGAGTCACTATTGAGGTTTAGATTCTCGCCCAGGTTGCGCCAGATGATGTCGAAGGGCTTGTCGCTCGTAAGCTTCTTGAAAAGCGCGCGGGTTTGCTCCAGGGTGGCCGGCTCGCGCACCGCCAGGGTCAACAGGAACGCTTTCCAGGCACCCAAATACTGGGCAAAGTAGTCGGTCTTGATTCGCGCAATCGCCTTGGCGTCCTTGGCCTTGCGTTCCTTGCCCAAAATCCACGCGTCCTGCTCGGCATCCTCGGCTTTTTGCCACTGCTCCAGTCGTCGCTTGACCACGCGAAAGCCGGCCGACGTGAACGCGCCACGCACCGCAATTGCTGGCCGCTTCTGCCCTTCCTCGACCTGGAAGAACGTCACCGCGCTTCCCAGCACGTCGACCAGCTTCACATCGCGCGGCATGGCCGGGTCATCGATCAGCTCGGCTAACGGATCCTCGCCGACGCCGACCAGCGCGGCGCGAGCCACGCTGACGAACTTTCGATCCCGGTCGATGAGCTCGGCGGGATCTGGGATTCCCGCCGCGTAGAAGCGCACCAGGCTTTCCACCAGGCGCGGAGCGCGCGAGGCCGCCAGCGGCCCGGTAAGGCTCTCCCAGCGAGCCGCCGCTTTCTGGCCCGCGCGCCCGGCCGCCTCTGCCCAGCGCGCGGTGCGCGGCGTGGGCTCGTCGGGTTGCTTGGGCTCGGTGAGCAGCAGGTGCAACAGCAAGGCGTCCATCAACTCGGCGGAAGCGAGCCCGCCTGACAGCGCGGCCTTGGCCATATCCGCGCGCAGAATCGGGCGCACCACCAGGCGTTCGATGGTTGCGCGCAAGCTCTGGTTGACCGCAAAGCGGGGAAACAGAACCGAGTCCTCGTCCCCTTCGCCCAGAGTCTTGGCCATGGCCTCGACGGATTCCAGCGTCTCGGCCGAGGGCAAGCGCGCCGCCTCCCGGCCTTGCCGGCCGGCCGCCAGCTTGTCGACGAAGCGGCGTGCCTGGTGGATGAAATCCCGGCTGCGGCTGTACGATCGGATGGGCAGAAAGAGGAATCCGGCCGCTGCGGCCAGTGCGAAGCCGGTGAGGGCAAGGCGCCCAAGTCGCCGGCGCACCATGACCCGGGTACTCCGGAGGGCGACGTCCTTGTCGGCAAAGACAACTTCGGTGAACAGGTCGTGCAGAAAGTAGCTCTTGGGCTTGCTCACCGCTACGGCCGCGGCCCGCGCCGAGACGCCGAAGGCGTCGGCCATCGACTTCATGAGGCGGTCGATGGGACGGCCCTCCTGTGTGCCGCTGGTGAAGTAGACCCCGCGCATGATGGGCGCGTCCTCGAACACGTTCTCCGCGAAGAGATCGGTCACCAGATCGGTCAGGGGCTGCTTCAGGGTTGCCAGCTGTCGCGGGAACTCGAAGATCGAGAAGCGAGCCTCCGTCCGCCGTTCCTCGTGCACGCGCACGGCGGCCTTCCGCTCGACGACGTCGAACAATTCGTCCAGATGCCCGCCGCTCATCTCGATGCGCTCGTCCATCGTGGCCGCGAGCGGCAGGGTGAAGCCCCAGATCTGGCCGCGTTCCTTGTCGCGCAGATCGCCGAACGTCTCCACGAATCCGGTGACCAGGTCGCACTTGGTGACCAGCAGGTACACCGGCAGCACCATGTCCAGGCGCCCCATCATCTCGTCGATGCGTTCGCGTAGAGTCTTGGCCAGGGCCGCAATCTCATCGGCGTCGCCCTGCAGATCGGTCATGCTCACCGCGACCAGGATGCCGTTGACCGGCTTGCGCGTCCGGGTCTGGCGAAGCAGGTCGAGGAACGCGAGCCATTCTTCGCGGTCGTCGTCCTGGGTGGCCCAGCGGCCGGCCGTGTCCAGGATGACGGCGTCGTTGCTCAGCCACCAGTCGCAGTTGCGTGTTCCGCCCACACCCCGCACCCGTCCCCCCTTGGCGTGCGGAAATGGCAAACCCGAGCTTCGCAGAGCCGTGGTCTTGCCCGCCCCTGACGGCCCGATGATCACGTACCAGGGAAGCGCGCCGAGGGCGTCGCCGCCCCGGTGGCCCAGGCGGGAGGACTTGAGACTGTGCAGAGCCTTGCGGAATTCCGCCTGCATGGCTGCGATCTCCGCCTGCTGGTCGGGCCGGATGCCGCCCTCCTGACCCAATCCGTTTTCCAGCGCCGAGGACGCACGCCGGGCCGCCCGCAGGCGAAGGACATCGAATGCGACCAGGCCAAGCACCACCACTCCGGTCACACCCACCGCAACCCAGAACAGGGACGCGACATTGCGAAACACCAGCGCGGCTGCCCAGGCCAGCGCGATGAAGATGAACCCGACGATGTACTTGAGCACGAGATGATCCCCTACGGCGCTATCTCGTCCACGCGGCCAGCGAGATCGCCGACTTGCTGATCGAATGAAACGCGCAGACCCACAAACACCGCCAGAGCCAGCGCGAAGATCCCCAGTGACAGCCAAAGCAAGAGATTGCGGCCGGCACCGTGAAGCAGCGGCTCGTCGGGTGCGTCGCCCGCGGGCGAGAGCGCGCTGGGTTCCTCCTGGCTGCGTTGCACCTGACTGCGCACGGTCTCGGCGATGCGCATGAGTTCGACGTCGCCCCCGGGAAAGCCGTACTTGCCCTGGAAACCGAACAGAAGGCAGAGCTGGTACACGCGCAGGACCGGGAGCCGGCGCCTGTCTGCCAACAGGCTGTCCAGCCGCGTGAAGAAGCCTTCGCCCGCGACGTTCTCGCCGAAGTAGTGGAGCTGCAGCGGCTGGTTCATCCAGTAGCCACGCCGCGGTTCCGGCGCGCGCAGCGCGACCTCGTCGATGAGCGCGACCAGGGCATAGGCGATGTCCTGCGCATCCTTCTCGGGCAAAGCAGCCTTGCGTGCCCGTTCCTTGCAGGTGTCGACCAAGGCGCGTAGCTGCGCCTGCACGGCCTCCGGGGATGCCACGGAATCCTCCAACCCATGCAGGCGGCCGATGGCGATGAAGCATTCGCCGGTCAGATCGGATACCAGATCCATGCACTACACCTTGGGGGGAATCGCAAACAGTTCGAGCTTGAGCTGCGCAGGATCGTAGGGCGGCGGCAGGTAGATGGCGAGAGCGCGCTCGTCGAGGACGTGGCGCCAGTGCTCGGTCCCGCCGGCGACGTCAATGAGGAAGTAGGCCAGCTTGGGCCGCACCGGAACCTCGGCCGGCGGGCGGTGGGTGACCTGCAGGCCGAGCCCGCGCGTGGCGGATCGCAGAAGGAACGGCAGCTGTTGCAAGGATGCGATCTTGGCCCGGCCGGGCAAGTCACGCGCCATTTGCTCCTCCGAGATCCCGGGTGCGCAGGCCGCCAGCACGAACTGGGAACATTTCACGATGCGCTCGTCGCATAGGCTGGCAACGTGCAACCCTTCCCGCACCTCCAGCGGGACGGTCACGCAGGCATCGCGCACAGTGGCGCGCAAAAGACTGGTGAGTAGGGCGAACAGTTCCTCGAAGGTGAAGCGCAGATCGGTGAAATTGAAGGCGGGCAATGCCGACGGATCGGCGTCGGGCACCAGGGTCGAAAGCTGGCCGGCCATCTGGATGAGATAGAGATACAGTTCGCGCGGGCTGAGTTCGCCGTCGCGGCCGGCGTGCACCAGAATGGGAATGGCCGCGTTCAAGGCCGAGAGCTGCAGAGTGCGGCTGACGTCGCGGGCCCCGAATTCCACCGTAACGGCGTCGCGCTGCCGGCGCTCCTGGGAAAGCTGGCGCTGCTTGGCGATCATGAGCGCCAGCAGCCGGCGCACGCTGCTGCTCAAGAACGACGAGGCCGAAATGGACAGCACTGACGGGATGAAGGCCTCGCTCGCGACCAGCGCGCCGCTGGGGTTGCGGACGACCTCGGCGATCTTGATGCAATCGAAGTCATCGCGGGCCTCGTCGCCGAATAGCACCGAGACGTTGCGCCGGGCGAAGGCGATGGCCAGGTCGGCTGACTCGCCCGTCATGTCGCCCACCGAGCGGGTGGCCGCACGAAAGCGCGTGCGTTGAACCGCAGGCGCGGGCTGGCTGCCGCCCGCGACCTCGGCCGCGATGCTGGGAACCCCATCTCGCTCCTTGGGAACGGCCAGGAACACATCGAGCGCCGCTAGAGCAGGTGGAAAGTGCGCCCCGATCGACCGCGCGGCCGGAGCCTCGGGATCGCCCGACGTAAAACCCAGGTAGAGACCGTCGGGCAGAATGCCGACGAAGCGACTCACCCGCAATTCCTCGGCCGCAAGCGCGCCCTGATCCAATTCGAGCGAGAGAATTCCCCAGGGCTGCGGCGCCAGCGCAGCCAGCCGCTGATCCAGCATCCGTTCGTGATACAGGTCCGCCTGCTGCAGATGTTGCGGGGAGATCAGCATCCCTTCCGACCAGACGACTCTATGCGGGACTCTCATCGCTTGCCCTCACAGCAATTCCACGCGGCTGTCCTGAAGCCCGAAACGCAGCGCCGACCGCGCGGCCTCTGCGTTTCCGCCCCCGGGCGCGTGACAGTACTGAGCATCGGGCGGGGCCAGCTTGCTGGCAACCCGCCAGGCCGACCCCGCGGGACGACGAAAGAAGGCGACCACCGCGAGAATGGCGGCTCCCTCGCGCCGGTTCAGCGAGGGTGTGGCTGCTTCACCTGGGTAGAGTGTGATTTCCTTGACCGAGACTAGGTCGTCGCCCAGCAAGGCCCGATCATTGTCGAGGATTTGCTCCAGACTGGCCGTCTGGAGCTTGCTCGCATCCTTGAGCTGGTACAGCCGGACCGTGGTGGCGAGCGATTCCCCGTTGTCGCCCGGGTTGAGTCGATCCGAGGCGCGGATGCTCACGCGGATGGATTCCGGCATCGGACATGGCAGCAGCGTGTGGGCACATGAAAGCGAGACTGCCCCGGCCAACAACACAGACAGCGACCACGTTCCGAGCGTGAGGACGACCGGCAGACTGCCAGCACATCCCACACCACGCAATCGGTGTGGTGAGACCGCGCAACGATACACATCGACTTGTCGGAAGCCGGGCATGTATGAGTTTCGGCAGCACGGCGAAGAAGTTGCTAGTCTTCACGGGCGCCATGGTCATCAAGGTTCAGTTGAGGGATTCCCAAACCGGCGACGAGACGACGGTCGAGTTCGATCAATCACCGATCCGGATTGGGCGAAACGCGCTCAACAACCTTGTCATCGAGGACCGTTTCGTCTCGCAATGGCACGGGCTGATCAGATTCGACGACACGAGCGTCACCTATGTCGATCTGGGCTCGACCAACGGAACCCGGTTCGAAAGTCAACGGCTGACGAAGAACACGGCGGTTTCGCTACGCGGGTCTGCGCCGCTCGGAATTTCGCGCTTCCAGCTTCGGGTCACGGCCGCCCCGGCCACCCCGGAGGAACAGAACGCCGCTTCGACCAAGATCATGAACTGGGGCGAGTCCCGAAAAAGCAGTCCGGATCTGGCGCCGCCCTTGGCCGCGTCATCCCCAGGCCGCGAGTCCGATCAGTTGGCCCGCTGCCTGCGTGTCCTGGAGGGCTTCAGCGACGCCTTTGTCGCGCTCAAGAAAGGGTACGAAGAATTCGGCGCCGAGGTGGGGGTCAGGCCGCTTGCTGGGAACACGCCTCTGCACCTCGCGCGCACCGGTCGCGAGGTCATGGACCACTTGCTCGGCCCCACACGGGACGTGGATGGGTGCCTGCGCGATCTGAGGGCCGTGTTCGCCGACATGGGGATTCATCACATTGCCCTGATGGAGGGGATCACGCAGGGGATCCGGACCCTGCTCGAGTCCCTCGATCCCGGCACGCAAGACGCGCAGGCTCGCGCTGGCCTTTTCTCGCGGTCGGGGTCGAAAACCCGGTGGGCCAGCTACCAGGCACGCCTCGCCACGCTGCTTGCGGAAGACGCCGCCTTGCACGCGGAGATCTTCGGCGTGGAATTCGCGCGCGCCTATGCCAGCGTCACACTTGGCTCGGCTGGCCCGCCCGGTCACAACGACGGCTAGGCGGTATCACCCACCACGTAGGCGGTTTTACTAGGGTAAGAAATCATCCTATGATAGGCGCCATCGTGTGACGGAGTCCTGCGCGCGCCGCCACTAATTTACGGGTTAGGTTACGCGCTGACTACAAATTGGAGGTCGAGTCATGGAAAAGAGGAGAGTAGGTCTGTCCGCTCCCCAGGTGTGGTTCGCCTGTGCCGCGATGGTGGCACTGGGAGCATCGGCATGTTCAAGTAACTCCAGTGCACCCGATGCGGCCCCGAAGAAAGACGGCGGCCTTGCTGGAGCCGGGGGAACCGCGACAGGTGGACCGGGCGGAAATTCCGCGGCCACCGGCGGTGCAGCCGGCGCCACGATGCCCACCGGCGGTGCAGCCGGTGCCACGATGCCCACCGGCGGTGCAGCCGGTGCCACGACTCCCACTGGCGGCGCAGCCGGCGCCACGATCCCCACCGGCGGCGCAGCCGGTGCCACGATCCCCACTGGCGGCGCAGCCGGTGCCACGACTCCGACGGGCGGGAGGGGCGGAGCGGCTACCGGCGGAGCCGGAGGAACCGTTGTCAGGGACGCGGCTGCTGATTCGCCGACGGACGTGCTAGCAAACCGCGACGCCCCGGTTGACGCTCCGGCCGCGGACGCTCCGCAAGGGGACGCGCCAGCCGCCACCTGCGGAGGCACTGGTGAGGCTTGCTGCGCGGGTTCGGTTTGCAACGCTGGAGGTTGCTGCGGACCTGCGGGCGGCGGTGCCGGCAATCGGTGCATCGCGGCTGGGAGCGAGTGCTCGGCCGCAGAAGGCGGCGGTACCTGCACAGCCGGCGCTTGCGTATCGGATGGAGGTTCCTGCGGCGCCCTCGGTGATCCGTGCTGCGGAGGAGGAGGCTTTGGCGGTGGCACATGTACAGCCGGAAATGTGGTTTGCGCTGCCACCGATGGCGGGGAAAGCTGCGTGGCCTGTGGTGGTTCGGGTGACCGTTGCTGCGGGACCGCCGGCAACCGCACCTGCACAGCCGCGGGCACGGTTTGCAACGGAAACACGGCTGAGTCCACTTGCGAACCTTGCGGCGCGATTGGCGGGCCTTGCTGTGTGACCGCCGGCAACCGCACCTGCACCGACGCCAATTCGGTCTGTACTGGGACAGGCGGGACGGCCACCTGTGAAGCTTGTGGAGGCCCAGGCAATGCCTGCTGCGCAGGCGACACCTGCACAGGCGGCGGTTGCTGCACCAACGGCACGTGCACGGGAGCTGGCTCCGACTGCCCGAACAACAACGGCGTTTGTCAGGCCGGGGCTTGCGTCGGTGACGGCGGATCCTGTGGCGGGTCGGGCGATCCCTGCTGTGTGGGCGGCCGCAACTTCTGCATCGGTGCCAGCCTGGTCTGCAGCACGACGGACGGCGGCGACGTCTGCGACCCGTGTGGCGGCAGCGGGCAGCCTTGCTGTGGCGGGGGCGCCGCCGCTACCTGCGATACTGGCCTGACCTGTGCCGGTGGCGGACGGGGAGGCACCCCGCGCACCTGCCAGCCCGGCTGATAGGAACGGCTGAGAGCGCCTCCACGAAGGCGTGCCTCACTCAAGGCTCCACGGGGAGGGATGGCCTTCGTCCCACTTCGTGGAGCCTTTTTCGTTATGCCGATATTGGGGTCTAGCGCAGGTTTCCTGTGGTCACGCACTTGAAGACAAGGCGGCTGGCCCCGATCTCGATGGTGTCTCCATCGCCGAGAGGCTGGCGTGATGGGGCAGTCGTGTCCTCGATCTTGACGCGGCCTTGCAGCGGCTCGATGGCGAACTCCCCGCGCGTCTCGCTCAACGCCGCGTGCTGCTCGGCCACTTGCTTGTCCAAGTCGAGGCGAATCTCGCAGTTCGTGCCCCGCCCCAGCACGGCCCGGCCAGCGGCCACCCGAAGCGTCTCGCCACGCTGGCCTGGGCCCGCCGCACGCACCAGCCACGCGACTGCCAGCGATGCGCCAGCTTGTCCACGAAGCGCGTCCTGGATGGCCAGCACCGTTCCCCGCGACCGCGGCAAGGCCAGAACCGGATGACTTGCGCCTGCCTGGCGCAGGCTGGAAGCCAACTCATCCAACCCCAGCCGCAAGAAGTTGCTCCGCTGATCCTCGGGCACGCGGGCAGCGATGCGCAGAGCGGCTTGCCGGGCCGGGGTCTTGGCCGCGATGGCCTCTGCCAGCGCGGAGGCCAGGTCGGCCCCCAGCAACGAATCATCGCTGCGACGGAGCAACGCCTGGATCTCCTCGAGGCGGCGTCGCCCGGCTCGCGTCTGCAACAGCGGATAGCGTGGATCCGAAAGCAGTGCCGGATCCACCGTGGTCAAGTCGGCCAGGCTCTCGGGAAAATTCCTGGTCAGCTCAGCCGCGGCTCGCTGTGCGGACAACCCGCGGCCGATCAGGTCATGTGCGGCGGCAAGAACCGAGGGCTCTTCCTCATCGCGTGGGCGACGACCGCGCAAGAAAAGCACGACCGCCAGCAAAGACACCACCCCTGCCAGCGCGACGCCCAAGCCGACCAGCCACCCGGTGGCAGCGGGCAGGGTGATGGTGCCGACCTCGATGGGCCGCCGTCTTCCGTCGCTGGTGAGGCTCAGCCTGAGCCTGTGGGTCCCGCCGAAGGTGCGCCATGACCAGGGGATCTCCAGCCGCACCCTCCGCATGTCCGCGATGGCTTGCCCGAGCGACTCCAGCGTGCTTTGCAATTCCAGGGGCTGATCGGCCGCCCGGTGAAAGGTCCCACCAGCGGCGAGATCGGCCAGGCTCCTCGCGCTCTGTTCTGCGTCTGCGTCCGGGGCCGGGAACGAGAGCACGAACAGCCTGACGCCGGCCTTGGCGATCTCGCCGGACAACGCCGCGAAATCCGCGGGCCCTTCACCCGTCGCATCGGTGAAATCGCGACCATCGGTTACCACCAGAAGCACCTTGAAGGGGCTCTCATCGGTGAGCAGGCTTTTCAAATCGATGCGGATGGCCTCGGCCAGGTTGGGGCGATCGCCGCCAAGATAGGTCAGATCGTGCAAGCTGGCGCCCAGTTCGGACGCCTTCAACTTGGGAATGGGCTGCCGCTTGCGGCCGTACAGGGTCGCGTAGGCGTTGGTCCGGGCTGGCAGCCGCTTCAAGAACCCTGTCACGCCCTCCAGCTCCGCGTCGGACAGGGCAGTGGGAACTTCCTTGATCCAGAGATAGACCAGCCCAACCGCAAGAGGGGACTTCCAGGTCGGGTCAGCCTCGGCCGCGGTCTGGGCGAAATCGAAGAAGGTCTCCAACGACCGGGGCGGCGCCGCTGGCGCTCCGTCGATCTCTGCGTCGATGGACGACGGCTTCAAGGTCACCCCTTCTTCGGACACGCCGCCCAGCAGAAGCACGGGTTCTCCCTGGTCGCTCACCGGCGGCGAAACCATGAACCAGGGCCAGGCCTGGGCCATGGCCGGAAGCCCCAGCGCCAAGGCGGCGGTGCACAACCAGCTCCACCTCACGAGGTCCCCTGCCCGCCGGGCGGCAACCACAGCGATTTGAAGACCATCTCGGTGGTTCCCACGCGCACCACGTCGCCATCACTGAGTTTCACAACCTCGCCGCGCCCGAGTTTGTGGGAATCGACAAAGGTGCCATTGGCCGACGGGCCAGGATCGACGCGGTCCCGGATGCCAAAGGCTTCCTTGCGGTCGTTGCTGGCTGGACGATACACCAGGGCATGCCCGCAGGACATGAACTCATCGGAAAAGTCGAACCATTCCTCGTCGGCCGCCGGGTTGCGAACGCCGCGCGAGAGCACCGAGGTTGGCGCAGTCAACTGGATGAGCGAGCCGACTCGCTTTTCATCGGGCGAGTGCAGAACCACGAGAAAACCCAGGCTGAGCCCCGGCGTCGGCGATGGCTGACCGACCGCAGACAAACCCAGCGTCTTGGGGGCGGAGACTCCCGGACGGCAGCTTCCACAGCTCGATCCCCACGCCGCGAGCATGGGCTGCCCGCAGTTGGGGCACGGTTGCTCGACCGCCGTCGCGGAGCCGTGCCGATCTCCGTCGGAGATTACCGGACCGGGGACTTCTGCGCGCGAAAGGCCGGGAGAAACCCGCCGAGGGCGCGAAGAAATCCCCTGCCTCCGAGCCACCGCACCGGAGCGCTTGGGTCTTGGACGTGACTGCAGGCCGCCGCCCGCGAGCCATTGTTTCAGCTTGTCGAGCACTCGCAGCCGGCGATGATAGGGTTGCTGCCCGGTGACGTCAAACCGCGTGCGGTTGCCTGCCATCGCGAGCCCAGACCACGCATGATCGCCATGTCCCCGCTTCTCTCTGTTGCTCTTCTGCTGGCGACCCAGTCCGGTGGCGCTGCTGCCGCCGGACCCGGCACCGCCATCATGGTGGCTGGCCAGCCGGTCGACCTGGGGCGAACCGTGGTTCTGTGGAGCGACGAGCAGGGCTTCAACGCCTACGACAAGCGCTGCATCGACCAGAGCGGCGGCTGTTGTGATGCCGATTGGGCGCGCTACGGAGCACGCAAGGGACTCGCGCACCGGAGCTTGGCGGACCTGCAGGGCATGGTGTCGCAGTTGGTTCTGCACTTCGACGGCTGCGTGAATTCCCGGTCGTGCTTCAAGTCCATGCACAACCGCGTTCGCCCGGACGGCGGCTGCGGACTGTCCGCGCACTTCATGATCGACAGCGACGGCACCATCTATCAGACGCTGGATCTGGCCGAACGCGCGTTTCATGCCGAACAAGAGAACTCCATCTCGGTGGGCGTCGAGATGTGCAACCGCGGACGCTACCAGCCAAGCGAGATGAGCCGGCTGCCCGCCGAATACCGTACCCGGCCGCGACGCCGGGTGGTCATCAACGGCGTCAGCTACGACGCCTACGATTTTCGCCCAGAACAATACGAATCCCTGGTGAGCCTGAGCCGCGCCCTGCTGCGCATCTTCCCCAAGATGAAGCCCGTGATTCCCGAGCGCGACGGCCAGCCCTTGCTGGAAACCCTGGCGCGGCCGCTCGATTTCCACGGCATCGTGGGACACCTGCACGTCGACTTGGACAAGCAGAAGTGGGATCCAGGGGCGCTCGACTGGAACCGCCTTGTGCGGGCCCTGTGTGGGTTCTCATTTCCTGTTCAGATCAAAGCCTTTTCCGAGGTGCCGCGCACGCGCGACGAGTCGCTCGCCGCGCGCAAGGCCGCTTTCTTCGCCAGCGAGGAGCGGGTCACCGGGTTCTTCCCGCTCGCGCCGGCTCGACTGTGGCATTCGGGCGTCCATCTGCGAGGGCTGCGCGGCAGTCCGGTCCTGTCGCCAGCGCGGGGCCGCATCGTGGCCGCTCGCCGATCCCAACAGGACGGCAGCTCCCCTTCATTCGTACTCTTGCGACACGAGGTTGAACTGGATGGCCGTCCGCTCACTTTTTTTTCGTTGCTGTTTCATTTGTCGCTGCCTTCTCTTTCGGATGAAAACCCGATTCCGTGGATGAAGGACCTGATGCAGCCGGAAAAGGCCGGGCAACGGGCCGCACTGGAATCTGGCGCGATCGCCCTGCTCGACGAGCGGGTGGAGGCCGGCGATCGGGTCGGGTTGCTCGGCTCGGTCAGCCGCGGGTCCGAGCAAGGCCCTGAGCTGCACTTCGAGATCTTCACTGCTGACAAGCCTCCGCCTGTCCTGGGCAAGAGCTTCCACACTCTCAACGCCGCGGCCGATGGACCGTTGGTGCGGCGGTCCGCTCTGCTGGAAATAGCGGACAGAAACCATGATTCCCAGATCGACGGGGACGAGCTGCGCAGCTTGTTTCACGGCAGCCAGACCGGTGGGCGCCAGGCACTGCGGCGGCTGGTCATCCTGCACCGCCACGAATGGGGCAGCCGCACGACCCTGGCGGAATTCATGGGTCTGCGTGAGCTGTCAGGGATCCCGGAGGCGGATCGCCGTCGCATCTATGCCGCCGCCATCGAGCCTTACATTTTCTGGACCGATGCCCTGGCGGCCCACGCCGGCTTGCCCGCCAACCAGATCATCTATTCGTACAATCCCATCACCTTCTTGCTTGTCCTGGGTGCGCAGGCCGCACATGTGGAAATCCCGTGGCCGCGCGACATCGTCAGCGACAGCGGGATCGAGCCGCGACGGCTCGCCTATGTTCCGCTCGAAGACTGGACCAAGCCACCCACGTCCTTGCTGCAAGAATTGCAACTCCCACCTCTGATTGGCGTGGATCTGGCGCCCAAACGCAAGGACCAGATCCCTCTCATCGACCTGCCACCCACGAACGGGCGGTGAACGGCGAGCGAGACACCTCTACTTGGCGGGAGCGGGCCAAGCGGACGGGCGGCGCACGACGATGACCTTTCCCGAGAACGGCGCAAGTTCGAGCGCTTCCGGCCCGCTGCCAAAGCGCGGATGCGAACCGAATGCCTCCATGCGGGGATAATAGGCCTCAATGACGGTTCTCCCATCGATCTCAAGGAAGCTGCGGTTTGCCAATGCGTCCAGAGTCACGTCATCGAAACGTGGATGGGGACTCTGAGGATAGAGGGCGCCGAACCCCAGCGTCAGCCGATGGGTGGCGTCGGGGGCAAGAAGCACGGGGTCGCTTTTGAAAAGCACCACATTGAAGTCCCGCACGAAATAAAAGCGGGCCATGTCCCCACTAAGGTATTCAATCGCGAAGTACTCGTTGCGATCAGGCCTTATCGGCATCGAGGCCCCTTCCGCTCCAATAAGCACCTCGACGCGGCCCTCCGGCTGCCGGGAAACCTGGAACTCGACCTCGACCGGACCGTGCTGCAGGCCAAAAAGCGACTCGGCCCAAGCAACCGGCAAGTTGGCCGCCCCGGCCAGTAGCCTGAATGCGGCGGGCTGAGTCTGCCTCATCAGCCCGTGGTATTGAGCCGAGTACAGGAATATGCACAGTACAGTGATCCAACAAGGCACCCGCGCCAGGCCGCGTTCAACCCGGCCTCGTCGATTCTGTAGCACCAGCGCGACACCGATGAGCGCCGGTATCATCAGCCAAGGCGAAAAGTCGGGCAAGTACCGCACCGACGGCCCGCTCACAGCGAGAAGCGTCGCGAAAGCTGCGGCGCATGCGACAGCCAGCACCAGCAACATGCGTCCGCCCACTGCCGGCATGGTCGCGCGTCTCAGCCTTAGCCAGGCCAACATGGCGAAAAGACAAACCGGGGACAGAAGCACGACGCTGCAAACGCCTTCCACCACGTAGGTGACCACTCCTCCCCCGCCAAGCTCGATGGGCTGCCACCCCCGGCACATGATGAAAGGGAAATGGTCAGTCAAGTGGGGCGTGGAGAAGAGGTAGGCAAATAGGTTGAGGGCCACCCTGCTCCACGAGAAGAGACTGCGCCCACGCATGCGCAGTTCCGATAGTTGATACGTCGTGCCGAACTCGAGGAGATTGCCAAACCGTGCCTGGTTGTACCAAAGCAGTAAGGCAAGGCAGCCTGCAAGAATGCCCGCGGTCGAGGCGCAATCCACCACAGTCCTTCTCAGCGGATCCCTTTTCGATAGGCCCGCCCGCCGAAGAAGAATCGCCAGCGGCGGGCAGAGCCCCAGCAAGACCAGGCTCGGGCGCGCCCCCAGCATGAGGCCAAAGGAAAGCGCGCAGCCGACCAGCCAGCCACGCTGCCCGTGGCGAAGATAACGCCACAGGCAGGCCATTCCGATGCTGGACAAGGCGTATGCGCAAAGGACAGCCACCTCATAGACCTCGAGCCTCCTGAGCACAACCGGGCACCAAGTGGCAAATCCCAGTACAAACACCAGCGCGGCCCGCCGCCCTTGGGCAAGCCCAGGCGCAATCACGCTCAGCAGTGAAAGCAGAAGCCAGGCATTGGCCAGGAATCCGACCCATGCGAAGGCGAGCCCAGCCCGTGAGGAATCAAGATCCGCGCCGAAAAGCAGTCGCCAAGGAACAAAGGCCAAGACCGCCGGAGTCGGTCCAAAGTACATATACAGGCGCCCATTGTAGTAGCTGAGATCGTGAACCCTCCCGTGAAACCGTATCCTCGCGTTTTCATAGGCATCGTACGGATCGCGAAGGCTGGCAAGCTTGACGCACTCATCTTTGCGGCCAAGGTCGAGACGGCCTTGCAGAAAAGCCCGCGCCAGGGATGGATAATAGTCCGAGGAGAGTTCCACCCGGCGCGAAGGTATGCACGCATAGTACGCGAGCACGAGCACAATCGCAGCGAGCAGAGGGAGCCTGCCGACAATTCGACTGCGAAGGAGTTCAGCCATGTGACGCCTGGACACGGTCCGGGCGTTTCAACAACGCCAGCAATTGCCATGTGACGAGACCGGGAATGACAATGGGAACATCGAGCGCACCGAGCGGCACAAGGGAGTGGGCATGGGAATGCATTGGTGTTTGGCATAGCATGGTTTTCTGGACTCGGATATCCTCCGACAAGTCATGGGCAATCGACGTGAGGGTGTGCTCACCCTCGGCTTGTTTGTGGTTTGCTCGCTCGCCACGATTGGATCCATTGTGGCGGCAGACCTGCAGGTCGGTGTCGATATGCCCACCCACCTTTCGATGCTTCGGATCCTGCGTCTGGCATTCGAAGATCCGGCGGCGTTCCATGCGACCTACGGCGCGCGGGTGCTGCAACCCTACTGGGGCTACTACGCGCCGGTGCTGCTCTTCTCGACGGTCCTCCCTCTCGACCTGGCAGCCAAATTTGTCACGGGCCTGACCCTGGTGGGCATTCCCATCTCGATGGCCTTGCTCGCGCGGCGCGAGGGGCTGCGGCCGATGGTGGCACTTCCGGCATTCGCGTTCTGCTGGAACTACTGCTACTGGTGGGGCTTCGTACCGTTCCTCTGCGGGGTGGTGGCGGCGCTGTTCGGTCTGCTCGTCGTCCTCCGCTATGCGCAGAGTCCAGGCCTGCGCAACCTGGGCCTGCTCTGCTTGGTCTCGCTGGGCGTGTTCACTGCACACGCGCTGGCCTGGTTGCTCTTTGCTGTCTCTAGTCTCTGGCTGGTCTTGGCGCAGGTTTCCCGGGCATCGTGGCGCAGGCTCGCTGCCAGCACTTTGGCTTTCGTTTTGCCCGCGGTCTTGATGACGGTGTGGAATCGTCGACTCGAAAAGATGGTCTTCTTCAAGGCGGTTCTGGAGCACCCGGTTCACGTAGGTCTCGACTTCAAAGTCTGGAGTTTCCCCCACGTCGCATTCCCTTCGGCGGAACCGGCCATGGAGCGACTCCTTCTCGGCCTATGGCTGCTGGTTCTGGTGCTGGCGATGGTCGGACGGTTCGATGCTGCGCGCCGACGCCAGCTCTTCCGCTGGGGCGGCCTGGCGCTTGTGATGGTCGTGGGCTTCTGGATCTTGCCGCAGGATATGGCCGGAATCAGCTTCCTGTACCAGAGGCCGCTGTTCCTCGCACTCCTGTTTCCCCTTCTTTGCGCGCCCCGCACGCTGCGTTTCCCTCGCCCGTGCTTTGGGGCGGGGCTTACTATCGTGGCGCTCAACCTCGTGTTCAGCACGCTCACGATTCGTGGTTTCAACCACGAGATGAAGGACGCGCAAGCATGCCTTTCCCACGCGCGTCCGCATTCGAGCCTGATGGGGTTGATGCTCGATCGAACGTCGTTTGCCGGCAGTGACCCGCTCTTCCTGCACGTGGACAATTACCACGCCTACTGGAATCTCGGACGCGTATATGCCCATTCGATGGAGGTGGTTCCGACAACGCCCGTTTACTACAAGCAGCGCGATTTCTTCTACGGTCCGGCGCCCGGGTTTGAATGGAACCCACTGAGTTTTCAGGCCGCCTACGGGAAGAACGTCGACTACTTCTTCATTCACGCCCCGGTCTATCTTGAAATTGAGGAGCTTGGTCGCGTACCGGTTGACCGCCTTCTGCTAAAGCAGGCGCTCCAGGAATCGGAACTGGTGTGCAGCGAGGGCGCATGGCGGCTGTATGCGCACTTTGGCCACTCTTGAAGTGGAACCAATCTCCGAAAAGCGCGACTCAGCGATCGTTCGGAGCGCGGCGACATTCGTGCTGAGATGCCCGAATTCGCTGCACAGCTACGAGCCCAGAAATCGAACTCCAGGCCGGTGGCAAACATCTTGAAGGAAGCGGGAATCGAGCCGGCGCCAGAGAGGGAAAGCAAGCGGACGTGGAAGCGGTTCATGAAGATTCACTGGGACACGTTGTACGCCTGCGATTTCTTCAGCGTGGAAGCACTGGGGCTCTTCGGTACGGTCCGCTACATGGTGTTTTTCGTGATCCAGCTCAAGACCCGCGCGGTCGAGGTCGCGGGAATTCGCGTCGATCCCGATGGGGAGTGGATGAAACAGATCGCGCGCAACCTGGTAGATCCGGTCGAAGGATTTCTTCGAGGGGCGACGCACCTGATCCACGACCGGGATCCATTGTTCACCGAGTCGTTCACGGCGATCCTGAAATCTGGAGGCGTGGAATGCGTGAAGATTCCAGCGCGGAGCCCCAATTGCAATCCGCACGCCGAGAGATTTGTGAAAACCATCAAGGCTCCTGAACTATTATCATCGTGCGGCCGCATGAGGCCGGCGATGACTTTGTGGACACCACGACCTCATGCTGCCGCCAAGGTCGCAGCATCGATCCGGTAGGTGGATTGCTTGCTCCGCTTTCCCGCCGGGCCGGTTTCAACGAAGGCGTCTGCCACAGCCTCGATAACCGAACTCTTGTGGCGCAAGCGAAAGAACACATGCGACCGAATGGCATATGCCGGTGTGCCCGTAATCGGCACGGTAGCATTTTCCCACCGGTTCACCGTGGCCCGGTCCACCTCCAGTCTC
>Ga0181530_10000390_pt1 | contig 56343 bp, 43 predicted proteins | sample PEATcosm2014_Bin_42_FD_119769 | JGI IMG/M metagenome (GOLD analysis project Ga0181530, IMG submission 119769) | Peatland microbial communities from MTU Mesocosm Facility, Houghton, MI, USA - PEATcosm2014_Bin10_60_metaG | ecosystem: Environmental > Terrestrial > Soil > Wetlands > Peat | place...
AGCGACCAGTGCCACGTGGCAGGAACCTGCAACACAAGTACGGGTCTATGCTCGAACCCGAACGCCGCCAACGGGACAGCCTGCAACGATGGGAATTCGTGCACGCAGACGGACACATGCCAGACAGGCGTGTGCACAGGGAGCAATCCCGTGGTGTGCACCGCGAGCGACCAGTGCCACGTGGCAGGAACCTGCAACACAAGTACGGGTCTATGTTCGAACCCGAACGCCAGCAACGGGACAAGCTGCAACGACGGGAATGCGTGCACGCAGACAGACACGTGCCAGTCGGGGGTCTGTACGGGAAGCAATCCGGTAACGTGCCCGCCGGCGAGCGACCAGTGCCACGTGGCAGGGACGTGCGACCCGTCGACTGGCGCGTGCTCGAATCCGGCGGCAGGAGACGGGACAATCTGCAACGACGGGAATGCGTGCACGCAGACGGACACCTGCCAGTCTGGGGTTTGTGCGGGAAGCAATCCGGTGACGTGCACGGCGAGCGATCAATGCCATGGCGTGGGTACGTGCGACCCGGGCACGGGCATCTGCTCGAACCCTCCACAGCCGAATGGAACGTCTTGCAGTGACGGCGACCCATGCTGCGTGAGTGGGTTTTGCAACAACTGCGGTCCGTGATGGCGATTTGCGACTGGGCATTGCCGACGTCGGCGCGTGCGTCGGCTTCGGCTTCCGCAGCGGCGTCTCCCACTGCGATGGCTAGAAACGGAGGGTGCGCGTCCGGCTATTGCCGCTTTGGAGGGCCGTCAAAAATCGTCCGGGGATAGTCTTCCGGCGCGCAGCTTGGGAGATTCACTATGTGCGGGCGGGGCTGCCGGCTTCGGGCGCGACGTGGCTTCTGCGGGTGAGGCAGCTGAGGGCCCCTTGTCGCTGGCCTTGCCCGACAAAAGCGCGTGCGCGCGATGGGCAGGGTTATGCGTCTTCGCAACCGCCGGCTGCGAATCGCTCGGCCGGGCGACCGGGGGCGCGGCTGCCTCACCCGGCGTCGGGACCGGTTCGGCGTTGGAAGGCGGGGTGGCGGGTGTGCGGCTGGCGGGCGGAGGGAGGGAAGGGATGTTCAGCGCCGGTCGGGCGCCGAGCGGTGTGTGGGCAAAGGGCTTGGTCAGCCAGACTGCCAGAAGGGCTGCGGCGATGAGCACGCCGCCGATGGCCAGGCCGACCTTGGCGCGGTTGCGGGGCGGCCGCAGACGGAGTTGATCTTGCGGAGCGGGTTCCTCGGGTGACCTCACCTCCTCGGGTGCCTTCTCTTCCTCGGTCGCTGGTTCTGCGGCCCGGGTGATTGCCGGGCGCGGTGTGGGAGGGGGCTCGTCTGACTCGGACAGCGTCTTCTCTGTGGTGCGATCGTGGACCGAGGTCCGCACGATCGCTTCGGCCGAAATGGACGAAGCGCCAGTCGTGGGCGCGGGTGTGTGGACGACCGCAGATTCCCCGGTCTGGCTGAGAGCCAGGCGACGCACGCCGGAACGATCCAGGTCGAGAGGGATCGCGATCAGCGGGGGCCGGCAGGCGCGGGCGAACAGGTTGGCGGCCTCGGGCGTCGCGAACATCGCGATACCGAGGTCGCCGTAGTTGGTGGTCTTGGCGATGCCACCAATTTCCTTGGCCAACGCCGTGGCTTGCAGGAAGGCCTCGGATTGCAGGGGCACCGAGGCGGCAGCCGCAAGTTGCGTGAGGCAACGTCCGTAGCGCTCCGCCGAGGCAATGGCGGCCGTGGCATTGCCTTTTGAAAGGTCGGCCGCGAACCGGCTGGCCTGCTCGAGCAGTTCGTCGATGATCTGCGCATACGCCGTGCGCTCACGGCCGGCAAACTGCTGCACGCTCGCCAGCCAGCCAGCCGGGAACAGGGCCTGGCCCGTCTGAAGCACGACGAGATGCAGCTCCGAGGGCGGCGGCAGGGCTTCGATGCGCGGAGCTGCGGCGGCTTGGACGACGACCTTGATCAGGCCGCCATACAGGGCGGCGGCCAGTTCGCCCTCCGCGCTGGTCCCGGGGTGAATGGCCCGATGGGCAGCCTCGGCGACCACCAGGATCTCGTCCTTGCGCTCGTTGATCGACTGTCCCGCCGTCTCGAAGACAGCGGCGGCCGTGGCCACTGCGATGGCGGGTGTGGTGTCGAAGGCGATTGCTTCCCCGTTCTCCCCATCCTCGGGTGGGCTCAGCAAGACCGAGCCTGGGGGCAGCGCCGAGGATGCTTCCCCCAGATAGGCCTTGGCGCGCTCGACCACGGCCGCTACCAGCGGCGAAAAGGGCGCCACATCGGGGAAATACTGGGCGGTCGCGTGACTCGAGAGCGCGGCCAGCACGGCCACCTCTTCCTCGGGCAAGCCAAACTCACCCACCAGGAAGAGAGATCCCGGCGCGATGACGGTGGGCGTACCCACCAAGGTGTTTCGTTCCCGCCTCATCCGAAACCTGGCTTGACAATACCCGCACTTGGCCGCGAAGCCAGTTCGGGGCTTGGCCCACGACCCCGCGACGGCCGCCCAAGGCCTTGGCTCGCGACCGCCACCGATCGCTGCGCTCGGGTGCGCGGCTCGATCAGGAAGTCCGCAGGGCCGCTCGTCGTGGGATTACGCGCACCAGCGTGAGGCTTGTACGTAACCGGCACGCGTGGTAAGCCATCAAAGAGAAGAACATACATACGCCTACCGGGGCCCACGCGTGATGCGCTGTGGTTCCTTGGGTCGCCAGGAGGGTGCGGAGTGAGGAAAGTGAAAGCCCAGCCCGAAAACACCGTCGAAACGATCTTGCGGGCAGGGCAAATCGTAGATGGAAAATACCGAGTCGATCGCTTGCTGGGGCAGGGCGGGATGGCGGCGGTATGGGCCGGCACGAATGAACGTTCGGGCAAGCGCGTCGCCCTCAAGGTGATCCTGCCGTCCCTGGTCACCACGCCCGAGGCGCAGCAACTCCTGCACAGCGAGGCCCTGGCCGCGAGCCGGGTGAATCATCCCAACGTGGTGACGGTCTTCGACGTCATCGAACACGAGGGAATGACCTGCATCGTGATGGAGCTGCTTGAAGGAGAGCCTCTGGGCAGCTACATCGCCCGCAACGGATATCTCAGCGTTGGCGAAGCGACGGGGATTCTGCTGCCAGCCATGCGTGGGGTGGCCGCCGCCCACGCCCAGGGCGTAATCCACCGCGATCTCAAGCCACAGAACATCTTCATCTGCGTCGGTCCCGACGGGCGCATCGTGACCTCAAAGGTGCTGGATTTCGGCATTTCGGTGATGGTGGAACGGGCGATGGACCCATCGGCAGGGCCGGCCCCAGGATTGGCCCTGGGTACGCCCGCCTATATGTCTCCCGAGCATATTTCGGGTGCGGCGCCCATCGATCAGCGCGCTGACGTGTATGGCTTCGGCGTGCTGCTGTACGAGGCGTTGACCGGACAGATGCCCTTTCCGGGGGAACAGGGGCCCGCGCTCTTTGAGCGCATCTTGAACCAGCCCGCTCCGGCGGTGACGCTGTTCCGTCCGGATTTGCCGCCGGGGTTGGTACGCATCATCGACAGGGCCATGGCCAAGCAGCCCGACCAGCGCTATCCGGGCCTGAATTCGATGGTGGGCGCCATCGAAGACGAGCTGGCCCCGGCCACCCCGCCTCCGCGTGTGCTTACCCCGCTCGCCGGGGTGCCCTCGCTGGCCTTGCTTGAGCCCGCGTCCGGGCCGCACGCCGGGCCCGCGGTGCCAGCCATCGTCAAGCCCGAGCCCTCCGGGCAGCATCAGGAGACGCAAATCCTCTTCGGGTTTCCCCTGGAAAAGGAAAGCAAGGAAGCCGTCTCCAATCACGAGACGCAGATGCTCTTCGGATTTCCCCTGGAAAAGCAAGACAAGAAGAGCGTCCCTGACGGGGCGACCAATGCTGGAGGGAATGAAGGCCCACCAGAGGCGAGCGTCCCCGATGGGAAGGTGGTGTCGAATGGCGTTTTGGATGGGGGTGTGACCGAGCAGATCACAGATCGCATCACGGTGCTGTTGCGTCGAATACCTGTACTCCCCAAGGCACTTCTTGGGCCTGCGCTGCTTTCTCCTCTTCGTGGCTGGCGCGGGCTGGTGGCCGGGGGAAGCGTGGCCTTGCTGGTTCTCGTGGTGTGGATGGCCATGCGGGATGCCAGACCGGCAAGAACGCATGCGCCACCGCCGGTCACACCTGCACCGGTGCTGGTCGCTCCCGCGCCGGCACCAGCGGCAATTCCCACCCCGCCTTCCAGCGATCCTACTGCGCCGCCGGCCAGCGAGCCGGTCGTGCCCGTGCCAGCCGCGACCGTCGCCTCCGAGGAGGAACCAGCACCTCCAGCAGCCTCGCCACCGCCACCGGTACCGAGAACACTGGCAACCGTCAAGACCGTCAAGCCCCGCAGCCATGTGCGCGCCGTGCGCGCTCCGGTCATTCCCAGCCGCTCACGCGTGGCGGCGAGGGAACCCTTGAAAGGCATTCCAGCAGCGCGGCCGTCGCCCGCTGTTGCCAAGGTGGCTGCGCCCGCAAGCACGCCGCCACCTCCACCACGAGCCCTCACGGCCGCGAAGCCCCTGGCGCCGCGTGCTGGTAGTTTGTCCGTGGATGATTTCTAGTACCATCACTGGCACCATGGACTCCGGAATGCACAGAGAGCTTTACTCATTTGAGCCATCGCGAGGGATCGCGCTAACACTTGCGGTCCTCTGCTCGACCATCCTGCTGCCGACCGCGCGTGCGGCCGACAAACCGACCCAGTCCCGGCCTGCGGCGGATGCCACCGAACAGCCTGCCTACCGAAAAACCATCGAGGACGGACTGGCTGAATACGACGCCCGCCATTTTGAGGAAGCACGCAGTCTTTTCCGGCGCGCCCACGAGATCAGCCCCAACGCCCGCACCTTCCGTGGCATCGGCATGACCTCGTTTGAACTGCGCGACTACGTCTCGGCCGTGCGCAACCTGTCGGCGGCCCTGCAAGACCAACGCAAGCCGCTCTCCCCTGAACAGCGCAAGCACACGCAGGATTTGCTCGATCGCAGCCGCATGTTCGTGGATGTGTATAGCCTGAAGGTCACGCCGCCGAATGCGCGCGTGATCATCGACGGTCACGCACCGGAATTCGAGCCCGACGGGACGCTAGTGTTCGGCTTCGGCACGCACACGGTGGAAGCCAGCGCGCACGGCATGGCGGTTCGCTCGCTTCCCATCACGGTCCGCGGTGGTGAGCGAAAGGAACTCGTCGTGACGCTCGAACGGGCGGCGCCTGCGGAGGCGCGTCCGGCGGCCGTCGGGGCCGCTCCGGTGGGGACCGCCAAACAGTCAGCACCCGTGGTGCCGTCGAACGGGGCAGCAGCTGCGTGGCTTTGGGCCAGTGGAGGTGCCGCGGCGCTGGCGATCGGGTCCGGCATCTACTGGATCAACCGGAATTCCGAACTCAGTTCCTGTCGCAGTCCCGCGGCCGGCTGGCAATGCACCGACGAATCCTCCATCAAGACCCAGCGCAACATCGCCATCGGTGCAACGGTGGGGACGGGGGCCGCGGCCCTGACCATGGCCCTCATCGGCATCCTGTCCTGGGAATCTCGGCCCCCTGCCGCCAAGGACCACAGTGCCATGAACTGCGCCGTGAGTCCGTTTGGTATCAACTGCGCTGGATCGTTCTAGGACTACAGGATCTGGTAGGCGTGACGCCCGATCAGGTGTTCTCTGCGTCGCGGGCGAAGTCGGCCCGCGCGCGACGCGCGTCAAGCCAAGGCAGAAGCAAGAGCGGCACCAACTCGATGATCGCGCTCAGGCCGAACATCATCGGTGCTGGCAGACGCTCGGCCAGGCGTCCGCCCACCTTCTGCGCCAATGCGTCTTTGATGTTGAGCAGCGCCATGTAGATCTGGAACTGCGTGGCGGCCAGGCGCGGATTGGTGAGATCCATGAAGAGCGCCAGCGTGGTGGCGTAGACCACGCCCACCATGATTCCTTCCACCGCGGTGTAAGCGAGCAGCAGGGGAAAGTAGCCCCAGAGCCTGCGGCACGCGGCAAACCCGAGGTTGAGTCCGGCCACTGTAAGGCACGCGCCCAGGAGCGTGCGGCGACAGCCCAAGCGATCGCCCAGCACGCCGCCCAAGAGCGAACCCAGGGCGCCCACTATTCCCCCGATGGTGGCCAGCGACGCCACCTGCTGTTCGGAAAAGCCGAGTTGATTGCGAAAGAGGGGGTAGGTAAGCGGGAAGGTGAAGCTGTCGGCCAGGTCCACGATGAGAGCGAAGCAGGCCGCAAGCAGCACCACCCGGCTGGAGAAGGCGCGCAGGGCCAGACCGAGCAGGCGCGGGCGTTGCGCGGGCACGGGCGACTCGCGCACGCCGAGCACCAGCGTGGCTGGCACCAGCAGCAGCGCGATGGCCAGGCCGTAGGCAGTCGGCCAGCCTGCCACGCTCGCCATCCAGAGCAGTCCCTGGCCGCCCAGCACCACTCCGGCGAACTTGCCCGCGGACATGATGCCGTTGGCGCGGCTGCGCTCATTCTCGGCCAGAAGATCGATGGCCAGCGCGTCGGTTCCGACATCCTGGGCCGCGGCCAGAAGATTGTGAGCGAAGAGCAGGGCCGAGAACCACGACCGGTCGGCGATCGGGTTCGCGAAGGCCATGGCCAGCAGGCTGAGCGCCATGCCAGCCTCGGCCAGCAAGATGAAAGGTCGCCGTCGGCCCAGTCGGCCGAAGGAAAGGCGGTCCACCACCAAACCGATCACCGGCTTGCCCGCCCAGGGCAGCGAGGCCACGAACATCAGATCGCCGAGCCCAGCGGGGGACACACCCAGCGAGGTGAGGCGGAGAGCGATGGCCACGGTGAAAAAGCCCCAGGGCACACCCTGGGCAAAGTAGAGCCCGCCGAAGATGAGCAGGCGCGAGCGGAACGTGGCACCCGAAGGCACGCCGCCATCATAGGCTGGATTGGGATCCCACGCGCGTCTGGAGTGCGACATCCACGTCGACCGCGCGATGGGAAATTGTTTGCACGTGCGCCGGCGGGAACCTTCTGCGTCGCCAGCGGTATAAGCAGAAGGACGCCAATGGAGGATTCCTTCCTCATAAGCCAGACGCTCGCCGGCCAGCAGGATTCCTTCCGTTTGCTGGTACTGCGCCACCAGCGGTGTGTGTTTCGCTTCTTGGGCGTGCTCGGCTTTGGCGGGCAGGCGGCCGAGGATCTCGCGCAAGAGGCATTCCTGCGCGCCTACCGGCACCTCAGTGATTTCGACCCCAGCCGGGCCAAGTTCTCCACCTGGCTTTTCACGATGGTCCGCAATCTGGCCGCCAACGAGGCGACCCGCGCGCACCGCCGGCGCGAATGCCAGGCACTGGAAGCAGCGCCCGTGCTGGCGGATCCTGCTCCCGATCCGCTAGAGCGGGCGGTTGCCAACCAGGCACAGCGACGTCTGCGCGAGGCTCTCGCGCAATTGCCCGAAGTGCTGCGCGTGGCCTTGCTGCTCACGCGGGTCGAGGGCCTTTCCCTAGAGGAAGCCGCGGCGGTCGAGAGCTGCGCTGTGGGCACGGTGAAGTCTCGGATCTTCCGCGCGCGCGAACTACTGCGCGCGGTCTTGGCAGAGGAGAGCTGAATGGACTGCAATCAAGTGCAAGAAATGGTCGTCCATGGTGAGAGCCTCGGACCCGTCGAGAGCGCGCATGCTGCCGTCTGCGTTGCCTGCAGCGCCGTCATCGAATCCTGGGGCCAACTGGATGCGCTCTTGCACGACGGCCCGGCAGTAGCGGTGCCCGAGGGATTCGCGGATCGGGTGATGGCTGCCATCGCGGACCAGGCCAACCCTGTCGCACCCCTGCGTTGGTTCGAGCGGCGCTGGGTGCAGGTGGGTCTGGTCCAGGTGGCCGCAGTGTTTTCGCTGTTCAATCTCTTTCGCTTCGTGCTGCGGGTGCTTGTCCCCAGCCTCAGTCTCGGAGGATCGCCATGAAAACGTCGCGTCGTTTGCCAGCGTTGGCTCTGGCCGCTGGGTTGCTGGTGCCGGGACTGGGCCATGTGTACGCCGGACCGCTTGCCCGCGGCTTGGGCGCGCTGCTCGGCGTGGCTCTCTTGCCGGTGCTGACCGGCAGGCTGGCGCTGGCTGTTCCCGTGCGATGGCTCTCCTTGGTCGTGTGCCTGGGAGCGCTGGCAGGCGTCGGGCTGTACGCCTGGTCGGTGCGCGATGCCTGGCGCTGCGCCCGGCAGGCGGACCAGGGACTGCGTCCCTGGCAGCGGCCCCTGGTCTATTTGTTGGCGGCGTTCGTCGCTTATCTCTTCGTGCTCGCGCCCTTTACCGCCTATGCGCGGGACAACCTGCTGGAAACCTTCCAGGCGCCGACCGCCAGCATGTTGCCCACCATCGAGCCCGGGGATCGCTTCCTGGCCGACAAGCGAGTGAACCGTCCGGGCGGCATTCCGCTCGCGCGCGGGGACGTGGCCCTCTTCGTCTATCCCAACAACCGCACCATGATCTTCGTCAAGCGGATCATCGGCTTGCCCGGTGACACCATTGAAATTGACGGGACTTCCCTGCGGGTGAACGGCCGCCAACTACGCGGCGTCGAGGTCCAGGGGTTGGGCAGTTCACTGCGCGATCGATTGCTCGCCGACCATTGGGCGTACCGGGAATCCAGCGATCGCGGCGCCTACACGGTCCTGTGGAAGAAGGACATGGTCGCAAACCAGCTCAGCCTGGTGGTGCCCAACGCGCAGGTCTTCGTTCTTGGCGACAACCGCGGCTCCTCGATCGACTCGCGCCAGTTTGGCGTCGTGCCCGTGGCTGACGTGAAGGCTGTGGCCAGGCAGGTGTTGTTTTCCTACCGGGCAGGCGAGGGTCTGCGCTGGTCCCGGTTGGGCAAAACCATCGAGTGAATCTCAGTTCCGGAAGAGGAGATTGTTCACCAGCGCGATGGCAACGCTGACGATGGATTCGCCGGCGATGATCCCGGAGGCCACGGGAACCACGTAGCGGTCGGCATGCGCGTGACTGTGCCGTGACCAGAGCCAGGCCAGAACCGCGCCCAGCAACATGGAAAAGGGGTTGAAGAAGGGCAAGATGAAACCCAGGCCAAGGCCGGTGGGAGAGGGGAGCCACTTACGATACTTCGGCAGAGCAAGCTCGACCACGATCAGCAGGGCCCCGGTGGCAAGTCCCCACCAGATGCAGGTGCGAGCCATCGGGTGCAGGTTCTGCAGCCCCTTCTGAAAAACCTGGGCCACGGCCAGCCAGGCCTGGGCCGCGGGCGCGGGGAATGCGGCAGGACTGGTCGCGGTTCCGGTCAGGGCCGTGGCATCGGGCACCAGCAGGCGAAAGCCGAGCACCGTCGCTGCGGTGCCGGCGAAGATGCCGAGAAACTGGGCCACAAACTGCCGGCGCGGATGGGCGCCGAGCAAATAGCCTGACTTCAGATCGGTCAACAGGTCCGCACTGGAGGCTGCGGCGTTGGCCGTGATACTGGCAGTCATGAGGTTGGCGGTTGCGTTCTGGGGAATGAGCACGCCGTACACGAGTTGCGTGATTTTGCCGAGCGCGCCGATGGGCGTGATGTCGGACTCGCCGGTGGCCCGGCAAGCCACCAGCGACAGGAAGAACGTCAGCAACACGGCCAGCAGGCCCAGGTGCCAGGGAATGCCAAAGTGCATGTGGCCGATGGCCAGCACGCCCACTGTGCCCACGGCCGTGCCGGCCGCGAACCAGGTTCCCGGCACTTCAGCGGCGGCATGGCCTTGCGGGCCGCCGCGCGTGCCCAGGCTGCGCAGGGCGCGGCCGAGCGTGCGTCCCTGCAGGGCGAAACTGAGCAAACCCGCTGCGATCATCATGGGCGCGCCCACCCAGACCCCAATCTCGCGCCACGCATGGGCAGGATTGTGAACGGCGCCCGAGGCCAGCCCGGCCGGGCCGAGCCAGTAGCAGAGCAGCACGCTGCTGGCGACCATGGACAGGCAGATGCGCGGCCCGGTCAGCGCGCCGGCCGCAATCATGACCAGCTTGTTGTCGAGCAGGATGTTCCAGTCGGCTGCGCTGAAGGCAGCGCCGGTTTTCGGGTTGGTGCCTCGCGTGGGCAACCAATTGAAGACGGGCGAAGTGTCCGGAACCAGGCCCTTGCGGGCGCCGGGCGTGTCGCCTACGCGCAAAGGCAGGTCCATGATGATTGGCGGCACGCCCGCCACCAGCGCCGCGTAGAACAGCGCCCTGGCTTTGGCGGCTGCCTCGCGGCCGTGGTTGAAGAGCGACTGCAGCGTGACGGCTGCGGCGATGCCCGAGGGAAAGCGCAGGCGTTCCTGATTGATCATGTTGCGCTTCATGGGCACGGCTAGGGCCACGCCCAGCATGCCCAGGAAGAAAGTCCAGCCCGCCAGCACGGCCCAGGGCAGATGGTGGCCCGTCGGCTCCTGCGGGGTCACGCTGAGCAAGAGCAGCGCCGGGGTGGCGGAGACCATGGTGCTGCCGGTGGAATACCCTGCGGCCGAGGCCGTGGATTGCAGGCAGTTGCTCTCGAGGATAGACAGCGGCGTGCGCGCCAGGCCGACCTTCAGGCAGGCGTTCCACAGGGCAAACGAGACGATGCACGCCGTGATCGCCACGCCCAAGCCCCAGCCAGTCTTCAGGCCAACATAAAGATTGGTGAACGCGAGCAGGAACCCGAGCATCGAGCCCAGGACCACGGCGCGCAGGGTTAGCTGCGGGACCTCGTCGCCGCGGAATACCCGGCGGTACCACTCGTCCTCGTCGAGGGTTGCCACCTCGGTGGGCGAGACGTCGAGCGGGCGACTGCGCGCGATCTCATCAGGCGTGCGTGCCGGCTTCTGGAACAGGGCCATGCGCGCCCTTTGTAACCTGATTGTCTGGGCGATGACAGCGTAGCCTGACTTCCTCAAGCGAGCGGGCGACTTCGTTCACCTCAGCGTTCACGAAGAATCTCTGCGGCGTGCGCCAAGACGCGACGCCAATAGGACGCAGCGGCACGACGCTCGGGGTCTGACGCCGTCTGTCAGCGGGGAGCAGGCCGTTTGGACCGAAAACGCGCCAAGCGCTACTGCGAAGGTGGCAGGTTCTTTGTGACACGGGGGCGTGCGCAATCACTCAGTTCAAGAGATCGAGAGAAGATCCTGCTGCCGTCAGCACATTTACAAGAGGACCGTTTTCAAGACAGGAGGTTTCGAGATGACTTCCCACAATCGGCGTTCGATTCGGCTCGCGGGATTGGCAGGTCTGTCACTGGCCGTGGCTCTGGGCGCATGCTCCAGCAACGGCACTTCAGGAAAGGGGAGCGGCGGCAGCACGGGCAGCGCTGCGGCGGCCGGAGGTGGCGGCGTCACGAGCGCTGCGGGTTCCGTTGCGACGGGTGGCAACTCGGCGATCCAGACGACGGCGGCAACGACGGTCGCGCCGGGGGGAAGCACCCAGCCACCAAACAGTTCGACTAGCGCGGGCGGGACGGCGGGAGGCGTCACCACGAGCAGCGCCTCCACCGCCACCGGCGGATCCACAGTTACGGGCGGCTCCAGCGCAACTAGCGTGACCACGGCGCCTGGGGGAAACACGGCAATGGGCGGCTCGACGCCCACCGGGGGAAGGGCAGGCGGCAGCACGGCGCCTGGGGGAAACACGGCGACGGGCGGCTCGACGCCCACCGGGGGAAGGGCAGGCGGCAGCACGGCCATCGGAGGAACTGGCGGCGCTAGGGGCGGGAACACAGTTGTTGGCGGGACTACGGCCAGCGGTGGGAACGCCGGTGGCTCGAATCCCACGGGCGGCACCGCCGGTGCGGGCGGGGCCACAGCGTCTGGCGGCAGCATCGCGGTCGGGGACGGCGGCCTCCTGGCGTCGGAGTCAGCCGGCATCCATTGCTTCAACTGGGCCGACCCGGGCGATAACTTCCAAACCGGGGCGCTCGTGCTGACCGGACTGGCTGCCACGGACGACTACGCCACCGTTCTGGCCTCGTCCAATGCGATCATCTCAGGATTCAAGACTGTGCTGAACGCGACCGCATTCCGCATGCCGATCAACGAAACAACGGTCAACACAGCTACCACGTGGGCCGCCTACAAGGGCATTTTCGATGCGGCTATCAGCCAAAACATGAAGGTGATAGTTGCGTACTGGTTGCCGCCGGGCAGCAATCATATAGCCAACATGACCACGTGGAATACCATGTGGAGTACCGTCGTTGCTGCATACGGAACCAACGATCTGGTCTATTTCGACGTCTTCAACGAACCCTCAGGATACAGTTCGGCTGACTTCATCACCCTCGTCGAGAATTGGATGACGGCAAACCCGAGCGTTCCCGCGAATCGGGTTCTCGTGGCTGGATACCAGACTGACATCGACGTCCTGGCACAAGGGGCCGCCCTCCCCGACTGTCTCCTCAATATTCATATCTATGACAACAACACGGAAACTGCGGCAACTGCGGAGGCGAACCTCAAGACGCACGTGGGCCAGTACTACAACCGGACCGTCGTCAGTGAATACGCCGGCGGCACTGCCTTCCTGACGGGCCTTACCACCCAGATGAAAGCCTATGGAATGGGAAGCTGCTACTGGGCGGGCTTGGAAGGCACCGGCGGCATTGCCAAGCTGAGCGGCACGGCGCCGAACTATACGCTCACTGTGAACAACGCCGCCACACTCGCCATAATCCAGTCGGGTTGGACCAATTAGGGTAGCCGCAGGCGCCTTCCGACGCGACGGTTTCAAGAGAGGGAGGTTCCAGATGACCTCGCCCCGTCAGTGCTCCATCTGCCTGAAAGGTCTGCTGGGCTTGTCATTGGCTCTGACTCTGGGCGCATGCTCTGGAAACGGCACCTCCGGAAAGAGCGGCGGCGGCAATACGGGCGGCGCTCCCGCCGCTGGAGCTGGTGGCGTCACGAGTGCTGCGGGTGCTGTTGCCACGGCCGGCACTTCGGCGATCGGGACCACGACAGGAACAACCGTCGCGCTTGGAGGAAGCAACCAACCAGCGGGCGGCTCAACCAGCGCGGGCGGCATGAGTGCAGCCGGAGGCAGTACGGCGAGCGGGGGCTTTCCAGTCACTGGCGGCTCCACGTCGACAGGTGGATCGAGCGCAATTGGCGGCGCGTCCGGGGGAACCACGGCAACCAGCGGGACCATGGCTGCCGGAGGACAAACTGGCGGCGCTGCCGGGGGAGTGGTTGGTGGCACTGCGGGCAGCGGTGGCTCTCCAGCAACCGGCCGCACCACGGCTGTCGGTGGATCCACAGTTGTCGGCGGCACGACGGCGAGCGGCGGGAACACTGGTGGCTCTGGGCCGACCGCGGGGACCACCGGCACGGGAGGTGCGAGAGGCGGCACCACCGGGACCGGAGGAGCCAGCGGCGGAACTGCCAGTGCGGGTGGAGCTACGGGCGGGACCAGCGGCGCGGGCGGCACCAGCGCAGCCGGCAGTACCACGACCAGCGGCGATGGCGGCCTGAGTGTGGACACATCGAGCTTCCATTGCGTCAACTGGGCCGACCCGGGCGACAACTTCCAGGCCGGGGTGCTTCAGCCGACCGGTCTGACCGCCGCTTCGGACACCTATGCGACTGTCTCAGCCAAGGCCGACGCGATCCTTTCTGGATTTCAAACTCTCCTCAGCGCAAACAGCATACGCATCCCGATCAACGAACCAACGACGACGAACGCGGCCTGGTGGGCCGCCTACAAAGGCATTATCGATACCGCCATAAGCAAGAATATGAAGGTCATAATCGGCTACTGGCTCAGGACTGGTGGTGGGACAGTACCGGACATGACCGCGTTCTACGCCATGTGGCAAGCGGTCGTCGATGCATACGGAACCAATGACCTCGTCTATTTCGACATCATGAATGAACCCGGTGGATACAGTGCGACTGCCTTCATCAACCTGGCCGTGCAATGGATCGCGCAATACCCGAGCGTTCCCAAGAGTCACGTCGTTGTGGCCGGCACCGGCTATGACGGTGACGTCAATCAACAAGGGGCCGACTCTCGTCTGGCCGGCTGCTTGCTGTCTCTTCACCTGTATCCCTTCAACAGCACCTCGCTCACCGAGCAAGGCTGGAGGGACTACGTCACGACGCACGTGGGCCCCTACTATAGCCGGACCATCGCCACGGAATACGGAGCACCCATGACGACCGGGCTCGACTATGCTGGTCCCATTGGCACAACCGTCGAGATTGCCTACATGCAAGGCGTGCCGGACCAGTTCAGGGACTACAAAATGGGAAGCTGCTTGTGGGTGGGCCTACGAAGCACCGACTTCACGAGCATCACCAGCCTGAACGGCGCGGGAACGAATCTATCGCTAACCGTAAACAATGCTTCCGGCCTCGCCCGACTCCAGTGGGGTTGGGGCCTGTAGTGTGCGGCTGTCCGTGCGCGTGAGGGCCTCGGGCGGCATCCGCTGACAGGAGTTGACAGCGGGCCGGACCGTGACAAGAGTTCCCCCCATGCGAAAAACCACGGTTCTGGCTCTGTTCGTCGTCTTTGCCTCTCTTGCGTGCAAACGCGAAGCAGAGGGGAAGACGCCACCCGCACCACCAGCCCCTCCTCCTGCTGCCAAGCCGACGCCGGAGCTGTCCGACATCCCGGCGCCGGCTGACGTGGCCGCGGCGCCCGCCGACGCCGAGAAGACGGCTAGCGGCCTAGCCTCCAAGATCCTGCAGAAGGGCACCGGCAGCGAGAAGCCGAACGCCTGGGACAAGGTCAAGGTTCACTACACTGGATGGATGACCGACGGCAAGATGTTTGACAGCTCGGTCAAGCGCGGCCAGCCCGCGGAGTTCCCGCTCAACGGCGTGATCAAGGGATGGACCGAAGGCCTGCAACTGATGGTGGTGGGCGAGAAGCGACGGTTCTGGATCCCGGCTGATCTGGCCTATGGCGACACGCCACGGCGGCCGGGCGCTCCCTTTGGCACGCTGGTCTTCGATGTCGAACTTCTCGGCATCACTGCGGGCATCAAACCGCCGGCGGTTCCCACGGACGTGGTGGCCCCACCCAAGGACGCCAAGAAGACCAAGTCTGGTCTCGCCTACAAAGTCCTGCAGAAGGGCAAGGGCAAGGTTCACCCCAAGGCCACGGACACAGTCACCTGCCACTACTCGGGCTGGACCACCGACGGCAAGATGTTCGACAGCTCGGTCCAGCGAGGCGAGCCCGCGACTTTCCCGCTGCAAGGCGTGATCAAGGGCTGGACCGAGGGTGTGCCTTTGATGGTCGAGGGAGAGAAGACGCGCTTCTGGATCCCCGCCGACCTGGCCTACGGCGATCCGCCCAAGCGGCCTGGCGCGCCAGCTGGCATGCTGGTCTTCGACATCGAGCTGATCTCGATCAAGAAGTAGCCGCGTCTCATAGCGAAACAAATCCGTCGGGGTGGCGCTTGCTCCACGCCCAGGCGCTCTCGACGATCTCCCTGAGGCCATAGCGCGGCTGCCAGCCGAGCAGCGCGCACGCCTTGCGATTGTCCGCCCACACCGCCGACGGATCGCCGGGACGGCGAGTGGCGTTCTCGGCGGGTATGTTCACGCCACTGGCGCGCCGGGCTTCCTGCAGAACCTCGAGCACCGAAGCGCCCTTGCCGGTGCCCAGGTTGAACACGTCCGACCGGTCGTGTGCCGCGAGGAAGTCGAGGGCGCGGGCATGGGCCTCGGCCAGATCCAGCACGTGGATGTAGTCGCGGATGCCGGTGCCGTCGGGCGTGGGATAGTCCGTGCCGAAGACCGAGACCTTGGCGATCCGGCCGGTGGCCGCCTTCATCACCAGAGGTATGAGGTTCTGTACGAAGTGCGGATCTTCACCGTTGCCGGCGTCGAGCGCCGCGCCCGCGGCATTGAAGTAGCGCAGCGCCACCGAGCGCAAGCCGTGGCAGGTGTCGAACCAGCGCAACATCTGCTCGACGAGCAGCTTGCTCTCGCCGTAGGGGTTCTCCGGACGCAGAGGCGCGTCCTCGGCCACGGGCAAGGACTGGGGCGTGCCATACACCGCCGCGGTCGATGAAAACACGAAGCGCCGCACGCCGGCCTGCTGGGCGGCATCGAGCAGGCAGAGCGAGCCGTTCACGTTGTTGTCGAAGTATTTGGCGGGATTGCGCATGGACTCGCCTGCGGCCTTGTAGGCGGCAAAGTGGATGATGGCGTCGAGCCTATGGTCCCCGATCACCTGCCTGACCAGCGTCTGGTCATGCGTGCGGCCGACCACCAGGGGTGTGTCACCGATGGCCTCGCGGTGTCCGAACTCCATGCTGTCGAGCACCACCACGAAATCGCCGCGTGCGCGCAGCAATGCCGCTGTGTGCGACCCAATGTAGCCGGCTCCACCGGTCACCAGCACTCGCATGATCACCTCCGGTTCTGAATGTGGATGGCCTGGCCCAAAGCGGCCTTCGCAGCCTCCATGATCGCCTCGGGCAAGGTGGGATGGGCGTGGATTGTGCCGGCAATGTCGCCTGCCAGGGCGCCCATCTCGATGGCGAGCGCGGCCTCGGCGATGACATCGCCTGCGCCGTTGCCCACGATGTGAACGCCTAGCACCCGCCGGCTCTGCGTCTCGACCACCACCTTCACGAATCCGTCGCTGTCGTGGTTGGCGAGGGCGCGGCCCAGCGCCGCCAACGGGAACTTGCCGAGCGTAACCTGCAGGCCTCGCCTTTCTGCCTCGGCGGCGCCCAGACCCGCGGACGCGATCTCCGGATCGGTGAACACCACCGACGGGATGGCCTCGGCGTCCATCTCGGCAGCGCGGCCCACGACCACCTCGGCCACCACCTCGGCCTGGTGCGAAGCCTTGTGTGCGAGCTGGGGCTGCCCCACCACGTCGCCGATGGCGTAGATGCCGGCCACGTTGGTGCGCATCTGGCGGTCCACCAGGATGAAACCGCGTTCCACGCGCACGCCGGCAGCCTGCAAGCCAAGATCTTCGCTGTTGGGCTGGCGGCCCACGGCGACCAGGATCTTGTCAGCGTCGAGTTGCCGCACGCCGGCCGCGGTCGCAACCGTCACCACCGCCCGATCGCCCATCTCAGACCAGTCCCTGGCCCTGGCGTCGACCAGGATTTCCATGCCCAGTTGCTTTGCCTTGCGCGCCACCACCTGGACACAATCAGGCTCGCTGCCCGACAGGATGCTGGGCAGTGCCTCGACGAAGGTAACCTTGCTGCCCAGCTTGGCGTAGAGCGTGCCGATCTCCATGCCGATGTAGCCGGCGCCGATCACCACCAGACGGCGCGGCACCTCGGTGAAGGCGAGCGCGCCCGTGGAGTCGACCACGCGAAGGCCGTCGAAGGCGAAGCCCGGGATCTCCACGGGCCGCGCGCCAGTGGCGATCACGATGTGCGCGGCTTCCACTTGGATGGTCTTGCCGGCATCGGGGCCGGTGCCCTGGATTTCGACCCTGCCTGGTGACAGCAAGCGCGCGCTTCCGCTGCGCCAGTCGCAGCCATTGGCCTTGAGCAACTGGCGCACCCCCACCGAGAGCTTGCCGACCACGCCCTCTTTCCACGACTGCAGCTTGGCCATGTCCACACGCGGGTTGTCCACCAGGATGCCCAGGTCCGCGCCGTGCGCGATCTTTTCGTACAGCTTGGCCGCATTGATGAGCGCCTTGGACGGAATGCAACCCACGTTGAGGCAAACCCCGCCCGCCTTGTCGCGCTCGACGACCAGGGCCTTCTTGCCAAGTTGCCCGAGCCGGATGCCGGCCACGTAGCCGCCGGGCCCGGCGCCGATGACGAGAGCGTCCACGCGCAGAGATTCCATGTCGGGCTTCCTTATAGCAGCGATGCCCGCGCTGGGCGACCCAGCCGCGGTTGCGCGGCAAGCTTGCTCAGGCCGCGCGGTCGAACGTCGCAAGCCAGGAAAGCGGGGCCGATGGGCCGGCGGCCGGCTGGACTGGTGGCGCTGCGGGCCTAGTGGGCGGGGTGACCGGCACAGGTGGACGCGCAGGTTCCGGGGCTGGCGCGGGCCGAGGCTGTGACGCCAGGGGTGGCCGGTCTGCGGCGGTTTCCAGTCGTCCAATGTTGCCGTCGAGGTCGTAGATTGTCGCTGCGCGAACACCGACCAGATCCGCCGGCTGCAGATCGCATAGGCGCAGCTTGCGTTCCCGGCCAGCCGCGTATTCCAGGTGCACGGGATGTTCGGGCGAGGTGCGGATCCAGCCATCCAACGCCGGTCCCGGCTGACCAGCCTCGGCGACGACTGCAACCAGCCCAACCAGCAGAACCACCGCAAGTACGGCGCCCGCCACGGCATCGCCCTTTCCGTGACCTGAAGGAAACGAGACCGACGAGCCCCTGGGGTGGCCGCCGCTTCCACGAGGAACTGGTGTGGTGCCGCGAGCGGGGGACGCAGGCAGACGGGGCGTCGTCGCCGGAGCAGCGATGCGAGCGGGCGCTGGGGGTGGAACGCTGGTGCGGGCGGGCGCAGGCGGAGCCACGACGTGGCCGGGGGCCGGGGGCGGGACGCTCGTGCGGGCGGGAGCGGGTGGAGAAATTCGCGGTGCGGGGGACGGTCGCGCAGGCGCGGCCGGCGGGTGAACGGGCGCGCGCGGTCCAGCGTCCACGGCCACCACGATGGCAGGCCCAGGCGGCTCGGGGGCGAGCAGGTCGACCTCGTCCGGCCCAAACGGATCGGGAGGCAGATCGCCGCCCGCCGCCGTGTCGGGCAATGGCGGTGGCGGCGGGGGTTCTACAGCCGACGTAGCCGACGGTGGGCTGGGCGGAGTAGCCGATGGGCTGGGCGGGACAACGGCTGCGGGCGGACTGGGCGGGGCGACTTGCATGGGCACCACGCCGGGCGTGAAGGCGCGCACGTGGTCTCCACGCTGGGAGGGGGGCAACTGGGTCAGGCGCTGCAACTCCGCAGGCGGGATGGTGTAGCTGGAACTTCCACAGCCAGTCAGCGCCAGCAGCAGCGAAAGCGTCGTGAAACACTTTGTCCGGAGAGACTGCGTGGTCATGCCGATCTCGGCCTTTCAAGCCCTGGGCCAAGCGCGGGTCAGGACTTGTGCCCGCAGGAACGCCAACTTCCGGGCGTGTTCCGGCCTGACCGTCCCGACAGCCGGCCGGATTCACACCAATCTGTGACCTTGGGTCACACTACGGTCAGTATCCGTTCGGGGAACCGCCCCCGGTGAACCTGCCCGTGGTGGAGGTGCAGGGCGTGCAGGTGGCGTGTGGCCGGTTCGAGATCGAGTTACCGGGCGGACGGCGGTTGCGCGTGCCAGCCGGGTTCGACGCGGAGCGGTTGCGGAGGTTCCCAAAACGTGGTGCAGCCCGAGCTCCGAAGGCCCTGGCCGCCAGCGTCTTCCGCCAGGTCATGCTCGGCCAGCGGACCTGAGCTTGCCCGGCACTCCCCCGCACAGCCACGCCGGAACTCCGCCGCATTCCGATCAGACCGCCTGCGCGCTTTGAAGGACGGATGCGACCAAAATGAGTGGTCCGAGGCGAAAGAGCGTTGTAGATTGACTTCAGTGTCAAACATGGGCTCGTGGAGGAATCGATGAGACACATTGTTCCAGGAGCGGTTCTCGCACTTTGCGCGTCAGCGTTTCTCAGCTTGGGATGCGGTTCCGGTGCCGCGCCGTCGGCCAACTCATTAACCAAAGTCTACACAGAGGTCATCCAGCCGACCTGCACCAGCGATTTTTGCCACTATAACGGCGTGGGTATTCGGTTCGGCGCCCTCGACATGAGTTCGCAGGTGCGCACCTTCTGGAGCCTCGTCGGCCAGCCATGCAATGGGGCAAGTTGCATGAATATGGGAACGCGAGTGGTCCCGGGCCAGCCCGACATCAGCATCATGTACCTGAAGATCTCACAGCCGACGCCGCCATGCGGAAGCCAAATGCCGGCGGACACAGGGTACTTCTTGACCAGTGGAGGAACCGCGCAGTTCTCTGGAACTGCGGTTCCCGAAGATCAGCAGAACCTCATCCGTGCCTGGATCCAGGAGGGTGCGCAGGACAATTGAGGCCCGGCGCGACGCCGGGTGGATGTACACCTGCCCTCTTCACCCCTTCCGAGGGCCGCCGCCGGCCTCTGCACCCGATTGGAGGCCGGCCCAGCCAGCCAGGGCCAGCGCTAATCCGGAGACTGTTGCCAGCCGAACGGCGGAAAATCGTTGTCAGCGCAAGCCGCGTTTGCCGGGCATGTCGCGCCGGGCCAGAACGGACCTCCGCACACGCACTGAGTGAAGCTGATCCCGGTGCAAAGAGCGTACGAGGTTCCGGTGCAACCGTCACAAGTCTCCCCCACGATAGCCACGTAGTACCCAACTGTGCAGGGCGGCTCATCCCAGGTTGGAGGGGGCGACCACGGTTTGGCGCCATAGGTGATTGGTTGAAACGAGCTCTCGGAGCAAGCCGGGCCGGCTGCGGCCGCTATGAACGCTGCAACGCCGAAAATGAATGAGGATCGTGCGTTCTTTCGTACTCGCATGGTTCAGTCCCTGGGAACGCCGAGCATCGAGCGAGCCATAGGTGAGTTGACTTTACTCGAGACAGGCACGATTTCCAAGCATTGCGTCGGCAATCGGCCCGTCACGATTCCGCACGGCGCCAGCATTCGCCATGTGGGCGGCTGTCACCTGATCGGGGAGGCGGATGACGCTGGCGAACGACAAATCCTTTTCATCCTGCGCGTGGCAAAAAAAGCGAGCGAACGAGGCGAGGTTTCGGCGTACACTGGAGGCTTGTCGAGAGGATTTGCCCATGACGATTCGACCAAACCTAAGCCTTCTTGCAGTGCTGGTATCAACAATTCTCGCCTGTAGTTCGTCAAGTGGAAAAGCCGGGGCAGGGGGAACTGCTGCCGGAGGAACCGGCTTTTCTGGCGGGGCCGTCGCCGGCGGCACCAGCGCCGCGGGTGGCAGCGTCGCCACATCAGGCGGCGTCAGTGCGATGGGTGGCACGACCTTTACCGGCGGCGCGGGGGGTGGCGCGACAAGCACCGGAGGTGGGACGAGCGCCGGAGGTGGAACGAGCACCGGAGGTGGGACGAGCACCGGAGGTGGGATGAGCACCGGAGGTGGGACGAGCACCGGAGGCGGAACGACGACGGCTGGCACGACAACGGCCGGTGGCAGCAAAGCCACGGGCGGCACGACGAGCACCGGAGGTGGGACGACGACGGGTGGCACGACAACGGCCGGTGGCAGCAAAGCCACGGGTGGCGCGACGAGCACCGGAGGCGGGACGACGACGGGTGGGGCGACGACGGCCGGCGGTAGCAGTGCCACGGGCGGCACGACGAGTGCCGGAGGTGTCACAGGCTCCGGCGGCTCCGCGGGCACGGGCGGCGGCCAGGACGCGAGCCCGTCTGCGGGAGATGCGGGCGTCGGGTGGGACACTGTCGACACCATCCTGGCCCGAATTGTCGCGCCGACGTTCCCCAACCTCGATTGCGACGTGACCAATTACGGAGGCGTGGCCGACGGGACCACCGACAACACGGCGGCGTTCGCCGCGGCTATTGCCGACTGTTCCAGTAAAGGTGGAGGCCGGGTCGTCGCCTCGGGAGGCACGTTCTTTACTGGACCGATCGAGTTGGTGAGCAACATCAATCTGTACGTGGATACGGGCGCGACGATCAAGTTCTCGACCGACCCGACCAAGTACCTGCCAAATGGACCCGTCGAAGTCTCCTGGGAAAGCAGCCTCCTTTATAATTACCAGCCGCTCATCTGGGCCCACGATGCGACCAATGTTGCGATAACCGGCAGCGGGACCATCGATGGAAACGCGACCATGAACGATTGGTACGCCTGGGCCTCGAAGCAGACCGCAGACCAAACCGCTTTGCGCACCCAGAACGCCAACGGCGTGCCCATCGCGCAAAGAATCTACGGGACAGGCCACTATTTGAGGCCGAGTCTCATCGAATTCATGAATTGCACCAACGTCTTGTTCGACAGCTTCACGGCCAAGAACTCGCCGTTCTGGACAATTCACCCGGTGTTCTGCACCAACGTCACCGCGACGAACTTTACCTCCCTGGGCAGTGTGGGCAACACCGACGGGTTCGACCCGGAATCGTGCACGGACGTTCTCATCAAGAACGCCACCATCCAGGTGGGGGACGACGCCATCGCGATCAAGGCGGGTCGCGATCGCGACGGGTGGACCTACTACAAGACGACCCAAAACATCGTGATTCAGAATTGCACACTCACGGCGAAGGAGGGTGGGGTAGCCATGGGCAGCGAGGAGTCCGCCGGAATCCGCAATGTCTACGTGGAGGATACTACCTTCTCGAATGCAGCCGGAGATCTCCAATACGTGCTTTACATCAAAGCGGCCATCACCCGCGGTGGTTTCATCGAGGACATCTACGCCAGAAGGCTGACCGTCGCAACCGTGAACCAATTTCTCTATATGACGGGTCACTACGTCAGCGGGGCCACGATCGGACCTACCAAGTACGCCACCTTCAGCAACATCAATGTCGACACTGCGACCGTGACTCGCACGACCAGCAGCCCCTTCTTGGTGGCAGGCGCCGACACCACCGCGTTGGCGACCGGTATCAACCTCAGCAACATCACAATAACCACGTCGCCCAGCCCTGCACTTGCCGGGGGATCGGGGCACTACTCAGGCCTTACCGTGTCGAACGTCATGGCGAATGGGGTGGCCTTCAACCCGCCATCGTCGGCGCCGTAATGCGCGGGCCATTGCCCGGCGGTCGCGAACCTTGTGGGGTGCATTGGCGTGGGTGGTAGCGACTTCTCACCGCGCGCGAACAGTGTCGCCCAGACATCCAGTAAGCGGAGGTCGATGATGGAAGCAGCCCGTTCTAGCCGGCCGATGGTGATGGCGATGCTCGGGCTTGTGCTGGCATGCTCGGGAAGCCCGAGCGGCAAAGGGGGATCTTCTGGGGGCGGTTCAGCTCTCGCGGGAGGAAGCGCTGGCGGCGGAGCTTCTGGATCGGGTGGAATTGGGGGGAGCGGAGGCGCAACAAATAGTGGCCGTTCTTCGGCGGCAGGCGGCGCGTCGAGCAGTGGTGGCGCGGGAAATGCTGGCGGTTTTTCGGCGCCAGGAGGAGGCGTGGGGAATACTGGCGGTTCTTCGGTGCCAGGCGGAGCGTTGAGCAGCGCTGGCGCAAGTACTGGAGGCTCTGTGATGACGGGTGGTGCGCCGAGCACCGGCGGCGTCATTTTGAGCGGTGGTTCAGGCGGTCTTGGCGGTTCTGCGACAAGCGGGGGCTCGCCAAGTGGCGGGTCACGGGCATCAGGTGGAACTCTAGTGGGAGGCAGCACGCTTGGTGGTGCGTCGTCGCGGGGTGGGATCTCCAGCGGGGGCATCTCGACTGCCACCGGTGGGGCGGGCGGACAATCAACGGGTGGAAATGCTCCCCTGGCGCCAACGGATCTCAACATTGCGGGCCGCGCAGCGCCACTGAATGTGGAAGGAACGCCGCTGTTCGGCTGGGTGCCCAACGACCCGGACGGGAATGAGATTCAGTCCGCCTATCAAATCCAGGTGACGCGCGTGAGTGACGGCGTGCTGATTTGGGACAGTGGCAAGATCGTATCTAGTGCCGAATCCTTTGTTCCCTACTCTGGGCCGGCGCTTGCCGCGGGCACAAGCTACACCTGGACCGTTCGCACCTGGGATCGGACCGGCCTGGCCTCTCCCTGGGCGGCGGCCGCGAGTTTCGACACGGGGCTTGCTGATACGGATTGGCAGGCGAGTTGGATTCTGCGAACCACCACGGAGCCGGATGACTATACGCTGGCGCGTCGCGAAGTGACGATCGGCGCCAGTCCAGTCACCAGGGCCCGCGCCTACGTGTCCGCGTATCACCAGTACGAGCTGCGATTGAACGGCACTGTCGTCGATCGTGGGCCCGCCTTTTCATATCCCGGCGAGGGGTATTACCAAGCGACCGACATCACAAGTCAGGTACAGGCGGGATCTCCACTTGCCATTGGCATCATCTATCACTGGTATGGCGCGGGGAAAGGTCGCCCGTTGGCGCAGCCCGGCCTGCTGGGTCGATTCGTCGTCGAGCACGCAGACGGCACACAAGAGATCATCCTTACCGACGGCAACTGGCACGTTCGCCGCGCGTCTCAGTGGCAGACGGGCGCCCCAACCCGGAGTTTGCTCCTCGATCTTTCCGAAGAGTACGTAGAGGAAATCGACGCCACCCAAGCTCCCACCGGCTGGGACCAACCTGGCTACGTTGACACCGCATCGCCTTGGGCGGTCCCCCAGGTTGTGGGCGTGCACCCGGCGGGTGTGTTCACGCACCTGATGGGCCAGGAGCCGCGCGTGGTTCGCAGTGTTGCAACGCCGGTCTCGGTCAACACCCTTTCCGACGGCTCAGTGGTTGCTGACTTCGGCACCGTGATACCGGCGCGCCCGGACGTGCAATTTCAATCCGGGAAGTCTGGTCGCAAACTGAGTATTCTCACCGGCTACCAGCTGACTTCCGACGGGCATGTGTCAGCGGCCGTAGCTTCGACCCAAGAAACTACCATGTCCTTCACGTACACTGAAAGCGACGGGGCGCAAGAGTTCCTGCCTTTCACGTACCTCGGCTGGCGTTACTTGCAGATATCGACTCCGGGAGAGACTCTGTCAGCAAGCCAGATTTCCGCAATCGTTGAACATTCGGACCCGCCCCCTCAATACGCCGCGACCTTCACCAGCTCGGACGCGACGGTCAATGCGGTGTTCAATCTAGTGCAGCGCTCGGCTCTGTACTCCACGCAACAGCAGTTTGTGGACACTCCGACGCGGGAAAAGGGGCAGTTTCTGGGGGACGCGGTAAACGATTCCTACGCGACCATGCTCGGACTGGGAGAGCGCTCTCTGACACGCAAGGCCCTTCGCGAATTCATGGCTTCTCAGGTCCGTTACTGGCCTGATGGCCGCCTCAATGCGGTCTATCCCAATGGGGATGGCCAGCGCGACATTCCCGACTACACGGAAAGGTTCCCGAATTGGCTTTTGCGATACTATCAGACCACCGGCGACAGTGCTCTGTTGGCCGACGCCTACGATACAGCGCAAAATGTCGCCGAATACATATGGAAATACGTGAATGCCACGACCGGGTTAGTTACGAACCTTGCGGGCGGTAATCTGTCTACCCAGTATCAGTACGGCATCGTTGATTGGCCAGCGGAAGAACGGTTCGGTTACGACATGAACACGGCTGTTCGAACGACCGTGAACATTTTCGCTGTGGACGCGATGAACAGTATGGCTGCGATTGCAACGGATCTGGGGCGGCCGACCACTGAGATAAGCCTCTACCAGGGACGCGCCGCTCAGCTCACTGCGGCCATCAACGCCAAGCTGGTACGCTCGGACGGAATGTACATTGACGGTCTCACGGCGGCGGGGAAGCAAAGCACGCACGCATCGCAGATTGCGAATTCGTACGCAGTTGCGTTTGGGGTGGCTCCTTCCTCAAGTTGGCCTCAGATTGCCACCTTCCTGGCCGGGCTGGGCATGCAGCAAGGTCCGATGACCGCGCATTTTCTGCTGCAGGCGCTCAACGTTGCTGGCAGGACGGACCAAGTCATCGCGCGCTTGACGGACCAGACTGGGCTGGGCTGGGCCAACATTCTCTCACAGGGCGGAACATTTACTTGGGAATCGTGGACAGCTCCTGCCATGGGCGAAAGTGAGTCCCACGGGTGGGGCAGCCAGGCCCTTGTCGATATTGTTGAATCGTTGTTGGGTTTGCAGGTGACCGGCCCGGGAGCGTCCACGATTCAAATTGCGCCGCCCGCGATCGGCCTCACCTATGCCAATGGCGCGGTTCGCACCGAGCGTGGTGCCGTGCAAATCGATTGGCAGCGTCCCACCACTGGTGGTCTGACGTTGGACGTGACCATTCCTGACAACGTGAGCGCAACCGTGCTGTTGCCCATCAGCAAGCCGGGGAGCACATCAGCCAGTGGCGCGGGCCAACCTACTTTTGTTTTGGAAGACACGGTGCAGGCCACGTACACCGTCGGCTCGGGACAGTCCTCGTTTGTCGTAGGGAACTAGAGCGACCCGCCCCTTCGTTAGTGGCCGGCGTCCGCGTTCGCACTCGAGTGAAGGCCAGCCCAGCCAGGGCCAGCGTAATCCGTGAACTCGATCCAGCCGAACGGGGGAAAATCGTTGGTAGAGCAAGCAAATGTTTGCGGGCATATTGCGCCGGGCCAAAAGGGACCTCCGCACACGCACTGACTAAAGCTGATCCCGTCGCAAAGAGCGTACGAGATTGGGGTGCTGCATCCTGAACAGGTGTCGATGGCGACGTAATACCCAACTACGCAGGGTGGCTCGGGATCCCAGCCGAGAGGCGGATTCCACGGTTGCGCGCCATAGGCGACGGGTTGAAACGACTGTGCTCTCTCGTAGCAGGAAAGGCTAGCGGCAGCGGCTATGAACGCTGCAACGCCGACGATGAATGAGGATCGCACGTTCATTTGTACTCTCGTAGCTACAGGAAATAGAGGAAGGTTATCTCGAAGCGATTGTTGTGGACGTTCGTGTCGTCTGCGAGTTTCTGGTCGACACGTTGATAGGAAAGTCCCGTCCGAACAGCAGGCGTCACGTCGAAGAAGATGTTCCCGTCCACGTACCGGGAAGACTGGAATACGCCCAAGGCATTGACCCACGGTTGCCTCGGCGAAATAGGGTGATAGAGCCCCGCGATATTGTTGGATTTTCCCTGACTGTAGTTTCCGCTGACGAAGATGCGCCCCGTCGGGGGGAGGTAGTACTGGAGGCCGACGATGAATGTCTGCCAATTGATCGTGTGAAGGACGCCGTTGGAATCGAACGCCACCAGTCCGGGGTCGACGTCGGGCGTGTACGGGGTGCCGACCAGGGGCGCTGCCCCAGTCGTCTGCGGCACAGCGGCTCCAAAAGCATTGACAGGGGTGTCGACAGGCAAGGGGTATACATTGGGCATGGTCGCGCCCGCGGTCATTCCCGTGTATTGGTCGGCATCCCCGGTACCTGTCACAAACTCTCCCGTTAGAGTCAATGCGTTGCCGCGGTCGGTGCCGTCTCTCGCAGGGATGATTGGGACGAGCGCGTTGACCGCAAGTGCCCACCCGATGAGAGGTATCGGCGGGCCCGGCAGCGGTGCGTACGGGTCGACCTTGAACGAGCGCGCCATACCAGACACACCGATCGAGGCTGCCAGCGCATCCGTTCCGCCGCTTCCCGGAGTCGTGATCCCCTTCCAATGATTGATGGCGAGGCGCGCGCCCCCTTGGGCATCCGGCACCCCGGAATCGCGTTGAACAGGGCGGAACGCACCAGCGGCGATCTCGAAGTTCACTGGATTTGACTCGAAGGTGTGGCTCAGTCGAAGCTGCACGGTTCGATTGAACAACTCGTTCGGCAGTCCGAGGAAACCGCACGAAGCCCCGAAGAAGTAGTTCTGCCACCCCAGCAGATAGTACGTCTGGCCTGCCACGACGTTTACGATGTCGTCCTCAATCTTCACATACGCGTGCCGAACACGGAATGCGGCATTGTTGAAATACGCGGCTTCGGTCGTGGCGCCGGGGCCCGATGCCACCCCGGGCGATCCCCCACCGCTGTTGATGCTTGGCTGATTGCCAAACAAGTCGAACTCGAGCACGCCCGATGAGCGAATGCCGCCGAATTCCGGTGCCTGTGCCCTGAATCCGAGGCGGCTGTTTCGGATGGTGGCCTGAAAGCGCGGGTTGCGACCGGCCTGCGTCAAGGGGTACGCAATGACGTTGCTGTTCAAGCCATCGTTGAAGCTCCGGGTGGAGTCGCGCATTCCGTCGGCTTCGGCGAAGCCATAGATCGTCAACTTCCAGTCGGACGCAGCACCGGCCGTCAGGACAAATGGAGGCCGGACGAACCATGGATTTACGGGAGTCGGAGAGATCGTCTGTCGGGTCGGCAGGGCGATGGGCGGAGTCGGGCCTTGGGACGTTTGCTCAGCAGACTCAATCGGCTGAGTCGCCTCTTGGGACGGCTGCTCGGCAGACTCCGCTGAAGCTTTGTCTTTGGATTGCGCGCGAGCGGCCGACACCACGAGCAGACCGGAACTGGCGATCAGGATGGCCAACGAAGTTCGAGACATGCCTCAGACTGTCCTTTCGCAGAAGACTCCCGCAGCGTAACCCATTCCAGCGCTCATCGTCTACGTCGTTCTCCTTATACCCAATTTACGCGCCTGGCGTCAAATTGGACGGGTGGGCCGTGTGCGCGGTGCCTTGGGATCTTCATCCCGCGGGAACGTTAACTCAAGCCGAGCGGGCCAGCGTCCCCGGCTTACTGAAGGACACGGACGAGCGCTGCGCTCGCCGGAGGAATGTACGCAGAAAAGGTATTTCCCGACGTCGTCTGAATGTAAGGCGGATTGCGATTCCACGCGCCCGACGCCGTGACCGAGGCCCCGGCAAGAGTGACCGCCGTGGCCGCTGCCGTCAGTGAGCCGGCAGGCGTCCCCTGTAGATAGATCGCGCTCGCGCTGCTCACCGCAGATCCAAGATTCACCGTGGCGTTGACCCCATCTGTAGCATTCTTGTTGTCGAGCACCACACTGACAAAGCCGTCTGCCTTGATGGCATAGGCGGTGAAATTTGGGTTGGTCGTGGTGACGGTCGTGGAGACCATCGGGCCTGTGCCGGCCATGCGGAAGACGAGCATGCTGTAGTAGATCGGCTGGACCTCCACCACCGCACCGTTGAGTTCCATGATCGGCTCATAGTAGAAATCTCGCGACCCATCCATTCCCTGTTCGCCGCCGTGGAGATTGACGCCGCTGCCACCATTTTCGGCAGTCACGAACATCAAATCGAGCCCCCAGAGACCCGCGATGAGCGTATCGCTTACGCCCTGCTGGCCGTGACCCGAGAAGGTGTTGCATTCCCCTAGGCGATAGCCGTCCGGGATCTTGTTGGTAGTGGCTGCGGTGTTCATGGTCGAATCGGTGCCGACCAGCCCGTCTTGCGACGTGGCGGAGTCAGGGTCGGGCGTCTGAAGACGGGCGACCGTCGCGGTGGTGGTACCGGCGGTGCCAGCGTAGTAGTGCTGCGTCAGAAGCACGAGCTTGCTGCCAAATTTCGCCGATTCGTCCGCCGCGAAGGGAGTGGAAAGCGACAGAGCATCTCCACCGCCGGCGACCGGGCCAATCAACAGAGCACCCGGCGTGGCGACAATGGCAGTCGCGAACGACTCCCACTCGGTTTTCAGGGTGTCCCAGCTCCCATATCGATTGATCTCGTTACCGATCTCGAACCCGTAGATGCTCGACCCACACTTTCCCATGGCGTACGCCGCTTCCGCTGCAGAGGCAGTCACGTTGTCCGACTTGAAGTTGACGCCATAGATAATCCGAGTTCCCGTCGCAGCCAGGAAGCTGCAGAGCTGGTCGACCATGCCGGTCGTGATGCTCTTCGTGAATGGCTGTCCCGATGGCTGTGAAGGCGCCGTGCCCGTCCCAGCCCAGTTACAGTTGTCGACGTCGTCGGCTCCGAGCCGCATCACTGGAGAACCCAGGAGCTTGTAGAGGGCAATCAGGTTTGTGTTCGTGCTGTTGAGCGAGTCATTCGTGATGTGTGTCTTTTCGTAGCTGAACCCGATGAATTCCGGACCGATCGTCCCTACGGTGGTGCCGGGGGCCACGGTAACCGTGGCTGTGTCGCCCGTACCGGTGGGGCCGCCGGCCACGGGCGTTCCCCATGCGGGTGTCGTGCCCGTTCCCGTTGTCCCGCCTGAGCTGGTCGTGGTTCCGCCCGCGCTGGTCGTGGTTCCGCCCGCGCTGGTCGTGGTCCCGCCCGTGCGGGTCGTGGTTCCACCCGCGCTGGTCGTGGTTCCGCCTGCGCTGGTTGTAGTCCCACCCGTGCGGGTCGTGGTTCCGCCCGCGCTGGTCGTGGTTCCGCCTGAGCTGGTCGTGGTTCCGCCCGTGCTGGTCGTGGTTCCGCCCGCGCTGGTCGTGGTTCCGCCTGCGCTGGTCGTGGTTCCGCCCGCGCTGGTTGTAGTCCCGCCCGTGCGGGTCGTGGTTCCACCCGCGCTGGTCGTGGTTCCACCTGAGCTGGTAGTCCCGCCGCCGCTGGTTTCACCGCCGGCGCCGGTTGTTCCGCCCGCGCTGGTGTTCCCGCCGCTGCTGGTTTCGCCGCCGGCGCCGGTTGTTCCGCCCGCGCTGGTGTTCCCGCCGCCGCTGGTTTCGCCGCCGGCGCCGGTTGTCCCGCCCCCAGCGGTCGTGGTTCCGGCACCGCCGGTCGTGGGCGGCGCCCCGCTATAGGTACTGGCACCCGAGCCGTAGCACCCGGACGCGAACGCTGCGATTAGCAGCAAAGAATCCGCGTAGCGATGCCGAAAGACAAGGCTCTTGCTGTTCATAGCGATCTCCTTGGTATGTTAGGGGGACGAACTGGGAGAAACAGGTCACGGCGGCTCCTGATGAGATCTTGATTTTCTTGCGGGCAAGTGCGGCAGCGAAGCTGTTTGAACAAGACACCCCAGCGCGTGTCAGCCGCCATCGGCGTCACATATTTCGGGCGCATTCCTGGAACGTAAAGCTATGTAAAGGAAACGCCCAGCGATGCTCCCGTGCTGTCCGAAAGCCCCTCTCGCGGTTTGATGAATTTCCGCGACGCATCCTCGGACAGTACGGTTTTCGTGTCCCGTCTCGTCCAAAACACGTCACAACGCCCCGTGCGGCTGTGCCCAGGTGCTGCTGTCGCCCTCGCCTCACTGTCTGGAATGTTTCACGCCGATTCGATTCGGCCAGCACCGCGCGGGCTGCCCATTCGAACGCGGACAAAAGCCTATTGCAGCACGCGCACCAGCGCTGCGCTCGCGGGGGGAACATACACGGAAACGGTATTTCCCGCCGTCGTCTGAACATAGGGCGGATTGCGAGCCCACACACCCGCCGGCGTGACCTGGGCGTCAGCAAGGGTGACGTTCCCAGCCGCTGCTGTCAGTGAGCCGGCAGGCGTCCCTTGCAGATAGATCGCGCTCGCGCTGCTCACCGCGGCTCCGAGATCCACCGTGGCGTTGACGCCGCTGGTGGCGTTCTTGTTGTCGAGCACCACGCTTATGAATCCATTTGGCTTGACGGCATACGCGGTGAAATTGGCGTTGCTCGACGTGACGGTTGTGGACACCATCGGGCCTGTGCCGGCCTGGGTGAAGAGGAGCATGCCGTAGTATTCCGGCTGTACCTGTGTCACGACTCCGTTGAGCTCCATGATCGGCTCATAATAGAAAGGCTTGGTTCCATCCATTCCCGTCTCACCGCCGTGGAAATTGGCGCCGCCGCCGCCGTTCTTTGCAATCACGAACAGCTGATCGATGGCCCAGAGACCCGCGATGAGCGTATCGCTCACCCCTTGCTGACCGTGACCGGAGAAGGTGTTCATCTCTCCCAATCTGTAGCCATTGGGAATCTTGTTGCTTGTGGCGGCAGTGTTCATCGTCGTACAGAGACTGACGAAGGTGGACGATACAGTCTGGAGGGCGGAGGCAGTCGCACCCGTCGAACCGGCTCCGGCAACGTAGTAGTGCTGCGTTAGGAGAGTGAGCTTGCTGCCATACTTCGCCGACTCGGACGCGGCAAATGGAGCACTGAACGATGAGTAACCCCCACCCGTGGAACCCGGGCCGGCAATCAGGGCGCCCGGCGTGGCGAGAATGGCGGTCGCGAACGACTCGTACTGCGTTTCTTGGGAGGTCCAGCTTCCATACTTGTCGAGCTCGTTGCCGATCTCGAATGCTTCGATGCTCGACGGACACTTGCTCATGACGTAGGCGGCCTCGGCTGCGGAGGCAGTCACGTTGTCCAACTTGTAGTTGACGCCGTAGATGATCTTGGTTCCCGTCGCGGCCAGGAAGCTGCACAGCTCGTCGACCATGCCGGTGGTGATGGTATGGTTGAACGGCTGCCCCGATGGCTGCGTCGGTGCCGTCCCTGTGCCGCCCCAGCTACAAACCTCGACGTCATTGGCCGCGAGTCGCATCATCGGAGAGCCAAGGAGCTTGTAGAGCGCAATCAAATTCGTGTTTGTGCTGTTGAGCGAATCGTTCGTAATGTGCGACTTCTCGTAGCTGAACCCGGCAAAATCGGAACCGATCGTCCCCACGGTGGAGTCGAGGTTCACTGTCACCGTGGCCGTGACCCCGGTTCCCGTGGGACCGCCAGTCACAGGCGTTGCCCATCCGGGCGTCGTGACCGTTCCCGCAGTCCCGCCAGTCGCGCCGCCCGCGCCTGTCGAGGTTCCGCCCGCACCGGTTGTGGTTCCACCGGTGTGGGCTGTGGTCCCGCCCGCGGCGCTGGTTCCGCCCGCGGCGCTGGTTCCGCCCGCGGTTGTGGTCCCGCCTGTGCGGGCCGTGGTCCCGCCCGCGGCGCTGGTTCCGCCCGCGGCGCTGGTTCCGCCCGCGGTTGTGGTCCCGCCTGTGCGGGCCGTCGCAGTCCCGCCCGCGCCTGTGGCGGTTTCGCCGCCTGCGCCGGTGGTGGTCCCGCCCGCGGTGGTGTTCCCGCCCGGGCCCGTGGTATTCCCACCTGCGCCCGTGGTGGTCTCGCCGCCCGGGCTGGTGGTGTTCCCACCCGCGCCTGTGGCAGTTTCGCCGCCTGCGCCGGTGGTGGTCCCGCCCGCGGTGGTGTTCCCGCCCGGGCTGGTGGTGTTTCCACCCGCGCCCGTGGTGGTCTCGCCGCCTGCGCCGATGCTGGTCCCGCCCGCGCCAGTGGTGGTTCCGCCACCCCCCTTGAAGGTGGTGGCACCCGAGCCATAACATCCGGACACAAACGCTGCGGTCAGCAACACAGAACCCGCGAAGCGATAGAAAGAAGCCATGCTTCCGTTCCTTTCAGGGTTATCGAACTCTTCATAGTATCATGGCTGGACGGGGGAGGTACAGCGCCGAAACTCGACCTTGCAGCAAGGTCAGACCTTCTTGAAGTACTTAGTAGCGTTCGGCAGGCAAACCGGGTCAGCGCCTTTGCAACAAAGTGCGTGACACAGTGGCCCTTTGGGGGAATTGGTGCAGTGGGCAGTCGCCGAGCTCGTCGATGACGAGCCGCTTGGGCCTGGCGTCAGAAGCCGAGCCGCTTTCTCAACTTCTTCTCGCTCAGCGAGCGCCTTGCAGCGAGCCGACAGGCGTCTCCTGCAATCAAGTGGATCGAGGTCGCGCGCCCACCTGACCACGGGACGCCCGCCTGCGCGGGCTACTGCGAAGTGCGCCGCTTGCGCGCGCGCAGGTACTCGGCCCGCTGCTCCTCGATGAGCCAGCTCGGCTCGGCCAAGACGTCGTCGAACAAAGATGACGTCGACGGCGGGCCCACGGTCTCCTCGGCGGCGATAGCCGCGCGGATTTCGTCGTCGATGCGCTGGCGCGCGGCCGTCTGGGCCTCGGCTGTCAGGATCTTCTGGGCGTCCAACCAGAGGCCGAAACGCAGCAGCGGATCCTTGCGCTGCCACGCCACTGCCTCGGCGGGATCGCGGTAGCGACTGGGATCGTCGTTCGGGCCATGGGCGCCCATGCGATAGGTGACCGCCTCGACGAAGCTGGGGCCGCTGCCAGCACGCGCCCGATCCACGGTGTCTTTGATGACAGCGTAGAGCGCGAGCACGTCGTTGCCGTCGACCCGGAACGACGGCACGCCGAAGGCAAGACCCTTGATGGCGATGCTGCGCGCAGCGGTCTGGCTGGAAAGTGGCGTGGAGATGGCCCACTGGTTGTTCTGGCAAACGAACACCACCGGCGCCTTGAACACAGCCGCGAAATTCAGCCCGGACTGAAAGTCATCTTCGCTTGTGCCGCCGTCGCCCACGAAACAGACGACCACCGCGCGTTCACCGCGCATGCGCGCGGCCCAGGCCAGGCCCGTGGCGTGCGGCATCTGCGAGGCCACGCTGGAAGACCCGATGACATGGCGGCTGGCACGTGACCCGAGCGCCCCCGGCATCTGTCGGCCATGCGCGGGATCATTGGCATTGCCCAACATCTGCGCCAGGTAGGTGCGCAGCGGCAGCCCGCGATACAGCGCAGCGCTCGCTTCCCGCAGCGCTGGAACGAAGGTGTCGTCCGGGGCCAGGGCGTGGGCTGCCGCGATCGCGCCGGCTTCCTGTCCGCGAGCGTCCAGGTACAGGCCGATGCGGCCCTGGCGCTGCATGGTCAGCATATGCTCGTCGAGCAGCCGGCCGCGCAGCATGCCCTCGTACATGCGCACCAGCTCCGTGGCCGACAGGGTGGGCACGGCCGCGAGTTCGTGCCCATTCTCGTCGAGGATCTGCCGCAGTCCGGTAGCGCGCGCCTCGTCCACGTCGGAGAAAGCCTCGACGATCTCCGCCTGGCTCTGGCCCGAGCGGACCTTTCTGACGGGCTTGTCGGCCATGCTAGTGCGATTCTAGGAAGAGCAGGCCCGGTGTCTCCAGCGAGGCCTTGATCTCGGCCACGAACCTGGCCGCGTCGTGGCCATCGACCATGCGGTGATCCACCGAGAGCGACAGATTCATCATCTCGCGGATCACGATCTTGTCGTCGACCACCGCGGGTCGCTTGGCGATCTTGTGAACCGCCAGGATGGCCACCTCGGGGTAGTTGATGATGGGCGTGGCTGAAAGGCCGCCCAGTGCGCCCAGGCTGGTGATGGTGAAGGTAGAGCCGCCGAGATCCGACGGGGAAACGTGACCGGTGCGCGCGGAGGTGGCCAGCCGTTCTACCTCGCGGGCCAGCTCCAGCAGCGAGCGCCGCTCGGCGTGGCGAATCACCGGGACCATGAGCCCTTCGGGGGTCTGTGCCGCCAGGCCGATATGGTACTCGTGCCTCTGCACGATCTCGCCCGCCTTCTCGTCGAGATAGGAATTGAGCTGCGGCTGCTTCTTCAGCGCCTCCACCGTGGCCCGGATGAAGAAGGGCAGGTAGCTGAGCTTGACATCGTGGCTCGCCAGGCGCGCCTCGGCCTTGTTGCGTAGCTCGACCAACTCGGTGGCATCGACCTCCTCCATATAAGTGAACTGGGCCACCTCGCGCTGGGTGCGCAGCATGTGCTCGGCAATCTTGCGGCGCACGCCGCGAAACGGGATGCGGACATCGCCGGTCACGGTGGGCCGGGGCGTGGGCGCCACCAGTCCGGCCGACACCTTGGCCGCGCGCACGTCCTCGGCCGTGATCTGGCCGCCTGGGCCGGTGCCCGTGACGGTGGTGAGATCCACGTCCATCTCGCGTGCCAGCTTGCGCACCGCCGGGGTGGCCAGCACGGTTTCGGGTTTGCGGGCCGGCGCGGAGGCCACCGGGGCCGGCGGGGGCGTGGGCCCAGGCGTGGGTGCGACTGGGCTCGGCGTCCGGTCGTCATCGTCGCTGGTGCCGATGATGACCAGCACCTCGCCCACCGGGCAGCGTTGGCCCTCCTTGAAGCAGCGATCGAGCACGCGCCCGGCGCGTGGGGCGGCGATCTCCACCGTGGCCTTGTCGGTCATGATCTCCACCATGGGCTGGTCCTGCCCCAGCAGGTCGCCTTCCTTGACCAGCCAGCGGACGATTTCGCCCTCTGCCATTCCCTCGCCGATATCGGGCAGTCTGAACTCGTAGGCCATGGTTCTCCTCGTGGCTAGCCGGTGGTGACACGCTCGATGGCATCCAGGATGCGCTCGCGGTTGGGCAGGTATTCCAATTCCAGCGCGTAGGGGAAGGGCGTGTCGAACCCGGTCACGCGCAGGATGGGCGCCTCCAGGTGCAGCAGCGCGCGCTCCTGGATGCTGGCGGCCAGCTCGGCGCCGAAGCCGCAGGTGCGCGGCGCCTCGTGCACCACGATCACTCGCCCGGTTTTTTTCACCGAAGCGAGAATGGTCTCGATGTCGAAGGGCAAGAGCGTGCGCAGATCGACGAGATCGATGTCGTAGCCCTGTCCCACGCCCTTCTCGACCGCTTCCAGCGCCGTGTGCACCATCGCGCCCCAGGCCAGGATGGTCACCGAGCGCGCGGATCGGCCCGATGCCTCGTGCAGCACCGCCGCCTTGCCGATGGGAACCAGGTACTCACCCTCGGGCACTTCCCCGCGCGCCGTTCGGTAGTGGCGCTTGGGCTCCATGAAGATCACTGGATCGTCGCCACGAATAGCGGCGGCCAGCAAGCCCTTGGCGTCCGCCGGGTTGGAAGGGTAGACGACCTTGAGCCCCGGCGTGTGGATGAAGATGGTCTCGGGCGATTGCGAGTGGTAGTGCCCACCCTTGATGCCACCGCCAGCGGGCATGCGGATCACCACCGGCGCCTGGTACTCGCCGCCCGAGCGGTAGCGCATCTTGGCCAGCTCATTCACGATCTGGTCGTAAGCGGGGTACACGTAGTCGGCGAACTGGATCTCGGCCACTGGTCGCAGCCCGTACAGCGCCATGCCGATAGCACAGCCCACGATGCCGTTTTCCGCCAGCGGCGTGTCGATGCAACGGTCCGCGCCGAATTCCTCCTGCAAGCCCACGGTGGCGCGAAAAACCCCACCGAAGCGGCCCACATCTTCGCCCAGCACCACGACGCGATCGTCCCGGCGCATCTCGACCCGGAGGCAGTCATTCACGGCCTGGATGATGTTCATCTCGGGCATGGGGGATGCGACCGGATTACGCCAGCCCTCGTCAGGAATCAAGCCCGACGCAACACCATAAGGCGAACTTATACTGCTTCTTTGACGCGTTCGGGGCGGGGTGCGGTGAGAGGGGCGGAGGCGGTGACGGTGACGGTGACGGCAACCAATGCGTATGTCATCGGAATAGTTTCTCGAACACTTCGGGATCCTGGTTCTTCAGGCGGTCGGCGAGTTCATTCACGTAGAACATGTCAGCAGAGAAACGCTGGGCACGCATGCGAATGCGATAGTTCGGCTCCTTGGTTTGCGAACGGAATCAGGTCGAATGCTGTCGAGATTCCAGACAGAGCCGGCAACGGTGTTCCGAGGCGTCTCCGGGCTGATTTCCAGGATCCTTGTGACGAGATCGCTGTATCTGATGCCCCCGGGATGTGCGCCAACGATCTTGAGAGCTTGCGCCTGGATTTCCCTGACCGAGAGCTTCGCCATGGGGTGCGATTGTGCGACGGTCCGCGGCGCCGTGGCAAGCATCGATTCTCAGGCTGTCGATTCTCGGGCAGCCGAAGGCATATCGGGGCCGACGCGGGGTTCTCCTGCGGCAGATGTCCAGCACCGCTACTGTCACTGTCACCACCACCGCCACCGACCCTGTCACCTACATCGCACCCCGCCAGATCCGGATCGGCGCAGTGGACGAGGCGGGCGATATCGGCGATCTTCTGGGTCGTGAACCACCTGAAAAATGCCCGGCGCGCGGCGATTGCTCTTGCGCTCGTGGGTTGTCTCGCCTCGGGATGCGCGCACCCCTACGCGGGCCCAAAGACGTTGGCGGCCGTTGGCGCCGCACTGCTGGTGGGCGGCGGGACGACCTGGGTGGTGGGCGAGCGCCGGGACCAGAACGGAACCGCGAACCTGGGCCTGGTCACCACAGTTATCGGGGTCGGCGCCGCGATCGGTGCGGCTGGCTGGCTGGCCGCTTCGGTCGCTTGCGATGAGGACCCAGACTGCCCGCGCGGCGAGGAATGCAAAGAGATCCCCGCGCTCCCGGGCCGCGTGCCTTACAAGCAGTGTATGCGCCGGCCCGCTACTGGACGGTGAGGCCCAAGAAACAGAAATTGAACGGCGTGGGGCTGGTGTTGCTGCCCGGCACGACAAGTTGTGCCGATGTGATGGGAGTCCCAGACGCAAACGAGCTCCCACTATTGTTCCAGCACTGGGTGTTGAGACTCGAAAACGGTATCGTCTTGGTAGTAGGGCTGGTGGACGGCGGCAGGTAGTAACACCAGTAGTCGCTGCCGTCGTAAAGCTGAAACTCCAGCGGAGACCCGGCGTAGTTGACGTAGCTTACGGAAATCGTGCTGCCCGAGAGCACCAGCGAACTTGAAGATCCACTCGCGCCCGATTGGGCTTGGTTGACATTGAATCCCGCAGTAGCCCAGCAATTGTAGGTACTGTTCATACCGACTGTGCCCGAGGCGCAGAATGATGTCGGTCCGTACGTCAACGAAATCGAAGATCCCGATCCGCCCTCAGAGGATGAGACGAACCCGGCCAAGACGGTTGTGCCTGCGGATACGGTCACGTATCCGCTGTCAGTGATGGTCGGGGTGCCAGGTGGGGCTGGCCCGTCGGTTGCCAGGCCGGCATCGCGGAACGTATTGCCGCCGGTCGCATTGGTGCCGCCGGTGGCCTTGCTGCCGCCGGCTGATGAGCCACCCTTGCTTGCGGTTGCACCCCCAGCGGTCGCGGTGGCGCCGCCCGCAGCGGTGTGTCCGCCGCTGGAGATCGTCGTCATGCCCGCCGCGGACGAGGCGCCGCCGCTGCCCATGCCGCCACTGCTGACAGCCCCTGACGCCCCACCCAAAGCAGAGCTGGCTGCGGCGCTTCCGCCTGCCCCACCCATGCCGGCGACACCTCCGGTGTTCGTGCCGCCGGAGCCTGGAAGTCCAGTCGCACCGCCCGTCTCTCCACCGGTGTCAACGCTGCTCTCCGGCTCCGAGGAGCCCCCTGCCAACAACCGGAGCGGGGTCCGCGCCGTGCAGTCCACCAGCAGAAGCGACGCGAGCGCGTACTGTGCTGCCAAAGTCCTGCGCAGTCGTGAGACAACGGCCACGGAGCTTATCTTGGGTTGGGGTGCATTCATGAGCTCACCTCCATGAGGATATGAGTCGCCTTGGGTTGGGGTGCATTCATGAGCTCACCTCCATGAGGATATGAGTCGCACGCGCTCACGTTCGGGTCAACCTTTGGCGGGCCAGGTTGGCGCCCAGTAGGGCGGCCCCGCTAGCACAACCAGTGCTCTTCCCAACCTGGCGCAGCGGGAACGCTACGGCGAAGACCGATTTGGCGGACACGAAATCTGGCCCGCGTCCGCCGGCTCGCGACTCTACTTCTGTATGGACGTCCGCGTCGCTTCTTCCTGCAGAACCAGCGTCACGTCTCGCTCTCTTCGCGACCCCGCCCCATCCGCGAGCGGATGCGCGAGCATTGACGGCGAGATCGGCCTGGCCGCCCTGTATCAGAAGTACGCGCCGGCAATCTACGCCCACTGTCGGCGGATGTTGCAGTCGCAGGCGGCGGCCCGAGACGCAACCCAGGAGGCGTTCGTGCGTGTGCTCGCGCGTGGGCCGCGGTTTCCCAACGACGATGACGGCCGTCGCTACCTGTACCGCGCGTCGACCAATGTTTGTCTGAATCAGATCCGTGAACGCAAGGTTCACACCCGCGCGGTAGCCTCGCTGCGGGTTCGGCCCTCGTCATCGCGATCGATGGAGGGAAGGCAAGTGGATCGGGAGTTCGTGGCCGCCGTGCTGGACCGGTGTGGCGAGGCGAACGCCACCGTGGCGGTCATGTACTACGTGGATGGCATGTCGCAGATCGAGATCGCTGAGACCTTGGGGATCACAAGGCGAACAGTGTTCAGCCGATTGCGCAAGCTGGCGCGAATCGGGCGGGACTTGCTAGGGCTGGCGCGGCCCGAGGGGGAACGACGTGGCGCGAGCAAGCCGCATGATGGGTTGCACTCTGCATTCGGGGTTCGTTCCCCCGCGATTTGACATCACGGCAAACCGCACGAACGTCAACGGACTCGGAGTCGAAATCATACCCGGCCAGGACCGCGACGGATTTCACCTTCTGCATCTGGGCAACCTTGCAGTGAGAACCAATCTTCGACAGGATGGCATGGCAGCGGTGCTTCATCCCATGATTCGCTTCCCACGTCCGCCGCAACTCGCGTCCGGTGATTCGGACAGTGGCGACGGGCCGCTGGTGCGTGCGGCGCGCGGCGGGGACCGCCGGGCTTGCCAGACCATCTGGGAAAAATATGCGTCCCTGGTGCAGCGGGTGGTGAGGCGCTTTTTCGGGCCGGGCCCCGATCACCTGGATGTCTGTCAGGAAGCCTTCTTGCGCGTGTTCAAACGCCTCGATGAACTACGCGAGCCCGCCGCCTTGCCAGGCTTCATCATCGGCATCACCCTGGGTGTCGCCCGCAACGAGGCGAGACGCCGCCGCATCCGCGCCATCGTGGGCCTCACCTCGATCGAGGACTTGCCCGGGTCGGTGCTGCCCGACGCGGGGGACGAGGCGCGCGAGGCCATGCGCGCGCTGTACCGGCTGCTGGACTGCCTGGGCACAGAGGATCGCTCGCTGTTCGTCGCCCGGTATGTCGAGAAAATGGAAATGGCCGACGTGGCCGCAGTTCACAGAATGAGCCTTTCCACCGCAAAGCGGCGCGTGGCTCGTCTCGCTCTGCGGGTCGACTCGCGCATGAAATCCGAGCCGGCTCTCATGCAATACGTGGGTCTGCTGAGCCAGGGAGGAACGAGTTGATCAAGCAACAAGATTCGATGAACGCCAGCGAGAGCCACTGTCATCGGTTGGGTGACCTCGCGGCTCAGGCTGGCGATGAGCGGCAGCCGGACCACCGGCAATGGGCGGAGATCGAATTGGCCCTTGCGGGAGGGCCAGGCCCATTGCGACGTCGCTGGCTGGTCCTGGTCATTCCGGCGCTGGCGGGCCTGGTGTTGTGGATCGCCGCGGGCCGTACCCTGGGCCACGGCCCGCAGGGCTGTGCTCTGGCTCGCGATGGGAATCTACCGGTGGCGGATGAGCGCGGGTGTACTGTGGCGTCCGATGATGGAACGCGCATCACGCTGGGCAAGGGCACGCATGGCCAGCTACGCGCACTGGGACCAAGTGGTGCCGAGCTTGTTCTTCGGAGTGGCCACGCCGATCTGGCCGTGATCCATCGCCCGGGTGTCCGCTGGGCGGTGCTGGCCGGACCTTTCGAGGTTCGGGTGACCGGCACGCGCTTCGAGGTGGATTGGGCGCCTGAGCAAGCCCGTTTCAGACTGGAAGTGAGTGAGGGAGAAGTGAGCGTGACCGGTGGCCCGCTTCGCGACCCCACCCCGGTGCGCGCCGGGAACAGGTTTGAGGAGGTGGCTACGACCACTGGCCACGCGCTTCCGGGCGATCGCGGAGCAGGCCTGCAGGCCACGGCCGCCCTTGCACAGGCCGTCTCGGCCGAAGCCCCAGGAAAGACCGGGGCTGAGCTTGCCCCAGCAACAGCCGCCCGGGTTGAGCACAGGAGGGGCGCGCTGAGCAGCAAGCCCGTGGTGCGCGGTCCTTCACTCGTCGCCAAGGAAGAGCCAGCAGTCGCAGAGCCACCGGTTGCCGTGGTCGAGCCGCTCGGCCGTGATTGGACAGCCTCGTCCGCGGAGGACGACGAGCCCGCGCTGGGCCCAGGACGTCTGACCATCGGCGCGGATGGCAAGCTGGCCGAAGGCGCCGCCGGTCCGGTTCTGGCTATCGGTGGCGAAGGGACGAGGTTTTCGCTGCCCGCAGAGAGCTTGCCTGACAATCTCTACCTTGATCGCGGCATGCTGTGCACCCGCGGGAAAATCGCCGAGCTCGCGTGCGCGGAAGAGAAGATCCCGGCGATGAGATGCAACTGGGCTACCAACTGGGGCGTGCTCATTCAGTGGCACCCGCGCAGCGACGGCCAGGCTTGGGGCAGCCGCGCAGCCTCGAGCGTGGCCATGGAGTACCGGGGCAAGGCCGGCCACTACCGCTTGGTCGCGCATCGCGAGGGCGATCCGGCCAAGCAGGTGTACTGCATCGAGAACTACCGATCGGGGCGGGCGGTTGTGCCGTCGGAATTCAAGTTCGCCTGCTGGGCCCCTGGTGGTGCGGGCCTGCCTGACTTCACGAAGATCGATTCCTTCTCCCTGCAGGTGGCATCGCAAGAAACCTCGCTTAGGTTCAGATTCTGCCTTTCGGCCGTCAGCCTTTTCTGAAGGTCGGTTGACAGGCCGCCAGGGGACAGGGATCCTCCTGCACACCATGCGCCCTGACGGTCGACGATCCGATGAACTGCGCGCCATCCACATCACCCCGGACTGCAACCGCTACGCCGAGGGGTCGGCCTTGGTCGAATTCGGCGAGACCAAGGTCATCTGCACCGCCACCGTCGAGAACAAGGTGCCACCCTTTCTGACAGGGCAGGGCAAGGGCTGGGTCACGGCAGAATACGCCATGCTCCCGCGTTCGACCCACACGCGCTCGGGACGCAATCCGGGCGGCCGCGGCCAGGAGATCCAGCGGCTCATCGGTCGGGCGTTGCGCGCGGCCGTGCGAACCTCGCACATGGGCGAGCGTCAGTTGACGGTGGACTGCGACGTCATCCAAGCCGACGGCGGCACGCGCACGGCGGCCATCACCGGCGGGTGGGTCGCGCTGGCCCTGGCCGTGCGACGGTTGGTGAAGAGCGAGAAGCTGGCCCACGATCCCCTGCGCCGGGTAGTGGCCGCGCTGTCAGTGGGCATGGTGGCCGGCGAGCCGCGTCTGGACTTGGCCTACGAGGAGGACTCCGCGGCCGACGTGGATTTCAACTTCGTGATGACCGACGCGGGCCAGTTCATCGAAATCCAGGGCACGGCCGAGGGAGAGCCGTTTTCCTCCGACGACTACGCCAAGCTGGTGGCTCTGGCGAGCGTGGGTGCGAAACAGCTCTTTGCCCTCCAGCAGAAAGCCCTGGAGGCGGCCAAGCTCCCGTGAGGGTCGTGGTCGCCAGCCGCAACCGGCACAAGCTGGCCGAGATCGGCGTCCTTTTGGCCGATGCTGGTCTGCCATGGGAGCTGATCTCGATCGACGAGGTTGCGCCCGGGCGTGCGCTGACCGAGAACGAGCCGACCTTCGAGGGCAATGCGCTTTCCAAGGCGCGCCAGGCGGCGGCGGCCAGCGGGCTGCCGGCCCTGGCCGACGATTCGGGCATCGAGGTGGATGCTCTCCACGGAGCCCCGGGAGTGTACTCGGCGCGATGGAGCGGCCAGCCCTGCGACGATACGCGAAACAACCAGAGGATGCTGCGCGAATTGGCCGGCGTCCCGACGGAAAAGCGCACCGCTCGCTACCGCTGCGCGGCTGCGTTCGTGGATCCAGCGCACGGTTTGGAGATTGTGCGCACGGGCGCGTGCGAGGGCCGCCTGCTGGAATCTCCGCACGGCACGGGCGGCTTCGGCTACGACCCGCTCTTCCTCGTCGAGTCGCTCGGGCGCACCATGGCCGAGATCTCGCTCGAGGAAAAGAATCGGCTCTCTCACCGCGCGGCCGCGTTTCGCCAACTCGCGCGAGCGCTGGCTGAACTTGGGCTAGTGCGCTGAGGGCGCGCTGGCGGTTATGTCGGTGCCGAGGGGCAAAGCCGTGGTTACGTCCGTGGTGATGATGGTGTGGAGGGTTGTCCTGGGGAGGGTGATGATAGGCGACGTTGAGGTGTCGGTCCCGGTGCTGGTCTTGCTCTTGGTGGTGGTTGTCGTACCCGTAGAGGTGTTCGTCGCGGCGTCGATCCCGGCGTCGCGCACAGTCGTGGTGACGGTCGCGGTACCTGTGAGAGTCCCTGTGCCAACGTCGATCCCGGCATCGTGCGCGGTCGCTGTGCCGGTAGACGTCGAGACTCCCCCGTCGGGAGTGGGCTGCTGGCAGGTCACTCCGATACACGCCAGGGAGGCGCCGCAGAGGTTGCCGGTGCAGCACGGCTGGTCCGAGGTTCCACAGGGAACACAATTGCCGGCGGAACAGACGGTGTCACTGCCTGTGCAGGTGTCGTCGGCGCAGCAGATGTAGCCGCTGACGCCGCAGACGACGCAGTTGCCCGCAGCGTTGCAGATAGTGCCCGTGCCTGAGCAAACCTTGTTGGCGCAGCAGGGCCGGCCGGTGATGCCGCAGGCCTCGCAGGTCAAGCCGTTGCACACGGTTCCGTTCGCCGTACACACGCTGTTGGCACAGCAGACGTGGTTCAACTCGCCACAGGCTGTGCCGGTGGCGGTTCCGGTGCCGGTGCCGGTGGCAGTTCCGGTGCCGGTACCGCTTCCGCTGGCGCCGGTGTTGGTTCCAGGGTTGGTCGCCGTACCGCTTCCGCTGCCGGTCGGAATGTCGGCCGCAATCCAGCACGTGCCGGAGTAGCACGTGTACCCGCTGGGACATTGCTTTGCGCCGCTGGCGCCGCAGAGCTGCTTTCCGTTGTCCGGGTGGGGATCGTACTTGCAGGACAGCACAGCCACCAGGCCGAATGCCAGCAGGAGATCGAAGCTTCGCTTTGCCATCAGAACACCCCCATGGCCGAGACGCCGGCGGTGCCGGGGCCCAGGACAGGGCCCACGCTCACACCCGAGGGCGTCGTCCGTGCGGCTCGCACGCCGAGGTAATAGAGGACGCCGCCGACCGCGCCCACGACCACGCCCGCGCCATAGAAGCCCCACTGCAGTTTCACATCTCGCAGGCCGGCGGAATCATCCGACGGGTTGAACGTGGCGGCGTCGGTGACCTTGTTCGACAGAGATCGGGCTTTCAGCCCATACACGATACCCATGGCGATGGAAACGACCCCGACCGCACCAGTGACAATGCCTGCGATGCGAAGCCCGCGCCCTCGCGGCGCTGGCTCAGTGGCGGCGACGTCGGCCACGGTCGGGGCCGGCGTGCTCGTCGTTCCGGTGGTCGCCGGAGCAGGCTGGCTGGGCGGTTCGGTCGGCGGTGACGCCGGCGTGGTCGCAGACTGTGCCTCTGGGGTCGGCGCGGGTCCGGTTGGCGGCGAAGACGCCGCAGACGCCTCTGCCGGGGCTGGAACGATGGGTGGACCGGAAGGCTGTGCAGGCGGTGCGATCGTCGGTTCCAGCGCGGGCGGGGCTGTCCTGCCCGCGGCCGCGTCGTCGATCTGCTTCTGCAGGCTCTTGATCTTCTCCTCGATCTCGGCGCGCTGCGGGGTCTTGGGAACCTTGACCAGATAGTTTCGATACAGATCCAGTGCCCGCTTGGTGTCACCCTTGCGCCGGTAGGCCTGCGCCAGATTGTAGAGGAAGCTGGGGTCAGGCCGCAGTTCGTAGGCCTTCTCGAACTCTCGGATCGACTCGTCCCAGTGGCCCAGGTCGTACTGTTTTGTGCCGGTCTCGTAGTGCTGCCTGGCCTCTTCGGTGGCGCTCTCGTCGCCACGGGCAGGGCTGGCGAGGATCAGAACCAGCGTGGCCAGAAGACAAGACACCGCGTGCATCGCCCCGGACCGAAGCTCTTTGCGCATGTTCATCGGCACCGGCTGATTCTACACCCCTGTTGGCTCAGGAGAAACCCGCATCCGATCAGTGCCCGTGCTTGCGTTTCGCTTCCCCAGCTTTCACAATCCATTGCCGACAGCCTTCACAGGTGGACAGCCGCGAATGGAAAATGCCAACGGGAACACGCGAAGCTGTCCAGACAGCCTGGACCAGGAGATCTCTGCTCATCTCGGCACCATCTTCTCGTTGCTGCGCAAGCACACCGGGCACGATTTCAGTGGCTACAAAGAGGGCACGGTGCTGCGGCGGATTCGCCGGCGGATCCAGACCCTTCACGCGGCTTCGGTTGCCGACTACGTCAAGCTTTTGGCCGAGGAGCCGCCCGAGGCTCAGGCGCTGTTCAAGGAACTGCTCATCGGCGTGACGCATTTCTTCCGGGACAGCGAGGCTTTCGACGTGCTGGCCCAGAAGGTCCTGCCCGGCGTGGTCCAGGGCAGGCCGGCGGAGATGTCCGTTCGGCTCTGGGTGCCGGGCTGCGCGTCTGGCGAGGAGGCGTACTCGCTCGCCATCCTGCTGCGCGAACAGATGGCACGCGCCGGGGTGCAGCGCTCGGTCCAGCTCTTTGCCACCGACCTGGATGCCGAGTTGCTGGCCGAAGCACGCCGCGGCCGTTACACTGCGGACATTGCCGAGCGTGTCTCGCCCGAGCGGCTGTCCCGCTTTTTCACCCGCGAAGGCGCGGAGTATCAGGTGGTCAACGAGCTTCGCGAGATGTGCATTTTCTCGCAGCACAGCCTGGTCCGCGATCCGGCTTTCACCCAGCTCGACCTCATCTCCTGTCGCAACGTCTTCATCTACCTGGCGGCAGATCTGCAGACTAAACTGCTCCCGATCCTTCACCGCGCGTTGCGGCCGAGCGGGTGTCTCTTCCTGGGACCATCAGAGAACATTGCACCGCTGCCCGATCTTTTCGAGGCAGTGGATCAGCGCCACCGGATCTTTCGTCGTGTGGATACGGCAACCCCTTGTCCAGTGGAGCTGGACATCCCCACCCGGGCGGCCTTGCGTGCTTCGCCTTCGCTGCCCGCGAGCGGGGCCAAGGAATTGGGCAAGGATGCCACACGCGACAACGCGGGTGAGGCGTTTGAACGTGCGGTGCTCGACGAGTACGCTCCGCCCACTGCGGTGGTCAACGAGTCCGGCGACATCCTGTTCCTCGCCGGCCGGCCATTCCGCTACCTGCAGCCGCCTGCGGGTCCGCCGTCGGCGAACATCCTCGATGCGGCCCCGGCCAATTTGCGCCTGGAGCTGCGCACAGCCTTGCGCGCGGCCGCCAAGGATCACTGCAAGGTCGTGCGCGAGGACGTGAGCGTCGATATCGATGAAACCCGGCGTCGGGTGCGCCTGACCGTGCGGCCGATGCCCGGACTCGACCGTGCGTCAGGCCTGTATCTCGTCGTCCTCCAGGAGGCGGGCGCTTCGGAAAGGGTCGAGAACGACGCGGCCAGCACGCCGCCGCCGGAGCTTCCGGCCATCGAGGATCTCGAGAGCGAGCTGCGCATGACCCGGGCCGAACTGCGCGGCGCGATCGAGCGTCTGGAGTCAGCCAACGAGGAACTCAAGTCAGCCAACGAGGAGCTTATCTCGACCAACGAGGAGCTTATCTCGACCAACGAGGAGCTCATCTCGACCAATGAGGAGATGCAGCGGCGCACGGCCGAGCTGGACGCGACGCTGTCGTCGATGGCGAGTGGCGTGGTGATCTACGGCCCGGACGGGCAGCAGCGCTTTGCCAATCAGGCGGCGCAAGACATCCTGCAATGGACGCCCAACGAGCAAGCCCTGACTGATATGGGGGAACGTGTCCGCGCGATATCGTTTGGCATGGAGGACGGGTCGCCCTTTGCGCCTGACCAAGTCCCACCAGCACGGGCCTTGCGCGGCGAGGTCAGCAAGAACGTCGTCATGGTCGTCCACCGCCCCGGCCGGGACATCTGGGTGTCGGTGAACGCGGCTCCCATTCGCGGGCCCAGTGCGAGCTCCTCGGCGCGGTGTCGTCGATCGTCGACATGACCGAACGGCGGCAGATAGAGGCGCGGGCCAACTGGCTGGCGTCTTTCCCGGAACGCAATCCCCATCCCGTCACCGAGGTCAGCCTGGCTGGGCAGATCCACTACGTCAATCCGGCCGCGCGCAGGCTGTTCCCCGATTTGGAGGCGACGGGGCTTGCGCATCCCTGGTTCGCGGACTGGGACGAGGCAGTGCGGCCGCTGCGGGACAAGCGAGAAACGACCGTGGAGCGAACCGTGGCCGTGGGTGAGACGATCTACGCGCAATCGTTGCACCTCATCCGTGAGGTCGGGCGCGTGCGCGTGTACGGCCGCGATGTCACGGCCCGACGGCAGGCGGAGCGCCAGGTGAAGGACCAGGGCGACTTGCTCGAAACCATCGTGAAGGAACTGCGGCTGGCCAACCAGCGCCTGCGAGAGGACGACCAGCGCAAGAACGAATTTCTGGCCATGCTCTCCCACGAGCTGCGCAATCCCCTGGCGCCCATCCGCAACAGCCTGTACGTGCTCGAACGTGCCGAAGTGGGGAGCGAGCAGGCCAAGCGCGCACAGGCCACCATCGACCGGCAGACCGCGCACCTGACCCGGCTGGTGGATGACCTGCTGGACATCACGCGCATCTCCAAGGGCAAGATCCAGTTGCGCAAGCAACTGGTCAACCTGGGCGACCTGGTCAGGCGAACCGTCGATGATCACCGATCTTTCTTCACCGCCGACGGGCTGGGGCTGGAAGTCGCGGTTTCCGACGCCGGGCTTTGGGTGGACGGGGATGCCACGCGTCTCAGTCAGGTGTTGGGCAACCTGCTGCACAACGCGGCCAAGTTCAGCGATCGGGGTGGCCGCGCTTCGGTGTCGGTGGCCAGAGATCAGGACACGGCTGTGCTTCGGGTGCGCGATACCGGGGTTGGCCTGACCCCGGAGATGCTCGCGCACGTCTTCGAGCCCTTCACTCAGGCCGAGAACACCCTCGACCGCACGCGCGGCGGTCTGGGGCTGGGACTGGCGCTGGTCAAGGGCCTGGTGGAACTGCACGGCGGTTCCGTCGCTGTCCACAGCGCGGGGCCTGGCCAGGGCGCCGAGTTCGCGGTCCGGCTGCCGCTGCGGGAGCTGGCCAACGGCAGCGAAGTCACGCCAGCCAGCGGTCGTACGACTTCCACCCGTCGGGTGCTGGTCATCGAGGATAACGTCGACGCGGCCGAGAGCCTGCGCGAGGTGCTGGAATTCAGTGGGCACACGGTCGAGATCGCGAACAGCGGCAGTGACGGCGTGGAGAAGTCGCGCGCCTTCCGACCTCACATGATCCTGTGCGACATCGGTCTGCCCGGGATGGATGGCTATGAAGTGGCCCGCAGGTTGCGCGCCGACCAGACCCTGGCTTCCACCTACCTAGTCGCCCTGACCGGCTATGCCCTGCCCGAGGATCTGGCGCGGGCCAAGGAGGCGGGTTTCGACGAGCACATAGCCAAGCCGGCCAGCCTGGAACGGATCGAGCAGGTTCTCGCGAACGCGCCGACGTGACCCTCGCTTCCGCCGGGACTGCGCCGGCACGTCAAACGGCGTTATCGCGGTGCGGCCAATTCTCAACTTCGCGGTCGAAGCCATTTTTTCCCGTTACTTGGGCTTGTCCGTCCGCGTAATTCCCGATTGAGCTCGGGCTGGTGTTGAATTGGGTTGTAGTCCCGTCAAACTGCTGTGAGAGTTGTTGCACGCCTCGTTCAGACTTGGCTAGAGTCCGCTGCAAGCCATGTGGCGGCAAGAGAGGGAACCATGACCAACACAGACTTCAGCCGATCGTTTGGTAGCGTAGCCTGGGCTCTTGCACGAGTCTGCTGCGTGGGATTGCTATTCCTCGGCACGACCAATTGCCTGCCCGCTTCGCCCGACGACACGGGTGGCTCGGGCGGAGGAAGTAGTTCTACTGGCGGCAATGGCGGCAACTCGAGCAGTTCGCACAGCTCGGAGGCGTCAGGCGGCAACACCAGTTTCAGCAGCACACCGAGCGGCGGTGGGAACACCTATGAGAGCACCAGCACACCGAGCGGCGGTGGAAACACCTATGCGAGCACCAGCAGGAGCACGCAGAGCGGCGGCGGGAACACCTATGCGAGCAGCAGCACACCGAGCGGTGGCGGGAACACCTATGCGAGCAGCAGCACACCGAGCGGTGGCGGGAACACCTATGCGAGCACCCCGATCACGAGTTCGCCTCCGACCGGGGGCACGACTGGCGTCACCACCGGCGCAGCCCCCAGCGGCACCACCGTGACCTTCGCCAGCGGCAAGGCCGCAGGCGCCATGACCGGCTACGGCTGGGTTGCTCTCGGCACTGCGGACACCATCTCTAGCCCGACCTGCGGGACCGCGACCATCACGAACGCCGCTCCCTGTCTCACCTCAACCACCTGGAACTCCACCACCGCACTCTGTATCACCGGCTCGGTTCCTGCCCTTGGCACACCTCCGGACTACACCGGAAACTGGGGAGTCTCGGTTGGCGTGAACTCCACTGACAGCACTCCGTCTGGTGGCCTCGGCCAATCCTTCTCGAGCGTCACGATCACGGTCAGTGGATCTCCCGGTTCCGGCCTGCGCGCCCTGGTTCACAGAAAGGGCGATCCGGCTGCGACGTCCTACTGCGCGACACTGACCTCGGGCACCGCCATGCCCCTTATTTCCTTCAGCACCACTTGCTATACCCCGGCGTCGCCGGGCACCGCCATCACGACTACGGATGTGCCGAACATCGACCAGATCAGCGTGCAGGTGTCGTCGGGCACTGCGGCGATCACCGTCTCGAATCTCTGCATCACCGGCATCACCTTCGCCAAGTAGTCGTCTCTTCGCGATTCCATCGAAGCGGGGAACGGCGGGAGATTCTGAACGGCGTTCGGTATGTCCTGCGCAGTGGTTGTGCGTGGCGACTGGTTCCGCATGACCTGCCCAAATGGCAAGCGCTCTACTACTACTTCTCGACGTGGAAGAAGCCCGCGCACCATCCTCGATGAACTCGCGCGCATCAACAGCGCCGACATCGTCATGCCCACCACAGACGGGCGCGAGCTTCGGATCCGCTGCGTAGTCCGACCGGACCAGGCCCAGGCGCGTCTGCTGGCCGGCCTCGGTCTGAGGCTTCCTGAACGCCTCCGCACAGCCTCCATGAGCCCCAAAATGTAGGGCCAACCAGAAGACCTAACTATGCGAAATCCATCAATCCTGACCCTCGAACTGCGGAAGTTGGGCTAGGCCGAGATGTCCTTGGACAGGGCCAGCACGCGATTGACCACGGCACTGGTGCCGGCGCACTTGGGAACGAAGTCGTCGGCACCCGTGGCGTGCAGGCAGTCATGCAACTCGTTTTCCGAATGTGCGGAAACCAGAACGATCCCCGTGCGCCGGCCCTGGCTGGCGGCGCGAAAACGACCGCAAAGTTCGGACACATCCAGGGCCGGCATGTGTACGTCGGTAACCAGGATGCTCGGTTTGAACGTCGTGCACAGGTCAAGCACTTCGCTCATGGTGGTCGCCGTGCGCGCCTCGATTCCGCTGCGCTCGAAGACTCGCGACAGCGCCCGCGCAGAGAATTCGCTGTCGTCCACTACAAGAACGCGACAAGGGTGACGTTCGCTCTCCGGGTCGGGCTCGGTGGACCGGCCTGCCTCTTGGAAGTCCAGCCCTTCGCGCACGGCGCGAATAGCGGCTGTGCATGCCATCCGAGTCGCGCCCGTGTCTTGCGCGCCAAGAAGTCGGGCGGCTGTCTCCGCCTTGGAGGCCATCTTTGCAATTTGGGGCAGGTTCAGGATCGCGGCCTCGCCCCAGATCAAGTGAATGTCATCGGCCAAGGACTTGCCGTCTGTGTGCTCCGGAGATTCGACGAGCTTCTCTGCCCGTTCGAGCCTTCTCCTGGCCGAGGCGATGAACCTGGTCAGAAACTCCGTTTTGCCGCTGGGTGACATTGGATCCGCGATGCTCAATCGTAAGCAAATCTCATGCACAACCTGGCCTTCAGCGATATCGTGGGCTTGGACACGAATCAACTCTATGCAGCATGGCAAACCATGGCCAATGAATGGCAGTTTCCGAAAACAAGTATCCGGAGATCGATCTGCGGACAGGAACTAGCCCATTGCGCGATGTCAAGACAATGACGGTTTTGTCATCGAGTACCGGCAGGAGATTGACGCCCCAGCGAGCGTGAGTCGGAATCGAGAGAATTGCCATGAACGACCCAGCCCAGGATGCAATCATTGATTTTCATGCACACGCGTTCCCCGACGGCCTGGCCGAGCGGGCCATCACGCACCTTGAAAAGGAAGGCAACGCCAAGGCATTTCTCGATGGGACAGTTTCTTCCTTGCTGGCGTCCATGGACAGTGCAGGCATCGGGCGCGCGGTGGTGTGCTCGATCGCGACCAAACCCGACCAATTCGCGCCCATTCTCAACTGGTCCCGCCAGATCGCTTCACCGAGAATTGTCCCGCTTCCCTCGATCCACCCCAAGGGACCGGATCCGGTGGGCAAGGCGCGGTTGGTGGCGCAAGCGGGTCTGCTTGGCATCAAGTTGCATCCCTACTACCAGGACTTCGAAATCGACGACCCCGCACTTTTTCATTTTTTTCGCGTGCTGGAGCAGATGGGCTTGCTGGTCGTCTGCCACACGGGATTCGACTTCGCATTTCCGCGGGATCGCAAGGCCGATCCCGTGCGCATCGTCCGCCTGCTCGAAAAGGTTCCCAACCTGAGATTCGTGTCGACTCATATCGGTGCCTGGGACGACTGGGACGAAGTTGAACGCCACCTGCTCGGCAAGCCCATATACATGGAGATCTCCATGTCACTGGAGCGGCTCGGCCTGAAGCGAGGGCGTGAGTTGCTCACCGCCCACCCGGCAGAGCGCATTCTCTTCGGTAGCGACTCCCCCTGGACCAGCCAGGCCGAGACGCTCCGCCTGGCCCGGGCGCTGGATCTCGGTCCAGAACGCGAGCGCCGTCTCCTCGGGGAAAACGCGCGGGCGTTGCTCGCTTCGCCGCCGCGATAGCGCGGTTCGCAGGGAGGAAGATAGAGCTTTCGCGCAACTGGTGAGGATGGCCGTGGGACCCGGAGAATTGCCATCCGCGCGGATCACTGGAATCGATCGCCCGAGCTTGCCATAATGCCAGCCACGCCAGCCGCTGGCAGGGGTGATAGAAGGCAATCCAGATGGTCCCCCTGATACGGATGGGGGGTATATTCAGCCCTTGGAGATGACCGTGAACTCAACTGCCAAGATCTTCCTGGTGTTCGGACTGATTCTGACCGCGCCCATCGCCTGCGTTCCCCGTCGCGGTCCCGAGGCGCCGGTCCAGGTCGCTCCCCCGCCGCCGCCGCCACCACCGCCGCCGGCACCGCCACCCAAGAAGGTGAAGCTCATCTTGCTGCCGGCCGAAAAGTTCCTGCTGCCCGCCGTCGCCACCGCGCTCAACGAGAGGCTGGTCAAGGCCCAGGTGCCCGGTGTGGACGAGAGAGCAGTCGCCGCGATAAGCATGGAAACGGCGCAAGGGCAGGCTGAGTGTTCCCAGGCCAATGACGAGTGCTACGCGAAGGTGGCCAAGTTGGTGGGGGGCGACCGTCTCTTGTGGGCTGAGATGGAGCGGGTCAACAAGGGCAAGAAGAAGGGGCCAGTCAAGATTCTCGTCCTGCTCTTCGACGTCGAGAAGGGCACGCTGATCAGCCGTGCCGAGGAGGTCTTCAAGAGCGACGTGGTGGACGACTCGCTCGATAGGTTGGTCGGCAGGGCTCTCTCGGACGGTGGCCCGACCGTGCCGCCTCCGCTTCCGCCGGCTACACCTTCGCCGCCTTCTCCGTCTCCTCCACACGCGATCACTTCACCGGCACCGGCACCGGCGGCGCCTGCGACTCCGGCAGCGGTGCCGGCGACGACGGCACCGGCGCCAACGGTCGTCTATCCACCCCCACCGGCTTTGCCTGCCAAATGACGCCATCAAACTGTCCCTACTGCAAAGCCCCGCTTCCAGCCACCAGGCCGGAAGCGACACGGCCGGTCATCCTCTGCCAATCGTGTGGCAAAGCAATTGTCACGGCGGCGTCCGTGGCCGGTAGTCCGGCCGTGAGCAAGCTGGCCTCGCCCGCCAAGACCCTCATGTGGATGGGTGGCCCCTTGCCTGGCAGGCCCGGCGTTCCACCCGTCGCCCCCGTGCCTTCGCGGCCGGGCACGCCATCTCCTGCCATGCCCATCTCGCCGACGTCGGCGCCGGCCGTGACCCCAAGGGATGCGAATTCTGCGGCCGGCCGAGTTCCAGCCATGGTCCAGTCGGCCGCATCTCCAGCGGGCGCCGAACCGAGAGGTGCTTCCGCGCTCCCAGCAGCGGTCGGCGTCGCGGCGGCGCCCAAGCGTCGGACCGCGACCTCGGAATTCGCGACGGCCCCGACCATTGTTCCGCCCCCTCCCGAGCCGGTCGACGTGGCTGCCCGCCACCCGGAGCCGCTCGCGATCGATGCAAACGCTCCCGACTCCGGTGGTGTGGATGTAGACATGTCGGCGGAGGGCGGCCCGCCATCCGCAGGTGGTGCTGCGGCTGTGGCAGAGGCCCCCTCCGGTGAGCCAGCCTCGGAAGCGGGTGCCATGCCCACGCCTGAGAATAAGCAACCTGATGAGCGAGCCAGCGACCGAGGGCTCCAGGGAGATGAGGTTTCCGGGGCCTCCGACGCGGTTCCGGAATGGGCCGGCTCCGCGCCCTCGGTAGGGCTGGTAGCAAGCCTGAAAGGCACTTCAGGAGGAGGCCGGCGCAAGGTCTTGCTTGCCGCTGGCGGCGTGGGCGTCCTGGTGCTGGTGGCTTCGGGCGTGGCCGTCTTCGTGGGTGGTGGCAAGAAGCAGTCCGCTCCGGAGCAGCAGCGGGCTCCGGTCAAGGCAATCATCGAGGCGGATAAGGCTGCTGTGCCGTCACCGCCCGCCACCGGTGAGAAGCCTGCCCTTCCCGCTGCAGCCGCGGAACCCGCCAAGCCTCAGCCCGCGGCGGTCGAGAAGCCGGCTCAGCCCGCGAATCCCGTCCCCGCGCCGACTCTGGTGCCGGAGAAGCCGCGGCCGGTGGAGAAGAAAGTCGTGGCCGAGCCACCAGCGCCTGCCGCAAGCCCGGTGCCGCAGAAGCCGCTCGCTGCGCCCAAGCCAGCAGTCGAGAAACCCGTCACCGAGAAGGTGCGAACCGCGAGCGAGCCGGCAACGCCCAAGCCCGAAAAGAAGCTGGCGGAGGTCGCCCCACCTGCTGCCAAGCCTGCCGGCAACAAAGCGCAGGAGGCGGCCGAGGCCTATCAACGGGGGAATGCCAAGCTCCTCAGCGGTGCGCTGCCCGAGGCCATCGCGGCCTTTTCCGAGGCAGTGAAGTTGAATCCGAAGGATGCCCAGAGCCAGCGGGGCCTTGGTCTGGCCTATGCCCAGTCCGGCAATGCGGCCCAGGCTGTGCGCCATCTCAGGCTCTATCTCAAGGCCTCGCCCAACGCACCTGACCGCGCGCTCATGGAAAAGAGGATCGATCAGCTTGGCGGACGTTGATTGTTCACGGCCGCACAGCTTTGGGCAAAAGCTATTCGCTTATCAGCAGGAGGGATGACCCGGGTATGCGGTCAAATTCGTTGATGACGACTCCCATGGCTTGCCCCGAACCAGCTTGGACCGAGTGGGCGAAGCCGGACGACTGCGCGACAAGACGACATCAAACAACATCATCCGCAAAGGGGGCATCGTGGGCTTGAAACTGACCATTCGACACCACCTACTCGGCGGCTGCGCGCTCTTGCTTTTCGCGCCGGCGTGCGCGACATCCTCGAAGACTGCGAAGCCGGAGCCGGAGACTGCGCCGGCCAAGAAGAAAGGGTCTGCCGCAAAGACCGCCACGCCGGCATCGTCGAGCGACGACAAGAGCAAGTCCAAGTCTCGACCGTCGGACGCCGCCAAGGCTGCGAAGGGGACCGCTGTGGTTGAAGCCCCAAAGCCGCCTCCGCCGCCGCCCGAACCAGAAATTCCGTCCAAGCTTCCGGAGCCACTCTATTGCCCTACGCCGTCCGAGGTGCAACCAGGAACCGATCTCACCATCCGTTGCGCGGTCAAGCACGGATCGGCCACGCACAGGGTCGTCATCCACTACCGGCCCTCGGGCACCGACCGCTTCCTCACGGCAGACGCGACTCGCTCGCACAAGGGCTGGTACGTTGTCAACATCAAGGGCAACGAGGTGCGCGGCAGTTCGTTGCAATTCTTCGCTCAGGCGTACAACGCGAGCGACAAGATGACGGCCGTGAATGGCAGCGATGAGAGCCCGAATATCGTGCTCATCCGAAAAGGCGGCTCAGGCACGGCGGAAACCGGTGGCACGGAACAGGTTGTCGCGGATGAAGACCCGCTGGCTCGTATCCAGCGAGAGCGCGATGCCGAAAACGCGCAGAACAACGAGGCTCACCGCCGTCCGGCGCAGAACGTGTGGGTGGCCATGGGCATGGGTACGGGCTTTGGCTGGTACCCCACCCGCATCCCGGAGCTCTACACGGGCGCCCGTGTGAAAGGTTGGGCGTCCGGCGGCGTTTTGCACCTCCTGCCCGAGATTGGCTACCAGTGGACCCACCATATCGCGTTCTCCGTGCAGGGGCGCTACCAGTTCGTGCAGACGGACCTGGGGGCCGGATGCAACGGATGCCCGCAGCCGCAGGATCGAGCCTGGGCCGTGCTTGGCCGTGCGTATCTGTTCACCGACGCCATCTTCGGGAGCGCGAGCAACCTGCAGCTTTTCGGGACCGGCACCCTGGGGGCGGGCACGGCGTTCCGTCTCTACGTGGCGCCCAGTCCTTCCAGCAACACCAACATCGACTTTCGCACCAGCGATACCGTGCGCGGCGGTCCCTTGGCGGCCGGTCTGGGTGGCGGTCTGGTCTACAACCTGACCAACTACCTCGTGCTCGCGGCCGAGCTGCGCGGACTCTCCGGCTTTCCCAAGGAGGCCATCGTGCTCGAGGCGGGGCTATCGGCCCAACTCGCCGTCTGGACCCTGGGCGCGCGGCACGCGGCCGCGGTCGAGGCTGCGCCCGAGCTTGCGCCAGAGCCCGAATACACCCCGCCCGACTAGGGCCTGTCCCCAAATTCAGGCCAGCCATACTCGCACCGCAGCGAAGAGAACGAAACCTAGGAAGTTCGTGGAGGTCTTCTCGTAGCGGGTGGCCACACGCCGGTACCGCTTGATCTTG
>Ga0181530_10000392_pt1 | contig 56225 bp, 51 predicted proteins | sample PEATcosm2014_Bin_42_FD_119769 | JGI IMG/M metagenome (GOLD analysis project Ga0181530, IMG submission 119769) | Peatland microbial communities from MTU Mesocosm Facility, Houghton, MI, USA - PEATcosm2014_Bin10_60_metaG | ecosystem: Environmental > Terrestrial > Soil > Wetlands > Peat | place...
CGGCTGGCGAAGCCTCACCGAAAAGCCATCCGATCAGGCAATTGACCTCGCCGCATGATCGGATAACCTCATCTTGCTGGAGATCGCGCCAAAATCAATTCCAACACAAATTGCGCCGCCACCCGCGGGATCGTCGGCACATATCATCATGTGAGCCAGCAGCATCTAAAGCGGTATCTTGCCGAATTTGATTTTCGGTATAACGAACGTGTGGCGCTGAATGTCTCTGACGCCGAGAGAGCAGCGAAGGCGGTCGGGGGAACTATTGGCAAGCGCGTCACCTATCAACAAACTAATGGCTGATCGTACAGCGTTCCGGTCTAGGCTTCACGGCCCGCGCGGCCCCTACGAACCGCGCGACCCTCGCCAGCTTTCATTTTCTTTTCTGGATGAGGACTAGCCTTCGGTTGCGGCGGGGTGTTCGCCATGCGGCGAATTACTTCGTCGCGCCGGCGGGCCGTTTCTTTGTCGGAATAATCGGTATCTGGCATAGTGGACTCTCCTCAAACGGGATAGTTCTTGATGGCATTCGTAATAGGCAACGTGCGGATGCTGTCTTTATTCCAATTATCGCCAATGACCTCTGAGACAATCGCAGCGGCTCGCTGGATCAAGGGTGTTGGGTTATCCCAAAGAACATCAATAACCTTCTTGCAATACGCCTCCATTTCGCGGGAGGCTAAGGCAGGAAGACGTTCAGGATTAGCCAACCTGCGAAATGCCAAAAGAATTTGAGATCGCGCGGCCTTATATTTTCTGTCTATCAGTTCGACTTTAAACAGATGTTCAAGTTTGGCCAGCGCAAAGCCTGCCGCATAGTAGGCTTCTAGTTTCTGCCCCTCTACGAAAATATCTCTGCCGATCCTATCAAGCAACGAGTTGAAGTCTCTGGTGGTACGATGTGGATCCTCTAAAAACATGCCAACGAACGCCCGTATCATATTCGCTTGGGTCACAATCAAAGTTTTCTCGACGGGCAGACGATAGTATTGCCTGGAGCGGCGCTCGTAGTAGATACGATGGGGCGGATTATACGTTTGAAAAAACTGCTCCAGCGCCTTTGGGAATTCGGTCGCCGCATATAATTGCTCACGGGTCAGCTGAGTTTGCTGATTCGTCGCCGTAACAATCGACTGGATCACGTTCTCATCGTCAGACGAGATAAGACGAAGAGGCACCATAACATCTTCAATCTGGTCTTTGTGTTCGAACAGTATGTTGCTGGTTTGGCACCCGTTCACAATTTGAAAGTCTTCGATGTGAAATTTGTGCGCGGTGCGTCTAAGAACTCTGGCTATGATTGTTATGCCATTGTTCATTAAGACGAACCGGGCCTTGTGGTCAGATGCGAGCGTTGCCTTGATCGCATCATTAACCTGATTATATCCCTGAAAATCCCGTATGTTACTCTCAAACAATCCCCGCGTTATTTCGCCATCCTCGCTGGTAATAAGAGGAAGGAGGTCCCTTGCGGGAAGAAAACCCAAATATGCCTCCTTCACCCCCGGAATTTCAGGAGCGACTATATGATTGGTGAATGTGAAATCCCGTTCGATTGCGTTCTTTGTCTGGCGGTAGAGCTTTTGTAGGACATCCGCGCCGATACACTCAAACTCAACTGAGCTAAATATGCTTTCGGACCTCAGGTCGGCGATACCGGAGGTACGACGAGCCTCAAGCTGAGAGTCGCCGGTCCATTCTCCGGTTGTCACATAGAACAGGTAACATCCAGGATTGGCGCGCTTGAATTTTGGGCTCGCGATGTAAATCGCTGCTTGAATCGCCGCTAATTCCTTCATTCTATCACTGCGCGGCAGCTGGGGCTCATCCTTAAAGAAATCCCGCACTGCATAGACGAAATTTCCCATTTTCCCTGTTTCGAACGAGCGACCCCGATCTGGACGAAGATAAAGACAACATCTAGAGAAGATGCAGAGTTCACAATGGCTTCGAATGTGTCCATGTCTGGCACAAGAAGACCGTTCACGATTATCGCGATTGCATCTATTCCCGGCTCGCTGTTTCCTAACACGATGTCGCTGGTATCGAACGTTTCGGCATGCAAACGCTGAACGGTCGCGTAGCTCGCAAAATGCTCGAAGCGATCATTTTCTCCCAACGCCGAAATGCCGCTTTCCGATGAAAATTCGTTAAGCATCGATTCTGTTATTCTGTCCATCACTACCCCCCATCTCGGAACGGGCGACCGATAGCTTGCGCCCGGCGCTTGCGGGCAGCCGGCCGGCTGGCCGAGAGCAATGAACGTATCTAGCGAGCGATGTTCAGTCAAGGTGATATACCCCGATCAAGTCCGGGCATGACGATAGAATCCAGCCTGGCTTCGATCGCCCGAGATCGGCACCCGCCATTCATTCAACGGCGACCATTTTCGGCGAGGCGGCGCTCGCCACGCTCGCCGCCAGGAAATGAATGGCAAAGTTTGAAATAGCCGCAGACGAGCGCGGCTCAACTACTATGGCGGTCGAGAACCTCCCGCACCGCCGCCACCAGCACGGCCTCCGGAACCGCGAATTGCGCTTTGGCGCGCAGCTCAAGGTAATCCGCGCGGTCCTTGGTCGAGGCGGCGAGTTCGGCGCCGAGAACGAGATCGCGAATGGCGACTTCGCCCTTTTCACGCTCGTTGGAGCCTTGAATGACGGCGCAGATCGAGCCGCGCTTGTCGGCGTATTTGAGCTGCGCGTTCATGCCGGACTGGCCGAGATAGAGTTCGGCGCGGATGTTTTCCGCGCGCAATGCGGCGACGAAGCCCTGGTAGCGCGGCAACTGGTCCTTATCGAGCGCGAGCACGACCACGGGGCCCGGCTCCGGCTTTGCGCTGACGATGGGCGAGCCGACAGCCTTCAGCGCGGCGTAGAGGCGCGAGACGCCGATGGAGAAACCGGTCGCCGGGACATTCTCGCCGCGAAAGCGCCCGACAAGCCCGTCATAGCGCCCGCCGCCGCCGACCGAGCCGAAGCGAACCGGCTTGCCGTCCTCGCCGTCGATCTCGAAGGTGAGGTCCGCCTCGAAGACGGGGCCGGTGTAATACTCGAGGCCGCGCACGACGGAGGGGTCGATGCGGATGCGGCCGTCGTCGTAGCCGGCCTTGGCGATTAACACGGCTATCTGTTCGAGTTCAGCTCGGCCCTCTTGACCAGTTCGGTTGTCCGCCAGCCGAATGTCGATTGAGGCGACGTGATCTTCTGCGTTCTTTTCCGGGTCGATCAGTCCAACGACGAATTCCGCTTGGTCGGCGTCGAGCCCCGCCCCTTTCGTGAAATCGCCGCTCTCGTCTTTACGTCCCGGTCCGAGAAGTTGCCTGACCCCTTGCGTCCCCAGCCGATCCAGCTTGTCGATCGCCCGCAGCACCGTCAGCCTCCGACCGGCGTTCGCCTCGCCGCCCAGGCCAATCGCCTCCATCACGCCGTCCAGCACCTTGCGGTCATTGACCTTGATGACATAACCGCCGCGCGGGATTCCCAGCCGCTCAAGCGTATCCGCCGCCATCATGCACATCTCGGCGTCGGCGGCGACGCTCGCCGCCCCCACCGTGTCAGCGTCGAACTGCATGAACTGGCGAAACCGCCCCGGCCCCGGCTTCTCGTTGCGGAACACGAAGCCCGCGCGATAGCTGCGGTATGGCTTCGGCAATTTATCGAAATTTTCGGCCACATAGCGCGCCAGCGGCGCGGTCAGGTCATAGCGCAGCGAGAGCCAGCTCTCGTCCTCATCTCTAAACGAAAAGACGCCCTCGTTCGGCCGATCGAGATCGGGCAGGAATTTTCCCAAGGCGTCGGTGAACTCGATGAACGGCGTCTCGACCGCCTCGAAGCCATAGAGTTCATAGCATTGCCTGATCTCCGCCAGCATTCTTTCCGTGGCGGCGATCTCGGCCGGCCCGCGGTCGCTGAGGCCGCGCGGCAGCCGGGCGCTGGCGCGCGGCGCATTTTTCGTCTCGTCGTTCATTAAATCCTCGTAACAGTGCTGCTTCTTACGAGGCGCGACGCGCGGCGGCAAGCCAATCCCGCCGGCGAACGCCCGAACGGACCTCTTGGAAGCCGCCGGAAACGCGCTACTTACTATGCGGCGTACCAAGCGCTTAATTTTTCACCGGAGAAGGCTATGTCACCCGAGGAACGTCAGTTGCTCCAAGGCTTGTTCGAGCGAATCCAGAACGCTAGCTCCGCGCCGCGCGACAAGGAAGCCGAAGCCTTCATAGCGGACGCCGTCAAGGCGCTGCCCTATGCCCCTTATCTTCTCGCCCAGACCGTCATCGTTCAGGATCAGGCGCTGCGCGCCGCCAATGAGCGGTTGCAGCAGCTTGAGGCGCAGGTGCGCGACCTTGAGCAGCATGCGCAAACGCAGCAGGCCGGCGCCGGCTCGGGCGGATTTTTGGGCGGCCTCGGCTCGCTTTTTGGCGGCGGCGCTCCGCAATCCGCGCCTCCGTCGCCGCCCCGCGCGCCTTCCCCCGGCTGGAACCAGCAACCGCAAGGCTGGCAGCCGCCGCCGCAACCGAACTACGGCCAGCAGGCCGGCCCCTGGGGCGCGCCACAGGGCGGACCCGGCGGCTTCGGCGGCGGACCCTTCGGCGGTGGTCCGCAGCAGGGCGGCGGCTTCCTCAAGGGCGCGCTGGGCGCGGCGGCTGGCGTCGCCGGCGGGGTGCTTCTGGCCGATTCGATCAAGGGCCTGTTCGGCGGCCACTATAATTCGCTTGGCATCGGAGCTGGCGTGCCCGGCATCGATCAGGGCCTCGGCGGGGGCAATGAGACGATCGTCAATAACTATTATGGCGACGATGCGCTGCGCCAGCAGGACGCCCAGCAGGACGCCGATCAGGATCAGGACGACGCGCAGGACGCCGCCGACTATGGCGGCGATTACGGCGGCGACGACGGCAGCACGGACGTCTGACGCGAGCGCACGCAATGCCATGGCCGGGCAAGCCCGGCCATGGCCGCTGGATCATGCCGAAACGCCGCGCGCGGCCCGATCCGATAGTTGTTCCATCAGGCGAAACGGGCCGCGAATGCGTTCTGTAAAAGCAATGCGGCTTGACTTTTTGCTGCAAAGCAGCGATACAGGCTCATCTACTTAAGCGTAGATGTTGGCGCGCCGATTGCGTGAAGGATAGGTTTCTATCCTCCTGTCGGACGCCCGGCGCATTCCGCTCGACAGCCCAGGCCACGCAGGGCGTCCAAACTATTTTCAGCCCGTTTCCCGCCTCTGGCGGCGCAGACAGGCTTATCGAAAGATCCCCACTTGCAAGATTTCTCCGGACTCGGCCTCGCCGCGCCCCTTCTCCATGCCCTGAACAAACTCGGCTACGCCAAGCCGACGCCCATCCAGGCGCAAGCCATTCCTCACCTCCTGGCGGGCCGCGATCTCGTAGGCATCGCCCAGACCGGCACCGGCAAGACCGCCGCCTTCGCCCTCCCCATTCTCAATCACCTGCTGGCCAACCCGCAGCAGCCGCCCCGCGGCGGCGCCCGCGTCCTGGTGTTGAGCCCGACGCGCGAACTCGCGAGCCAGATCGCGGAAAGCTTCCGCAGCCTCGGGTCGCAGATGCAGCTCTCGGTCGCCGTCGTCTTCGGCGGCGTGCCGCATGGCGCCCAGATCCGGGCGCTTGCGAAGGGCCTCGACGTGCTCGTTGCGACGCCCGGCCGCCTCGTCGATCATCTCGACAGCCGCGTCGCCCATCTCGGCAAGACCGAATTCTTCGTCCTCGACGAAGTCGATCAGATGCTCGACCTCGGCTTCGCCAAGTCGATCCGCCGCATCGTCGGCACGCTGCCGAAGCAGCGCCAGAATCTATTCTTCTCGGCGACGATGCCGGCGGAAATCGCCAAGCTCGCCGGCGAACTCCTCCGTGATCCGATCCAGGTCTCCGTCACGCCGGTGGCGAAGACGGCGGATCGCGTCAACCATCAGGTCCTGTTCGTCGAGACCCATCGCAAGCGCGACGTGCTGGTCGATCTCCTCGCCGATGCCGCGATGGCGCGCACCATCGTCTTCACGCGCACCAAGCGCGGCGCGGACAAGGTGACGCAGCATCTCGACGCGGCTGGCATCGGCGCCGTCGCCATTCACGGAAACAAGAGCCAGAGCCAGCGCGAGCGCTCGCTTGAAGCCTTCAAGGCGGGCCGCGTGCGCGCCCTCGTCGCAACCGACATCGCCGCCCGCGGCATCGACATCGACAACGTCACCCATGTCGTCAATTTCGATCTTCCCGAGGTCGCGGAAGCCTATGTGCACCGGATCGGGCGCACCGCCCGCGCCGGCGCCGAGGGCGTCGCCATCTCGCTCTGCGACGGCGCCGAGCGCGACCTTCTGCGCAACATCGAAAGGCTCACGCGGATCAACCTGCCGACGCAGGACCGCCGCGCGGCGCCGGGTTCGCCCGAGTCGAAGCCGCCGGTGCGCGCCGCGACGCCCGCGCGGCACTACCAGGACCGGCCGCAGCAGGATCGCCATCAGCAAGAACGGCGCTCAGGCGCGGCGCGGCCGCATGGCTTTTCGGGCCGCGGCGCAGGCGCGCGCCCGACGGCGCCAACGTCGCCCTATAACGCCACGCGGCGCAGCGACAGGCCGCGCGGCGACGCCGCCGTCTGATCCTTCAGATCACGGTGGTTTTGGACCCACGCCGGGCCCAAAATCACCAAGGTGATCGGCTCCAACAATCCACAGTAATTTTCCGACGTATACCGCCGCGCGGCGCTTTTCTTTCAACCGCGGCGCGCTGGAGGCGCCTTTCGATTCGTGCCAGCATGAAGGGGCGCGCGGGGTTCTTGATTCCCGCGCGACGCCGCGCGAACGGGGGGCCTGCCGATGCTCAAAGCCCAATTCGACATGCTGGCGAATTACAACGCCTTCGCCAATCGCCGGCTCTATGAGGCCGCGGCCGCAATGAGCGATGCGGATTATCGCGCCGATCATGGCGCCTTCTTCAAATCGGTGCATGGCACGCTCAATCATCTGCTGGTCGCGGATCGCATCTGGATGAAGCGCTTCACCGGCGTCGGCGCGCCGCCGGATCGGCTCGACGCAATATTGTTCGACGATTTCGTCCCGCTGCGCGCCGCGCGCGAGGCCGAGGACGACCGCATCCGCGTCCATGTCGAAGCGTTGAGCAATGACGATCTGTTGCGCAAGATTTCCTATCGTGGCGTCACCACGCCAACGCTGGTCGAACAGCCGCGGTGGGAGGCCCTGACCCATTTCTTCAACCACCAGACGCATCATCGCGCCCAGGTCCACGCACTGCTGACGCGGATCGCGGGTTCGGCGCCCGAGCTTGATCTTTTGATCTACCAGCGGCTCGCCAGAGCGGGATGAGGAAAAGCGGGTCCACTTTTGCGCCCGCATCCCGCTCTCAACTATTCGAATCGATGAGACGTCCATCATCCGAGGCCGGCGCGCGCGCCGCTCACGCCCTGATTTCTATGTATAGGCCATGCGCAGATCGAGCGTGCTCTCGACGCCGATCTTGTCATAGTTCGCCGCGAGCCATTGCTGCGCCGCCGCGCGGCCATAGCCGTGCAACTCCTGGATCATCGGCCAGGAAGCTCTCGCTTTCGTCGAAGCCGCGAACGGCGCAAGGAATTTGCCGCCCTCGATTCGATGCGGGCGCGTGCGCATGTAATCGTCACCCATGAGCCGGCCGGCGTCGATCAGCCGGTTGACGAAATCCATGGCGCGGAATTCGCCCATGAGCGCGCCGTTGAAGGTGATTTCGTTCAGTCGATCTTGAATGTCGCGTGCGGTTTTCGGCAGTTCGTTCCGTTCGATCGGATTGATCTGCACGATCAGTATGTCCGGGCAGCCGGTCTTGTAGAACAGGGGAAAAAGCGCGGGATTGCCCATATAGCCGCCGTCCCAATAGGGCACGCCGGCGATCTCGACCGCCTGAAACAGATAGGGCAGGCAGGCCGAGGCCATTACATGATCGACCGTCAATTCATGGCGTTCGAAGACCGCTATGCGGCCATTGTGCACATTCGTCGCCGAGACGAACAGCTTCAGCTCCTCGCACGCGCGCACCTTCTCGAAATCGATCATTTTGACGAGGTGATCGCGCAGCGGATTGATGTTCAGCGGGTTGAAATCATAGGGGCTCGAATAATGGGTCAGAAAATCCGTCCACCAATAGGCGAGATTGGCCTGCAGCGGCCAATCCTGGAAAAACAGGTGGATGAATTTCTGCTGCGCCGGCGTGAAGGCGCCCTCATCGCTGATCGAGCGCCAGAATTTGGCGAGACTTTTGCGCGCGCCCTCGCGACCGCTCTCAAGATAGCCTTCGGCGAGGACCACGGCGTTGATCGCGCCGGCGCTGGTGCCCGTGATCGCCTCGATGTCGAGCCGTTTGTCCTCGAGGATCGCGTCCAGCACGCCCCAAGTGAAGGCGCCGTGCGATCCGCCGCCCTGCAGGGCGAGGCTGATCTGCTTTTGCCCCGTCCAGTCGATCGGTATCGCGTTTTCGTCCATTTTATCCTTGTCTGCGTTGGCGCGGCGGTGGTTCCCGCAACTCAATTTATTTCAGCGGCGACCGGCAGAAAAAAAACGGGCCGGTTTGGGAATAAAATCGCGGCTTCGCGAGTCTTGTTCGCAGCAAGGGCGCAACGCCTGAGCGCAAAATGGCTGTATCGAACGCATTTATCCATCGCTTGGCAAGGATCGCCGCCGGGATGCCTGTTTGTTGTTCGATCCGCCATATCAACCGCATAGAAGAAAAAGGGGTCTTTCATGCAACTAAATTTTCTTCGCGCATCCATAGTCGCAGTTATCGTTGGCATCGCTCCGGCAGCGTTTGCGTCGAGCCTCGACGGACTGAAGTATGTCAGCGAACATACGCATACGTTGAAGGACGGCAGAGTCTTGACCGTCATCGTCGGCGAAATGAACGGTCAGAAAATGGCGATCATTCCTATGGACGATATGCATGACCTGTTCGCTCGCGCCGAAGGGCACAGCATGGCGACTCCGTGACCTCCTTACGGTTCATTTTGAGCCGCGCTTCAAGAAGAAGCGTGATCATTCGGCCGTCCAGCCGCCGTCGATCGAGATATTGGCGCCGGTGATCTGCTTGGCGGCGTCGCTGGTGAGGAAGACCGCGAGCGCCGCCACCTCATCGACGGTGACGAATTCCTTGGTCGGCTGCGCCGTCAGCAGCACGTCGTTGATGACCTGTTCGCGCGTCAAATTCCGCGCCGCCATGGTGTCGGGGATCTGCTTTTCGACGAGCGGGGTCCAGACATAGCCGGGCGAGATGCAATTCACCGTGACGCCGAACCGCGCGAGCTCGAGCGCCGCCGTCTGGGTCAGGCCGTCGATGCCGTGCTTGGCGCTGACATAGGCGGATTTGAACGGCGAGGCGACTTTCGAATGCGCCGAGGCGGTCGAGATGATGCGGCCCCATTTGCGCGCCTTCATGCCGGGGATCGCGGCGGCGATGGCGTGGAAGGCGGCGGACAGGTTGATGGCGATGATGAGGTTCCAGGTGTCGATCGGGAAGTCCTCGATCGGCGCGACATGCTGGATGCCTGCGTTGTTGACGAGAATATCGACGCTGCCGAAAGCTTTTTCGGCGTCGGTCACCATCGCGCGGATTTGATCGGGCTTCGTCATGTCGGCCGGCGAATACAGCGCCTTGACGCCGAAATCCTTCTCGATGCCGGCGCGCTCGGCTTCGATCGCTGCGGCGTCGCCAAAGCCGTTGATGGTGACGTTGGCGCCCTCCTTGGCGAAGGCGCGCGCGATGGCGAGCCCGATGCCGCTGGTCGAACCGGTGACGATGGCGTTTCGCGTTTTCAGGGACATGGCTTGGCTCCGTAACGTCGCGCGGATGCGCGGGAAGCTTGGGGGGAAGTTGGGCGTCGGCTCGTTCTACACCGGGATTTGGGAAACGCGCCAGAAGCAAGACGGGTTCGCCCACGGTTCGCCTTACGCGGGTCTTTGCGATATATTGCATTCATGACAGTTTCACGCGCGCCCGTGGCGGGTCAGGCAACCTTGACGCAAGATCGCGCCGCGCAGGATCATCCCACGCACGACCATGGCGGCGCGGCGCACGGCTGCGGCGAGGCGGCGCTCGGCGCAGCGCTCGCCCTTTGCCGGAGCGAAGGCATCGCCCTGACGCCAGGACGGCGGCGGATTCTGGAAATTCTCGCGCGCGAGGGCCGCCCGCTCGGCGCCTATGATTTGATCGACCGGGTCGGAGCGCTGACCGGCAAGCGCCCGGCCCCCATCTCCATCTATCGCGCGCTGGATTTCCTGCTCGAAAACAGCCTCGTGCACCGGCTCGCCTCGCGCAACGCCTATCTCGCCTGCGGCCACGGCCACGCCCGTCAGACCCCCATCGCCTTTCTAATCTGCGAAGCTTGCGGCGAGGTGGTGGAAGCCGATTCCGGCGCCCTGCGCGGCAGCATCGCGGAATTGACCGCCGAGGCGCATTTCTCCCCCCGCGCGCAGGTGATGGAGGTGACAGGGCTCTGCCGGGCGTGCGCGGGGACGTGAAGACCGCGCAGGCTTGACGCAGTCGGCGTTTTTGGCCACGACTGCGGCGCGCCCATCGGTTAAGATCGGGCCGCTCCAAAACTTCGGGAATCCGCATGACCCACGACACGCAGGCTCCTCCCGCCTCGCCCGACTACGCCCTTGAGCAAGCGGCCGGCCCCGCGCCGCGCCGCCGCTCGGTCGGCGTTCTCGTCGGCTCCGGGACGGCGGCCGTCCATGTCGGCGGCGGCGCGCCGATCGTCGTCCAGTCCATGACCAACACGGATACGGCAGATATCGACGGAACCGTCGCGCAGGTGGCCGCGCTCGCCAGAGCCGGCTCAGAGCTGGTGCGCATCACGGTGGATCGCGACGAGGCCGCCGCCGCCGTGCCCCATATCCGCGACAAACTCGCGCGGCAGAACTGCTTCGTGCCCCTGATCGGCGATTTCCATTACATTGGCCACAAGCTGCTCGCCGATCATCCGGCCTGCGCCGAAGCGCTCGACAAATACCGCATCAACCCGGGCAATGTCGGCTTCAAAGACAAGAAGGACCGCCAGTTCTCGGCCATCGTCGAAATGGCGATCAAACACGGCAAGAGCGTGCGCATCGGCGCCAATTGGGGCTCGCTCGATCAGGAGCTTCTGACCAGCCTGATGGACGAGAACGCGAAAACTGCCGCGCCCGCCCCGGCAGACGCGGTGATGCGCGAAGCCATGGTGCAGTCCGCCCTGCTCTCCGCCGCCCGCGCCGAGGACATTGGCCTGCCCCGCAACCGCATCATCCTGTCGGCCAAAGTCTCCGCCGTGCAGCAGCTCATCGCCGTCTATCGCACGCTGGCGCGGCGCAGCGATTACGCGCTGCATCTGGGCCTCACCGAGGCCGGCATGGGCTCGAAAGGCATTGTCGCCTCCTCGGCCGCCCTCGGCGTGCTGCTTCAGGAGGGCGTCGGCGACACCATCCGCGTCTCGCTGACGCCCGAGCCCGGCGGCGATCGGACGATTGAGGTGAAGGTCGGGCAGGAAATCCTGCAGACCATGGGCTTTCGCACCTTCGTGCCGCTGGTCGCCGCCTGCCCCGGCTGCGGGCGCACCACCTCGACCGTGTTCCAGGAGCTCGCGCGGGACATTCAAACCTACATCCGGGACGAAATGCCGCTCTGGAAGACCCGCTATCCGGGCGTCGAGACGCTGAATGTCGCGGTGATGGGCTGCATCGTCAACGGCCCCGGCGAATCGAAGCACGCCGACATCGGCATTTCGCTGCCCGGCACCGGCGAGACGCCGACGGCGCCCGTCTTCATCGACGGCCAGAAGGCGATGACGCTGCGCGGCGAAGGCATCGCCGCCGAATTCAAGACCATCGTCGAGAACTACATCGAGGGCCGCTTCGGCGGGACGAAGAGCGCGGCGGAATAGATCCCGAACGCTCCAATCGCGCCGCGATGAAGCCGCGTTATCCCTCGCCGAGCCGGACCTTCAGCTCATATTCCTCCAGGGCGAGGGGTCCCGCCGCTTCGGCCTCGGCTCTGTCGCGTTCGGGCAAAACATCCTGAACGATCGGAAGCCGCTTCCATTGCGCCATCGGCGCCCGCCCCTTGGCGTCGGGAACATAGGGCGAGGCGGCGACGCGCTGGTAGCGATGGATATAGCGCGGACAATTGAGGAAGATGCTGGTCGGCCGCACCCGCGTCAGGAAAAGTGCGCCCGGAAAGGCATTCCTGGCGGGGCCATCGTCATGGCTGGCGAGGCCGTGTATGCGAAGCCGCCGCGACGTCTCGAAATCGATGAACAGAAGCCCGACAAGAGGATTGCCCAGAATGTCGCCCATCGTCAGGAACATTCCATTGCCATCGTAGCACGGGAAGACAAGCGTGCCATCCTCGACGCGCACAAAACCCTGCGCGCCGCCCTTGTAGGACACGGTCGGCTGCCCGGAAGGACCGACCGTTGATAGAAAGAACATGTCCCGCGTCTCGACGAACGCGATCTCCTCGTCGGTAAACCGGTCGTGGACGATAACCTGCTCCTGCCGGTCCGCAAGGCCGCGCGTGCCGTGCTGGTCCTGCAACGCGCGCCGGCCTGCGTGAAACATTTCGCTCATCGTCCTCTCCAATGTCTTCACAGCGCCTCGAAAGCGGCCAACGCGACCGGCACCGGCGCCTGTCGCTCATCCAACATGCGGAACAGACCCTCGACGCGCGCGCGTTCGGCCTCGGATTGCGGGACAAGGTAAGCCACGCCGACGTAGACGGCGAGGTTCACGACGAGGGCGACGGCGCCGGAGGTCAAACCCCAGGCCCATGGGAGATAGCCGGGGAACATCAGTTCGAGCGCTACGGCGACGGCGAAGCCGCAGACCATCCCCGCAATCGCGCCCTGCCTGTTGCCGCGCCGCCAGAAGATGCCGAGGAACTGCGGCACGGCGAGCTGTATGATGCCCTGATAGGCGAGGACCGCCAGAGAGAACAACGCAGGAAGCGTGAGGCACGATAGCCAGGACGCCAGCAGCGTTATGAGCAGCATGCCGAGCTTTGCGACGACGATCATGCGCTTGGGATCGAGCGTCACATAATTGCCGACGAGATCGTTTGCGATCTGCGCGCCATAGGCCTGGATGTTGCCGTCGGTGTGGCCCATCGAGGCCGCCAGCAGAACGACGCCGGCGAGCCCCAGCAGAACGGGGCCGCCCGCCTCCTCGGCGACGATGAACCAGACATCGTTCGGATGCGCCATGGCGGAGGGCAGCGTCGAGGCCAGCATGCCGAAGATCAAAAGCGCCGTGCCGAAGGCGAGCGATAAGGGCACCGCGAGCGCCGCCGACTTCTTCAGGCTTTCGACGCCATCCGCCGTGAACAGCCGCACAAAGATGTAGGGCCAGCACCAGCCGCCGATCGTCCCGGTGGCGATAAGGCTGAAGATGTAAAGCGGCCCCTGCTCCGAGTGGAGGCCGGGAATTGCATACATCTTCGGATTGAGCGCGCCGAGCGTCGAGCCTCTGGCCAGAACGAGCCACGCGATCAGCCCGCACAACAAAAGCCCGCCGCCGACATAGGCGACGAGGCCCTGAAAATAGTCCGATACGACGACCCCGCGCATGCCAATCCGCACCGTCCAGATCTGCCGGAATGCGATGACGCCGACGCCCAGAATCACAGCTGCCTGGAAGGTCAGCCGCCCGAACGACATATATTGGAAAAGATCGCCCAGCGCCTGCATGCCGAGCACCAGCCACGGAATTCCCGACACAATGCCGATGATCGCGGCGATGGTGCGGATATGCCGCGAGTCATAGCGCAAGGCGAGGAGATCGGGCTGGGTGCGCAGATCGAATCGTTTGCCCCACAGCCACACCGTGCGCGACATCACATACATCAGCACGACCGTCAGCAGGCTGTAGGAGACGACGTAGAACGACATCACGCCCGCCGTCGCGGAGAGGGCGCCGAAAGCGGTGAACATCGAACCCGGATACCACGTATTCAGGAACGACATCGCCTGATAGCGCGCGCCGAACGAACGCCCGCCGACGGCGTATTGCGTGAACGACCCATCATCGACCTGCATCTTCTGCAGGATGAAGATAATCGCCGCAAAGAACGCCGCGAGAAGCCCGAAGGTGACGATCATCGCGCGAACTCCCCGCGCGCTCGGTCGTCAAGATAGGCGGCGACGACGCTCGCCGCGACGCAGGTCCCGACGGCGAGAAAGTAGAACAGCGCCCCGGGAAGTCCGAGGATCGGTCTTGTGCTACCGTCCGCCGCCCAATAGAGCGGCGGCGCAAGTGCGACGATTGCGTCCAGTATGAACTAGGCTTTGATCGCGGCGGATTGTCCCCGGTGCGGCAGCGGGCTTGTCATCGAAGCGTTCCCCCGTTTTTTCAGTTCAGGCTGCTCATGCAGCTCCGCAGTTTTTCAAGACAGCTCGGCCAGCCCTCCTCGAAGACATCGCGCGCACTCCTGTCGTCGATGCGCCGGTGTCGTAGCGTCAGCTCCGTCGTCGTTGCCTCGATCGCGTGGAAATCGGCTTCGAGAATGGTGACGAGCCCGCGAATTTCGGCGATGGGGCCGTCGTAGATCCAGGTCTTCGCAATATGTCTGCCCGGCTCCAGCGCGCGGTACCGCCCAGCTATCACGTGGCGGCCGCCCGAGGGATCGACGCTCTCGATGCGAAAGGCGCCGCCGACGCGAACGTCCGCTTCGATGGCGACGACTGTATTTTGACCCGGCGTCAGCCAGCGCCGCATCGTTTCGGGCCGGGTCCATGCGAGCCAGAGCTTATCGCAAGGCGCCGGGATCGTTCGCGTCATGACGATCGTCATATCATCTTTGAGGGATCGGTTCATTCCACCTCCCCGAAGAGGTCGGAAAGGCGGGTGAGACTCTCCTCCCAAAAGGATTCGTAATGTTTCAGCCAGCCGCTCGCCGTCGCCAATGGCCGCGTCGCAAGACGGCACATATGCACGCGCCCGCGAACGCGCCGGTCGATCAGCCCGGCCTTTTCCAGCACCTTGACGTGCTTCGAGGCGGCCGCCAGCGACATGTCGAGCGGGGCAGCCAGCTCGCCGACGGAGAGATCGTCCCGCGCCAGCCGCTCCAGCATCGCCCGCCGCGTCTGGTCGGCGAGAGCATGGAAGACCTGGTCGAGAGCCTGCTTATTTAATTCAACCATTTGGTTGAATGTAACTGATCGCGCCCGGCAACGCAACTGGCTGGCTCATGCCCCGGGACCCGGCGAGGCCGCCTCCTATATCGCCAATAGTTCGCTCACCTGCTCCGGCAAGCCGCCATCCCTCGCCTCGTAACCCGCCACGCGCAAGGCCCCATGCGCCGGACTCATCGTCACCGCGAGCCGCGTGTAGGGGTTGAGGACCGGCGGCTTCACCCAATCGAAATCCGGGCGCGACAGCGGCTCCGCCCAGCTGGCGAGCGCGTCCTTGCGGGCGCGGCATCGCGCGGTCGCGACCTCCGGCGAGCTTGTCAGAAAATAATCGGCCGCCACGCGCGCTTCCCATCTCGGATGTTTCCGCACCCAGTCATTGGCGACGCTCGCCTCGTTCTCATGCGTTTCGAAACCCGTTTCTGTCCGCTCGATCATGCAGCGCTCCCCCAGCGCGCAGCCGATCAGCACATAGATCACGGGGCGCGCCACGGGCGCGCGCTCCAGCGCGGATTTCGCGGCGCCATAGGTTGCGCAATTCTCGAACACCTGCCGCAGCAATTGATCCGGCGGCATGTGGCTGACGCTCGTCCATGTATTAAGCGCGTTGGCGGCAAGGTCATACAGGCGAAGCCAGGGATGCTGCGTGCGCCGCCACATCGGCGCCTGGTTTATGCAGGCGGCGAAGCGGCGCGGCGCCATCGCCGTCAGCGCGCCAACATAGCCCGGCCAGGTGACGTTGAAATATTCGCCCGCGGGCGATGCGCAGCGCAGCACATCGACGTGGCGCCCCATGCCGTGGAAAGGCCAATCAAGCGTGCGCGCGAGCCAGAGCGCGCCGTCCTCCTCGCGCGCGAGCGCGGTGCAGCCCCATTGATAGGACCCGTTGAGCAGCCAGACGCCCGAATAGCCGAGCGTTGCGGCCATTTGCGCGATCTCGGCCACATAGGGCGAGCGCGACCGGCAGAGCCAGCGGCGTGCGGCCTCGTCCAGCGCCGGCACGAAAGGCGCCGCCGCGGCCGGCAGGGACCTGAGGCACTCGTCCCGCAAGGCGCGCGCGCAAAGCCGGCGCAGCTCGGCATGCCGCAGCGGGCCGCCGGCGCCGACGTCGATCACGGGAACCGCCGGTAGGCCGCCGTTCGCGGAGCGCACATTGCTTGTCGCCATCGCAACTTCCCCGGCTGTTTCAGGCTCCAAGGCGCCGATGCGCAGTTTACGAAGACAAAAATCGCCGGCCCATAATACACGGCCGCAGGATGAACTTGCCATCTGAATCGTGATGGCGCTCGTCGTCCATCACGCCTAAATCAGCCCCGCCGCGATGTTGATCGTCAGCGCCAGCACCGCGCTGTTGAAGAAGAAAGCCAAAATGGAATGCATCAGCGAGACGCGGCGCATTTCCTTCGAGGTGATCTCGACGTCGGCGGTCTGCGAGGCGACGCCGATGATGAAGGAAAAATAGACGAAGTCCAAATAATCGGGATGGTCGGTGCAGGGAAAATGCAGCCCGCCCGCGTCCCTCGGCTCCTTGCCGGGGTCCTGCTCCAGCTCGTCGAAATACTCATGCGCATAATGCGACGCATAGATGAGATGGATGAAGAACCAGGCGCTGAGGATCGTCGCCCCGGCCAGCCCGACATGCAGCCCCTTTGTCAGCCCGGTCATGTCCTTGGTGGCGGCGAGCTGCGCGATGATGGCGCCGATCGAGGCGATGGCGGCGATGCTCGTCAGAATGAGGATGAAAAACCGCCCCTCATCGCTGTCGCGGGCGCGACGGCGCATCGACTCCGTGGTCGCATTGTAGAACATAATGGCGGAGAGGATGAAATAAAGCCACGTGCCCGCGTTCCAGGCGAGCAACAGGCGCGTTGCGCTATGCATCGGCGGCAGGAAATAGCCGACTACGACGCCAAACAGCAGCGCGATAAAAAGGCGCGGATGGCCGCGGACGGTCCCATAGGGATATTCAAGTCGTCCCCACATCTGGCGATCTTTCTGGCTCAGGTCACAATGATTTTGGATCGAACCGATCCAAAATCATGAACGCGATCGATTCCAAAGCGCTAATTGGCCCGCGCCGCCACGAAGCGCGCGGCTTCTTTTAGGATCGATGCGTCACAGCCTTGTGAAAGCGAGTCCAGCGCGGCGATGGCTTCCGCGGCGAGCCTGTCGCGCCGCAGCCGCGCGGCCTCGAGCCCCAGCGCTGCGACCAGCGTCGCCTTGTTGCGCTCGGCGTCCTTGCCGGCCCGTTTGCCGAGAACCGCCTCATCGGCTTCGACGTCCAGAATGTCGTCGGCGACCTGAAACGCCGCGCCGAGCGCATGGCCATAGGCCGAAAGCGCCGCGCGCGCCTTCGCGTCGGCCTTGCCGAGGATCGCGCCGGCGACGACCGAATAATGCAGAAGCGCGCCGGTCTTCATCGATTGCAGTCTGATGACGGCCTCGGGCGTATGAGGCTCCCGCGCCTGCTCCGCCTCCAGATCCAGCACCTGGCCGCCGATCATGCCGCCAAATCCCGCCGCCCGCGCCAGCGCCAGAACGAGCTCGGCCCGGATCGCGGGATCTTCATGGGTCAGCGGATCGGCCGTCACGTCGAAGGCGTAGGTCAGCAAGCTGTCGCCGACGAGGATCGCGGTCGCCTCGTCATAGGCCTTGTGCGTCGTCGGGCGGCCGCGGCGCAGATCGTCATCATCGAGCGCGGGCAGATCGTCATGCACCAGCGAATAGCAATGGATCATTTCGACGGCGGCGGCGGCGCGCAGCACGCCTTCGCCCTGCGCGCCAAACAGCCGTGCGGTCTCGACGACGAGGAACGGGCGCAGCCGCTTGCCGCCGCCAAGGCTCGAATAGCGGATCGCCTCAAGCAGGCGAGGCGGGCGCGCGATCTCGCCGGCAAGCGGCGCTGGCGAAAGCAGGCGGTCGAGAAGGGTCTCGATCGCCCCGGCCACTGCCTTCAGCCGCGTGTCGAATTCAGATCCGGCCGCGCCTTGCGTCATGCCCGCCTCAACCCCTCTTTTGCGAGACAAAGCCCGCCAATAATGTCGAGGCCCGGCTTGCCCGATCCGGCGAGATCGGTCAAGGCTCAACCCATGGCATTGCGGAACCGCCGAAGGGGTCTTTTCGGCAAAATCCTTGTCTTTCTGTTTTATCTCGGGGCGGCGCTGATCCTTGGCGTCGTCGTGATGGCGTTCGCCTATATTTCGGTCCCGCCGACATCGACGCTGATGCTGGCGCGCTACGTAAGGGGCGAGCCCCTCACCCGCATCGCCGTCCCGCTGTCCGCGATTTCGCCCAATCTCCGCGCGGCCGTCATCGCCTCCGAGGATTCGCTGTTCTGCCGCCATAGGGGCGTCGACTGGGGCGCCCTGCAGGAAGTCATCGACGAGGCCGACGAGGACGGGCCTTCGCGCGGCGCCTCGACCATCACAATGCAGACGGCGAAGAACGTGTTCCTGTGGCCCGGCCGCTCGGCGATCCGCAAGGGCCTCGAAATCCCGCTCGCGATGTTCATCGATTTCCTCTGGGGCAAGCGGCGCGTCATGGAGGTCTATTTCAACATCGCCGAATGGGGCGATGGGCTTTTCGGCGCTGAGGCCGCCGCGCAGCATTATTTCCATAAGAGCGCGAAGCAGCTCACTTTGCAGGAGGCGGCCCTCCTCGCCTCGGCGCTGCCCAATCCGCATCTGCGCGATCCGGCCCATCCGACGCGCAATCTCGCGCGAAGAGCCGGGACGATCGCGGCGCGGGTCAAGAACGAGGATACGAGCTGCGTGGATTAGGGCTGGAAGGAAGATCGGCCGCGCCCGATCAGGCCAGAGCCTTGAACAGGATGCAGACAAGACGAACCGCTTTTAACCGCATCGTCTCATGGCGTGGCCTTAGCTTCGCCCTATCGGCGCTCAAATCGGCCCGGCAGAGATCTAAATAGGCTTGAAATGGCGCAATTCTGTCGCCAAATGCAGCGGCTTAGTGGGTTTTGCGCTTCAGATCTGCTATAAGTGTGCGGATTTCGCTTGATGATAGAGGTTAAGGCTATGGAGCTGATCGATTTCTCACAATTCGCCAGTCGCCGGGCGAGGCGGACGGCGGCGCACGCCGATATGGCGACGGTCGAAACGCCTGTTTTCGATCGCTGGGCCGACCTCCATACCGAGAGGCCGGACGTGACTGTGGCTCCGGTAACTGACTCCGGCGAAAGGGATTTTTGGTACGATCTACAGTTCCGCCTCGCATATCCAACGCATCGCCTGCGCAGGCATTAGAGCGGCATGAGGAAAAGTGTGAGCCTTTTCCTCCCGCATTCCGCTCTAGACTATTGAAGTCGATCACGTTCATGATTTTGAATCGATGGGGTCCAAAATCATCATGATTTACGTCGCCCAAAAGACCGTTGGTAAATGACTTACGCAACGGTTCTCTGGGATTGGCTGTCAAGGTTTTAATCCGCTGCATTGCGCGGGCTGGCGTTCCGGCTCTCGAACAGCGCAACCAGCTCTCCGCGCAGGGCTCGGCCGATTTTGCCGGCCGCCCCCGGCGCGTTCATGGTCGGACAATTGTAGTCAACGAATGAAGCCCCGCGTCGATCAGGTGCGCGGCACTTGCGATTCGGTCCGCGAACTGACAAGCGCCAGAAGGCGGTCGCGGATCTCGGCGACGAGGCCGGGCGGCAGGAACCCGTAGGCGATTGAGGCGTCGTCGGTCCCCGGCAGCCGACGCGACCTAATCCGCCGCGAGGACGACGTCGGACGGCTTGAAGAAGGCGGCGAGCCGGTCGCCCGGCGCGATGCGCAGATCATCGGCGCTTTCTATCGGCACGACGGCGGTTAGGATCTTGCCATCGCCGATGTCGAGCTTGATCTCGCTGTTGCGGGCCCCATCGACGCACCCCGTCGCCCCAGAAGCATGTTGCCGCCCTGTGGGCTGATCGCCGCCTCGGCGGCGCGAGCATGACGAAAGAGGATTTGATCAGGGCGACGACGCTGCGTCCCGGCGCGAGGCGCAGATCCTCGGCCGCGCCGCGCGTGACAAGGGCGCCGATGTCATTTCGTCGCCGAGACCCGCATCGTCGCGGCGGCGTCGACCGGATCGTCGTCGACCTGAACCGCCGTGCAGCGGAAAGCATTGGGGGCAAGAACGAGGACACGTCCTTCGTGGATGAGGGGCGCGGCCTTGGCGCTCGGCGCCGCGCCCGGAAAATTCAGCGAAAACGTCAACTTGCAGCTATTTTCAGGGGCTCGCCGCATTGGCGGGCGATCGAGCGGCGTTTTACGATAGCCAAGCCGGCCGTTTCATTGTATGAGCCGCCTTCGCTTTCATTTCCGTTGAGCCGCGTCGCTCGCAAACACCCGAGATTGATCCCTATGGCCGTTCCGAAACGCAAGACCTCCCCGATGAAGCGCGGCTTCCGCCGCTCCGCCGATGCGCTCGCGGCCCCGACCTATGTCGAAGACAAGGATTCCGGCGAGCTGCGCCGCCCGCATCATGTCGATCTGAAGACCGGCATGTATCGCGGCCGACAGATTTTTACGCAAAAAGACAAGGAAGCCTGAGGGTTTCGGTCTGATTCGCCGGATCGCCGGGCGGCCGACGCTCCGATCCCGAACGCAAAGGTCCGACTCCGCCGCCGAGGTGAATTTTTCGCTCCGGCGCCCAATGTGCGGGAGGTGTTTCACGTGAAACAGGGTCCCGCGCCGACCCGGCGGTTTCCCGAGCATTAAAATCGCCAGATCATCGTTATATTTCGATAATATAACACGATGAGTTAACCTATTGCGTTAACTAAGTATAGGCCCCGCGCAATCGAAACACACCGCGCCCGCTCAGGCCGCCGCCAGAAGCCGCTGCGACACGACTTCGCGCAACGCGCGAAGATCACGGGCGAAGGCCCTGATTCCCTCTGCTAATTTTTCGGACGCCATGGCGTCCTCATTGAGCATGAGGCGAAACGTCTTTTCATCGAGACTCATTTTCGCCGCCGCGCTCTTCGCCGCCGCCGAAGGCTCGAGCCGGCGCGGCAACTCCCCGTAATCGCTGGCTAATTCGTCGAGCAGCTGCGGCGAAATGGTCAGCCGGTCGCAGCCCGCCAGCGCCTCGATCTCGCCCTTGTTGCGGAACGACGCGCCCATTACAACAGTGTTGATTCCATTGGCTTTATAATAGGCGTAAATCTGCTTCACGGATAAAACGCCAGGGTCGGTCTCAGGCGTGAAGGCCCTGCCCTCGGCCTTGATGTGCCAGTCGAGGATGCGGCCGACGAAGGGCGAGATGAGGAAGGCGCCGGCGTCGGCGCAGGCCGCCGCCTGAGCCAGCGAGAAGATGAGGGTCATGTTGCAGTCGATCCTCTCGCCCTGAAGGATTTCGGCGGCTCTGATCCCCTCCCAGGTCGCGGCGATCTTGATCAGGATGCGCTCGCGTCCGACGCCCCGTTTTTCGTATTCCGCAATGATTTCACGCGCTTTCGCCACCGTTCCGGCGACGTCGAAGGAAAGATCCGCGTCGACTTCGGTCGAGACGCGGCCGGGAACGATCTTGCTCAGCTCTTCGCCGAAATTGATGGTCAGCCGATCGGCGATCTCACTGGTCAGATGATTGTGGCTGCGTCCCCACGCGATCGCTTCCAGAACCAGCGGCGCATAGGCGTCGAGCTGGGCGGCCTTGAGGATGAGGGTGGGATTGGTCGTGGCGTCGACGGGCGCGAAGGCGCGGATCGCCTCCATGTCGCCGGTGTCGGCGACGACTGTGGTCATGGTTTTCAGTTGATCGAGCTTTGACGAAGGCATGAATGAGGTCCGGTTGGGCGCGAGGCGCGTTTTATAGCCGAACGTCCCCGCCGATGCATTGTTTCATTCGGCGCTTCGGCGAAACTCGCGGCTGTTTCTCACTGCCCAAACACAAAAGAGCATGATCGATTCAAAATTGATGTCGACCATGCCCTTCATCAGCTTATCTCTTCGCGTTGCCGGCCTTTCGGGGCTTTGCTCCGGCAGGCCGCGCGGTCAGTCGATGAGCTTCTGCAGCGCGCGGCCGGCTTTCGATTTCAGCTCCTTGGCGGAGAGCGTGCCTTCATTGTCGACGTCGGCCTTCTTGAAGAGCTGTTCGACGATGGCGAGATATTCGTCCTTGGTCAGCGTGCCGTCATTGTCCGTGTCGCCGGCCTTGAAATCCTTCTTGCCGAGCGCGCCCTTGGCTTCCTTGGTGTCGAGGGTCTTGTCGGCATCCGCGTCTAGCTTGTCGAACTCGGCGCCCGCCGCGGCCTTCACTTCGGCGAGGTCGAGCGTCTTGTCCTTGTCCGTATCGTATTTTGAGACGACATCGGAAGCCGCGAAAGCAGCCGGCGCCGAATACAAAACAAGACCGGCGGCCAGCACGCCGAAGAAAGCAATTTTGCCAATATTCGTGTTTTTATGAAGCATCTTTCTACTCCGTCTATTGAGCAGCCCTTCCGAGGACATGTAAATTTATAACACAGAGACTTTGTAAATGTCTAGGCTTAGGTTGAATATTCCTTCAAAACCCGCACCAGAAGATTTTCGTCACTAGTGACGGAAATTGATCGTCTTGCTGAAGTTGAAGCGGCCACCGGGAAGTTCGGCCGGGGGCGGCGGAAATGGGCTGGAGCGGCGAACCGTGGCGACGGCCTCGGAATCGAGCACAGCCGAGCCGGAGCTCCTGCTGAGACTCGCCGAGATGAGCCGTCCGGACCGATCGACCGAAAAGCTGACCGAAGCCGCCCCCGTTGCGCCCTGCGCCGAGGGCGGGTAGCGCGTGTTGCCATTGACCCGCGCAGATACGAGGCCCTGCCAGGCGCTGGCCGACATCGACGAGCCGGCCGATCCCCGCGCGGCCTGGGTCGCCTGCCCCGGCGCCCCTGCGCTCTGACGCGGCGCGCTCGTGCGCGGAGCCAGTGGACCGGCTTCTTTTTTCTCCTCCGCCTTTCGCTTTTCCTTTTCCGCCTTCTCTTTCTCGATTTTCTCCTTCTCGATCTTCTCCCTTTCAATCTTCTGCCGCTCGAGGTTTGGCTTCGGCTCGACTTTTGGCCGCGGCTCGGCCTTGGCCGGCGGCGGCGTTTCGGGCGCTGGCCTGGCGGGCGCGACGAGCACGGCGTCGGATTTGGGCTCGGGCGGCAGTTCGGGAACCGGAGCCGCTTGCGGCTCGATTTTTTCGGGCTCCGGCGGGGGCGGCGGCGTTTCCGGCTCCGGCGTCGCTTCCCGCATTTGCGGCCCCGGGGGGACTTCGGCCGCGGGGGCGGGCTCTGCGACCGCCATCGGCGGCAGCTCAATCATCACCGCGGCCTCCGGCTCGCCAGCGCGGTCCGGGGCCTCGACGCGGCGGCTCAGCCAATAGGCGATGGCAGCGTGGACGAGGACGACCACGATCGCTGCGAGAATCCACCGCCGGACGGACGAACTGTCGTCCGGAGGCAGAACCAGAGGGGCGGGCATCGTCATCGGAGCGGTTTCATCCAGCCGGATTCATGCGGGCGGTTTTATGCGAGCGGTCTCAAGAATGCGTGTCGGGCGCCGGGGCTGCGGCGCCGGACGATCCCGCGTCGAGGCCGACAAGCCCGATCTTGAGATAGCCCGCGGCGCGCAAGAGGTTCATCGCCTCCATCACGTCGCCATAGGGGACGCTCTTGTCGGCGCGCACGAAAACCCGCTGCTCTTTGTCGTTCTGCGTCTGCGCATCCAGCGCCGCGCCGAGTTTGTCACGCGCGACGGAATCCTCCCCGAGAGACAGGGTGAGATCCGATTTGATGGTGAGGAACAGCGGCTTATCCGGACGCTGCGCGGGCTGCGCCGTGGACGCCGGCAGATCGACATTGACGTCGACCGTCGATAACGGCGCCGCCACCATGAAGATGATGAGCAGAACCAGGATTACGTCGATGAACGGCGTAACGTTGATCTCGTGATTGACGTCGAGATCATCCTCGCCGGATGTCGAGAGTCGTACGGCCATCGGCTTACTCCGCCGGGCGGCGCATGGCGATCACATGTGAAGCGTCCCTTGGCAGCGAAGACGCATCGCGGTCGAGATCCCGCGAGATATGGCGCAGAACCTCGGCCGCGGCGTCGCCGAGCTGGGCCCGATAGCCTGTGACGGCGCGCGCGAACGCATTGTAGATCATAACGGCCGGGATGGCGGCGACGAGGCCCATTGCGGTCGCGAGCAAGGCCTCGGCGATGCCGGGTGCGACGACGGCGAGATTGGTCGTGTGGCTATTCGAGATGCCGATGAAGGCGTCCATGATGCCCCAGACCGTGCCGAAGAGGCCGATGAAGGGCGCCGTCGCGCCGATGGTGGCGATGATCGCCGTCCCGCGCGCCATCTTGCGGCCCGCATGCGCCTCCAGCCGCGACAGCAAGGCGCCGACGCGCTCCTTGACGCCTTCGGCCGGCAGACCCAATGAGCGCTCCTCCTCCCCCGCGGCCGCCTGCACGAAGAGGGCGATCGGAGAAGAGGAGTCGGCGAGGGACGTTTGCGCCGCGCGCAGGCTGGACGCGTTAGCGAGAGTCTCGAGGCCGCGCCGCGCCTTGCGCCGGGCGGTCCATAGTTCGACGCTCTTGGCGAGCCAGATGGTCCAGGTGACGAGCGACGCAAAGGCCAGCCCCGTCATCACGATCTGAACGATGAAATTGGCGTGGAGGAACATGCCCCACGGCGACAGATTGCTCGGCACGGCGGAAGGCAGAGAGCCCTGCGCCTCCGCCGATGGCGGGGGCGGCGCGGCAGCGGCGTTTTCGGGTTCCGTCGACGAGGCCGCGGGGTTCGCCGCTGGGGCGGGCGAAGGGGTGGGCGCAGGCGCAATGGCGGGCGACGGCGCGGCGACGGGCGACGGCGTGGCGGCGTCCGGCGCTTGCGCTAAAGCGGACGACGCGAACGCGAAGCTCAATCCGATCGCCGCAAGCGTCTGGTGAAGCTGTGCGGGAGTTCCGCAAAGACGGCGGCTGCGCCGGGCGCCGATCGGGCCGGCCTTGATGTTAGATTCAGCGCATTTCATAGAATAGTTCCTGCCCTTATAGAGATTATTTCCCCGTTCGGCCCATGCGGCGCTATTATTATAAAGAACGCCGCCCGATTGCGCCAGCACAACCGACATGGGACCAAGATCAATGTCAAGTTCGGATTTCGTGATTCTGGCGGCGAGTCATTTGCCGCGAACGCGACTGTTGTTCGATCTTGGACGGTCGCCGGCTCAAACGTCGATTGGCCGGGTGTCGGCGCCGCGTCAATGCGCCATGAAGACCGGGAGATTGGTCTCGGCCAGGATCTCGCTGGTGACCTTGCCAAAAATGAGCTGACGCAGTCGGCTTCGCGTATATCCGCCCTTGATGAGAAGATCCGCGCCGAGGACGGCGGCCGTCTCAAGCAGCGCGGCGGCGGGCGAACTCGCCGCTTCGCCGACAAGACCGACCCGCGCCGGGACGCCATGCCTGCGCAGGCTCTTCGCCACCTGTTCGTCGCTTGGGCCCGGCAGCGCGGGACCTGGCACGGTCAGGATGACGACATCCTGCGCGCGCATCAGCAGCGGCATGGCGAATGCGATGCTGCGCGCCGTATCGGTGGTGCCATTCCAGGCGATCGCGATGCGCTCGCCGAGCGTCGCAGGCGGTTGCGGCGGCGCGATCAGAACCGGCCGGCCGCTTTCGAAGAGGACAGCCTCAAGGGTTGATTTGCGCGGCAGCCGCGGTCCAGGCCCGGGCCTGCCGACGGCGATCACATCGAAGACGCGGCCATATTCGCCGACTCCGGTGTCCGATATGAGGGCCTCCCCGCTCCAGCCGTATGTGGGCCGGTCGAGATCCCCGCGCGCGCGCTCGACTCGATGCGTCGCCATGAAGGCCTCGAACAGCCCGCGGCTATGGTCGACGAAATCGCGCCGCGTCCGGTCGTCGAGGACCACCCCGCTCAAGGCGAAATCCGCGGCGACGAATTCGGCGATATCGGGGCCGACCGCCACGCCCTCGATATAGCTGTTGAAGGTCCGCGCCAGCATCACGGCGATCTGCATCGCCGCATCCATCAGGGCATGGTCCTCGACCGGCATCAGAATCGATTTCATGGCGAGGTCCCGGCGCAGCTGAAACAGATAAGGGCGATGTGGACCGGGTCGCCCGCCGGCCGGTCGTCGAGGATGAACGCGGGCGGCGGCTGACGGCGATCAGGGCACCGCCGCTGATGATTGTCCGATTTCGCGACGTCGGACAACCATCGGGGTCATTTTCCGTCCGCGCCATGACGTCAATGCCGAGAAACGGTCGTTTAAAAGAATATTCATCATATTTCTAATGTTAAATGATGACTGCCTTTACGTAATAGTCATTGCGCCCCTACGGTACAGATCAAGGCTTTTTTGCGGCGAAATTAAGTCGCCACGAACAGCCGGGTCGGTCGACCTCAACAGGAGGGCACGTCACGGGCGCGGTCACATCCATCACGGCGGCGCGCAAACAGCGCGTCGATCCGCTAGAGAGCAACATCGAAAAGCTTCTTCGTGAGGCGCGCCTCAAGCTGATCGAAACGGGAACGCGGAACCGCCTCGTCCACGCGCCGCGCGGCGCCAAACGGACGCGATGCCTGCCGATCGTTGGCGCGCGGCCGGACGCCGTCTTCGCCAATCTCGCCCGAGAAAAGAAGCTGCTTCGCTTCGTCGCCGCCAATGGCCTCGACGAGGCGGCGCCCGAAGCCTCGGGCGAGAAAATCGCGCGCCTCGTGAGGGAGCCGGATCAAATAGGGGGCAGGTCAAGCCATGCGAACCGCAACGGATTGCAAACGATGCTCGCGCCTGAGTTTCTGCAAAAGCGCCTTCACGCGATTTATCGCGACGCCAGGACCGCCGAAGAGGAGCGCGGCGTCAACATTCTCTTTCTCGCCCTCGGATTTTTGCGCTGGTACGAGGACGAGCGATCCGATGCGCTGCGCGAAGCGCCCCTCATCCTGTTGCCGATAACTCTGGTGCGCGACGGCAAGCGATCGACGTTCGACCTTGGCTTTCGCGACGACGACATTGCTTCGAACCAGGCCCTGCAGGAGCGTCTGCGCGGTGATTTCGGCATCGGCCTTCCCGACGTTCCGGAAACGGACAGCTGGCTGCCGAGCCTCTATTTCAGCGCCGTGGCGGCGGCGATCTCATCGAAGCGCCGCTGGTCGATCGATACCGAAGGCGTCGAACTCGGCTTTTTTTCGTCGTCGAAATTTCTGATCATGCGCGATCTCGAGCCCGCCAACTGGCCTGGCAACGCGCTGGCGGAACACCCGCTGGTGCGCGGCCTGCTCTTTGAAGGGCTCGCCAGCGCACCGCCGCTGCTGCCCGACGACGCAAGGCTCGACGCGTTTTTACAGCCGGCAGATCTTGTCCACGTCGTCGATGCGGATTCGTCGCAAACGCGCGTCATCGAAAGCGTGCGCGCCGGCCGCAACCTCATTGTGCACGGCCCCCCTGGAACCGGCAAATCGCAGACCATCACGAACATGATCGCCGCCGCCGTGCACGCCGGCAAATCGGTTCTTTTCGTCGCCGAGAAAATGGCGGCGCTGAATGTCGTCCACGATCGCCTCCGCGCGGCCGGCCTTGAAGAACTCTGCCTCGAACTCCATAGCAACACAGCGAACAAGCGGCTGGTCGCGGACCGGCTCGACCGGACGTTGCAATCGACCGCCGACTTCCGCCTCGACGACGCCGAGGCCGCCGACGAGCTAAGGATCGCGCGCGACTCCTTGAACCGTGTCGCCAGCCGCCTTCACGCTCCGATCGGACAGACCGGGATGACGCCCTATCAGGCGCTCTCGATTCAGATCGCCGCGATGAGCCGCCAGATCACGCCGGACATCAGCCTCGTTGAAGCCGCGGCGAGATGGACGCGCGAGGATTACGATGAGAGGGCGCGGCGCGTCGAGCGGCTCGCCGATCTCACCGCGCGAACAGGTCCGCTCCATCGCCATGTGTTCTATGGCGTCGGGCGGACACCCCTGCAGCCAGCTGATTTCCAGCGTCTCGCGCATCGGCTCCAGAGCCTTGCCGATGAGTCCGCCGCGCTGGCCGCGAACGCAACCGAGATCGCGCGATATCTTGGCCTGCGGCTAAAGCCGACAATTTCCGGCGTCAAGACTCTCATCCTGTTGCTGCGGGCGACAGCCGCGATTCCACGCGAAGGGATCGCGATCGCCGCCGCCGTCGCCAGGACGCAGGCGCCACAACGAATCATCGACGCCGCGGCGAAAGGCGTCGAGTGGCGCCGCCGGCGGGCGCGCTGCGCCAAATCCTTCGAGCCGCGGGTCTGGCGGACGCCGCTTGCGCGCCTGCGCCCGGCCCTTGCCAAAGGTGTCGCGTTCTGGCCGGCGCGATTCACCGGGTCCTATCGCGAAGCCGATCGTCTGCTGCGCAGCCTCGCATCGGCGCCTCTGCCAAGACGCCCAAGCCAGCGCCTCGCGCTGCTCGATGCGCTCCTGACCGGACAGGCGCTGTCCTCGGCGCTCGAGATCGAGTCGCATTTTCTCGCGCCCCTTCTCGGCGACGCGTGGCGCGGCGCGGCAACCGACTTTGCGCTCCTGCACAAGATCGCGCAGACCATCAAGGCGCTCGCCGCTTTTGACGCCGATCTCGACTTCGGCCGCGTCATCGACCTCGCGCGCGAGGGCGCCGCCGCCAGCTTCGCCGATGGTTTCGAAAGCCGCCTTGCTTCGGTCGGCCATTCGCTGACCGGCGCCATTCAGGCGCTCGACCTCGATGTCGCCGCGATCTTCGGGGCGACGTCGACCGAAGCGATCGACCTCGAACGCCTTTCCGACCGCGCGGGGCGGTGGGCCGCGCATCCGGGCCGCTTCGAAGAATGGGCGCGTCTATCTGAGGCCGACGCCCAATTGCGCGCGATCGGTCCGGTCTCGATCGCCGATGTGCTCGCCGCGGGACAGCTGCGGCCCGAACGCGCGCGCGCCGCCATCGAGGCCGCTTTCGCGGAGGCTTCATGGAAACAGGCGATCGCCGCCAATCCCGATCTCGCCGCTTTCGACGGCGAGCGGCACAACGCGCTCATCGCGGCTTTCAGGGAGCTCGAGGCGAGGCGGCGGCGCGCCGCGACATTGAGCGTGCGCGCCCAGCATCACGCAGCGATTCCCCGCGGCGCCCTCGGCGCGATGGGGGTCATTCGCGGCGAGATCGGCCGCAAACGCAACCACATGCCGCTGCGCAAGCTGATGAAGACGGCAGGCGATACGATCCAGAGGATCAAGCCGGTATTTCTCATGAGTCCGCTTTCGGCGGCTCAGTATCTGCCGCCGGGCGCCGTCGACTTCGATCTTCTGATCATCGACGAGGCGAGCCAGGTTCGACCCGGCGACGCGCTGGGACTGATCGCGCGATGCCGCCAGATGGTCGTCGTCGGCGACAAGAAACAATTGCCGCCGACGCAGTTCTTCGATCGCATGATCGCGGATGAGGTCGATCCCCCGGACGAGGAAGAGGCGAGCCGCGCGCTCGGCGTCGCGCCGGTCAGCGACCTTGAAAGCATTCTTTGCCTTTGCGAAGCGCGCGGCGTCGAAATGCAGATGCTGCGCTGGCATTACCGCTCGCGCCATCCCTCCCTCATTCAGGTCTCGAACGCGGAATTCTACAAGCGTCTCGTCATGCCGCCGGCGCCCTCGACGGAGCGCAAGGACAAAGGCCTGCGGCTTCGTCGCGTCGCCGGCGCCTACGATCGCGGCGGTCTGCGCACCAACGTCATCGAAGCCGAGGCGATCACGGCGGCCGCGGCCGAGCACGCACGCGTCAGTCCAGGCCTGTCGCTCGGCATCGTCACCTTTTCAACGGCGCAGCGGGATTTGATCGGCGATCGCCTCGAAGCCAAACGCCGCAGCGATCCGCTGCTCGACGCGTTTCTTCGCGAGCGCGGCCGGGAAGACGCTTTCGTCAAGAATCTGGAAAATGTGCAAGGCGACGAACGCGACGTGATCCTGATATCGATCGGCTATGGTCCGCGCGAGCCCGGCAAGCCGCTGGAGAGCATGGCTTTCGGTCCGATCTCGAGCGAGGGCGGCGAGCGCCGTCTCAACGTGCTCTTCACCCGCGCGCGGGTGCGCTGCGAGATATTCGCGTCATTCGGTTCGGGCGACATCAATCTCGAACGCGCGACCGGCGCCGGGCCGCGCCTTCTGAAGCGCTTCTTTCAGTTCGCGGAGACCGGCGTTCTCGAGGAGGCGAAGCCGACCGGCGCGGATTTCGAGTCGCCTTTCGAGGCCAATGTCGCCGCGGCGATCCAGAGCCTTGGCTATGAGGTCGAAGCGCAAATCGGCTCGGCCGGCTTCCGCATCGACCTCGCCGTGCGCGATCCGGCCCATCCGGGGCGCTTCATGCTGGCCATCGAATGCGATGGGGCGACCTATCACTCGGCGCTTTGGGCGCGCGAGCGCGACCGCCTGCGCCAGGAGGTGCTGGAAGGTCTCGGCTGGCGCATCCACCGCATCTGGAGCACGGACTGGTTTTACCGGCGCGACGAACAATTGCGCAAACTGAAGGCGGCGCTCGAAGCCGCGCGGGGCGATGCTGAAAATCCCGCGCCCGCCGCCGCGGCTCCGGCGTCAGGCGATCGCGGCATGAAGGCGGCGCGGGCGGATGGCGCCGTCGACGGCCCGCAGCCTTACGCGCTGGCGAAGGGCGCCATCGCGGAGGGCGAAAATATCGATCAGGCGGAGATTCAAAGGCTCGCCGTCATCGCCCGGTCGGTGATCGAACAGGAAGGGCCGGTTCATCAGGACGAGATCGCCCGGCGTGTGCGGTCGTTCTTTGGCCATTGCGAGCGCAGCGTGCGCGCGAGCGCCGCCATCGCGGAGGCTCTCGATCTTCTGGCGAAAACGCCGGATCTTTGCCGCGACGATGGATTCTGGTTCACAAAACGGCAGAGGAAAGCGCCGCCGGTGCGTCACCGAGGCGACGCGCCGCCGACTCTCAGACGACTCGACAGGATCGCTCCCATGGAGATAAAGGCCGCGATCGAACTTGCGCGGGCTGAGACGACGCTTGGATCCGGAGCGGACCTCGCCAACGTAGTGGCGCGGCTGTTCGGCCTGCCGCCAACGCGCACGATGCGAAACCTGATCCACTCGATGCTGGACTAAAAAATTAGATTGAATTGAAAAACGGGCTGGGTTGAAAAAAACGTCCGCCGTCCGCTGTTTCGCCGGACCAGCCTAGTCGTCGAAATCCTTCGGATCGAAGGCGCGAAACGTCGAGCAGAATTCGCAGGTAACGCCGATCCTGCCGTCGTCGCCGACCATTTCGTCGCGGTCCTCAGCCGAAAATCCGCGCAGCATGGCTTTGACGCCGTCGTCGGAGCAGCGGCAGGCGTCGCGCAACGTTTTGGGCGCGAAGACCTTGACGCCCGGCTGGTGAAACAGGCGATAAAGCAGCCGTTCGCTAGATAAGGTGGGATCGACGAGTTCGTGATCCTCGACGGTCGCCGCAATCGCTTTCGCTTCCGTCCAGGCGTCGTCCTCCTGCGCCGGTTCGAACGAGGTTCCTTCCGGAACATCGCCAGGATCGAGATCGATGCGCCTCAGCCTGTCGCCGGCGTTCGGCAAATACTGGATCATCAGACCGCCGGCCCGCCAGCTGAAGCCTGAAGCCGTCATGCTTTGCGCGACGGCGAGGCGAATCTGCGTCGGAATTTGTTCGGACTGACGGAAATATTGATGCGCCGCGGCTTCGAGCCCCTGCCCGTCCAGCGCGACGATGCCCTGGTAGCGCGCGGCGTCGCCGCCCTGATCGACGGTGAAGGCGAGATGGCCGCCGCCGAGAAGATCCTGCCCCCTCCCCGCGCCGGCGAGGCGCGCGGCGTCGAAACGGGCGAAGGCGCGCAGCCGGTCGGGCGCGTCGAAATCGACGACCAGCATGTCGATCGCGCCGTCGCTGCGCGTTTGCAGCTGGAACCGTCTCTCGATCTTCAGCGACGATCCGAGCAGAATGGTCAACGCCAGCGCTTCGCCGACGACGCGCGCGACCGGCGCCGGATAGGCGTGCTGGCTGAGGATGTGGTCGACGCTGGCCCCGAGCCGGACGATGCGTCCGCGCAGATCGAGTTGCTCGACGGAAAAGGGCAGCACCGTATCGTCGCGGCCGCGATCCGACACGGGGCGGGAGGCGGCGCCCGCCGGCTGAGGCCGGTCGGTCATGCCTTCGCGTCTCCAAGGCACCAGGAGAGAATGCCTTTTTGTGCGTGCAGCCGGTTCTCGGCCTCGTCGAAGACGACGGATTGCCGACCGTCGATGACTTCGTCCGTAACTTCCTCGCCACGGTGCGCGGGCAGGCAATGCATGAAGATCGCGTCTTTGGCCGCGGCGGCCATGAGCCTCGCATTGACCTGATAGGGCGCGAGGAGATTATGCCGGAACGCCTCGTCGCGGTCCCCCATCGACACCCAGCAATCCGAAACGACGGCGTCGGCGCCGGCGACGGCCTCGAAGGGGTCGCGCGTGACCTCAAGGCGGGCGCCGGAGCGGCGCGCCCAATCGGTCAGATCGCGCGGCAGCTGCAGCTCCTCCGGCGTCGCCACGGCGAGAGAGAAATCGAAGCGCTGCGCGGCGTGAATCCAGCTCGCCAGCACGTTGTTCGAATCGCCTGACCAAGCCACCTTGCGGCCCTTGATCGGCCCCTTGTGCTCCTCGAAGGTCAGAACGTCGGCCATCACCTGACAGGGATGCGAGCGCTTGGTCAGGCCATTGATCACCGGCACGTCGGCATGGCGCGCCAGCTCCATGAGATCGTCATGTTCGAGAACGCGGATGACGATCGCATCGACGAAGCGCGACAGCACGCGCGCCGTATCGGCGATCGTCTCGCCGCGGCCGAGCTGCATCTCCTTGCCGGTGAGCATCACCGTTTCGCCGCCGAGTTCGCGCATGGCGAGATCGAAAGACACCCGCGTCCGCGTCGAAGGCTTGTCGAAGATCATCGCCAGAACCTTTCCGGCGAGCGGTTGCTCGGCGGCGCGCCGGCCCTTGCGCCGCACGGACTTGATCGCCGCCGAGTCGTCGAGGATGCTGCGAAGATCGGCCGCCGGAATTTCGGATAGATCGAGAAAATGCCTTGCTCCGGCGCTTTCGTCGGGGTTGGAGCGGCTCATCCCGCAGCCTCGCTCAGGGCGGCGGCCGCCTTGCGCTCGAAGCGCGCGCAGGTCGCATCGAGACGCCTCAATCCTTCGGCGACCTCCGCCTCGCCGATCACCAATGGCGGGAGCACGCGGGCGACATTGTCGGCGGCCGGAATCACCAGAATATGTTCGGCCCGCGCCGCGACCGCGAAGTCGGCCACGGGGACATTGAGCGCGATGCCGAGCATCAGGCCCTCGCCGCGAATGTCCGCGATGACGCCGGGATGCGCGTCGCGCAGGCCAATGAGGCCCTGCTTCAGTTTCGCGCCGATCGCCGCGACATGGGCGAGAAAGCCGGGCGCAAGGACGACGTCGAGCACGGCGTTGCCGACGCTGGTCGCCAGCGGATTGCCGCCATAAGTCGTGCCATGCGTGCCCACGACCATGCCCTTGCCCGCCTCGCGCGTGACGAGAAAGGCGCCGAGCGGAAATCCGCCGCCGATGCCTTTGGCGATCGCCATGATATCGGGCGCGATCCCGTATAATTCATAGGCGAACATCTTGCCGACGCGACCGATGCCGGACTGCACCTCGTCGAAAACCAGGAGCAAGCCGTTCTGGTCGCAAAGTTCGCGCAGGCCGCGAATGAATTCAGGCGCGGCGACGCGGATGCCGCCTTCGCCCTGGATCGGCTCGACCAGTATCGCGCCGGTCTGCGGTCCGATCGCGGCCTTGACCGCTTCAAGATCGCCGAACTCCACCGTATCGAAGCCTCCCAGCGGGGGGCCGAATCCTTCAAGGTATTTCGGATTTCCGGCGGCCGAAATGGTGGCGATGGTGCGCCCGTGGAATGCGCCCTTGAAAGTGATGATATGGAATTTTTCCGGGTGTCCGTCCGCCGACTGAAATTTGCGCGCGGTCTTGATCGCGCCCTCGACGGCTTCGGCGCCGGAATTGGTGAAGAACGCATAGTCGGCGAAGCTCGCCTCGCAAAGACGCGTGGCGAGGCGCTCGGCCTGCGGGATCTGAAACAGGTTCGAGGTGTGCCAGAGCTTGCCGCCCTGTGCGACCAATGCCGCGACTAGATGAGGATGCGAGTAGCCGAGCGAAGCCACGGCGATTCCGCCGCCGAAATCGAGGTATCGTTCGCCCGTCGTGGCGGTCAGCCAGGCGCCTTCGCCATGGTCGAAGGCAAGGTCGGCGCGGGCGTAGGTCGGCAGAAGCGATGATGGCACGGTTTCGCTCCAGGTTCGCTGCGCGGGCTCGCGATCGAAACCTCGCAGCGAACCCGCAAAATCAAATGCCGCCCGATGGGGCGGCAGAACTGGTCATTCTTAATCTAGGCATTCCCTCGGGTCCGGTCAAATCGAATGGCGTCGCCCGGACGCCGTTTTAGCGTTCCTCGGCGCGGCGCCCCGGCGCGCCAGCCCAGCGCAAGCGAGGGGGGATACAAGGTGACGCGACATATTGCGGTCGACCGTCTGTTTGCGAATGGTCATTTGCGAATGAGCTTGTCGACGTCGCAGCAACTGAACATGAGGAGCCGAGGGTGATCGCGGAGCCTTCAGCGCGCCTCGATCTCGTCAGGCATCGCTCAGAATGTTCTGACGTCCGAGCGCCGCCCCGTTCGAGGCTCGGGGCGCAAGCTCTTGTTGAAAACATTTCGCGGGCCTTTGCCGAGCTTGCGCGCGATTCAACAGCTAGTGTAGCGTTTGATGCGTAGACCACGAGATGTCGTGTGGCGGCTGAAGGCTTCGCGATCGGCGCGATGCTCCAGCTACGGCTGCGAGCGATTGTCGGAGGCTCTACCTTGACCGTAGGCGTTCTCGGATCCGGGCTGGACGAGCGTTCATAGCGATCAAGTTTGTCAGACGTTTCAGACGCCAATTTCCGACTGGCTCAATCCTGGGAGACCCCGATGTCCTGGACAGACGAACGCATCGATCTCTTGCAGAAGCTCTGGCTTCAGGGCATGAGCGCCAGCCGCATCGCGCGCGAGCTCGCAAACGGACTGACGCGCAACGCCGTCATCGGCAAGGTCTACCGGCTTGGCCTTTCAGGACGGGTAAAGGAAGCAGCCGACGAGGCGGGTGCGCCGCAGCCGTTGCACAAGCATGCGACGCGGCCGCCCGCGCGGCAGGCGGCGCAGCGCTCGCACGGCCGCGTTGCGCAAAGCAGCGCGAGTTTCGTTCGCGGCAATACTGCGCTGGCGGTCCAACCCATCGCATTTGAAACGCCGGTGCGAAACAAAGAGGTCGCGCGCCACAGCGAAGTGGTCGTTCCGATCTCCGAACCGGTGACCATTCTGGAATTGCGCGATTCAATGTGCAGATGGCCGATCGGCGACCCGACGCAAGCTGATTTTCGCTTCTGCGGAGCGCGCAAGACGCCGGGCGACGGGCCTTATTGCGGCTGCCATGCGGCGATCGCCTACCAGCCGCAGCCGGATCGGCGTCGCCACCGGCCACAAAAATCAGCCTGAGTTTTTACGATCGGCGGGTCGCAGCTCTTTAGTCCCATGCCGACTCAGAATGGCTCCTTGAATGGGCGCAGATCGAGTTCATGCGTCCAGGCGCTTTTTTGCTGGCGATGCAGAGCCCAGAAACTCTCCGCGATCGCATCGGGATCGAGCAATCCGCCCCTGCCCTTGGCGCGCACGAAATCGGGAAAGTTGCGGCGCGCGTAATCGCCCTTGATGACGCCGTCGATCACGACATGGGCGACATGGATCCCCTGCGGGCCGAACTCGCGCGCAAAACCCTGCGCCACGGCGCGTAGCGCCGCTTTGGCGGAGGCGAAGGCGGTGAAGGGCGGGCGCGCGCGCAAGGACGCCGTCGCGCCGGTATAAAGGATCGTGCCCTCTTTCTTCGGCAGCATGTTTCGCACGGCCGCCTGCCCGACGAGGAAACCGCCAAGCGCATTCTGTCGCCAGATCGATTCGAAGACGTCCGCTTCGGTTTGCAGCAGGGGCGTCACCGCGTTGCCGCCGACATTGTAGACGACGAGTCGCAGATCGCCGGCGGCCGCCGCCAGGTCGAAGAGCGCGACGACGTCCGCCTCCCGCGTAGCGTCGCTCGCGTGTGCGAGAGCAAGGCCGCCGGCGCTCTCGATCGCCGCCGCGACGGCGTCGAGGCGCCTTGCGCTCCGCCCCGCCAGGATGACCCGCAGGCCCTCTTTTGCGAAACGGCGCGCCAGCGCGGCCCCTAGACCGCGCTCGGAGCCGACTCCAACGACGACCGCTGTGCCCTGCCCCACGCCGCGCGCCTTCATTGTTGCTGCGCCGATGCGCCATCGCGCACCGGCCCTGCCCTTGCTAAGATGGGGTCTTGCAAAAATCCGACCGGCTTTGCAAGCAGCCTATGGGCGAGCCTCAGGCCTTGCCGAACACCAGAATGAAGTTATTGGCCGGCAGATCGAGGCGCTTCTTCAGGACGATCCCATATTTGCCGGCGATCGCCTCGAGGTCTTTGACATCCTTAAGCCCCCATTCGGGCACCTGCGCCGCGAGGATTTCCTTGTCGAACGCCTCGTTGGACTCAGTTGTGTATTTCCCATCCACCTTGAACGGACCGTAAATCGCAAGGATGCCGTCATTTTTCAAAAGCCGCGCGGCGACTTGCGCAATGCCGCTGGCGATGGCGAGCGGCGCCACCTGAAAAATATTGATGACGAAGATGGCGTCATACAGCCGGTCCTTGGGATCGGGCCAGGTTTCCGCCCTGATGAGATCGATCTCGATCGGGTCGGCCACATTGGCGTTGCCCGCCGCGTCGCGCTTGCCCTTGATCGTGTCGAAGACCTTTAGATCATAGTCTGAGGGCTGAAACCGCAGCCCAGGGAAATGCGGCGCGAAATAATTGATGTGAAGGCCGGCGCCGCTGGCCAGTTCGAGGACGTCGCCGGTCTGCGGAAACTGATCTTTGAATACGCCAAGGATCGGATCGCGATTGCGTTTGCCGGCCCATTCGACATAGGGGCTCAGCGGATAGGGATCGATGTCGGGCCTGTCCGCGGGTATCGTAACGGCCATGGTGCTCTCCTTCTTCCTGCTTGAAATCATGCTCTTTGGCCGGATCCGGCGCCGGCCTCACGCGCTCAGAAGCTCTTTCAGATGAGCGTCGATGCGCGCGTTGTAGCCGGGGTCGACGCCAAACAAAGCGAGATGGCCCCAGACTGAGGAAACAAGCTTCAGTTCGCTGTTGGACGCGAGTTTCTGGTGCGCGGCGACGTCCTTCAGCGGAAAGAAGACATCCTCCTCAATGGCGATGACGAAGGTCTTCGCCTTGATGCGGGCGAGCGCGGCCGGAAGGTCGCCGCCATTGTTGCGGCTGACGTCGAAGTCGCGCCATTTGCGCAGGAGAAGCAGCAGATTGTTGGGATCCTGCGATACGAAATTGTTCTCGACGAGGCCAACCAGAAAATCCTCGCGGGAGGTGAAGCCGAGCTTGCGGTAGACACCCTGATTGTAGAGATCCTGCGTGAAGCCCGAGGTCGCGAAAATGCGGGCGTGCCGCCGCAGCCCGCGATGGACCGCGCTCGCGTCGGCGTACCAGCCGCCATCGAATGCGGGATCGCTCTCGACCGCTTCGATCCAGTTCTCCACCAGCAGGGCGTTATGCGATGTGCCGCGCGCTGTGCCAGCGATCGGCGCGGCGCGGGCGACGGCATCGGGGAAACGCACCGCCCACTCGTAGCTTTGCTGCGCGCCCATCGAGGCGCCAAGGACCAGCGCCAGTTTCTCGATGCCGAATTTTTCGACGATCAGCCGATGCTGCGCGCGTACATCGTCGCCGATCGTGATGCGCGGGAATCGCACGGCGTTGAAGGGCGCCGGCGTATTGCTGGGCGAACTCGAAAGCCCGTTGCCGATCTGATTGACGAGAATTATGAAATATTTGCCTGGATCGAGCGCCCGCCCGGGCCCGACATAGGCCTGCTCGACGATCTTATTGCTGCCCGAATACCAGCTGGGGAAAAGGATCGCGTTGTCCTTCTCCGGCGACAGGGTCCCGAAGGTCGCATAGGCGAGCTTCAGACCACGGATCGCGCCGCCTTCCTCAAGCTCGAAATCGCCGAGATCATAGGTTTCGAAGGGACCGTGGTTGCCCTGGGAGTAATACGAGACGCTCACTTTTCGCTCCACGGATCTGGCGGGTTATTGAGTTGGCTCCGGCGGTTGGCGGATCGGCGAGCGACGCCTCTGCGGAAGCGGGATCAATAAAACATAATTTCTATAGATATTGTCAATAGATAAAAACGATGCCCATCTCGGGGCGAAACAGCCATCCCGCGTCAGATCAATATGAGCTTTTTATTCTATAGAAATAATGTATTTTAGTGGCGGCAGGCGCTTGCGCCAGATGCCGGCAAAGGGCCGGAACGAAATCGTCGGCGCTGTGCCCTCGCGCGGCGCCAGCGCCGTCGCGAAATCCCACGCCAAAACGCCAAACGGTCCGCTATGGCGGACTGAACGTAGTTTCAACGCGGAATGAAAATCATGAGCATCAAGAAAGTCTATCTTTACGCTGAGATTCAAGTGTCGGCGCCATTCGAAAAAGTTGATTGGCCCGCGATCAACGAGTCGATGAAAAAAGAGAAGGGCCTCAAGAGCAAGACTTGGCTCTCCGGCGTCAACACCAACACGATCGGCGGATTTTACGAATTCGATTCCCTGGAGAACGCCAAGGCCTATGCCGGCGGCTATCTCGCCAAAGCGGCCGAGCAACTCGGCGGCAGCCTGACGGTTCGGCTCTATGATGGAGACGTGGTCGCAGAGGCAAGCCGGGGCATCGACTCGCCCTTCTATGGCGTGGCCGAGACCGTCGCCGAGGGGCGCGACGCCGCTTAAGTTCGATGTTTCCGCGGCGAGTGCTGCGCGCGACGCGAACGGGTCGAAAACCGAATCTGGCGGTCCGGGCTACGTCGCGCTCGACCGTCGGATATTCGGGGCCGGCATCGGCAAGGCTAATCCTTGCCAAACGTCTCGTCGAAGGAATAGCCGGCCCCGCGCACGGTCCGGATCGGATCCCTTTCGCCGGCGTTCGATAAAGCCTTGCGCAGGCGCCCGACATGAACGTCGACGGTCCGCTCGTCGATTTCCGCCGAAAGCCCCCAGACGCTGTCGAGCAGTTGCGCGCGGGAGAACACGCGGCCGGGCTTCTCCATCAAATGTTCGAGCAGGCGAAATTCGGTCGGCCCGAGATGCACGTCGCGCGCGGCGCGATGAACGCGCCAGTTCTGCCGGTCGAGTTCGAGATCGCCGGCGACAAGCAATCCGGCGACGCGATCCGGCCGGGCCCGCCGCAGCAAGGCGCGCACGCGCGCCATGAGTTCCGGCACGGAAAAGGGCTTCACCACATAATCGTCGGCGCCGATCGAGAGACCGCGCACGCGCTCGCTTTCCTCGCCGCGCGCCGTCAGCATGATGACCGGCAGGCTGCGGGTGGCTTCCCGCGCGCGCATCCGCCGGCAGATTTCGAGGCCCGAGACCCCGGGCAGCATCCAGTCGATGATGACGAGGTCGGGGACGACTTCGCTCAGTCGGACCTCGGCTTCGTCGCCGCGCTCGACCCGGTCGACCACGAAACCTTCGGCCTCGAGATTATAAGCGAGCAGCAGGCTGAGGGCGGCCTCGTCCTCGACGACGAGGATGCGGGGGGCGGGCGTTGTGGCGACGGCGCGCGCGCCGTTGGTGCGGATTTCGATAGACGTTTGAATGTCGCTCATTGCTCTCAACCAGTGACTGGGGGTGATTCGGACAGAAGGCCCCGGCCCTTCGGCCGGTCGGTCGGCATGGTTTCGCCGCTGACGAGGTAGACGACGGTCTCGGCGATATTGGTCGCGTGATCCCCGATCCGCTCGATGTTCTTCGAGCAGAACAGAAGATGCGCGCAAAACGAAATATTGCGCGGATCCTCCATCATGAACGTCAGCAGGTCGCGAAAGACGGAGTCCTCAAGGGAATCGAGGTCGGCGTCATAGACCCAGACTTCCCGCGCTCTTTCGGCGTCGCGCTGCGAATAGGCGTCGAGCACATCCTTCAAGAGGATCGCAGCCAGATCATGCATCGATTTGAGGCCGACGATGGCGCGCGGAATGCGCACGTCGGCGGCGACCCTGATGGCGCGCTTGGCGATGTTTTTCGCGAGATCGCCGACACGTTCCAAATCATTCGAGATGCGGATCGTCGCGATGATTTCGCGCAGGTCGACGGCGAGCGGCTGGCGACGCGCAATCGTCAAAATCGCCTGCTCTTCGATCTCGCGTTGAAGGAAATCAAGGCGGGGATCGCTGTTGATCGTTGACTGGGCGAGTTTGATGTCAAAATCGGAGAGGGCGTCCATCGCGTCGGACAGCATTTTTTCGGCGATGCCGCCCATTTCGGCGATCTTTTGGCCGAGGCCTTCGAGTTCGGTGTCGTAAGCTTTGACGGTATGGTCGGTCATGTCAGCATCCACCAATCAGCCGAACCGGCCCGTGATATAGTTTTGCGTTTGCTTGTTGGTCGGAGACGTAAACATCTGCGCGGTTACGCCGAACTCGACAAGCTCCCCAATATACATGAACGCCGTGTAGTCGGAAACACGGGCGGCCTGCTGCATGTTGTGGGTAACGATCGCAATCGTGTAATTTTCCTTCAGTTCGTCGATCAACTCCTCGATTTTCGCGGTCGAGATCGGATCGAGGGCCGAGCAAGGCTCGTCGAGCAGGATGATCTCCGGCTGAATGGCCACGGTGCGGGCGATGCAGAGGCGCTGCTGTTGGCCGCCGGAGAGCGACAGGCCGGACGCCTTCAGATTGTCCTTGACCTCCGGCCAGAGCGCGGCGCTTTCCAGCGCCGCCTCGACCCTGTCGTCGAGTTCGGACTTGCCGATCCTCTCATAGAGCCTGACGCCGAAAGCGATGTTGTCGTAAATCGACATTGGAAATGGCGTCGGCCTCTGAAACACCATGCCGACGCGAGCGCGCAGCAAATTGAGGTCCTGGCCCGGGCGCAGAATATTCTCGCCGTCGAGCATGACCTCGCCTTCGGCTCTTTGGTTCGGATAGAGATCGTACATGCGGTTCAGGACGCGCAGCAGCGTCGATTTTCCGCAGCCGGACGGTCCGATGAACGAGGTGACCCTTTTCGCAAAAAGCGGCAGCGAGACGTTTTTCAGGGCCTGGACCTCGCCATAGAAAAAATTGAGGCCGCGAACGCTGACCTTCTGCGGCAAATTGGTGTCGATCGCGGTCATTTTGGCGTCCTTTGCGCGCCAAGCGCGCGCGCCATAACGGAAAGCGCGAGCACAGCCAATGTTATGATGAGGGCGCCGGCCCAGGCGAGCCGCTGCCAGTCCTTATAAGGGCTCAGCGCGAACTGGAAGATGATCGCCGGGAGACTCGCCATCGGCGCGTTGAGATCGGTGCTGAAGAACTGATTGTTCAGCGCGGTGAATAGCAGGGGCGCGGTCTCGCCGCTGACGCGGGCGATCGCCAGAAGAACGCCGGTGATGAGGCCGGTGCGAGCGGCGCGATAGGCGACCTTGCCGATGACGTGCGAACGCGGCAGGCCGAGCGCGCTCGCGGCCTCCCGCAGAGGATCGGGCACGAGACGCAGCATGTCCTCGGTGGTGCGCACGACGACCGGAACGACGATAACCGCGAGCGCGAAGGTGCCGGCGTAGCCGGAGAAGTGGCCGACTCGCGCCACCATGACCTCATAGATAAACAGTCCGACGATGATCGAGGGCGCGCTGAGCAGAATGTCGTTGATGAAGCGCACCACGAAGGTGAGCTTCGTAAAGCGTCCGTACTCGGCCATATAGGTGCCGGCGAGAAGCCCGAGCGGCGCGCCGACAGCGACGCCCAGGGCGGTGATGATGAGGCTGCCGACGATGGCGTTGAGAAGGCCGCCGGTCGAGCCGGGCGGCGGCGTCGTCTGCGTGAAGATCGACAGCGACAGCGCGCCGAAGCCCTGCATTAAAAGTTCGAGGAGAATGATGACCAGCCAGCTGAGGCCGAACAGGGTCGAGGCGTAGCATAATCCGAGATACATCGCGTTGGCGCGGCGCCGTTTATCGTAAAGGGCCATCTTTACCTTCCCGCCTGCCGTTCGAGGCGCATCAGCAGATAGCGCGCGATCGCGAGAATGACGAAGGTCATGAGGAACAGGATGAGGCCGAGGGCAATGAGGGAGGACGTATAAAGGTCGCCGACCGCTTCGGTGAATTCGTTGGCGATGCTTGACGCGATCGTGGCGCCGGGGGCGAGCAGCGAGTCCGAAATGCGATGAGAGTTACCGATGACGAAAGTCACGGCCATCGTCTCCCCGAGGGCGCGGCCAAGAGCCAGCATGACCCCGCCGATGACGCCGATGCGCGTGTAGGGGATAACAATGGCGCGGACGACCTCCCATGTCGTGCAGCCGCAAGCGTAGGCGGATTCTTTCAAAACCGCCGGCACGGTCTCGAACACGTCGCGGGAAATGGAGGCGATGAAGGGCAGCACCATGATGGCGAGGATGAAGCCGGCGGTCAGAATGCCTATACCGTAGGGCGGCCCGCCGAACAGAGAGGACAGCACGGGGACGTTGGCGAATGCGCCGATCAGCGCGGGCTGCACGGTTCTTTGGATGAAAGGCGCGAAGACGAAGAGGCCCCAGATGCCGTAGATGATCGAGGGAATCCCGGCCAGCAGCTCGATTGCGATGCCGATCGGACGGCGCAGAGGATAGGGGCAAAGTTCGGTTAGGAAAACCGCGATGCCAAGCCCGATCGGCACGGCGAAAATCATGGCGATGGCGGAGGTCGCCAGCGTGCCGTAAATCGCCGGGAGGGCGCCGAATTTCTCCGTGACCGGGTTCCACGCCTGCGCCGTGAGAAAGCCCAATCCGAAGGCCTTGAAGGCCGGAACGGAGCCGATCGCGAGAGAGGCGATCACGCCGCCAAGGATCAGCAGCACCGCCAAGGCGGCGGAGAGCGTCAGCAAGTGGAATCCATTGTCCTGGAGCCTAAGCCAGCCCAGCACCCTCAGGCGATCTCGCGCCCGGCCGGACGCAACGCTGTCGACTATTACGTCCGCCACGGCTCCTCCGTCCTCTCGCTCCGCGCAGTAAATGGCCGACGCTACGCTGAAGTTCCAGCATCGACGCCGGATGCTCTCGCGAAGGAGAGGCGCGATCGCCTCGCCTTCGCGCCTTCGCCGCCTAGTTTATAAGCGCTTTGCCGTCGGGGCCCTTGATATCGCTCACCCAGGTCTGCTTGATCAGCGCGATGAGCGAATCGGGCAGCGGAATGTAATCCAGTTCTTCAGCCGCCTGCGCGCCGTTGGCGAAGGCCCAGGCGAAGAACTTCAGGGCTTCCGCGGCGGCGGCGGGATCCTGCGGCTGCTTCTGCATCAGGATGAAGGTCGAGGCCGTGATCGGCCAGGATCCGGCGCCCGGCTCGTTGGTCAGGATCTGGTAGTAACCGGGCGCATGGGCCCAGTCCGCATTCGCCGCAGCGGCTTGGAAGGCCGGAACGGTCGGCGACACCGTCGCGCCGGCCGCGTTGATCAATTTGGTCGCGGGTATCTTGTTCTGCTTCGCGTAGGCGTATTCGACGTAGCCGATCGAATCTTTCGTCTGCAGAACATTGGCGGCCACGCCCTCATTGCCCTTGGCGCCGATGCCGGCTGGCCATTCGACCGCCGTGTTCTCGCCGACCTTGCTCTTCCAATCCGGCGAGACCTTCGAGAGATAGTTGGTGAAATTGAAGGTCGTGCCAGATCCGTCCGAACGGTGGACGATCGCGATCGCTGCGGAGGGCAATTTCAGCGAGGGATTCAGCTTGGCGATCTCGGCGTCGTCCCAGTTCTTGATCTCGCCGAGGAAGATTTTCGCGAGGGTCGGCCCGTCCAGCGTCAACTGGCCGTCGGCGACGCCGTCGATGTTGACGACGGGCACGATGCCGCCGATCACCATCGGCCATTGCGCGAGGCCGGATTCATTGAGATCGTCGGGTTTCAGGGGCGCATCGGTGGCGCCGAAGGTCACTGTCTTCGCTTTTATCTGCTTGATGCCGCCGCCGGAGCCGATCGACTGGTAATTCAGGCTGTTTCCGGTTTCATGCTTGTAGGTCTGAGCCCATTTCGCATAGATCGGGAAAGGAAACGTGGCGCCGGCGCCCGTAATGTCGGCCGCTTGGGCGCCAACGCCGGCGAGACCGATCGCCGCCGCGGCGCAAGCCGTTCTCAGGAACGTAAAATTCATGGCATGCCTCTTCATTTGCTGAAGGTATTGGAGAGCCCGAAGGCGCCGGACCGCAAGTCGCCACGCCGCGCGTCTACGCTCTTTGGAGGGCCAAAAGCCGAAAGCGGCGTCGGCCGACAGCATGCAAACTAATGGCGCTTGACGTGGTCTGTATGAAGCCAAGATGACGGCTTCATGACTATACCGTCCCTGGAAGGCGCTCAGCTCGCCTGGAGCGGAAAAGTGACGCTGAATGTCGCACCCTGCCCTGGCTGCGATTCAATGCCGAGCCGGCCGCGATGGCGCGCGACGATATGCTTGACGATGGCGAGGCCAAGACCCGTGCCGCCCTTCGCCCGGCTCTGGCCGGCGTCCACCCGATAGAAGCGCTCGGTCAGGCGCGGCAGATGTTCGGGCGCGATGCCGGGGCCATAATCGCTGACGTTCAGGACGCATTGGCGCTCCTGGGCGACGAGCGTGATGTCCACCTGGCGGTTCGTGCACAAGGAATCGCTGGCGCCGTATTTGATTGCGTTTTCGACGAGGTTTTCGACGACGCGCAAAAGTTCATCGCGGTCGCCGCCGACGATGACCGAAGCCGGCGCCTCGACCTTCAGCAGGACGCTGTTTTCCTGCGCCATCGGGGTCAGCGTGTCGGCGATATGGCGGACGATCGAAACCATGTCGACCGGCGATTGCGGCAACAGATGCAAATTCTGCTCGATGCGCGACAGCGACAGAAGATCGTCAACGAGACGCGTCATGCGGCGCGCCTGTTCCCGCATGATGCCGAGAAATTTCACCCGCGCCCCCACGTCGTCGCGCGCGGGGCCCTGCAGCGTTTCGACGAATCCGAGCAGCGAGGCGAGCGGCGTGCGCAGTTCGTGGCTTGCGTTGGCGACGAAATCGACGCGCATCCGCTCGACGCGGCGCGCTTCGCTGAGGTCGCGCAGCGTCAAAATCATGGTCGCGGAGCCCGACGGGCCTTCCATGGCGGCGACATGCAGTTCGAAGAAACGCTCCACAGGCACGCGGTCGAGCCACGTCGCCCGTTCGGCGTGACCGGATGCGCGCGCGCGCATGATGGCGTCGAGAACGTCAGGCGCGCGCAGCCCGCGCGCCAGCAGAAGATCCGGCCGCAATGCCGGAAACAGCGTCAGCGCCGGGGCGTTGACGGCGACGACGCGGTCGCTGGCGTCGACGACGATCACCGCCTCCGGCAACGCGTCGATGAGCCGGGCCACAATGTGGCGGTCGCGGGCCGGCAGCGACTTGGCGTCGGCGAGCGTTCTCATGCGGGATTACCCATCGCGGCAAAGCATGCGTGCGGCGGAAAGAAGTGGCTAAACTGGTTCCGCTTCTTCAACGCATCGCCTCAATTCGCGCGCGGCTTCCCGCCGATCAAAGCGCGCGCGAACAAAATATTCAAGATTATTGAAGCAAATGATTAAAACTCTTTTTTGACAGTTGATCGTGCCGAGCCGACTTTACAGGCGTTCCGCGCCGCGAAATTCTCTCGTTCGGCCCGCAGTCGACGGAGCGAATCAGCCGAGATCGTCGATCTGTACTTCGCTGCGGTCCATCGCCTCGCGCAAGCTTTTCCAGCGCCGGAACGCTTCGTGCGCGCCGAGAAGCGCCAGAGCCAAAATGAAAGGCGCAATGTAATAAATGGCACGAAACAGAAGCAACGAAGCGAGCAGCGGCTCCTCCGCGACGCCCGGCACGGCCTTTAGCATGGCCGCTTCGAAAACGCCTATGCCGCCCGGCGCATGGCTCGCGATGCCGAGAATGCAGGCGAAGGCGTAAGCCGCGGCGAAGGTGAGGAAATCGAGATGACTCTGGTGTGGCAGCAGCACATAGAGCACGCCAGCGGCGGCGCATTGGTCGATGATTCCAAGCAGGATCTGGCCAAGCGACAGCCAAAGGCCTGGAAGCTCCAGCCGGAAGCCCTGCACGCGGACGATGCGCCGGCGAAGCGTCACCCAGACCAGGTAGCAGAAGATCGCGCCGAGGAGCCCCGCGCCGATCAGAAAATTGAGCGCGGGCGTCAGGTGAATGATCGCGCTGATCTGCGCCGACCGGAAAGCCAGCGCGGCGCCGATCATGAAGATCATGCCGAACCAGAAGGTCACCGCGGCGATGAGGGTGAGGCTCGCGACCTTGCTGGCCGCGAGGCCGACCTGAGAATAAATCCAGTAGCGCACCGTGCCCGCGGTGATCAAAGGAAAGCCGAGCACGAATGAAATGGCGTAGCTCGTGAACGAAGCTAGGGCGGTCGTCCTGTAAGGCACCCGCGCGCGCAACTGGCGCAGCGCCAGCGCGTCATATCCGGTCAAGGCCAGAAACGACACTGCAGTGAGCAGCGCCGCCTCGGCGATCTGATCGCCGCCCGTCGCCTCGATGGCCTGCTGCAAATCGGGCAGACTGACACCGGACAGCGTTCGAATGAGGACATAGATCGAAAGACCCGCGATCGCGACGCTGAACGCCGCGGCGACCCGGCGGCCAATGGCGCGGCGCCGCGCCGTCACGGCGAGCGCAATTTCCGTATCTGGGCCGTCGCCTTCGGCGTCCAAAATCAACGGAGGCGATTTTTGCGGGAAACCGGCCGAGCCGCCGCCCTCAGACTGTGGCTCTACGCTGTTATGCATAAGTCCCTGATCCAAACTCGGGTCCTTAGATGCGGCTTGATTTTCCGACGCGCCGCGCGTGCTGCTCGATATTCCCCAACTTCTGGTTCGGCCCGAAGAAGTGCGGCGTCGCTACGCATGAAGACGTCGTTTACGCTCCGCGCCAACACAATTCCAGATCGACACCCTGAAACGGCCTGTGATCTCGACCGAATTAAGGCCGAGCGCGAGATTTCCCCCGTTGCAAGCTTGGCGCTACCGGCAAAAGCGCGTTCGCGCCCGCTTCGGGGCGGCTGCCCGATCCGCCGGTTAACTTTCCCGCAAGCGTTTCGGCCTAGCCTCAAACGTCGCAAAGCGGGAGGCGAGTCCCACGGCGAGCGATAGCGCACAGCAAAGGCGCCAAAATGCGCGTTCCATATACGACTGCGGCTTTCGTCCTCCCATTGCGCTCGCGCAAGGAGAATCAAGCCAGAGGACCTTAACGTTCCCGTCTCAAGATTAATTGAAACAAATTCAGGAGAATTCCTCATACAGGCGGAGTCATGACGATGAACCAGCAAAACGAGGCAGAGCAAACGGCGCCGCAGCCGGGCGGCGCGCGCGACCTTCAGTCCAGGCTCTATCGCGAAATCGGGATCTCGGCGGTGGCCGCGGCTCTCGAATTCGCCAAGCGGCCAAAAGCAAAGCCGATTGAACCCGACCAGAATCCAGCCGTGATTCGCGACGAAAAAGCCGCCTAAAGGCGCCGCGCCGGCCTTTTCGGATGGACGGCGCGCGATGAGGCTAAAGGTTGGCCCTCGCCGCCTTTTACGGTATCTACGCTTCATGAGCAGCATCAGCCGACGGGCTTTCTTGCAGAGCGCCGCCGGCGCGGTTTGGGCGACGGCGGGCCTCGGGTCCTATGCATTCGCGTTCGAGCCCGGGCTCCGCCTCAAGGTCGCGTCCTATAGCGTGACGCCGCCGAATTGGCCGACCGATCTGACGCTTCGCGCGGTCGTGCTGGCCGATATCCACGCCTGCGAACCCTGGATGCCCGCCGCCCGCATCCGCGCCATCGCCGAACTGTCGAATGCGCTGAAGCCGGACATTATTTTCCTGCTCGGCGACTTCAGCGGCGGCCACACGATCATGACCAGTCCGGTGATGCCCGAGGAATGGGGCGAGGCGCTTTCCGTCCTCCGGGCGCCGCTCGGCTCGTATGCGGTCCTCGGCAACCATGATTGGCTGCACGGCCCGCTGCCGAACATGCCGGGCGATGACGCCGTCGGCGTGCGCAACGCCCTGATCGGCGCGAACATCAAGGTTCTTGAAAATCGCGCCGTCCGCCTCACCAAGCAAGGCCGGCCTTTCTGGGTGGCGGGCCTTGGCGATCAACTCGCCGGCCCAAGGGGCGGTCGGGGCATCGATGATTTGCCAGGAACGATGGCGCAGATCGCCGATTCTGCGCCCGTGCTGATGTTGGCCCACGAGCCCTTCATATTTCGGCGCATGCCGGATCGGGTCGCCCTGACTTTGTCAGGACATACCCATGGCGGCCAGGTCAATATCCCCTTCGCCGAAACGCGGCTGACGCGAGCCTTCGGCGATCTCGTCTACGGGCATATCGTGCAGAGGAACCGCAACCTGATCATTTCGGGCGGCCTCGGGACGAGCCACGCGCCGGTGCGGTTCATGCGCCCGCCGGAACTGGTCGCCGTGACGATCGGCGCCGCGGCGGCACGGGCCGAATCCTAGCCCGTTTATTCGCCGGAGCCGCCGCGCCCGAGGTCGCTCCTCCGCTTCTCGCCGCTCAGCATCGCCCCTTCGCGCAGTCTGGATAGACAGCGCGCGCCGAAGGCCATATGTGGGGTTTTGCGCAATATTTGCGCGGGATCGGCCGCGTAGCCCGGACAAGAGCGAGCGCTATCTGTGACGACGCTTCTCGTGAGCCACCCTTCGAGCCTCGAACACGACACGGGCCCCGGCCATCCCGAACGCGCCGACCGTATCCTTGTCCTTGACCGGGCGTTCGAAAGCGAAATTTTTCAAATGCTGCATCGGGAGCTTGCGCCGGCGCTCGATTACGAGGCGCTGCTTCGCGTGCATCCCGCCGATTACATAGAGCGCATCAAGGCCGCCGCTCCAGCGGTGGGCCTGATCGATATCGCAGAAGACGTCGTGATGAGCCCCGGTACATGGGAGGCGATCTCGCATTCCATCGGCGGAACCGTGGCCGCCGTGGATGAAGTCATGCGCGGCAAGGTGAACAACGCCTTCGTGGCGATGCGGCCGCCCGGCCATCATGCGGAAACCGCGCGGCCGATGGGATTCTGCTTCTTCAATCTCGCCGCGATTGCGGCCCGGCAGGCGCAGGCCGTTCACGGCGCGGAGCGCGTGGCGATCGTCGACTTCGACGTCCATCACGGCAATGGGACGCAGCAAATCTTCTGGTCCGACCCGTCGGTCCTCTACGCCTCGACGCATCAGATGCCGCTTTATCCCGGCACCGGAGCCGCGAGCGAATGCGGGGCGCACCATACCATCGTCAACGCGCCCTTGCCCGCCGGGGCGGGCAGCAAGATTTTCCGCGAGGCGATGACGACGACGATTTTCCCGCGCGTCGAGGCCTTTGCGCCGGACTTGATCGTGATATCCGCGGGTTTCGACGCCCATCGCTTCGATCCGATCGGCGGTCTTCATCTGGAAGTCGCCGATTTCACCTGGGCGACCGCGCGACTGATGGAGATTGCCGAGCGGCGCGCGCACGGCCGCATCGTCTCGATCCTCGAAGGCGGCTATGATCTCATCGCACTCGCCCGCTGCGCCTCCGCCCATGTGCAGACGCTGATGGGCGCCTAGCGCATATTCCTAATGCAACACATTGTAATATAATTGTAACTTATTATAATTTATGCGTTAATGTGCAATCTAAACCGCTACGCGAGACGCCGCCTGGGGCTAGGTCAATCGCTATTCGACGCCTTCGCTCGACACGATTTCGAAGCCGAAACCGGACAGGCCGACAAAGGTCATCGGCCGCGATGTGCGCAGCTGGATCGACGAAACGCCGAGATCGCGCAGGATCTGGGCGCCAAGGCCGACCTCGCGCCAGGCCATGGTTCGCAGCGCTTCGGATTCGGCCGGCTGCTCGCCGGCGACAGTGACCGGGACGCCTGCCGTCCCGTCGCGCAGATAGATGAAGACGCCGCGTCCGGCTTTCTTGAAACAGGCGAAGGTCTTGCGGATGCCCTCCCCGCCGGTGATGACGTCGGCGATGATATCGGCCCGGTGCAGGCGCGTCGGCACGTCCCGTCCGTCGCCGATTTCACCCTGGACGAAAGCGAAATGCTGCACCGGATCGAAGCGGGTCACGTAGGCGTAGCCGGTCAGGGGGCCGCTCGGCCCCTCGACGTGAAAGGTCTTCACCCGCTCGACCAGCTTTTCGCGGGCCTGCCGATAGGCGATCAGATCTGCGACCGAAATCCGCTTCAACTTGTGCTGTTTGGCAAAGGCCTCGATTTGCGGACCGGCCATGACCGTCCCGTCGTCATTGGCGAGTTCGCAAATGACGCCGACCGGCGGCAGACCCGCGAGGCGCACCAGATCGACCGCGGCTTCGGTATGGCCGGAACGCATCAGCACGCCGCCTTCCCGTGCGATCAGCGGAAAGACGTGGCCGGGGCGCACGAAATCGCCCGCGCCGATATTGCCATTGGCGAGCGCGCGAACGGTATTGCTGCGCTGTTCGGCCGAAATGCCAGTCGTCAGGCCATGGCTGACGTCGACGGAGACGGTGAAAGCCGTGCCGTGCGGGGCGTCGTTCAACGCCACCATCGGCTGCAGATTAAGGCGCCTCGCATCGGCCTGGGCGATCGGCGCGCAAACGATGCCGCAGCAATTGCGGATGATGAAGGCCATTTTTTCAGGCGTGCACAACGCGGCGGCGCAGATGAGATCGCCTTCGTTCTCGCGGTCATCGTCATCCGTGACGATGACGATTTCGCCGCGCGCAATGGCTTCAATCGCCTGTGAGACGGACTGGCTCATGGCCGCGACCTCCTTGATTTCGCAGATCTTCAAAAAATCATTCGGGGTCACGGCCCCGCCCGTCTCACGGAAGATTTGTTCCGCGGTCTCGCGAGACACCCAGGCGCTTTGCTCATTGCAGAACTGGGAAATCGAGCCTTTCGACAGCCCCGTGCGCCGCGCGAATTCGGCGCGGCTCATATTGTTCCGCCTCAGCCAGTCGCCAAGCTTCATTTGCGAAGACCATTTCCTAGACGCGTTTAGTTAGACTAAACGCGCTGCGCCTTCAAGGTTTGACCCAGGCGAATTCAGGCCGAACCCGACCCAACCTGCCCGCGATGGCGCAGGAAATGATCCGCCAGCACGCAGGCGACCATCGCCTCGCCGACCGGGACGGCGCGGATGCCGACGCAGGGGTCGTGGCGCCCTTTGGTGACGATCTCGGTTTCCGCGCCGGCGCGGTCGACCGTGCGGCGCGGTTGCAGAATCGAGGAGGTCGGCTTGACGGCGAAGCGGGCGACGATCGGCTGGCCCGTGGAGATGCCGCCAAGAATCCCGCCGGCGTGGTTCGACAAAAAGAAGGGCGTGCCCGCATTGCCGCCGCGCATTTCGTCGGCGTTGGCCTCGCCCGACAAAGCGGCGCTGGCGAAGCCGTCGCCGATTTCGACGCCTTTGACCGCGTTGATCGACATCAGGGCGCCCGCGAGATCCGCGTCGAGCTTGGCGTAGACCGGCGCGCCCCAACCGGGCGGCGCGTTCTCGGCGACGATCTCGATGACCGCGCCAATCGAGGAGCCGGCTTTGCGGATGCCGTCAAGATAGGCCTCAAAAAAGGCAGCGGCCTTGGCGTCCGGGCAAAAGAACGGGTTTCTGGCGCATTCGTCCCAGTCCCAGTTGGCCCGGTCGATCGGATGCGGTCCCATTTGCACAAGAGCGCCGCGGATTTCGACGCCGGGAATAATTTTGCGCGCAACGGCCCCCGCGGCGACGCGCGTCGCCGTCTCCCGAGCGGAGGAGCGCCCGCCGCCGCGGTAGTCGCGGACGCCATATTTTGCGTCATAGACATAGTCGGCGTGGCCGGGCCGGTAGACGTCCTTGATGGCGTCATAGTCCTTCGAGCGCTGGTCCGTGTTTTCGATGAGGAGCGCGATCGGCGTTCCTGTCGTGACCTGCCGCCCCGTTTCCGGATCCTCGAACACGCCCGATAGGATTTTGACCGTGTCCGCCTCTTGCCGCTGCGTAGTGAACCGGCTCTGGCCGGGGCGGCGGCGATCGAGGAAGGCCTGAATGTCCTCGTCGGTCAGTTCAATCCGCGGCGGGCAGCCGTCGACGACGCAGCCAATCGCCGGCCCATGGCTCTCGCCGAAGGTCGTGACGCGAAAAAGATGGCCGAAACTGTTGTGGGACATGGATTGGCGCCAGGAGGGTTGGGGAGAGGAGGCTCGGGGCGCTTACCCCTTCTCCCGCATGAGACGGCTCTTTTCGCGGCTCCAGTCGCGTTTCTTTTCGGTCTCGCGCTTGTCGTGCAATTGCTTGCCGCGCGCCAGCGCGATCTCGATCTTCGCCCTGCCCTTGTCGTTGAAATAGATTTTCAGCGGCACGATCGTCATGCCCTCGCGCTCGGTCCCCTGCGCCAGCTTGGCGATTTCGCGCAGATGCAGGAGCAGTTTGCGCGGGCGCTTTGGCTCATGGTTGAAGCGGTTGGCCTGCAAATACTCAGGGATATTGGCGTTGAGCAGGAAGAGCTGGCCGGAGCGGTCGACGGAGGCGTAGCTCTCCGCGATCGTCGCCTTGCCAGTGCGCAGGGATTTCACCTCGGTGCCGGTCAGCATCAGGCCAGCCTCGAACACCTCGCCGATCTCGTAATTGTAGCGCGCCCGCCGGTTTTCCGCAGCAATCTTGAAAAGGCTCTCTTTTTTCGGGGCCACTCAGGCTGCCTCGCGTCGCGATGAAGGTTCACGCATCGACGAGGAGCCTCGCGTGAACGAGGGCGGCCCGGATCGGCCCCCGCGCTTTCTCGCTCGCCTTCAACATTGGCGCCCGCAGTTCTTCCGTGATCTTGCCCAGCGCCGCGAGGGCGTATTTCGGGCCGGCCGGATTGGGCTCGATGAAAAGCGCCTGATGCAGGGGGCTGAGCCGGTCGTTCAGCTTCAGGGCGCGCGCGAAATCATTGTCGAGGCAGGCCTCCTGCATTTCGGCGCAGATATTGGGCGCGATGTTCGAAGTGACGGAGATGCAGCCGTGGCCGCCGAGCGACATCACCGCCACCGCGGTCAGATCCTCGCCGGAGAGCTGGATAAAATCGGGCCCGAGCGCCTCTCTTTGCTGCGCCGTGCGGGCGAGGCTTCCAGTCGCGTCCTTGACGCCCGCGATATTCTTCAATTCGAACAGGCGGCGCATGGTGTCGACGGAGATGTCGACGACCGACCGGGGCGGGATATTGTAAATGATGATCGGCAGGCCGACCGCATCGTTGATCGCCTTATAATGCAGATAAAGACCCTCCTGCGAGGGCTTGTTGTAGTAAGGCGCGACGACGAGTAGGCCATCGGCGCCAGCGCTCTCAGCGAAACGCGATAGCTCGATCGCCTCCGCCGTGTTGTTCGAGCCCGTTCCGGCGATCACCGGCACGCGCCCCCTCGCCCCCTTCACGCAGGCCGCGATCACGGCGCGGTGTTCGGCGTGCGACAGGGTCGGCGACTCTCCGGTCGTCCCCGCCGGCGATAGGCCATGGGTGCCGCTCTCGATTTGCCAGTCGATCAGCGCGTGATAGGTCGCTTCATCGAACTTTCCGTCCTTGAAAGGCGTGACGAGAGCGGTGATCGACCCTCTGAAAGCCGCTTTTTTCGTCATTTAATCCTCGTTCATTCACGGATCCGCCCGATCAACGCCGTAATTCACAGGCTGAGTTTACCTCACGAGACGAGCCTGCGCGGACTCCGTTACATAGACGGCAAAAAGGCTTTGGAAAAGGCCCGCGGGTTAACAAAGGCTGCGGGTGGTCCGCGATGATTTGTCCTTTGTTAACAAGAAAGGGTTCAGGCTGAACATTCGCAGGGTCGATGACCGGGATTAAACGCGGCATGCTTCCGAGGTCATATCCATCGAGGCCCGCCGGCTTCAACCTGTTCGCCCCCGGGCTGGCGGGGTCGAGGCTGGCGCTTGGCGCCGGCGCGCTGGCGATCGGCCTCAGCGGGGCCTTCATCAAGGAAAGAGGGCTCGTCTTCGTCCCGTCTGACTGGACCGACGAAATCCGCAGTCTGATCGCCTCGGAGCCGCGATTTTCTCCTCCCGCCGTGCCTTTTCTGCGAGAACAGGTTCCTGACGACGACGCGGATGCCGCGCTGCGGGAGGGGGCGCTTTCCGAAGCCCCGGCCGGGGCTGCGCCGCCGGTCAATTTCGCGGCGGCCGCCCAGACGCTCGGCCGCGACCTCACTGGCCTCAAGGAGGCCATCGCATTCTATAAAACCGGCGCTCTCGCGCAGGGCGACGACGCCGCCAAAGCCGCGACCGACCCGATCGTGCATGCGGCGCTGGAATGGACGGCGCTGTGGAGCTTTCCGCGCGAATCGGGCTTCGATCGCATCCGCGCGTTCATCACGGCGCATCCCCACTGGCCGGCGCAGGACTGGTTGCGAAACCGCACCGAAGAGGCGCTTTTCGGCGACCGCAAGAGCCCGGCGCTCATCGCCTCCTATTTCGCAACGTCCGAGCCGCAGACGCCGGCCGGCAAACTCGCCCTCGCCCGCGTGCTGAAGGACACAGGCAAATCCAGCGAGGCGGCGGCTCTGGCGCGCAGCGTCTGGCGCGAAGCCGACCTCAACACCGCGCTGGAAGCGCGGGTCACGGCGGATTTCGGCGAGTATCTGCAGAAATCGGACTACAAATACCGCGCCGACCGCCTGCTCTACAAGGAGCAGACCGCCAACGCCCTGCGCGCGGCGGCGCTTGCGGGTCCCGACGTCCTCGCGCTGGCGAAGGCGCGCGCATCCGTCATCGCCGAAGCCCCGAGCGATAAACTGTTCGCCGCCGTGCCGTTAGCCCTTCGCGCCGACCCCAGCTACAAATTCGCGATGATCCAGAGGCTGCGGCGCGCGGAAAAGATCAGCGCCGCCGTCAGCGTCATGCTGGCCTCGCCGCGCGATCCTATCGTTCTCGTCAATGGCGACGAATGGTGGGTCGAGCGCCGGCTCCTCGCCCGCAAGCTGCTTGATCAGGGCGACGCCAAAACCGCCTATAAGCTCTGCGCCGAGCATTCCGCTGCGACGCGCGAGATGCAGATCGAGGCGGAGTTCCACGCCGGCTGGATCGCGCTGCGCTTCCTCAACGATCCGGCCCGCGCGGCGACGCATTTCGAGACGCTCGACAAGCTCGCCCTGACGCCGATGTCGCGCGCCCGCGCGGCCTATTGGCGCGCGAGGGCGGCGGAAGCCATCGCCGACGCTGATGCGCCCGCCGCGGCGCGCGCCTTCTATCAGGCGGCGGCCGCCTATCCTTCGACCTATTACGGCCAGCTCGCCCGCGACAAACTCGGATTGGCCGCGGCGCTGGCCCCGGCGCCGGCGGCCGAGGCGACGGGCGAGGCCCGCGACGATTCCGTCAAAGTCATCGAACTTCTCTACGCCATCGGTGAGAAGGGCCTCGCCACGCCGCTGGCCATCGATGCGGTGCGCCACCTCGACGATCCGGCGCAAGTCGCAGCGCTCGCGCGCGTCGTGGCCAAGCAGCAGGACGCGCATGTCTCGCTCACCATTGGAAAGCTCGCGAGCCAGCGCGGCATCCCGCTCGACGACCTCGCCTTTCCAACCTATGGCGTACCTGAGTATCAGCCTTTGCAGAATTCGGCCGACGCCTCGATCGTCTATTCGATCGCGCGGCAGGAGAGTGCGTTCGACGCGAGCGCAGTGTCAGGCGCCGGAGCCAAAGGCTTGATGCAGATGATCGTCTCGACGGCGCGGCGCACGGCGGAGCGCGCCGGCGTCGCATTCAGCGAGAGCCGGCTTCTCGGCGACGCCGCCTTCAACGCCCAGCTCGCCGCCGCCCATCTCGGTGATCTCCTCGCCGAGCAGCGCGGCTCCTACATCCTCGCCTTCGCCGCCTACAACGCCGGCGGCAAGCACGTGAAGCAATGGCTCGACGCCTATGGCGATCC
>Ga0181530_10000394_pt1 | contig 56142 bp, 47 predicted proteins | sample PEATcosm2014_Bin_42_FD_119769 | JGI IMG/M metagenome (GOLD analysis project Ga0181530, IMG submission 119769) | Peatland microbial communities from MTU Mesocosm Facility, Houghton, MI, USA - PEATcosm2014_Bin10_60_metaG | ecosystem: Environmental > Terrestrial > Soil > Wetlands > Peat | place...
CCCGCGGCCTTCGCCATCAATTTCATGATTTGCGCAGACTCGCAGCCCTGGCAGGTGCGGTGGCCGGACGTGTAGTACTCCTCATGTGGAACCTTCTTGACTCCATGGAAGGCTTCCAGGTTTTGCGTCGGTTTTTCTTCTACAAGAGTGCTCATAATGGTTGTCCTTTCCGGCTCTGGATAACGCGCAACGGGCGTTATCCCCGCAGCCCGATCCACTGTGTCAAGGGTTGCGCCTTCCCTTTGGCGGCTTGGAACACGACGTCGGTCATCGTCTCCACGTCCGGCACCGTCACTTCACGTCCACCCAGCCCGCAGATGAAACCCAGTACGGGTGGCCGGGTAGCCGCGCCGGTGTACATGGCCGAGCGAACCTCGGTGGCCACCACACCGCTAAGATTGGGCGAACCGAACGAGAAATCGCGGTCGATGACGCCGATTGCCTGGAAGCGTTCCAGACATTTCGCAATTTCCGGTCCGGCGAACGGCCGGAACCAGCGCAGCCGCACGAACCCGACTTTCTTACCTTGCTCGCGCATCTTCCGGATCGCAACTTTCACCGGGGTAGACATCGTGCCCATGCCCAGCAGCACGACGTCCGCGTCTTCGGTCATGTACTCCTCGAAGAACGGATTGCCGTACTTGCGTCCGAAGGTAGCCTCGAAATCGGCATAGACTTCGCGAATCACCTCGCAGGCGATCTCGGTGACCGCGTAGTTCTGCCGGCGAATCTCCATCACCCAGTCTTCATTGGCCTGGGGCGCGATGGAAATGACGTTGTCGGGGTGCAGTAGCAGATCGCCGCGGTTGTAGGGAGGCAGGAACTGCCTGACCTGCTCCGCCGCCGGGATCTTTACCAGGGCTTGCGAGTGGGTAAGGAATGCGCCGTCGCAACTGAGCGCCAGCGGAACGAACATGCGGCGGTCTTCCGCCACACGATAAGCAATCAGGGCCGTGTCCAGCGCCTCTTGCGCGCTGTCCACCCAGGTGAGCAGCCAGCCCAGATCGCGGACCGCGAGCGCATCATTGTGTTCCACGCCGAAAGCGCCGGGATCGTCGAGCGCGCGGTTGCCCACCATGCACACCATAGGAACACGCAGGGCCGGACTGACGGTCAGCGCTTCCATGGCATACATCCAGCCCACGCCGCTGGAGCCGCAGAATACGCGGGCTCCGCACACGGAAGCGTGCTTCACGATTTCGACTTGTGAATGTTCGCCTTCCGCCACGATATACTCGCAGTCCATCTCACCGTCGGCCACCAATTGGCTGATGTACTGCATGACCGTGTCGTAAGGCCGGATCGGGTAAGCCGTGACTACGTCCACGTTGGCCAGTTTGCAGGCAATCGCAATGGCTTCGGCGCCGGTAATCAGGGCTTCCTGCTCCTGGATATTCTTCTTTTCCTCGACAGGTATTGTTAAAGTCGCCATCTTAATCTCTCCTTGTCTTCAGGCTTGCCGTCTCGCCATTAGCCTTTTGCAGCGATTTCCAGGGCCTTCGGTACCTCTTGCTGATACTGGCCGCGATAACGGAATCCATGGGCCCGCTTCTCAATCGGTTCAGCCTTCTGAATGGTGGTTTCCAGCCATTTCAAATAGGCGTCCTGGTCTTTCTTGAACTCGACCCACTGGCTGTTGTTATCGTGGAATTCGGACTCGTTCACCATGGAGACGCAGTTCTTTACCGGACAAACCTGCTCGCAAACGCCGCAACCGCAGCACGACTCGAGATTGACGTCGTAGGTTCCGTCCGGAGTCACATCGAACGAGGCATCCGGGCAGTTGAGCCAGCACAGCGTGCACTTGGTGCAGGTCTTGAAATTGATGACCGGCCGCATGGTGCGCGTGGAGTACTTCTTGAACAGCTCGTTGCGCGCCGGCCGGAAGCCACCGACTTCGCCGGTGACGGGATCGGCATAGGGTCCGCCCTGCGCCTGTCCTGTGATGGAGACGGCGTCCCGCATCTTCTGCCATTGCGGCAGCGTGAAATTGAATAGCTGGTCGGGACTGCCCTGACCCGCTTTTACCTCGGCCGCGGTGAAGCGCTCGAACGCAGCACGGGCCGAAGTTACCTTCAGTGGGTTCTTCAGCTTTTCGTTGATGAATTGCTCCACCGACTTCAGGCTGATCAGTTCCGGCAGCGCTTTGGCGATGGCGCCGAGGATGCGGACATCGGTGTGGTCGTCTTTATAAACCCACATGCCGGAAAAGCTGGCTGCACCTTTGACAATTCCCAGCTCGTAAGGCTGTTCCCGGCGATGAATATTTTCCAACAGGGCGGGTGCGTCCTCCAGCGAAACCACGATGAGAGTACGTCCCGGTTTGAGAGCGCGATGCACGGGCTGTAGGCCGTACCATGCCCACGACTCCGCGCCCTTGCAGAGCGTGTCGTCGAGGACCACGGTCACATCGACTTGCTTCGGCTCGTATTGCGCCATGCCGGCTTCCAGCGTCTGCTCGTCGTTGGCGACGATGGCAAAACTCTTTGCCGGAATCCCGTTGCGCTCCGGGGAATCTCCATAACGGCCAAAGGAAATCCCCAGTTTGCCTTGGTTGTGCGCGGCCAAGACTATGCCGCGCGTTATGTTCTTAGCCAGGGTCTTCTGAAAGACCCCACGGTAGATGATTTCGACCGCGAATAGCTGGCCCATATTTGCAACCTCCGTCCTTTTACAGCTTCTTGAGTGCAATGTTTTCGATTTCCTGCAGGTGCCGGCGCATGGCAGCCTCGGCGGCTGCGCTGTCCTGCCGCTTCAGGGCCGAAAGAATTCGGCGATGACCGGCAAGTGATTTTTCTTGCCTCCCTGCACCCTGCAAGGAGTGTTCCCGGGTATCGCGCAACAAATCCATCAACACATCCACCACTTTCAAAATCGCGCTGTTGTTGGACGCCAGAGCGATGCTGTAGTGAAATTCAGAGTCCTCCTCGGTGGCCAGCTCGCCCCGGCGCACCTTGGCTCCCTGCCGCGCCAGAATGTCCTCCATCTCAGCCACCTCCTGGTCAGAGGCATGCGTCGCAGCCCGCGCGGCCAAGTGCGGTTCGATCATCTTGCGCACGTCGATCAGCTCCGCCACCAGCTTCCGCTTGTGCATTAGGGCTTTTGCCAGCGGATTGGCTGCGCTCGCTCCAGGACTGCAAACCACGGTTCCGATACCCTGGCGTGGTTCGAGCAGACCTTTCAGTTCCAGGCTGCGGATGGCATCGCGTACCGAGCCGCGACTGACCCCAAGCATTTGCACCAGCTGCCGTTCCGGAGGCAGCAAGTCCCCGGGTTTCAGCCGTTCCGTAATGTGGCGCTCCAGTTGTTTGGCAACCGCCTGGTAGACCTTATTTCTGGGAATGGTTTCGAAGCCGACTTTCGCTGGTGCTTCGGTGGCAAGCATGGCAGTGGTCTGATGACTAACCAATTTCTACCCTGCTCCCAAAACGCCGCAAGGATGGGGATCACGTCGGAGTGTGACAAGGGAAGAAAAAGGGCGCGCCGCCGCCGACGCGCCCCGCGGGTTGTGCCCTCTCGACGGTTGCGTCAGCCCAACCCAAAACTGCGCTTTAACGGGCTGACGTGCATCGGGATGATCCTATAGACCCAGTCGCCCCCGTCGCTGGTCCGCTCAAACTCGTACCACTTCGCGGGCCCGTTGGCCTTGATCATGTTCTTGGTCAACGAGCCCCCGACGCCGCCATAGTTGCGTTCTGAGGTCACCCCAGAAGCCTTCCAGAGTTTGCTAAACAGGATCTCACCGTCCGCCTTCAACCAGGCCAGCATCGCCTTTTGTTGGGAAGGGCTGCCATATGCGGCCGCTTGTTTAACGTAGTCGGCGAAGCGGCGAGCAGTTGCGTCGTCCAGCGCACTCGCTTGGTCACGTTTGCCGCCGTTCTCCGGGTGGTCGCGTTCACTCTTGTTGCCATTACCGACGCTGTTGTCGATGGTGGCTGCGACTTTGGAGCCGGTTTGCGGTCCGCCGTTGGCAACGAGCCGCGAGAGCAGATCGAGAATGTGTTCGTCAGAACCGTCGTAGTGTACATATGTGAATACAGGCATCACTGTCCCCTTTCATAATGTACTATACATATTTTCAAGCAGGATGTCTACCGTATTACACAATACAATAGTAAATAACTGTGAAAACATGAACAGCGTTCACAGTGCCCTTATGGAACGTGGCTTGGCCAAAACTAAAAAAGGCGCGCCGATGCCGACGCGCCTGAATTGCATGAACATTCTTCAACTCAACGTCTTCAGCTACACGCCCACTGCCGCTGCGGCCTCCGCTGCGCGGGCAGCCGGGGTGAACGCAACGTCCTGGGCATCCACTACTGCGATGGTTGTGATGTTGACGATTTCTTCCACTTCAACACCACGCGCCAGTAGATGCACCGGTTTCGCCATGCCCATGAGGATGGGACCAACCGCTTCGGCTCCGCCGACGCTGGTCAGGAGCTTGCATGCGATGTTGCTGGCTTCCAGATTGGGGAAGATCAGCACATTGGCTCCGTCCTTCAAGGCGGAGAACGGGAATGCCGCCTCCAGTTTCTTGGCATTGACAGCAATGTCGCCTTGCACCTCGCCATCGACAATCAGCAATGGGTCGGCATAGCGTACCAGCTCCACCGCCCGCTGCATCTTCTCGCATAGGGGATGCTTGGTGCTGCCAAAGCTGGAGAAGGACAGCATGGCCACGCGCGGCTCAATGCCGAACCGGCGCGCCTCCTGGGCTGTGCAGAGAGCGATCTCTGCCAGCTCCTCGGCGGTGGGTTCGATGTTGACCGTCGCGTCGGCCAGGAAATACAGATCGTCCTTGCGGGTGATGATGAGATAGAGACCCGAGACTTTGTGGATCCCTTCCCGCACTCCGATCACCTGCAATGCCGGACGAATGGTGTCGGGATAATTCTGGGTCACGCCAGAAACAATGGCATCGGCATCACCCATGTGTACCATCATCGAGCCGAGGACGTTGGGATTGTTCATCAGCTCGTCCGCCGATCCCAGTGTCACTCCCCGGCGTTGCCGCAGCCGATACAGCTCGTTGACGTATTCTGCCCGGCGAGCTGCGCTCTCCGGTTCAACAATGGTCACGGCGTCGAGTGGTATCCCCAGCTCCGCGGCGGTGCGCTCGATCTCAGCCCTGCGGCCCAGGAGTATGGGAGTCGCAATTTTCTCCTCGATCAGGAGATGGCAGGCGCGCAGGATCTTCGGATGGTTGCCCTCAGGGAAGACCACGCGCTTGGGATTCGCCTGCGCTTTGTGAATCATGGCGCGCATCAGCCCATGGGCTTTGCCCAGACGCTTCTCGAGCTGCTCGCGGTATTCAACAATATCCACGGGCTTCTGCGCCACTCCCGTTTCCATTGCAGCTTTGGCTACCGCAGACGCCTCCCATACCAGTACGCGCGGATCGAACGGGGTGGGAATGATGTAGTCACGGCCAAACTTCAACCTTTCCACGCCGTAGGCGCGGCAGACGGAGTCGGGCACATCTTCTTTGGCCAGGTCCGCCAGTGCATGCGTTGCCGCCAGCTTCATTTCTTCATTGATACCAGTGGCGTGCACGTCAAGCGCGCCGCGGAAGAGGAATGGGAAGCCGAGCACGTTGTTGATCTGGTTGGGATAGTCGGAGCGGCCCGTCGCCATGATGAGGTCGTCACGAACGGCGCGGGCTTCTTCGTAAGTAATCTCCGGGTCGGGATTCGCCATTGCGAAAACCAACGGGTCGGGCGCCATGGATGCGATCATCTCTGGCGTGAACGCTCCCTTAACCGAAAGACCCAGCAACAGATCGGCGCCCTTGGCGGCGTCTGCCAGGGTGCGCATTGGAGTGTCCTTGGCAAACCGCTCCTTGTAAGGATTCATTCCTTCTTTGCGGCCCTTGTAGACGACGCCTTTGGTGTCGACCAGAGTGATGTTCTCGCGCTTCACGCCCATGCAGACATAGTGCTCGGCAGTGGCAATGCCAGAAGCGCCGGCGCCGTTGACCACCACCTTGATCTGGTCCAGGCGCTTGCCCGTCAGTTCTACCGCATTGAGCAGCGCCGCGCCGGTGATGATCGCCGTGCCGTGCTGATCGTCGTGGAAGACCGGGATCTTCATCGTCTTCTTCAGTGTCTCCTCAATGTAGAAGCACTCCGGCGCTTTGATGTCTTCCAGGTTGATGCCGCCGAAAGTAGGCTCCAGCAATTGGCAGGCTTTGATGATCTCGTCGGGGTTATGGGTATCCAGCTCGATATCGAACACGTCGATACCGGCAAATCTTTTGAACAGGACACCTTTGCCTTCCATCACCGGCTTACCAGCGATGGCGCCGATGTCCCCTAGTCCAAGTACTGCGGTGCCATTGGTTACCACCGCGACAAGGTTGCCCTTGTTGGTGTATTTGAATGCGTCTTGCGGGTTCTTCTCAATCTCCAGACAGGGAACGGCGACCCCGGGTGTATAGGCCAGGCTGAGATCGCGTTGGGTGAGACACGGCTTAGTGGGAGTGATCTCCGTTTTCCCCGGGCGGGGCTTGGAGTGGTAGTCGAGTGCATCCTGCTTGGTAATGTGCATGACGGCCTCCGAATGAATGAACGTAGACTGCTTGTGCGGGTAATACAGTTCCGGCTCGATTACGGCTGTGGCAGCTCATGAATAGAGCGGCGGCAGCAAAATGAATTGGCCATGAGATGCGCCTTCACATCGATACTCACGGACTCTTGCGAGCCGGAAGATTACTTCCCACCAACTAAGCTATGTGCTTTGGCCGCCCCAGAATAGTGCGGTGGTCACACGAGGCTGTGAGCGGACGCTGGGAAGCGGGGTTGGCAGCCGACACCGGTTCGCACATGCGGCTGAATTTTTCCAGCGCAGGGGAGGGAATTAGCTTGCTTTGCCTCGACTTTTGGTTTCATCTTGGGGGAGAATCCCCGCTCATTTCAGGATGGCAATCTGGGGCTGGAGGTCTGTCCATGACGGACTGGATGGACGAGGCGGTTAGGCGGACGAAGGATAAGTTCGGTGCGCAGCAAGGCGATGACGAGAAATTCGTTCTGGAGGAGGGGCTTAAACACGATCTCGGACTGCAATTCTATAGGAATCTGCGCGAATGGTTGCTTAAGGCGGAGAAGGATTTTAATTCTAAGTATGGCTCCAACGTTCTGGTCGTGACTGAACCCGGCCAGCAAACTATTGTCAAGAGCGTACTGACGCGAACCGAGAGCAGGACGGCAGAAATTTCTTACAACGAAACCCTCCAGCAGATCGGGTGGGTTACCGAGACTGGCGTTTCGCACCGTTTGATTCAACTAAAACTTTCAGCGAACAGAGAAATGCTGGCGGCCACCGACGATCAGGACTTAACCGTGGAGCAGCTCGGCCAGAAGATCATTGACGCAGTGCTCCCCTAGCGGATGGTGCCCCGTTGCAAGAAGGCGGTAGGCTGGGCCGCCCGCCAGGCAGTTCCCGACGCGCCCGCACCAGGCGGTCGGTTGGCCTGGGCACCAGCCAGTCACCTTTCCAGGATTGATCAAGTCTGAGAATGCCTGGCCCGCGGGAGCTTCAGCAGGCGAAGCTTCGGCAGGCGCTGGAAGTGTTCCGTATCGGCGGTGACCAGGACGTGTGGTGCCGTGGTGATCGCAGCGGCGAAGGCGTCAGCGTAGGGCAGGTTGTATTGCCCCTTGAGGCGGGCGGCACGCTCAGCATCCGCTCGGGTCACCCCGACGAGAGAGATCGGAACTCGCTCCAGCAAGTCGCGTAGCAGCGCGTCGGTTTTTGCCAGGCCAATGTGTTTTACCAGCGTGTAGTAGACCTCGCCCCAGTTGACGACCGACATGATGGCGTCCGAGTCGGCGGCTGAGGCGTCTTTCAGCACCCCGGCGACAACCGCAGCGCCGGCGCCGTTGGTCAGGTAGCGATAAAGAGCGCTGGCGTCCAGAACGTGCGTCCTCATCGGATTTCCCGGTCCGCTTCGCGCTCAATTTCGATGGGCAGGCCGGCATTGGCGAGAATTCCACGGAAACGATCGATGTCGTGCTCGCGTTGCGGGTAGATGCCGATGCCTCCCTGAATGCGCTGGAAGCGGACGCGAGTGCCTCGCCCGATACGTAACGTATGCCGCAGCCTGGCCGGGATCACCAGTTGGCCTTTGGAGGTAACTACTCCTTCCCGGTGTTTCATATCTTACATTTTAGCATAAATGTAAGATATGCGGGTTGTCCTTGACTTGCTTGTAGTGGAGATCGAGTCGGAGTGGACGGGACGCAGGCGAGAGCGAATGGGAATGGCGCTGAGGGTGAAGGTCACGGAACTACCCCACCCAAGCAAAACCAGCTTGGGTGGGGCACCCTCAGGATGGTGGGCTGGGCCACCCGTCGTGTGAGCAGACGCTCGGAAGCGGGGTTGGCGTCGGCTACCGGCTCGCACATGCGGCTGATCCAACGCGCAGCCGGAACAGATTCGGGAAGGGATACGGCGCTTGTCGATCGCAGTAGCAGATGAACTGGAGCATCGCAGCGTGGAAGTGATGGTGTAGCGGCGAGTGGGCGCTGGCTAAACTGTAATATTCATCATAATATTTACCATAGTTAATACATAATAGTGTATGCTGCTTACTATTGTTGGTGAATTCTGCTGTAGCTCGCCTCGTGAGATGGGGATACACCGTGAACACAAGTGCCAGGCGACGTGGGCGTCGCCATTTTGGCCTCGTTTTGTTGGCCGCTGCCGTCGTTTTATTGCTTCCAGCGAAATTGCCGGCACAGGGAGAAACCACTAGCGCCATTCTTGGGCAAGTCACGGACTCGACTAATGCGGCCGTTCCCGGAGCAACGGTGACCGTCATCAGCCGGGCGACGGGGCTGAAACGCAGTGCGAGGACAGACGATGTCGGGCGCTTTAACTTCCCGCAGCTCAAGCCGGGAACCTACACCGTCAGGGTGGAAGCGCAGGGATTTGCGCCGCAGCAAGCCGACAACATCATTTCCGGTCTGGGGCAGAAGCAGACCGTCAACCTCACGCTCCGAGTGGCGCAAACGAAGCAGACGGTGGAGGTCAGTGCGGAAGCGCCGATTATCAATACCAGCAACCCAAACACATCCACCACTTTGGACGCCCCGGCGTTAGAGAACCTGCCGAATCCTGGGGGCGACCTGACCTACCCGTTGCAGTTCGCGCCGGGGGCCCTGATCAATACGGCGGGCAGCGGCAATGATTTCGTCGGCAGCACAAACGGCTACGGCAACGTGGAATTCAACGGACTGCCTGCCCTCTCCAACGGATACATTGTGGATGGACTGGAGACAAACGACCCGCTGACGAATCTCAACAGCGGCCTCTCAACCAATCTGGTGCTCGGCCTTAACTCAGTCGCGGAGGTGACCGTCAACACGCTTTCCTATGCCGTCGATCAGGGCCGGTACGGCGCGTCGCAGGTTAACTATGTAACCAAGTCAGGCACCAACCAGTTTCATGGCAACTTGTACGAACTGTGGAACGGCGCGGTCCTCAACGCGGCCGATTACTTTACCAATGCCACACCGGGGAATCACAAGCCGGGCTCCACGGTAAACCACTTTGGAGGCAGCCTGGGTGGACCGATCATTCACAACAAGCTGTTCTTCTTTTTCGATGGTGAGTGGGTGCGGATCGCATTGCCTATCTACACGACTGTGACCGTTCCCACCCCCGCATTCCAGCAATATGTTCTACAGCAACTACCGCTCGGTGGAACCGACTCGGTCACCGGATCGCACTATGCACCTGCTCCGCAAGAAGTGCCGTTCTACCAGAAGATGTTCTCGCTATACGGGAACACCAGCGGAACGCCACTGGCGGTGCTGGGCTGTCCTTTCGGCTCGAACGGGTCTCCAGCCTCGGGCAGTCCTCCAAATGGCAACGGTTGCGCCAATCGGAAAGGCGTTTCCAACTCCAGCGACGATCACGAGCAGGTGCAGACGGCCCGCATCGACTACAACATCGGTCCCAACGACACGACCTGGTATCGTTTTCAGGCCGATACCGGATTGCAAGCTGTCTGGACCGATCCCATCAATCCGATTTTCAACGCCATTTCGCCGCAGCCGCTCTACTCGTTCGCCGCGGGATACACGCACATCTTCTCGCAGAATCTGGTGAACTACTTCAATCCGGCGTTCTCCTGGTATGAAAGCCTGTTTGCGCCCAGCGATTTTCCCGCGACGCTTGCTGCATTTCCGATTGTGTTGCAGGGAGTGGGCGCCAATGCCCCTTTCACCACCATTGGCGGACTCGACAACACTTGGTTGCAGGGCCGGCGTGCTACCCGTTTTTTCATCAACGACAATCTCGCGTGGAGCCATGGCGCCCACGAGCTGAGGTTTGGCACCAATACTCGAATCTTTCGCCTGAATGACTTCGACTTCGGCGAGGGTTCGGTTCCAACCGTCACCTACACGACGCTGCCGCAATTCATCTATGGAGTGGCGTCGACGACAAGCAAGACATTTCCAACATCGCCTAACGAGCCTTTCAACTTTCTCAATCTCGACTTCTATGCCCAGGACACGTGGAGGGTCACGAAAACATTGACTTGGACATTTGGGCTGCGCGATACCTACAATTCCAACCCGCTGAATCCGCATGACCAAATTGCCCGTCTCGACGGCTCGTTCTATTCAATCTCACACGATGTCAATCAGCCGCTCAGCGACGTGATTCAAACTCACCTCGGCAATGTCTTCTCGTCCACTCCATTGGCGATTCTGCAACCCAGAACCGCCATCGCGTGGCAGTTCCAACCCAACTCTGTGCTGCGTACAGGATTCGGCGTTTTCAGCGACATCTTGCCGGGAAGCGTTGCTGACCTGGTGGGAGTCAATCCGCCTTATGTGCAAACATTTCAAGGCGGCCTACTTGGAACCGTCGGTGGCACTGCAATCGCGCCGGGAGTGCCGAACAGTGCAGTCGATGCAACCATCGCAGCAAATCAGACGTTCAGTGCCGGCTTCCCGCAAGGCGAGCTTTCCTGTGCATCTCCGTTGGCAAACCCGGCGAGCTGTCTTCCCCCCGTCGCCATCACGGCCGTCCCTGACGGCAAACTCCACGCGCCCTATTTCATGCAGTGGAGTTTGGGCATCGAGCATCAATTTGGAAACACAGGCAGCGTTCAGGCGCAGTACGTGGGGACTCGCGCCGTGGATCAACCCTATCTCACCCAGGTCAATGGATACCAGACGGTGTGCCAGGGATGCTTTGCTCCGTTCCCCTACATGCAGCCAATCGATCCGCGATTCGGTGCGGTAACCCAGCTTTCGACCGGCGCCAACAGCAACTACAACGGACTTCAACTCACGGCCAAGAAGCGCTTAGGGCATGGCCTGCAAGGGCAGGTCAATTACACCTGGAGCCATTGCCTGGACGAGGTTTCCAACGGCGGGTTTCTGCAGTTCTCCTCAGCCGGAATTCTCTCTCCTCTGCCGGGAGAGCTCAGTCGTAATTACGGTTCCTGCGACTACGACGTCCGCCACAACCTGACCGGGCAATACGTGTACGAACTGCCCATCAAAGTGAAAAACGAGTCCCTTGGCTATGCGCTGAATGGCTGGCAAGTTTCAGGCACCGTATTCTGGCACAGTGGGCTCCCGTTCTCGGTGCTAAGCACGCCTTACTCGGCGAATGGGGACGGCATCGTGCAGGGCAGCGGGCCGGAATATGCAAGCCTTGTGCCCGGGGCAAATCCCTACTGTAACAATTGCAACATTGCAGGCGTGACTCAACCTGGAACGATTCAATGGCTTAACCCGAATGCATTTGTGTCCGCGGTCGATCCAGCGACTGGAGCTTGCTATGGCGGCAACACTCCTCAGAACTGTCAATTCGGAAATCTCGGCCGCAACGCGTTACGCGGCCCTGACTTCTTCTGGAGCGATCTCTACCTCACCAAGTGGTTTCCGCTTGGCGAACGGGTGAAACTGCGATTCGACGCGCAATTCTTCAACGTCTTCAACCATCCCAACTTCGCGCTCCCGAGCATGGTGCTGGCCGGTATTCCCGGAAAGCCCTCCACGCAAACCGGCTTCGGGGCGCTGACCTACACCACTTCTCCTCCCACTGGATTGCTGGGAGTTGGATTGGGCGGCGACAGCAGCCCCCGAATGATCGCGTTTCAGGCACGATTAGAGTTTTGAGGCATGGCCCGGTGGCCCATCCCCTCATCTGCGCTCGGGGCAGGCTCTTGCCCGCCGCATTTCCGGACAGGATGGGAGCCGTGGACGGGATAGGTTACTAAAGGACATGTACTTTCGTAACTTGACGACTGTAGTAGACGCGCTATGCTGCTAGGTTGGGCTTAGTGTCCAATGCCTCGGGGAGTTTCCGCGTTGGCTCGAGTTCTTTGAAATATGCGCCGATCTTCAGTTGTAGCCGGAACGGAGCCGGAGCCGGAGTGGGCCTGTTGACATCCTGCTTTGCAGGAGGTCGCTTGCTAGGCCAGAGGCGACGGGCACGCGATCTGGAGCGCGTCTGCCAAGAGATGACGCGTAAGCCTCTGTCGCTCAAGATTATACGTGTAAGTGCTTGGGGCTCAAGATTTTGCGGACCGGTTCTAGCGTTTTCAAGATTTTACAGGTGGGCAGGGGGGAGGGGGGTACCCCAAATCGGACGCCTTGCCGATCCTGGCGCTGCGCGTCTGCCCGTTATAGGATGGGGGCCGCTGCAAAGCGGCGATGAACCGAAACAGCGAGTTGTGTGTCCCGCAATTTCGTGCCATAAGTATGTTGCCGGAAATTCTTCACCTCAGCGGCTAAAGCCGCCCTATAATTTGCGCCGTTACGGCACGGCTGAAAGCCGTGCCCTTTCAAAAACGACAGTCGAGTTTATTCCACGAACTTGCGGGACACCATACCAGGAGATCTCATCGACGTGGCGTTACGGTTGCACTTAGCCCAGGCCATCTTCTTATTCTTTGCCGCAGGAATTGCTGGGACGCTGAATGCGGTGGCAGGCGGCGGCACGTTTATTTCGTTCCCCGCACTCTTAACGACCGGCGTACCGGCGGTGCAGGCCAACGCGACCAACACGGTCGCGCTATGGCCTGGGTTGGCAGCCAGTACGGGCGCGTACCTGAAACGACTGGACGTGCCACGACGCTTGTTGGTTCCGTTGCTGTTGACCAGTGTTGTCGGAGGGCTGGCTGGCTCGTTGCTGCTGCTCCACACGCCACAGCAGGTGTTCATGCACCTCGTCCCGTGGCTGCTGCTCAGTGGCACTTTGCTGTTCGCCTTCGGCAACAAGATCCGCGCATTAGCCGGCAAGACTGCGGTTGTGGAGGATTGGCGCGACACGTCATGGCGAGTTGTCACCGTGGCTTCCATGGTTGAACTGCTGATCGCCATCTATGGCGGGTATTTCGGCGCAGGAATCGGCTTCATCACGCTGGGGATGCTGGCGGCATTGGGTATGCGCGATGTCCACGCCATGGGCGCGATCAGGACGTTGCTGGCGGTGGTGATTAATGCGGCGGCGGTGCTGATGTTCATTGTGGCGCGCGCCATCTTTTGGCCGCAGTGCCTGGTGATGATTGCGGGGGCTACGACAGGCGGATGGTTTGGCGCGCACTACGCGCAAAGAGCCGATCCGGTGAAGGTGCGGCGCGTGGTGATTGCCATCGGCGTGGCCATGAGCGCCTACTACTTTGTCACCCTGCGGTAGGGCTGAACTGCACTGGTTGCCGCCGAGCTGCAGACTCCGCCAACAGCTTGGTACAAGCGTAGACGGTCCGCGTGTAGGGCATGGCAAGACCCACGCGCTCGCCCAGTTCCACCACTGCGCCTACCAGCGCTTCCAGCTCCATCGGCCGGCCCGCTTCCAGATCTTGCAGCATGGAGGTTTTGTGCTCCCCAACTTTTTCCGCGCCGGCAATTCGCTGATCGATGGAAACAGGCAATTCCATGCCCAGTTTGCGGGAGACCGCTTCCACTTCCTGCATGATGTTTCGGATCACCAAACAAACTCCCGCATCGTGCACCATCTGCACCAGCGTGGCGCGCGTCAATGCGCTGACCGGATTGAAGGAAGCGTTGCCCAGGACCTTTACCCAAATCTCGTGCCGGATACGAGTGGTGATGGGGCAGCGCAAGCCAGACGCAATCAGCGCCTCCGCAATCCGGCGGCAACGATCGGAGCGGGTGCCATCCGGTTCGCCCAGAGAAATGCGATCCCCCGAGATATGTTGAACCACCCCCGGCGCGGTAATTTCAGTCGAGAAGTAAACGATGGAGCCAACCACGCGACGCGCTTCGATGGCCGAAGAAATTACACCGCCGGGGTCGACTCGCTCCAGACGCAACCCTTCCCAATCACCGCCGAATCCCTGGAAGTACCACCATGGAATTCCATTCTGCGTGCTGACGAAGGTGGTGTCCGGACCCAATACTGGCCGCAACTGAGGCGCAAGTTGCGGCAGGCCGTGCGCCTTGACGCCAAGAAAAACCACGTCTACCGGCCCAACTTCTTCCAGAGAGCCGGCCATGGTGGGCCGCGCCACGAAATCACCCTCGGCGGTTTTCACCAACACGCCATGTTCCTGCATGGCGCGCAGATGCGGCCCGCGCGCGAACAGCGTGACGTCGAAACCAGCCTGCGACATGCGGGCGCCGATGTAGGCCCCAATTGCACCAGCACCCGCGATCAGGAATTTCATCGCTGGTTATCCGTGAGCGCATCCGCGACGGCGCGCCGCCGAATCTTTCCCGTCGCCGTGGTGGGAATGCTTTTGACCAGATAAATCTTCTTGGGGCATTTGAATTCCGCCAGCGATTCGCGGCAGTGCTTGATGAGGGCCGATTCGGTTGCGCCGTGCGGTTCATGCAAGACCACGGCGGCCGCTACTTCCTCGCCCAGCGTGGGATGGGCATAGCCAAACGTGACCGCCGCCGCGACCGCGGGATGTTTGAGCAATACCTCATCGACTTCATGAGGCGCAATATTCTCGCCGCCGCGGATGATGATGTCCTTGATCCTGCCGCTCAAATGCAAATAGCAGTCGGAATCGAGCCAGCCTTCGTCGCCGGTGCGAAACCATCCCCGCACAAACGCGCGGGCATTGGCTTCGGGATTGTTGTCGTATCCCCGAAAGACATTCGCGCCTTGAATGGCAACTTCGCCGCGATGGTCATTGCCGAGGTCATTGCCATCTTTATCTATGATTCTGACGCGCAGCCCCGTGCCTACCCCCACAGACCCCGGCTTGCGATGTCGCGGGGGCAGAGGATTCGAGGTCATCTGATGCGCCGCCTCGGTCATTCCGTAGGCTTCCACGAAGGGCACGCCAAACATTCCCTCGATCTTGTGAATGAGCTCTGGCGAAAGCGGCGCGCTACAGGAACGGATGAAGCGCAGAGACGCGGCTTCGACCGGCTTGTGGTGTGTGCGCGCCAGCAGGAGCTGATGCATGGTGGGCACTCCCGAATACCAGGTCACATGATGGTCCCGCACGGTGCGCCAGAAAGAAAGCGCGTTGAACTTGGTGGGAACGACGACAGTCCCTCCGGAAACCAAAGTTGACATGGTCGAGCCAATTAAGCCATGCACATGGAAGAGTGGCATGATGCAGAGCGAAACATCCTCTTCGGTAAGAGCGTAGGTGTTGGCGATATTGGCCGACGAGACCGCGAGGTTGAAATGCCGCAAGGGCACACGCTTGGGCCGCCCCGTGCTTCCGCTGGTGTGCAGGATGAGGGCAATGTCTTCCGCCGTGGGATCGGTCACCGAAACTCCCGTCGGAACACCCACCAGGTGAACGTTGCCCTGGTCGCTCATTTCCACCGAGAACACGGGGATGTTGCACTCGGCAGCCGCGCTGCGGGCAGATTCCGCGTCCCCCGGAGGACAAAGCAGAATGCGGGCATTGGTGTCGCGGAGGAAAAACAAGAACTCTTCATAGGGGTACGCCGGGTTCAACGGTGCTGCAATCCCGGCGATGGAGGCGGCCAGAAACGTCACAATGGAAGGCAAGCCATTGGGCAAAGCGATCGCCACCGCATCGCCGCGACCGATGCCGACCGACGCCAAAGCGCTCGCCATGGCTAGCACTTGCTGCCGCAGCGAATCGTAGGTCACCCGGATTCCAATCTCGGGGATGACAATTGCGGTGTGAGTTGCGGTGGGAGTGTCCGCAAAATGCAAAACGTCAAGAAGGGTGTCTACCGATTTCAGGCTCATTCCTTGCCCCTTGGCACAGCGGAAAATTGAAATTCAGCTAATACATGAATTCTAATCGAGTAACGGTTGGCGTTCAGCGCCCTGCTAAACTCTTTCAGAATTAAAGATGCAGGTTGTCCTCAGATACTGGGTCTGGACTCCGGGCACTGCGAATCGCGCTGCGTCCCCGCGGGTCTGGTTGGTGAAGAGCGTTGCAAAAGGCGAACCACCCTATGTCGCACAACCAGGCCGAAACTTTGGCGCGGGAACTACTCGCCGCGTATGAGATGGGCCAGATGGTGCCCACGCTTCCCTCGGTGCGCCCCGGTTTCGATCTCAACACGGCTTACGAGGTGGAAGCAGCACTCAAGCTGCTTCGCGAAGCAGGTGGGTCCAGGGCTGTAGGCCGCAAGGTTGGTTATGCCAATAAGGCCCTGTGGCGTGTGCTCAAGCTTGAAACCCTGGTTTGGGCCCACCTGTACGACGATACCGTGCAGCAGAGCGACAGCAACTCTGCCACGTTGACGCTCCCACATCGCCGCTCGTTGAAGATGGAGCCCGAGATTGTTTTCGGCCTGAAACACTCGATCGTGGCTGAGGGCCCGGATGCCACCGCTGCGCTCGCGTCCACGGAATGGTTGGCGATGGGATTCGAAGTCATCGATTGCCCTTTTCCGGAATGGCAGTTTCAACCCAGTGATTTCGTCGCATGCTTTGGACTACATGCCGCACTGGTGATCGGAGAGCGGGTGCAGGTGCGCCCCGATTCCATTGCCACTCTTGTGGACGAGCTAGCGCGATTTAAGGTGCGCGTCCGGAAGAACGGGGAGTTCGTGGAAGAAGGATCCGGCAGAAACTGCTTGCGGAGTCCAGCTTTGTGCCTGGCGGAACTCAGCACGGCCATCCTACGGCGATTCCCAGCCGGACCATTGAGCGCCGGGGAAATCGTCAGTTCCGGAACGCTCACGGCCGGACATCCAACCGACAAAGGCGATCTCTGGACAGTTGAGCTGGAGGGGCTGCCGCTGCCTCCGCTGACCGTGCGCCTGACTTGAAGGGCCCCGCTTTTGGCCGAAATTTGACCGCAATTTTGCAAGAAAAATCAGAAGCAATCCGTGATACAATCGCGGCCTTCCGTAGCGCCTCTCCGTCCGACAATCTGGAGGTTTTATGAAGCGCATGTCTCTTGCCGCGATGGTTCTTCTGATCGCCATTGGAGCGTTGCTACTCACCGCATTTGACACCGACCAGGTGTTCTGGTCGCAGTGGGGCCGCAATGCGCAGCACACTGGGATGGTCACCATTGCCGGTCAAGCGTTGAACGAGAAAATTGCTGACATCACTTATGACCCGTTTACCCAGCAGGAAGAGAACGAATCCTACGGCGTGCTGCTGGCGCATTATCAATCCACGCTGGTCGATGGCAACAGCTTCTACATGATGCAGAAAAGCGGAACCTATCCCTCGTGCCAGCCGCCAGGTCAATGGGTCTATGGCGCCGACTGTGGACCGAACGCCTGGAGCCAGTTGCAGTGGAATGTCGTGCGCTACGACTGGCAAGCGCACACCTTCGTCGTGGCCTGGACCTTCCCCACCGACTGGAAGCCGGAGCCGAACGCCACCAATGAAGACGAGGGCTATGGGGGCCTATATGGCTGGGAGCCCGTCTTTCACCCCGCACTGGCCAACGGATTCCTCTACGTTCCCGGCGCCGGCGGCACGGTGTGGAAGGTGAACACTACCACCGGCCAGGCAGTATCGCACATCAATCCATTTTCGGGAGGGGGGACGAATCCCGCCAATACTTATGTTTCCGGGCCGCTGACCGCCGATAACAATGGCAACATCTACTACAACGTCATCGAGCTGAATACCAACGGCAACCCTTGGGGCCAGAATGATGTTGCCGGCGCATGGCTGGTGCAAATTACGTCCACCGATTCCGCCGCGACCGTGACCTTTGCGGCGCTGGTGCCGAACGCGCCTCCGGGCAATTCAACGAGCTGCGAGGGAACATTCTTCAATCTTCCTAACGGGGGTAGCTTGTTGCCCTGGCCGCCGCCGGGATTTGTCAGGCCGCCCAGTCAGCTATGCGGTTCGCAGCGCCCGGGAATCAACGTTGCTCCCGCAGTCGCGCCGGATGGCACCGTTTACACGGTGAGTGTCGCGCATTTCGACTCGCAGGTCGCTTACCTGATTGCGGTGAATCCCGACCTCACTCTCAAGTGGGCCTCCTCGCTGCAGGACCGCTTGACGGATGGATGCGGCGTACTGCTGCCGATTGCGCCGCAGGGAGTCAACAATTTGCCCAATTCCTGCCGCTTTGGCACTGCGGTCGGAGTCGATCCGACCACCAATGCGAAGGGATCGGGCTCGGTCGGCGATCAATCCTCGTCGACACCAACTGTGCTGCCCGACGGATCTGTGGTCTTTGGCACTACCGACAATTACAACTACAGCCGCGGCCATCTTTTTCACTTCGATGCGCAGGGAAATTACCTGAACGCCTACACCTTCGGCTGGGACTCGACCGCGGGCGTGTACCAGCATGACAGCACCTACTCGGTCGTGATCAAGGACAATCACTATCCGTCGGCGGCCTACTGCGGCTACAACAGCCCGGTTTGTACCCCCGTGCCGGAAGGTCCGTACCTGGTTTCGCAGCTCAATACCAGTCTCCAGGTGGAATGGTCCTTCAAGAACACAAACTACACACCGTTTCACCCCAACGGGTACGAGTGGTGCGTCAACGCGCCAGTGATCGACGGCAACGGCGTGGTTTACATCACCAGTGAAGACGGAAACGTCTACTCCGTTGCACAGGGTCACCAGGGCATTTTTACACAGTGGCAACAGAGGATCTTCCTTAAGCAGGCCTTAGGCGCGGCCTATACTCCGCTGTCTATAGGCTCGGACGGCAAGGTGTACAGCCAGAATGATGGGATTCTGTTCGTGGTAGGTAATTAAGCTATCCCGGCTCCGTGCGTGATTATGACGCCGGGAGCGGGTCAGTTTTGGATGGGGAAGCGCGGCTTCCCGCGGCGGCTGTTAAATGCGGATTGCTGTGTAACCTCCGGGCAGCTCGGGACTCTAATCGGGCGACGTCTCTTGTTGCCATGTGATGCTTCTCCCTTCGTCATGGCAACAGTGGACGGAATCCTCTCGGCCATGGGCTGGACACCTTGGCCGAGAGGTGCTTATCTATACCGCTTCGGACGCAGGAAGCCGGCAAGGGTTTACGGCGTGAACTCCCAAAGGGTTCCCTCATCATACAGTCCGCAGAGCTGAGTGACTCCGTAGAAATTGCCGCTGGCATCCAGCAGAGGCGTCCCGTTGGGAAAACATCCGCTGCCTGCCCCTCCGTAAGGCGCGAAATCGTACGCGTCGGTGAATGTCCACCCGCCATTCGTTGGCGTCAGCTTGAACAGCATTCCTGTGTCGTTCGCACCGCCTGAATTAACCACGCCCCAGAGATTACCGGCGGCGTCCATGGTCGGAGCGTAGGGGCCGTACCAGCCCACAGTGTAAAAGTTAAAGGCATGGATTACGCTGAAAGTCCAACCGCCGTTCGTAGGGGACAGCTCCCACACCGTTCCGCCGTTGTTATCTGGCCCATCCTCGATCGTGATGCCGTAGAGATTGCCTGCTGGATCGCGGAACGCAGGCCCGGAAGAACATCCATCGATACCATTGCGAAAAGCGTAGAGCGTGGTCTCCGTCCAGCCCGACCGGGTAGGAGTGAGTTCGAAAATGGTGCCGCATCCCCTATATCCGCATTGCGGGGTGCCGGCACCGGCAGTCGTACCGTACATATTGCCTTCGTTGTCGAAGGTGATGCCGAGAGGGTATGCGCCATCTGTGCATCCGCTAAAGGCATAGAGAACGCTTTGCGTCCAGCCATCTCTCGAAGGTGTGAGCTTGTAGACCACGCCATAGCCGTAGACACCGCCCCCGGCAGCGCCGTAGATGTTCCCTTGCGCGTCGAAGACGAGCGGGCTGAGGGGGGAAGGGCCGCCGCCATCGTTGCTTCCCATGAACTGATACACCGAGTCAAAGTTCCAGAAGGAGAGCACGGACGGCGGACGCGTCGGCGAGGGGCGGAGGTTGAAAACCATTCCGTTGCTGTCGTACTGTCCGCCAAGATAGGTCACATCGTAGAGACTACCGTCAGGGGCAATGGTTGGAACGCCGGGATCCATAGGGAAATCGCTGTATTGGGAGGTGAAGTCGTACAGCGGCGTGTATACCCACCCCGAGCCCGAATTGGCCAGGCGGAAGACCACGCCGCAGCCTGCCGGCCCTCCGCCTCCCGCCTGCTCTCCGCCACAGCTCAAGTCGCCGCCATACTGGGTTGTTCCATAGAATCTCAGGTGCTGGTCCATCGTGATGCCCTTGCCCGGGTCGGCTCCCTCGTTGCCGAAATTGTGCAACACCGTCAAGGTCTGTGCCTGCATGGGGACGACGATAATGGTTGTTGCAAACAGGAACGCCAGGACGAGCGCAACTCTTCCCGTTCGCAGGTTGCTATCGAAAATCGGACCCTTGCCTTGCTTTGAAGCTGCCATTGTGTACTCCTTGACCGCCTTCTCAACGATTGCCGCATCGCTCCACGGAAGCCTGGGTTGACCCTCGAGCCGGCGGTAGTTCTGCTTTGTGCGGAGTTACTATTGCGCCCTCCTATGGGCGAGTCAACTTAATTTCGTATTACGGCGCAGGGGCCTGATAACAGAGGTTTTATTTGGGCGCACCTGTGGCGACACCTTGGTTCGAATGCCGGGCGAAATCTCGGTTTACCAATGCTGTTCACACCCGTGACAGGGATCACAGGCAACCGTCCCGCCGCGACTGTAAGATCATTGCGCCAAGATCTGGCGCTATTAAGCAGCACGGGCTTCCACCTCCCTGGAGCAGGTCATGACTCGAACATGCAAGCTCTGGTTCATTCCTATCTTTCTCCTCCAGGCTGGCTTTTTCTGGTTCGTTTCGCAACATCGGCTCATTGACGTCGACGAAGGCTTTTACGTGCTGGCTTCGCGCCTGGTGCTTCAGCACAGAATCCCTTATTTAGATTTCTTTTTTACGCAAGCACCTCTGCTGCCATATGCCTACGCTGTATGGTTGAAGCTCGCTGGAATATCGTGGTTTGCGGCGCGCGCATTTTCCGCCTTGCTCACGGCGATCCTCGGCGGACTAATGTACGGCTTCGTCTGCCGCGAGACCGGGAAGTGGTTAGCCGGCGTGGCTGCGGTAGTTCTTTTCGCCTCCAGTAGTCTGGTTTTCGCCTGGTTTCCCATCGTGAAGACTTTCGCTCTGGCGACGCTTTTCCTTTTCCTGGCCTACGCCATTCTCACCCGGCTCTCAGGGTCGTCGCCGGGGTGGCTATTAGCGATGGCAGGCCTCTTCTTCGGCCTGAGCGTTGATACTCGTTCTTACGTCGTCGGTCTCGTTCCCGTGTTCCTGTGGTGGATCGGGCGCGAGAACCGCCGCCGGGCCGCTCATCGGCTGTGGTTCCTGGGCGGCTTCGCGGTCGGCATTGTGCCGTCGCTGGTTCTGTTCTTCGCATCGCCGGATGCTTATCTGTTCAATAACCTGGGATACCATGCGATGCGGTCCCACGGCGGCCTGATTGGAGATTGGCACAACAAAGCTAAGATTGTCCAGCTGCTGTTCACTGGCTCTCATACTGGTTTCCAGTTCAGCATCCTATCCGCCAGCTGCGCCGCCGGTTTGATTTTGCTGCGGCGGACGCTAAGGGCCGCATCGCTGCTCGCGTTCCTGATCGCTTTCCTGCTGGGCATAATTTCTCTTTTGCCCACACCTGGATACCTGCAGTACTTCTGTATGATTGTGCCGTTCCTGATTGTGGCTGCGGTATGCCTGGGCAGCGATTACCTGATTAGCTTGCAATCGCCGCTGGCGCTGCGCCTGGCCGGCGCCGCTTGCGTCATACTACTCGCAAGCTTTGTGGGATTCTCATTCCTGAGTTTTCAAGAGTACCTGTTTACCGGCCGCGAGGTCCCCGGCATTTTCGGTGCTGCGTCAAAATGGAAGTTAGAACAGGTGACCGCCGTCTCGCTTGCCATTGACCAGCTCGCATCGCCTGGAGAGAAGGCCGTCAGTTTTTGGCCAGGATACATTTTCGCGTCCTGGGCGGAGCCATATCCAGGGTTTGAAAGCAATTTTGGAACGTGGGTTGCAAGAGACCTCACGCCAGACAAGCGCCAGAAGTACCATCTTGTTTTCGATCCGGAAATCAATGCCGCATTTGCAGGCCACGGGCCTCGCATTGCCGTCATAGGGAATCAGGGGCCCTACAGTGGCGGCCCGGAGGATTTGCCCTGCATAAGGATGCTCCACGGCTATGGCTACACTCTCGCGCGCATAGTGGGTCAGACCTCGATCTATGAATGCTGCGAGAAGCCCCGATAGCGCTGCGTCGCTATGGGCGACCAGGTCGCCCGCCGCGTGGCTGAACTCTTAGACTTTCGAGCCGGCGCAAAACCGGACTCGCCTTACGGCAGGCGTTGCGCCAGGCCGGGCAAGGCCTTCATCAAGTCGTTGTAGATGACTACCACAAACACCAGCACGATGAAGACAAATGCGGTTTGGTAGATGCGTTCCTTAATGCGCAGGCTGATATCGCGCCGCATAATCGACTCGATGATCAGCAGCAGGATGACCCCGCCATCCATGATGGGAATGGGAAGAAGGTTGATGATGCCGAGATTCAGGCTGATCATCGCCATCAGATTCAGCAATGGAGTCCAGCCCGGTTGACGCGCCGCATCGCCCGAGGCCCGCGCGATTCCGATAGGGCCGTCGAGCTGCTTGATGGAAGCTCTATGCTCCGCCAATTTCTGGATAAGGTCTATCAGCAGCAGCGAGAATCTCTTGTTTTCCTGAAGCGAGAAGCTGAACGCCTCGGGGAACGCCAGTTTCTCGACGCTGGTGGGCGGCCCCGACATGAGGAAGCCCAGCCAAAACCCCTTCTGCCCGTCTTCTTCCTTTTCAATAGGAGCTATGTTGAAGTGCAGTTCTTTGCCGTTACGGACCACCGTTATATCGGCCGGCTTATCGCCGTTCTGCTGCAAGTAGTGCCGGATGGCCAGCGTTGAACGGATGGAGACGCCGTTGATCGCAATAATCTGATCATTCACCTCAAGACCTGCTTTGACAGCAGGCATGTCCGGCGTCAGTTTCGCTACTACAACGGGTTGTTCAGGCTCTACGCCAACGCTGCCGTACTCGTCAAATCCGGAACCTTCAAGGTCAGGCCTGACCTGCTTCTGCAGAATCTCGTTGCCACGCTGGATGGCAATGTCGACCTGCTGCTTGGGACTGATCATCACTTTGAGGATCACATCTTCCCAGGTCGGATTGTGCACCCCATCGATACGCACGATACGGTCGCCCTGCTCGATGCCGGCTTTGGCCGCCGGAGAGTCGTCCAGTACCCATCCCACAACCGCCGGCTGATCGAAGAACTGAGGACGTTCGTAGTGCACCATGAACACGCCGGTCAGCAGAGCGATAGCCAGCAGGATGTTCATGGCCGGGCCGGCCATAGCAATTACGAAGCGCTGCCAGCGGGGATGCGACATGAACTCGTCGGGCGCGCCGCTGCGCGATTCCAGCGGGTTCTCGCCGGCCATCTTGACGTAGCCGCCCAAAGGCAGTGCGCTGATGCGATAGTCGGTTTCGCCGCGGCGAAAGCCGGTCAGCCGTTTGCCGAAGCCGATGGAAAACACATCCACACGGACACCAAACGATTTTGCGGCAGCGTAATGGCCGAACTCGTGCACCAGGATCATGATCCCGAGCACCACGGCCATCGATACCACAGCAATCAGAAACGATTCCATAAACCTCTTCTTACAGGTGAGCCGTCAGCTATCAGCCATCAGCTTTCTGCCAAGGGATACAATTTCCCCACGTGCCCGGCGGCGGGCGTCCGCGTCAAATTCCAGCACTTGCTTAATAGATTCCGGTACATGGGCGGGCGTTTCGTCGACAACCATCTTTATTGTAACTGGAATGTCCAGAAACCCAATAGTACCTTCGAGGAATGCCGCCACCGCCACTTCGTCGGCTGCGTTGAGCGCGATGGTCTTGGCCCCACCCGCTTCGACTGCCTCGTAAGCTAAACGTAAGCACGGAAATTTGTCGAAGTCGGGAGGGGCGAAGTCGAGCCGGCGAAGCTCCTGCACTGGGAAGCGCAGCTCGGATTCGACCCGCTCAGGGTAAGTTAGCGCGTATAAGATCGGCAGCCGCATATCAGTGACGGAAAGTTGAGCAAGCAAGCTGCCGTCGACGAACTCAACCATGGAGTGAATCGTGCTCTGGGGATGAATCAGCACGCTGACGTGATCAGGAGGCATGTCGAAGAGACGACAGGCTTCGATCACCTCGAAGCCTTTGTTCATCAGCGTGGCCGAATCGATGGTGATGCGCTTGCCCATCTTCCAAGTGGGATGATTCAGCGCCTGCTCCACCGTAATATTGGAGAATTCGCTCAGCGGGCTATGAAAAAATGGACCGCCGGAAGCGGTCAGCCAGATGCGCTGGACCTCATTGCGGCGGCCGCCTCGCATGCACTGGTGAATGGCATTGTGCTCGCTGTCGATAGGCAGCAGCGGCTTGCCTTGCCGGCGGGCCTCGGCGGTGATGAGATCGCCGGCGGCGACCAGACATTCCTTATTGGCCAGTCCGACGGTCTTGCCGGCTTTAACGGCCTCGTACGTGGCTTCCAATCCGGCAACGCCGACGATGGCGCTGACCACGAAGTCGGCGTCAGGATGAGTGGAGACTTTCACCGTTCCGGCCGAGCCGGGAGCAACTTCGATGGTGCTGCTCAGGCCGGATCTTTTCAGTTTGTCATGGAGCTGGCTGGCGGCCTCGGCGGTCGCCATCGAGAGCACCTGCGGACGCCAGCGCCTCGCCTGCTCGAAGGCAAGCTCGACATTGTTGCCCGCCGCCATGCTGACTACTGAGAAACGGTCAGGAAAGCTCTCGACGATGTTGAGCGTGCTCCTGCCGATGGAGCCGGTCGAACCGAGGATGGCGATGTGTTTCATAGGTACTTAAGGTTACTTAGCGAACAGCTCGCTGTGCGAGCCCATGCGGACTAGTCGCAAGGTTTCATCATCCGGCCGCTTGTAGATCAACAGTAGGTCTGGTTTCAAGTGGCATTCGCGATGGTGTTTCCAGTTGCCGCCCAAACCGTGATCGCGGTGTTTCCCCGGGAGCGGACGATCCTCAGCCAACATGCTGACGACGTCTGGAAGCAGTGTTTCGATATCTTTGTACCGGGGCATGGCCTTGATACGTTTGTAGTCCCGTCTGAATGCCGAAGTCCACTCAATCGTTCGCATTCAGTTCGGCCATCATGGCGGCGACGCTTTCCGCTCGGGATACCTGTCCGCGCTCGCCGGCTTCTATCGCGGCGACTGTCTCGCGATTGGGAACCCGCACCTCGAACGGAAGGGCCTTCTCGGATGCGATGCGAGTCAGCAAAAGGCGAACGGCATCGGAAACCGTCAGTCCCATCGAGGCCAGCGTCTTCGCGGCTTTTGCCTTTACCTTTTGGTCCACACGAATATGAACCATGCTGCTTGCAGCCATAAGAACCCTTTCTTGGCATAAGTATACATTGTGTACTCGGAACTCTGAACCGCGAACGCTACCCCATCCCACCCGGCTCGAAGTACCTGCTTATTACGAAGACGTAGAACAGAAGCCCTACCGGCAGCGCAAAAAGAAGCGCATCGATGCGGTCGAGCACACCACCGTGTCCCGGCAGCAGATTTCCGGAATCCTTCAATCCCGCTCCTCGTTTCAAGGCTGACTCGACCAGGTCGCCGACCTGGGCTGCAACGTTCACGCACACCGCAAACACTGCCACAAGCCACAACGGCGCAAGCGTGAGCGAAATATTAGTAAGCGGAGGACCGAACCTCGTCGTGGGCACCGGAAGCAGGTGTGCGCCACGAAACGAGTTGGCAATTGGATTGATGTAATGGAACAACAGCACTGCGACAATCACCGCTCCGACTACCGACGCGATGGCGCCCTCCCAAGTCTTGCCCGGGCTGATGCGCGGCGCGAGCTTGTGCTTTCCGATTGCGCGGCCCGCATAATAAGCGGCGATGTCGCCGCACCAGACCAATAGCATGAGGTAGAGCAGGAATAGCGGGCCATTCGAGACTTGTCTCAGCGGGATAAGTACGCTCAGGGTAAATGCCACGTATGGCAGCACCATGTACGAAATTGCTGCGTCTGGAAGTGACTGGCTGAGCGGCTCTCGCTTGAGGCCATTGAGCAGAAACAAGAGTGGCGCCAATAGCACAATAAGCAACAATACTCCGGCCAAAAAGCCAAGAGCTACCGCCGCAGGCCCTATCCACCATCGTTGCCCCGGAACCGTTAGCGCCTCCACAGCAGAATAGCTGATGAAGACCAGTATCAGTAAAGACAGCGACAAGGGCCGGAGCGGTCGGAAGCCCTGCGAAGTCATGATATCGAAGTACTCGCGCGCCGCCAGCAGCGCTACCCCCAGCACCAGCAGCGCGAACAGCCACAGCGGCGCCCGGAAGAGCGCCAGTACGACAAGTGGAATTAGGATGACTGCGGTGAGGACGCGCTTCACGAAAGATTTCCGTTATCGCTGACCAGGCCTCCAAAACGGCGCTCGCGCTTCTGGAAGGCTTCGATGGCTTCCAGCAACTGCGTGCCGCGGAAGTCTGGCCACAGCGTCTCGGTGACGTAGATCTCGGCGTAGGCTACCTGCCACAGCAGGAAGTTGCTGAGCCGCATTTCGCCGCTGGTGCGGATGACGAGGTCGAGCTCGGGCAGGCCGCTGGTGTAAAGATGCCGCGCGATGGAGCGCTCGTCGATCTTCAAGTGCTCGATGCCGCCGTTGCGCGACGCCTCGTGTACCAGCGCGTTGAAGCAGTCCACCAGCTCGGTGCGCGAGCCGTAGTTGAGCGCCAGCGTCAGCACCATGCCGGTGTTGCGCTCGGTCATCTCCCGCGCCCACGACATGCGCTCCTGCACTTCTTGCGGCAGCTCCTGCTGCCGGCCGATGTACTGCAGCCGGATGTTGTTGTCCATCAGCGTGGGCAACTCCATCTTCAGGTAGCGGCGCAGCAGGTTCATCAGGAACTCGACTTCGCCTTTGGGCCGCTTCCAGTTTTCCGCGGAGAATGAGTAAAGCGTCAGGGCCTGGATATGGAGACGCGCGGCGGTCTCCACCGTGGTGCGCACCGCAGCCACGCCCGAGCGATGTCCCGCAATGCGGGGCAGGTGGCGGCGTTTGGCCCAGCGGCCATTTCCGTCCATGATGATGGCGATGTGGTGGGGCAGCCGCTCCGGATCGAGGCGGGCGAAAATCTCGGCCTCTTTGCGGTTCAGCCCAGCGGGCACTTGTGCGCGCAAAGCGTACCTCTAAACATCCTTGAAAGTAGCACACACAGCTAGGGGTTGCAACGCAAGGTAGTGCGCTACTTTGGCGGCGCTGGGCCGGGCAACTCCTGAACTTCCGGCGCAATTCGGTTATATTTCGATTGTGGTCGGTATCGGTATGGGGAAAGCGAATCCATTTGAATAACGAAGACCGCAAGTAACCGATGCAGCCGCCAGCGACGCGACCGACAGATCTGCGATATCGCCTGGCTGACGGGCCCAATCAGACGATGTTTACCTCAGCGACCAATCACACCGGGTCTCGCTTCTCCGCTGCCACCGAGTGTAAGCCTGAGAAAAACGCACTTGTCCCCCTGGTTCGAAAACCCGAGGTAGGCGCTCTGATTGTCTGGCTAGTTGCGTGTTCCGCCGTGGTATTTTCGCGCACGCTTCGTCTTCCTTATGCCCTCGATGATCTGGACCACCTGCATGCCGTAACCACTTTTCGCTCCGGCCAGATATCCCCCTCAACTTTTTTCCTTCTGAACCACAACGAGCATATTCTCCCTATGTTGCGCCTCTATTTTTTGGTCGCAACCCGGATCAGCGGCCTCGACGCGTGGGCTTTGCACGTCATGATGTTCCTGACTTATGTAGCAGGAGCGATTGGTTGCGCGTGGATATTCTTCTCGCTTACCAGATCCCGGCTAGGAGCTTTTCTGGCGGGAACCATCTACGCCAGCGCCGGAGGGTTTGCCGGGTCCATAGTTTGGCTGTCGAATCAATTCTCCATGTCCGGTACTGCATTGATCTATGCGATGGCGGTCCTCGTGAGCCCTTATGCCCGGAGACGATGGTCAATTGTGCCTGTGCTCGCGTTGGTCCTGGTCGCCGCGACGGGACTGGGCGCCAGCGCGGTTGCAGCGCTATCGATACCAGCCTACCTCTACCTGGCGAAGCCTGAATCTATCCCGCTTGGCAAACGCAACTTGATGATTGGCGCGAGCCTGCTGTTAAGCATTGCGATTCTGCTGGCTATTCGTTGGATTATGGCATTGCAGGGTATGTCGCATGCACTCACTTTCACCGGGGCGGGCGTATCGGCGGGAGTATTTCTGATTCTTACGGCACCCGGCCGTTTCCTGCTGGCATGGGTTCCAGCAGGCGAACTCGGCTTACCCCTTGATCTGGCAGCATCCTCGCTCGGCTGGATACTTTTGGCCGCCACTTTGCGTTGGCTGACAAAACCAATGCGCGTACTTCTTGCGGCGCTCTGGATCGCAGACTGCTTATTAGTCTTATTGATCGGTCTGGGACGATATCGGGACACATATTTGGAGCTCTTCTTCACCGACCGGTATTATTTCTTTTTCCTGCTTCCGTTGACGCTTCAGGCAGCGGCCGTCCTGGAACGCGCTGCAGTCCGGACACTGCGTGACGGAAGCCGGTTCCGTAAGGCCGTTGTCGCCTGCGCTCTGGGCTGCATTTTGCCTGCTTTCCTGGCTATGGCTCATTCCCGGCTTGACCAAAACATGCCATGGGCCGTCTTCAAGGATAGTAAGCGCAGCCTCCAAGAGGCAAAGGTACTCGCGAAAATTCTCGCAAGCGAGGCCGCCAAGGAGGATCTCCATCTGGCGGATGGGCCACTGCGCTTCCCAGGCGTCCACAAGGAACATATTGCGCTTTCTTGCATTGTATTTACGCAGTTCCCGCACGGCTTGCCGGGCGTCAGCTGGAACTTCTCGCGCAATCCGCAGACTAGTGTGGAGTGGCCGTGGAATGTTCCGCCGATTTCGGACACCGATGCCGCAGTCGAGAACCAGATACTCGACAAATGGGGGCGAATCGAGAAGCGACGCCCTTATTCGTGCGTTATTGGCGGGCAGATACGGGACATCGCGGACCCTGGCATCTTGAGTTGTGCGGATGCCGCTAACGCTTCGGGCACCGCCGGTATCAAACTGCGGTGAGGCCTGTCGCCGATGGCTAGGACCGGTGGTACGACCCCGATAGCGTCTTCTGCAAAGTTCTGGCGGACGACGGCAATCTCTATATCCTTCGCCAGCGTCAACGCCGGATGGAGCGTGGGAACTGGTTTCTTTCCTTCCGGTTGTGATTGCCCGATGCTACGAACGCTCCAAAACGTCCTCTGCCTTATCGCCACGAGTTGGGCAAAGCCGTCCACCGTTGAAATGTCGGCAGATATCGCCGTTTGTGGCAAACCACACACCGTCCGGGGCATAGGAACAAGCGTGGCAGAACCACTCTTTCAATCCAATTCTCAGGAGCCTCGGCTCTGAACTGGTCTCCTTTGCACACTCGACAGTGGGCGGACAGGAAGTGCATTACTACACCCATTCTCAGTATCGAACTCCGGAATCGTCTTCGCTGCCGCATCTGGCGCCAGACGTCAACGACCCACTGGATCGTTATTCCAAGCCAATCATAGCAAACCGGATCGGTTACTGCGCCCACATCAGTCTTGCCTGGCTGATCTGCGGTGAGAACAGTCCCAGTGCGAGCCGAGCTCTGAACGTAATGAATCAGAGCCTCTAATTTCCTGGCGCCCGCAGCAAGTTGCAGGATGATAGCCCGAGTATCAGGCTGACAATCCTCAATCGTAACGCTCGAAGACGATCTGCTTGCGGTCCCAGCCCAATTCGTCTTTGAGCAGCTTGCGGTTGGCGTCTACCATCTGGTGCAGGCCGCACATGTAAGCTTGCATGCCAGCGCGGCCGGCGACGATCTGGCGCACGTGGTCTTGGACGTAACCTCGGCAACCCTGCCAGTCATCGCCACCCCGGCTAAGTGTTGGCACGTAGTGGAAGTTAGAATTCTCTCTTTCGATCTGCTGAAACTCGTCGCGGTAATAGATGCTGTACTCGTAGCGTGTTCCGAAGACCAGCCAGTACTCATGACCACGGTTTCGCGCGGGCTCTGCGAATAGCCAATGGACCATGCTGCGGATGGGAGCAATACCCGTGCCGGTGGCAATAAATATCGCATCCTGCCTCGGCTCGCGCATTGTAAAAAGTCCGTGCGGACCGTGAAACTGCACGCTTGCTCCCATTTCCAGATCGCAAAGCCAGTTCGACAGAAAGCCGTCCTCGACGCGATTCAGGCAGAGATCGAACGTCGGATCGTGACGCGGTGCTGAGGCGATCGAATACGCACGGGTGTGGACCTTGCCGTCCGGCTTGGGCTGCTTGATGGAGACAAACTGACCAGGAATGAAACGGAATTCGTCGACACCGCCGACCGTGAGTTCCAGATGCTTGGTTTGCGGCGACAACCACACCGACTTCGACACATGCGCCGTCAACAGCGGTCGCTCAACCGAGATACGCTCCTCAATCTGTGTGCTTATCATGCTTACTATGTAGATGCTGCCTGGCATGTGGGCGACGCGCTGTGTCCCTGGCCGACGGTCAGTGCGCGCCTTCCGCCTCGACGTAACCATGCCGTCCCGCAACAGTTACTGGGCTAAGGGAGCGCAGTTCGCCGTGCGCGCTTTGCATTCAGATTTCCTCCGTGTCTGTGGTGTCTCTGTGGTAGATGTGATTTACTGCGCGCGCAGCACGCCGCCGAGCGCTTCCAGCCTGGCGATGATCTGCGCCGACCACTGCGCCACTTCGTCGTCGCGCAGCGTGCGCTCCTCGGACTGGAACTCGGCATGGAGTAGAACGGAATATTTCCCGGCGCCGACCTTTTCGCCGCGATAGATTTCGGCAGGGATGAAGCTCTGTAGCTCGGCAAGCCCCAACTCCATGACCGCAGATTGAATACGCTCGAAGGTCACCGCATCCTCGAAGACAAAAGAGAAGTCGCGCTCGACAGCCGGAAACTTGGAGAGGCGCTGATAGTGTGGCTCTCGCAAAGCATGTTGGTACAGGCGGTGGAGCATCACCTCGGCAATATAGATCTCCTGCCGCAGCTTGCGCGCGGCGGCCTGCTCCGGATGCAATTGCCCGAAGTATGCGACGGTCTCGCCGTCCAGCACCGCACGCGCCGCGCGGCCGGGATGGAAGTACGCCGGCACCATCGCATCGAAGTGCAGCGATTGATGCTCGAAAGCTCTTAGTAACTCTTCAAGGTCGCCTTTCATGTGGAAGAAGGTGTAGGGCTGCGCGGCGCAGTGTACGCTCTTCGCGACGGCGTCGCCGGCAGCGGCAAATCCCAGATGGCGGCGCTCGTCGTGACCGTCTCCCATTTTCTCGAAGACCTCACCCACCTCGAACAGGCGGACGTTCGTGGTCCCGCGGTTCAGGTTGTAGCTCACCATGTTGATGAGGCCAGGCAGCAACGACGTGCGCATGTAGGCCGACTCGTCGCTCAGTGGATTGGCAACGGCCAGCGGCTCACATGAGGGCGCTTCACCCGAGCCCGGCTCGTCTGGGAAGATGGTTCCCGCAATCGTTGTCACGATGGATTTGCCAAAGGTTTTCGCGTCCTGCTCCGAGATGAAAGTGATGGAGATCGCCTCGTCATAGCCGAGCGCGAGCATGGTCTGGCGGACCTTTGCGTTCTTCGGCTCGTTTGGCAGTTCGACGACAGCACCGGAGAACGCAGGCAGCGTATTGGGAAACTTGTTGTAGCCGTAAATGCGCGCCAGCTCTTCCAGAATGTCGATCTCGCGCTCGACATCGAGCCGCCAGGTCGGAACCTGCACCCTGAAATCGCCGTTCATTGCTTCGTGAGAATTGTCATCCCGAGCGGAGCGAAGCGAAGTCGAGGGACCTGCTTTTTCGTCTGCTGGGGCGCGATCACGTAGTCCGAAGCCCAGTCGCCGCAAAATGCGCTCGATTTCGCTTTCCGCGATATCGATGCCGAGATGTCGCTTGATCTCAGAATGGCGAAGTGGGACCGGTGAACGCTTCAATTCGCGGGCCACGGCATCGATGCGCTCTCCTTGCAGCTCGCCGCCGGCGCTTGCCAGAATCAGCTCGGCGACGCGATCACAGGCCAGCGGCGTGATGCCGTAGTCGGCGCCACGCTCGAAGCGATGCGAGGCGTCGGTGTGCATCCCGTGTCGCTTGGCCATGCTGCGCACCGTCGCCGGGTCGAACCACGCCGATTCGATTAGCACGTTTGTCGTCCGCTGGGTGATCATGGTGTCGAAGCCGCCCATCACGCCGGCCAACGCGACCGGCTTCTTCCCGTCTGCGATCACCAGGTCTTCCGTAGTAAGTTTGCGATCCACGCCGTCGAGCGTCTTCAAGACCTCGCCTGCGCGGGCGCTGCGGACGATAATGGTGCCGCCTTCCAACAGATCGAGATCGAAAGCATGGGTAGGATGGCCGAGTTCGTTGATCGCGTAGTTGGTCGCGTCGGCAACGTTGTTGATGGAGCGTGAGCCCAACAGTTCCAGCCGCTTGACGATATGCTCGGGCGACGGGCCAATCCTCACGCCGCGAACGATGCGCGCGGTGTATCGCGCGCAGCCCTGTGCGTCTTCGATGACAATCGGGAACGCGTCAGCATCGAGGTTCGCGGTGGTAGCTTCCATCTGCTCGGTGAGGCTGGTCATGCCGATCGGGCCTGAGATGTTCGGGGGAGCGGTGCGACGTACTTTCGCCTTCGGCAGCTTAGGGGTGACCTGCTTCAACTCGACGTTGTAGATGGCCGACGCCTCCCGCGCTACGCCGTAGTGGTTCATGGCGTCCACGCGATTGGTGGTCAGGTCCATCTCGTAAACAGTCGAGCCGTTCTCTTCCTGCACAGACTCCACCGCGATGCCGGCCGAGGTCAGATCTTCGGCGAGTTGGCGGTCGTCGGCCGCAATGTCAACAAACTCGCGCAGCCATGCGGGGATGATTCTCATGCAAACTGCTCCAGGAAGCGCACATCGCCCTCGTAGAACAACTGAATTCCCTCGACCTCATACTTCAGCATCGCGATGCGCTCCACGCCCATGCCGAAGGCGAAACCGCTGATCTTCGATGAGTCGTATCCGTTGTCCTTAACGAAATCAAAAACGTTGGGATCGACCATGCCGCAGCCCAGCAGCTCGATCCAGCCGCTGAATTTGCACTTGCGGCAGCCCTTGCCGCCGCAGAAGATGCAGCTCACCTGCATGTCGGCGCTGGGCTCGGTGAAGGGGAAGAATGACGGATAGAAGCGCGTCTTCACCGACGGGCCGAACAGCGCCTTCATAGCGTGGTCGAGCGTGCCCTTCAGGTCGCAGAAGGTGATGTTGGTGTCCACCGCCAGCCCCTCCACCTGGTGAAAGACGGGCGAATGCGTCGCGTCCAGGGGATCGTTGCGGTGCACCTTGCCGGGAATCACGATGCGTACCGGCGGCGGCTGCTTCTCCATGGTGCGAATCTGCACTGGCGAAGTGTGCGTGCGCAGCAGCAGACGATCGCGCGCCGGCTTGCTCTCCTGCCCGGCAATGAACAGCGTGTCCTGCGTGTCGCGCGCGGGATGGTTCGGCGGAAAGTTGAGCGACTCGAAGTTGTAGTAGTCGGTTTCGACCTCGGGGCCTTCGCCGACGGAGTAGCCCATCGCCTTGAAGACGGCGACAATTTCGTCCATCACGCGCAGTACCGGATGCTTGACGCCGATGGGGCGCCGGATGCCGGGGAGAGTGATGTCGAGGCGCTCGGCAGCGAGCTTGGCGTCGAGCCCAAATTGTCCCAGAATTATTTCTGGTCGTTCGAATTGGCCAGTTACAATGCGGCGAAGTTCGTTTACCAGTACGCCGACCGCAGGTCGGTGCTCGGGCGGAGTGGATCTAAGCCACGCCTCATTGAGCTGGGTCAAAATGCCGCCCTTGCGCGCCATCCACTTGTCGCGGATGACCTTCCAGCCTTGCTCCGTCCTTTCGACGTTGAAGATGTCCGTATCAAGCTCAGAAAGGACGGCGGCTCTCGCTGCTTTCAACGCCTCCGGCGAATATCCGTCGAGTTTGGGAACGGTGTGCATTTCGTTGGCTCGGGTAGTGCGGGCGTTTAGGTCCGCGGCTCGCCGGTGCTTTGAAGGGGCGCACCTTTAGGTGCGCCGTAAACCGTTTATCAATCTCCGAGCCGGCTTCAGCCGGCGCCAGAACTGTGCCGCCCCTGAAGGGGCTCCGATTTCTAAATAACCACCTACCCAGCGCTGAAGCGCTGGGCTATCATCTTCCGTCTCGAAAAGCGAGACTCGCTTGTCTTCCACGTGAACTTTATTGACCACTTATGCGAAATTTCTTCGTCGACAACGCAAACTTCAACGACCTTGGTAGTTCGCGCACAGGTTTCAACAGCAACTCCCTCAGGGGCTAAAGCCCAGACTCAATTGTGGCAGCTTGCGGCACGCCTGAAGGCATGCCCTTTCAAATCAATAAAACACAACGGGCGGCCTTGCGGGCCGCCCATTCCTGACTTAGAATTCCCGGGACGAGCGGCTATGCCGTGGCGGCTTGCGCCTGCTTGCACAGCGTCGTAAATCCCGCGGGATCGTTGACCGCCAGATCGGCGAGGATCTTGCGATCCAGGTCGATGCCGGCCTTCTTCAGGCCATTGATGAACACGCTGTAGCTGAGTCCGTTCAGCTTGGCGGCGGCGCCGATGCGCACAATCCAGATGGAACGGTACTGCCGCTTCTTCTGCTTGCGGCCGCTGTAGGCGAACTTCAGGCCTCGCTCCACCGACTCTTTCGCCGAACGGTAGAGCTTCGATTTTGTCAGGTAATAGCCGCTTGCACGCTCCAGTATCTTCTTGCGGCGCGCGCGGCGCTTGGTACCACGTTTTACACGAGGCATTGCTTCTCCTTTTTCATTTCCTCAAGCGGCTGGAGGTAAGAAGATGACCACGCTCATCACTGAGGGGCCGATGTACCTCTTCACACGCTGTTGGCCGTCGTGACCTGGTGGCCGACGCCGGCTGCCGCACTATGCGGCTAGTATGGGATCATGCGCTTGATCTTCGGCACGTCAGCCTTATCAAGCATCACGTCTTTATCGAGCTGGCGTTTGCGCTTGGTGCCTTTGGAAGTCAGGATATGGCGCTTATACGCGTGACCGCGCTTGATTTTGCCCGTTCCCGTCTTCTTGAAGCGCTTGGCCGCTCCGCTATGTGTTTTCAACTTTGGCATAGTGTCTTTCTATTACAACATAAACCGGCTGTTCCAGCTAGACACGTAAGCGATAATGTCTGCGTGTAATGGCTAGAACTTCCAACCACCGTCGCCATGCGAGGGGATTGTTTGTCGGCTTGGCGACCGTGGACCTCAGCTATGCGGTCGATGAGATTCCCCGTCGCAACCAGAAGATCTCGGTGGCGGGCCAACACATCGCGGTCGGAGGGCCGGCCGCGAACGCTGCCGTGACGTTTGCCTTTCTCGGCGGCCGCGCGACGCTGGTGACGGCTGTCGGCTCGCACCCGCTAGGAACGATAATCCGAACCGACCTGGAGAAATTCAATGTGGTGCTGCACGACGTTGCGCGGCGGCGAAACGAGCCGCCGCCGGTATCCTCCATTATGGTCGTTCGCGACACCGGTGAGCGCACGGTTGTCTCGGCGAATGCGGCGGTGTTTTCGCCGGTGCGCGGAGAATTCAACCCGCGCTGGCTGAGTGGCGTTCGGGTTGTGCAGGTCGATGGGCATTACATGCCGCTGTGCATTGCGGCCGCGCGACTGGCGCACCGGCGCGGCATTTCGGTTGTTCTCGACAGCGGAAGCTGGAAGGAAGGAATGGTTGAACTCTTGCCTTTCGTCGACATTGCCATCTGCTCGGACGACTTTCGGCCGCCGGGCTGCCGCGACATCGATGATGTGTTCGAATTTCTCGCGGGGCGCGGAATTGGCAAGATCGCGATCACGCGCGGCGCTTCCGGCATCCGCTTCGTGGACCATGTTGAGCGCGGCAAAATCGCGGTCGAGAAAATTCGCCCGGTCGACACGCTCGGCGCCGGCGACATCTTTCACGGCGCCTTCTGCTATTACGCCTGTCAGCCGGGCTCTAGCTTTCGCGATGCGCTTGCTGCGGCCGCGCGTGTCGCCAGCGTCTCTTGCCGATATCCCGGTACGCGGTCCTGGATGGAGACCTTCCGCGGCTAACGCGCTCCGGCAACCTCACTATCACCGCTTCGCATCGCAAATGTTCGCGGAGAGCCCAGAGGGTTGCGGTCTTCGGCTATTTAGCCTCTTCTGCTTTGCACGGGGCTATCGTGGGATCCGGAGTTTCGCCGTCCTTGGCCGCCGGCCAGGTCGCCATGTAGCAGCCAGCGTCAACATACCTGCCTTCCGCATAGTTGTAGAGAGTCAGGCGACTGTCGCTGACGGAGAGGTGGCGCAGGATCACAAGATCGGAAAACCCATTTGTGCTGGTCGGCTGAATCGTGTAGCTGGCAGCCATCACGTCAAGCAGCGAGACATAGCCGTCTTCGCCGTGACGGAATATCCAAAACGGACAGTTCGCCAGCGCATCACAGCCGCCCTCCAGGCCAAACGATGTGGCGAACACCAGCGGCTTGCCTTCCCCTCCCAGATCGACGAAGCGAATGCGAGTGGTGGAGGCGACCTCACGGATACGGTCGTCGCTGTACCCCTGATCGCTCATCGGCTTTTGCAGCCGCGACACGATGGCGCTGATGAGCGCCGCACGCTGGGGCTCCGTCAGTTTCGAGGTGTTGCCCACGCTGGGATCCTTGCGGCCAATGACCTCCTGGCTGCGCCAGCTCCATTCAAAATCCGCCGCGACGACCATGGCACAAGCGGCGACGACGGCAAGCCAGGCGCTCGTGATCTTCCGCGAAAAACCCATAGCCCGCTTGTACGCCAGAAATAGGGCGGTGTCCAGCGGGCAGTCGCCTGCGTCGTTGTGCTGATCGTCTTGCAAAGTCTTCCTACGAACGAGCAGACCGCTGGCACGCGATCACCGGCTGCGATAAGATTTCGCCATGCCCAAGAACCGTGAGCCGTTTGAGGTTGCCTGCCCGTGCTGTGGCGCAACCCTGAAGATCGATTCCGAAGTCAAGGCCGTGATTGCGCACACGCCCAAGGCCGTTCCCAAGACATTCGAGGACCTGGAAGCCGCCGCCCGCGCCATGAAGGACCAGGATAGCCGCAAAGAGTCCATCTTCCGGCAATCGGTGGAGGCGCAGAAGCATCAGGGCGATCTGCTGGAGAAGAAGTTCCAGGAGGCGCTGAAGCGCGCCAAGGAAACACCGGACACGGGCAAGCCGCTGCGCGATTTCGATCTCGATTAGGAAGGCAGCTCTTCGCCGATGAAGCTCGTCATCGTTGTGCTGTGGTGTGCTTCGCTCCTTGCCCAGAGCAACACGGGAGAACTCCGCTTGAAGGTGGTTGATCCCAGCGGGGCGGGCGTAAAGGTCACCGCGACGCTGGCCAGCCAGGCGAATCAGTATCACAATACATTGACCACCAACGATCAAGGCGCCTTGGACGTCCAGCGGCTGCCCTATGGAATCTACCAGCTCACCATCGAGCAACCCGGTTTCGCTCCTGTTTCGGAGCCGCTCAACGTTCATTCGACCATCCCCATCGAGTATGCAATCAAACTGAAAGTGGCCGCAGTACAAGAATCGGTGACGGTCAAGGGGCAGGGAACTTTGCTGGATCCCGATCAGGCCGGGTCGGTGAACGAGATCGGAACTGCGGCGATTCAGGATCGACTCACATCCCTGCCGGGCCGTTCGATCCAGGATTTGGTGAACACGCAGCCGGGCTGGCTCTACGAAGGCAATGCTGTGCTACATCCGCGCGGTTCGGAGTACCAGACGCAATTTGTGGTTGACGGCATTCCACTGACCGACAATCGCTCTCCCAGCTTCGGACCGGAGATTGGCGCTAACGATATTGATTCGATGACTATCTTCACCGCGGGATTCCCCGCCGAGTACGGCCGGAAAATGGGTGGCGTTGTCGAGGTCGAAACCCTGCGCGCTCCGCAGCCCGGTTTTCACGGACAGATCGTATTGTCCGGTGGCAGCTTCGACTCGGCCGGCGCGTTTACCCAGTTGCAGTATGCGTGGGGTAAGAATGTTCTCGGTTTTAGCGCTTCCGGAGCTGGGACCGACCACTACCTGAACCCTGTAGTTCCGGAGAACTTCACCAATAACGGAACCATCGGAGATTTTTCCGTCAACTACCAGCGCGATTTTACCCCCAACGACCGGCTAAATCTTAGTGTCAGGCACGAACTATCGCGTTACGCACTTCCTAACGAACTGGTTCAACAGACGTGGTGCTATCCGCCGGGAGTTACCGAAAGACCACCCTGCCAGCGACAGGATGCCAATAATCTCGAAACCATGGGCATTGCTTCCTACCGGCACATTTTCTCCTCCAATGTAGTCGGTGATTTTCGCGGCATGGTGCGCAACAACGCCAATAACTTCTACTCCAACCCCCTTTCGATACCCATAATCCTGTTTCAACACAATTGGTTTAATGAGGGCTATTTCAAAGGGATGGTGACCATCGACCATGGGCGCAATGAATGGAAGGTGGGCGTCGAGTCGGACAACACGTTCTTGAACGAGAATTTCATTTACAACATCACCGACCCTTCGCAGTTCGCGCCCAACACGGCGCTGATCTTCAGCTTCCCGGGAGCTTACCCCAGCCAGGGCCGGCGGCCCGATCTGGAGCAGTCCGCATTCGTCCAGGACCTAATTCGGCTTGGCAATTGGACGATGAATGTGGGACTGCGCTGGGACCACTACCAACTCATCGTCAATAAGCAGGCGGTGGACCCTCGCCTGGCGATTTCGCGCTATTTTCCTAAGCTCGGCTTGCTCGCGCACTTCTCGTATGACCGTATTTTCCAAACCCCATCATTTGAGAATCTGCTGCTCGCGAGCTCGTTTGAGGTTGAATTCATCAATCCGGATTTTCTGCGCCTACCGGTCCAGCCCTCCCAAGGCAACTATTACGAAGCTGGCGTGTCGAAGGCTTTTGGCAACAACCTTCGTCTCGACGTCAACTACTATTTGCGCGAGGTCGCCAACTACGCCGATGACGACCAGATCGAGAACACAACCATCAGTTTTCCGATCACGTTCCAGAAAGCCATCATTTATGGCGCAGAAGGCAAACTCGAAGTGCCGAACTGGCACCGGTTGTCCGGCTTCGCGAGTTATTCCTACATGGTCGGCAACGCCTGGCTCCCAGTGTCAGGCGGACTGTTTATCGGGGCGAATGCGCAGGCGGCGATAAGCCAAACGACGGGCCATTTCCCGGACTCGCAGGACCAGCGCAACACGCTGTTTACGCGCTGGGTCTACCAGGTAAAACCGCGCCTGTGGGTGGCTGGCGGAATCCAATACGGCAGCGGGTTGCCGTTTCAATTCCAAGGCAGCGAGCAGACCGCGCTGGAGGAATACGGCCAGCAGGTTATTGACAGGATCAACTTCGCCCGCGGCCGCATAGATCCTGCATTACTGGTCAGCGCTTCGGCTGGGAGCGACGTTTACAAGTCCGACCGTATGAACGTCCGTTTCCAGGTCGATGGACAAAACCTTACCAACGTCCTGGACGTGCTCGATTTCGGCGGGCTTTTCTCAGGCAACGCCATCGGGCCCGCGCGCAGCTTTGACATGCGCCTCACCACCAATTTCTGAAGATCGACGGACGGAAGAAGCTGTTACGGCCTGCCCACGGGACGCTGCTGTCTGAAGCGCGGAAACCAACTCCTCATCTGTACGGAAGAGAAGATCGCCATCATACACTTGATCTGACAGTCCACCCACCACCGAGACGATTGCGGGCCGCTCCAGAAGTCTGGTGCGGGCCAGCACACTCGAGGACCATATTTCGGAATAGGGAAGGACCACCCAGTCAGCCGCCGTAATCCATGTATCGAAGTCTTCGTCGCTCACGAACGATTCGGTCAGGTGCAGGTTGGGATCTCCGGCACAAAGCTCTTGCAGCTCCGCAAGATATCTTCGGTTTTCACTATCGGGCACTCGTATTGAGCCCACAACGTATAGCTCAGCATCACGCAAGCTACAGCGAGTAAATGCCTGCATAGCTCGATGAAATCCCTTATGACGCTGGATGAAGCCAATACACAGAAAAACGAGCTTGTCCTGCGGCACTCCGAGTTGCCGGCGCGCAGTTGAGCGCGTATGAGTACAGAACCTCTGGAAAGCAGCGTGGTGACTGCGTATCTCAACCCGCGACATCGGCAGTCGCATCTTGTAATGCTGTTGGAAGTGCGCCAATTCCGTTGCCGTATGGAAGACGACTTTAGGGGCCAGCTTCCACTGCCACTTGTAAAGCCAGCCGCGCTTGCCGGGGATGTACGGAATTTCGTGAGCGACGATCTCGATCTTGCGCGTCCGCAAGAACAATAGCATGAAGCAAAGTGTGGTCTTCAGTGTCTCCCAGCGCCGCTCGCGATCGAAGGGATGAGCATAGAAAAACGTCCACTGGTACTGGATGCTGACCTTGTCGTAGTACGGAAGCAGTTGAAACAGCTTCAGGATCTTGGCGCCACCGCGGAGGTCCCAGGCAAAATCCACGTTCCCCTGCCCGTCGGGAGAGACTACATCCACAATGTGTCCGTGCGCGCGAAGTTGGGCTACGGACTGTTCGGCATAGGCCGCAATGCCGCAGTGCGTGGGCGCATAGGATGAAACCATTAAATAGCGCAAGATAACTCCAGCATACTACTGCTTCTCAAACGCCAAACATCCTCCAAAGGAGCCACTGGGGTCTGCCGACAGCCGAATGAGACCTAGCGTCAGCAGAATGCTTATATCTGGATATTGATCGTGCCAGCCATTCTTGTACCAGGTATCACTCCAGCTATCTCCCTGCAGAAACTCCTGGAACGATTCGTTGAAGTGCTGAAGAAACTCGCCGGGCGGAGAGACCATATACAACTGTTCGACGACTTTCAGCTCCGGACGAAACAGGCGGCTGTGCAGCGCCGCGGGATCGTAGCGGCGTTCGAAGCCGGCATAGTAGAACGTCGTCTGATTTTCGATGTAATCGGCGGCGGTCGGGACCGTCACCACCAGCCGTCCTCCGGGACGCAGGACGCGCACAAATTCCGCCATTGCGCGGATATCTCCATCGCCGGGAATGTGCTCAATCGTCGAGACCGCAGTGACGAAATCGACAGAGCCATCGGCAAAGCTCAGCCCGGTGGCATCTTCCCGCTGCGCCACGAAGGCGTCGCGCTTGCCCAGTCCCAGCGTCTCCATGTAGTTTCTCTGCCGGTCAAGGTAGGTGCGGTCCGTCTCGGTTGCGTACGTCCGGGCACGACGGCGCTGATAGAGGAAAGTGGGGACAGGTGACGATCCGCTGCCAATATCCACATAGACACTTTCCGCATTCAAACAAAGGTCGCCATGCTTTGCGGTGAACGCATCCTCAATATTGCGGAATATGTCGGTGCGCTGCTTCAGCAGCTTGCAGTGGCGATATAGCATCCACCAGTATTGAAGCAGACCTTCACGAAACATGAGTTAGCGCTCCTTGGAGGAGATTACGGACGGCCTGTGCCGCATCGGCCGCGATCATCGACCACGAGTAGCGGGCGACCGCCAATTTCCGTGCGTTAGCCCCCAGCCGCTCGCAGGCAGCAGGGTGGTTGATCAGCTCTTCTATCCGGGACACAAATTGCTCAGCAGAGCAGACAACGCAGTCGTCAGGCCCAAGCTCCAGTCCGCGAGCACCCGCCGGAGTTGAGACCACAGGAAGCCCGGCCGCAAAATAGTCGAGCATTTTCAGATTCGTGCCTGAGCCCGAGAACATGGGGTTCAGCGCGATGTCCGCCGCGTGGTAAAAGGCGAGCCGTCGCTCAGCCGCGATAGTTCCCAGCCACGTGACATTCTCCGGCGCGCGCGGACCGTGTGAGGCTTGGTACGAATCCCGGACGCTGCCCGCAATTACGACGGAGCAATTGGACAGCCTCGGCGCAATCTCGTTTACCAGAAATGCCGCCGCTTCGGTGTTGGGTCCGTAGCCGCTACCGATGAAGATTAACACCATCTTGTCAGGCGGCAATCCAAGCTCTTGTCGCGCCCAGGCTTGCTGTTCGGGGCCGGCGGGCTGAATCTCGTCCACGTCCACACCGTTGGGAACGAGAACGATCTTGTCGCGCGCGGTTCCGTAGAGAGCAACAAACTGTTCGGCATCGTCGTTTGAGCAGGCAAAAATGAGATCGGCCTCGCGGCACAAATTCCCTTCCAGCGCGCGAACTTCCTCCACCAGCTTTCGGCCGGCGCTAGTGTCGTTCAGGATCTGTCGCTTAACGGTGTATTCGCAGTTGTGGGCGTCGTAAATCAGCTTCTGATCGGGCCGGCGAGGCACATACGGGTAAACCCAGGGATGCGAAATGACGATGGCTTCCGCATTGCTGCCGTGCTCTTGCGCCATGCGCTGGAAGCGCGGTGAATACTTCAGCAACTTGGGAATGGTGACATCGATGGTCGTCTTGCCGCCGGTGGCGCGCTGGTAGCCGCGATCGTGAGCGAAGTGCGGCTGCGTCAGCGGCGTGACACACTCCCGGAAGTGCGGCGCCAGCATCTGATCGCGATATGCCGGTCCCGGCCAGTCATAGGCGCCGACATAGGTGATGTCGAAGTCCAGCATGGCCAAATGGCGATAGAGTTCATAAATGCGGACCCGGCCGCCGCCCACGGGAGGGTCCAGCACCTGATTGTCAGCCACCAGGAGCGAAGCGAAATTTCGCTGCGGAGAGGGAATCGCCGATGACGGCCAGTGAGTCCGCGGAGGAGTTGCTGCGTCCATCAGCCGCTGCACCACGTTGTCCCATGACTGCGACGGCGCGCTCCGATACGCATACTCGCCCATCTCGCGCGCCAGTTCGCGATTGGCCGCCACAATGCCCATTGCGCCGGCAATCTCGACGGGATCGGGATCGACGACAAATCCGGAACGGCCATTCTGCACCATTCGCGCGGGCTCGCCAGAGTCCTTGCACACGATGACCGGCTTGTGGCTCAGCATGGCCTCGACGGCGACGTAGCCGAAGTCTTCATCTTTGGGAGCGAAGATGACGGCGAGCGCATTAGCGTAGAGCTTCAACATCTCCGCATCGCTCACGAACCCGAGAAAACGTATTCGTGGATCCTGGCCTGCCAGCTTGCGAAATTCATGTTCGTCCTCGCCGGAGCCCGCGATCAAGAGCGGAACATCACTCGCAAAACACTGCATCGCCCGGATAGCCAGGTCGACTCTTTTCCAACGATGCAAACGGCCAGGCAGCAGGAAGTACTCCTGCGAGCCGCAGTAATGTCCCTGCGCTAAGACTGGCGGATAAAGCACCTCGGCATCGAAGCCGTTGTAGAGCTTGAGGCGGCGAGCGGTCTCCTGTCCGTTGGTAAAGATTTTGCGGACTCGATTTAACCCAAGACCGTCGAGACGTTGGATGGTTTGACGCTCTCGCTGTCGCGCCGCCAGCGCGGGAGCAGGTAGCTTCCCATATTCGTCATCGAAGCGATCATAGAAAACCCTGATCTGGTGAAGCAGCCAGCAAACGTGGTTCGGGTGCTGCGCGAGATACGTCGGAGCCTTGGTTGAGATGACGAGATCATAACCTCGAAGGTCGAGGTCGTAGCAATCGAGGTATCCTTGCAGGATCGTCTCCCATCGTGCCTCACTGATGGGAACCTGTATCCAGTCCGTGTCAACGCTCCGCTTAAACGCTTGCACCATGCCGAGGAAATGCCGTTCAGCGCCGAAGAGACGCTCGGGGTCATGGATGGCGGGAGTGATGATCGCAGTTTTCATTCTGGTTGACGCCGCTCTCCCGCAGAGACAAGAAGGTCAGTGTCTCGTCGGCCGAGCGACCAGCCGAAGAGCGTAAAATCTATACGATAACGTAGAGGAAGATGGCGGGCAATCTGCTACGCGATCCCGCTAGCTGATGGACTATCGACAAGAATCTTGGACCGAGTGGTTGCCAGCGGCTCTGATCGCCCTGACGGCAACCTGGATGAGTTTGGGGACTCTTCAGCACTTCCAAAATGCCGACTCCATTGTCCCTGTGCTGGTAAGTCTGCAACATTGGACGCCGTTTTATTGGGAGGCTAACCGCTATGGAATGCTTGTCCCGCTCTTGACCAGGCCGCTCCACGACCCGCTCGCGAACCTAATTGCGCAAAGCATACTCAACGTGTTTGCCGGCTTGTCAGCCAGCTTCCTTCTTCTGAAATACTTATTCCAGACGTCTCGTATCTGGATCGCGGCCGGCGCACTGCAGAACATTTGGTTATTTCTTCTCGTCCCTAGGCCCATACAGTTTGACTGGTTCGTTGGGCAATGCTACGGCCTATCATTCGCGCTCGGACTAGGCGGCCTCTTACTGCTTGAAAGGCGACAGTGGTTGTTGGCGACGCTGCTCGTCGCCCTGGCCAGCTGGGTGAATGTTGGCGTATTTATCGTGCTCATTCCGGTCATCCTCATTCGCCAACTGACGTTAGGAGGTGAGCGGAAACTCTTCCTGTCGAGTGGCCTTGTAGTGTTGGGAGCGGTCGTTGGGTTTGTCGCAATGCGAACCGCACACTTCCGCACCTCGGATACCGGACTGACCCCGATATCGACATGGGCCCAAGGCTGGATCGGGCTCTGGCGCATGGTGCGGTTCTTAGTTGTTCAGCAGCCCTTTCTCTTACTGTGGATGGTTGTTCCAGCGGCTGTTGGCTTGATAGCAGCGCTTCTCACCCGCACTCAAAGAAAGGCACTGCTGCTCGTTCCATCGGCGTTGATGGTAACCGCAATGCTGTACTGGCTCATGGCCGGAACGCTGCTCTGGGTGCGGGAGAATGCATATATGCCGCGGTATATTTATCTTTCACTTTTCCTATGCTCAATTGCTCTTGCCGTTCTGACAGTGGCGGCGTTTGAAGGCACTCTGAACCGTAGCAGACTTCTCGCAGTGGCTCCTGCAGCCCTGATGTTGATTGTCGCCGGCGCCACCTACGGACGCCCGTCGGCTTCTTATGTTCGCCGTGAGATCGATCGGAAATTCGGCTCTATGACTTCCGACATTGTTGGCAGCGGCGTTCAGTTAGTCGCGGGTGACTACTGGACGGTATGGCCCGCTGTCTTTAATGCCAACCTGGAGCTTTATGAGAATCACGAACAGCGATCGGTATACGGGCTATGCTATCGCTCTGCCGAAACATCAGCCTTCTGGCGTCACCAGCGGCAACTCTGTGTCGCGGCTCCACTTCGCGATGCCGACGCAATCAGGATATTGAAAAGCACGGGCCGCCCGTTCAGATCGGCGAAGGTTCTGAATACCATTGAAGTGTTTTGTGAACCCTGATCCCGAAAATTCAAGGGACCGGCATCAGGAATTCCGCAGCCAACGATGCCGCCAGCCAGCCGAGTCAAGACATCCTACTTCCCATCCCAGAAAATACCCGCTCGAACTCTTCCACAGTTCGTTGCCAGGGAGTATCGCCCTGATATTCCATCGGTCTTAACGAACGATAACGTCAAGAGCACTGCAATAAGCCGGCTTCGTTGAGAGCGATAGATGAGCCTTTCGATGGCGTCAATAAAGACCATGGTTTCCTTAGGAGCGCCTTACGGGGCTCTGGGACGTAGCCCGCGCCAGCCATAAGGCCGAGAGCCCTGAGGCTGCCAGCCAGCAACAAGCAACGAAGTAGTCGTGCGACGCCGGCTTCACAAGATTGGGGAAGATGCGAAGCAGAACATGCCAATGACCTCCGAAATGGGCGGGTTGACTCAGGTAATGCGACAGGCCGCTTTGCTCATAATAGGCAGGCCAGCGGCTATGCGGGTCGGACGTAAAGATCAAGTCAATCGCTACCGCCCATATTGCAAGCGGTGCGATCAACCAATAGGAGCGACGTGTAAGCACGAACCGCGGCACCAGGTATCAGAAGCACAATTGCTGAAACCAGGTATCTCCCAGCAGGATTCCATCCCCCCCACCAAAACTGGCTAAAGCTGAGAAATCCAAGGGGCAGCGACTACTCTGGCACGATGTTGGTCTGCCAATCCTGCTATGCCGCACAAGGCAGGATGATCGCGGCCGCACCCCAGCGGTCGCGGCGACACAGCACGATTAAGCCAGGAAATTGTTCGGCATAGTCCCGCTCAGCGTAGTTGTTTGTCAGGTCGAAATCGTGATCGTGGATCAAACTATAAGTAAGCAGAGTATAATGGCTCTCATCCGCCTGCGGAACCTCACTCATGTTGTACCATCGTGCAAAGGTCGCGAGGGTAAGGAATGTAGCGGCAAAAATATATGTACTCTGTCTTATGCTTGGTCTGTAAGTTGCATTGTGGCAGACGTAAAACGTCAAAGCAGCACACTTCAAGAGCAAAAACGTCCCGATGGCAAGATTAAAGGCGTCGATCAGCCATTCAGTGCTTCCTGAAAGGTGAGCTAAGATTGCGGGCACCACCGGAAGGAGGGAAATTAGTGCGTCAGCAATCAGCGTTTTGAGCAAGCCGCACGACCACAACTGGCGCCGAGCATAAGTGCTGATTAGCCAGGCAGCGAATAGATTCGTGCCGATACACCAGCGAACGACGTGGAATTGTTCGCGAGTATAAGCGTGGAAAGGGCCATTCACTCGTTGCAGAAATTCGACTGTAACAAGCAGAAGGATAGCCAGTGAAACTTGCCACGCCCAGTAATACAACAATTCGGCTGACACCGATCCCCGATGCTCGAGATTGTGACGGAAGCTAGCAACCTTTGGCCGGTTCGCTTTGTGGTTTGCGCGCTGGTAGGTAGTAGCCTTCATTCCACTCCGAAGTTAGATATTATAGGCTGGCTTTGTGCGCCGCCACGACCCGCTCAAACTCTTCCGCAGTTCGTTGCCAGGGGACATCACCCTGATATTCGATTGCCTTTTGATAGCCGCCCGCTCCCATGCTTTGTCGCAACCCCGGATCGCTCAGCATTTTGTCGATTGCCGCCGCAAGCTGTTCTGCATTGCCGAATGGTACAAGGACTCCGCCGTTGCTGCTAGTGACAAGCTCACGTGAAACAGCGATATCGGCCGCGATGACCGGCTTGTGGTTCGCCCATGCTTCGATCAAGACCAGGCCCAGAGATTCCACCCGTGACGGCTGTGCGACGACCGTGGCCGACGCAAGGAAGTCACGTTTTTCGGTTTCGGCAAACGGTGGCAGATTGAGGAGCCTGGGATAATCCTTCTGGGCCGGCGCAATGTAGTTGTCGAAGGCAGAAAGACTGGGACCAGCCATCACCAGGCAAGCATTCGATCCTTGCGCCCAAAGCACCTTCATAGCTTCAACCAGCGTTTCCGATCCCTTCTCGTAGGCTTTCATCCCGAGATGCAGGACGACTGGCCCATCGACCTTGTACTTTTGCCGCAGAAACTCCGGGTCGCCCCCAACGGTAGATTGCCAGTCAATACCAAAAGGAGTGATGGCCAGTTTTTCGGGAGCCACGCCCAACTCTTGCAGGCGATCCCGCTCGGTCTGAGTCATGCAAAAGACTTTTTCGCAATGTAGCAACAATGCAATCTGATGGGGCTGCAAGTAATGTTGTTCCACCGCGTCGTTGCCGGGCTCGCCCAGATGAGAACACGGGGTCGCCACCACCGGCACTCCGCGGACCTCACCGGCGTGCAGCCCGGCATACATCACGCTGTTATACGGCAGCGGGCCGATGTGATAGAGGTCGGCATCGCTTGCGCGCAGCGCCTCCGTCAATCCAGGAACAGGGAACGAGGGCCGCCAGTATTGCGCCTTCCAGCGCCAGTAGGGCGCGAGTCCCAGCAGGCGGGTGGAACGCCTTCGGAGCACGTGGTAATCAATAGGGAAGCGGCGCACCAATACGCCATCGACCGAAATCTGCTCTTGGGGGAAGGTCTTAAAACCGGGCAGCCAGAAAGCCTCCAGGTCGTCCGCCACGGTGGTAAACACGGTGACGCGATGACCATGGGCCGCCAGGTACCTGGCAAGAGTGAGCAGCGAATTCTCATATCCGCCGCGATAAGGAAAAAAGCGAGGAAGCACCAGGGCTACATGCATCGGCAAGCGCCGCTACTGGGCGGCGACAACCTCCGGACTCAGCAGCGTCCTGTACATCGCGATGGCCTCGTCCGCGTGTCCGTCCACGATAACGCATCCGTGATCGATCAACAGCGCGCGATCACAGTGCTCGGCGACCTGGCCCATGTTATGGCTCACCAGCAGAATGGTCTTCCCCGATTCCCGGAACTTGCGAATTCGCTCGAAGCACTTTTGCTGAAAGCCTATGTCTCCGACCGCCAAAATCTCGTCGACCACGAGGATCTGGGGATCGACTTCGATAGCCACGGCAAAGGCCAGACGCATGTACATCCCGGAGGAATATTGCTTGACCGGAGCATCGATAAATTCCCCGACATCGGCAAAGTCGATGATGCGCTGCTGCCGCTCCAGCATATCGCGTTTGGAGTAGCCCATCAGCAGACCATTGAGCAGGATATTCTCGCGCCCGGTCAGCTCGTGATGGAATCCCGCGCCCAGTTCGATCAATGGCGCCAGCGTGCCTTCGACCGTGACTTTACCCTGGGTGGGCCGGTACACGCCGGCAATGATCTTCAGCAGCGTGCTCTTGCCCGACCCATTGCGCCCGATGATGCCCAGCGCCTGCCCATGCGGGACGTCAAACGAAACATTCTTTACCGCCTCGAAATCGTGATAGCTGGAGCGATTGCGAAAAAGCTTGGAGAAAAGCTCGCGCACCGTATCCGGACGCTCATGGATAACACGGAAGAGTTGGGTGACGTTCTCCAGTCGAATTACAGGTTCGGTTGAGGGCATTCGCAGCTCAGACGTAAAAGACAAAGTTGTTCTGATATTTCCGGAATATCGAAAAGCCGATGAACAGACTGATAAATGCGCACACGAAAGAAGCCAGAATTGACGGCGCTTTGGGCAGTTGGCCGTAGTACACGGACAGGCGAAATCCGTTAATCACGTAGATGATGGGGTTGAGCTTCAGTATCCACTGATAGCGCGCAGGGATGGCGTCAAGGGGATAGATGATCGGTGTCAGGTAGAACCAGGCCGACAGCACAACCTGCAAGATGTGCGACACGTCGCGATAATAGACATTGGCGGCGGAGAAAAAGAACGTCATTCCCAGGGTAAAGATGGCCAGCGCCAGCAAGGGGACGGGCAGGTAGAACCATGTCCAATAAAACGGGTGCCGCAGCAGCGGAACCAGCAAGGCCAGGGGAATCAGCGAAAGCAGCAGGTTGATGATGTTGGAGACCACGGCGGCCATGGGAAACACGATCTTGGGGACCGCAACCTTCTTGATCAGATCGCCGTTGGTTACAATCGACTCAACCGCATAGGAGAGCGATTGTGAGAAGAATGTCCAGGGCAACAGTACGCTCAAGAGAAAAATGGCGTAATGCCGGATACCTAAACGCATGATGGTGGAGAACACCAGGGTCAATACCAACATCATGAACGCCGGGTTCAGCAGCGCCCACATGAAGCCCAGCACCGAGCGCTTGTAGCGAATCTTTAGTTCCTTGATTGCCAGTGCCCAGATCAGTTCCCGGTAGCGATAGCTCTCGCGAATTAGTTCCGTCATAAGCGGCTTGCGCCAAATCGCAGCTTGCTCCCACTCATTCGAAAACCGCGCATGAGTATGGCACCCGCGAACCTGGCGGATATCAAATGGTAAACGATTTTGGCGGGAGGCGCTGCGGCGCGGACAAAAACTCTCCGGATTGTCAGGCAATCCTGGGACAAATGAAGGCCGGCGCGTCCGCCAACTTCTACCTTCAGCAGATCGGGAAAGGAGTGAAAACAGACGCGGGATGCGATCCACACGGAGTAGACGGCGCGGCCGAAGCCCACCTTGGTTTTGCTACAATGCAGATACCGCAACGGGCGCTTAACTCAGCGGTAGAGTGCCATCTTCACACGGTGGAAGTCACAGGTTCGAATCCTGTAGCGCCCACCAATTGAACCAATTACTTACGCAGCGTCTTGCTGTTCTACGTTGCTCCAATTGCTCCGCTATCGGCCTGAAATCATGACGCGATGAGGAAAGCGCATCCACCCAGATCGCCAGAAGGGAAGGCCGCGATCACGTCATGGCGACATCGGAACGACCTTGGATCTCCGGCACCACTTCATCATTCTCTTCGGTGAGAATTGTCTGCACGAGCCGCTGTTGCGCTTCACGCTTCGCTTCCATCCGCGCCTGCGTGTAGATCTGGATCGTGAGGCGGGTGCTGGCATGGCGCATGAGTTCCTGGACGACCTTTACGTTCTCTCCATTCGCGATCAGCAGGGTTGAGTAGGTGTGCCGGAACGTGTGCCACCCGATCACTTTGTGGATTCCAGTGCGTAGTGCTGCTGGGCGGATGATCTCTTACAACACGATGTCAGCGATGATGATGGCCCATCTCTTTGGGGGACCCATAGTATTTTTGGGGGATTCATCGCTTGAAGAAGATGCGTGATCACCTACTTGATGCTTATAAGGTCTTCTCGCGGCAACTGCGGGCCCAAAATTAAAGGGGCGACCGGGAAGCGCCGGTCGCCGAGGTTAAGGTTTGGAAGATGTTGTGTTTTAACGGCGATCGACCGCCACGGGTCCGCGGGCGACTGGTTCGGCTCCGCGGGCTTGCGGTTCTACGCCGTTCGGAGTGGCGACAAAGCCGCTGTTGATCGGAGCCGTGCCGTAAAAGCCGACCAGCTTGTCCTGATCATTGATGCCGTTGACGATGGTCGTGCCGACGCCGCTGGGATCATCGATCGTCAGAAAGGTGGCCGTACCGATCGAATAGACGAAGCCGTGGGTCAAGCCTGCGGCATCCGTGAACGCGCCGACAACCTTGCCACGGTTATTCAGGCCGAGTGCCTGGGTGAAGGTGCTGTTGGGAACGTCCAGCGGCATGAAGACCCCACGGTCGATGATCCAGCCGTGGTTGACTCCGTTGGCGTCAATGAAGAAACCGCAGGTAACGCCCGAGTTGTTGATGCCAGTAGCCTGCGCTCCGCCTACGGCGCCAGGAATCGTGATCACGTGGAACACGCCACCGACTTCATCATAGGTGTAGGGGATGTCAGGGGTGGTATTGTCGATGCTGTTGCTGTAGTAGCCGGACGCCTGGTAGTAGTCGTTCTGGCTCAGCAATTGGTTGAAGGACGTGGAGAGCTCAGCACCGGGATAGTCGACGGCGGTGAACGTACCGTTACTGGTGCGGTAGAAGCCGTGGGTTTTTCCGGAGTTGTCAACGTAGAAGCCAGCGGTGGTCAGGCTGTTGTTGATGCCGACGACCTGGGTCATCATGGAGTTGGGGAAGTTCTCGTTGGTGAAGCTGTTGGGCAGTACCAGCGTGAATCCCTGGTTCTGCTGGAAGTTGTGGTAACCGGCAATAACACCGTTGTTGTTGATGCCCAACAACTGGGTAAAGGAAACGTTAGGGTCGCCGAAGACGACGGTGCGGAAGCTATAGCTCTGCTGGGCAAATGCGGAAGTGCAAAGCAGCAGCGCGAAGGCCAGGGCAAAGGTCAGTTGAAAGCGTTTCATGGTAATTCTCCTCTTTTTTGGCGGTGTGACCGCAGAAATTGAAATTTAACGGGACCTATGAGATTTCTTCCGGAAGCGGTTCTGCGGATGTTTGAACACCCGCATTCCGCTTCCACTTATATATGTGATATTCGCGGCCGGATTCCCTCATGCCAGACGAAAGATTTTCGCGGCTGGCCATCGCAACCGAAGTGTGAGGATCGAAAGGCAACGGCTTTGGGGTATAATCCTGGCCTGAAATCAGGGGTGGCAAACGAATGTCCGTCCTGCCAGGGTTTGGATAGGCGTCTTTTCCATTTCGGAGGTTCTGGGACGTATTAGCAGACCGGGCTCAGCCTAGGGAATAAGTCAATCGCGGGACCTCAAACGAATGTCTAAGTCAAGGAAACGCGGATGTCTCCCGACCGCCAGGACGTGACCAGGTTGCTCCAGCAGTGGAGGGGTGGTAATCGCGAGGCCCTGGACGAGCTGATGCCGATCGTCTACGACGAGCTTCGCCGGCTAGCTTCGCGGTGTATGCGGGCGGAACGGCCCGGCCACACTTTGCGCGCGACCGCTCTGGTCCACGAGGCCTATCTCCGGCTGATGGATGCTGACATCGGATGGCAGGACCGAGCGCATTTCTATGCGGTAGCCGCGCGCGTGGTGCGCCGCATTCTCGTGGAATACGCCAGAACCCACGGTCGCAAGAAACGTGGCAGCGGGGAGGAGCCGATTCCTCTGGATGAAGCGGTAGTGGTTGGACCAGAAGCCGCGTCGACTGTTTTGGACCTGGACGAGGCCCTGCAACGCCTGGCTGCGCTGGATTCGCGCAAGAGTGAGATCGTCCAGATGCTATTTTTCGGCGGCCTGACCTACGATGAAACGGCTGCTGCTCTCGACATTTCTCCAGCGACAGTCCACCGCGAATTAAAATTAGCTAAGGCCTGGCTGCATCGGGAACTGGCGCAAGGCCAGTTGTAGAGGGGGACATCGGCATGCACGCTGCCGATCATTGGCGCCGGATCGAAGAGTTGTTCTATGCTGCGCTCGATCTTGATCCGCAGGCCCGTCCCGCATTTCTTCAGCAAGCCTGCGGATCGAACACCCAGCTACGCACAGAGGTTGAGTCGCTTTTGGATTCCGCGGAGAAGCCCGTGGACTTTGTGCCGCAAGCCGTGCTCGAGATGGCGCATAAGATGGCGGTGGAAGATCCCCATGAGATGGGTGCGACCGGCGTTCAGATGGCGCGTTACAGAACAACGATTGCTGCCGGCACTCAATTGGCACATTACAAAATTGTGTCAATGCTTGGTGCTGGCGGCATGGGCGAGGTTTACCTTGCGGAGGACCTGCAACTCAAACGCAAGGTTGCGCTCAAAATGCTTGCCCCGGAGTTGACTGGCGATGAGCGCGGTTTGCGCCGTTTTGAACAGGAAGCACACGCGGCTTCCGCGCTGAATCATCCCAACATCCTTACTATTTATGAATTCGGCCAGGCTGAGGGCCTGCATTTTATTGCTTCTGAGTTTGTTGAAGGCGAGACCCTTCGCCAGAAAACGGCCAGCGGCAGGCTTGAACTGAATGTTGCGATTGATATTGCCATGCAGATTGCGAGCGCGCTGGCTGCGGCTCATGCCAGTGGAATTGTTCATCGCGATATCAAACCGGAGAATGTGATTGTCCGAACGGACGGGATTGTTAAAGTCCTCGATTTCGGAATCGCCAAGCTAACCCCGAGGCGTGTCGAACAGGCCATTCGTCGAAGCGCATTAGCCGTCATACTCTCCACCAGCGAACCCGGAATGGTACGGGGCACGGCGAAGTACATGTCGCCCGAACAGGCGCGGGGAATTGTGGTGGACGCACGCAGCGACATTTTCAGCCTGGGATCGGTGATCTACGAACTGGTCACCGGAAAGGCGGCCTTTGAAGGTGAGACAGCGAGCGATGTGATCGCTGAAATCCTGAAAGTTGAACCGAAGCCGCTGGCAGAGTCTGTCCCGGAGGTCCCGGCTGAAGTCGAGCGCATCATCGGCAAAGCGCTGCGCAAAGACCGCGAGACACGGTATCAGTCGGTTACAGAGTTGTACATCGACCTCCAGGACTTCAAGAAGGAGGCGGAATTTCAGGCCAAACTGCAAGGGCCGGCGCGGGCCCAACCGCAAAAACTGGCATCGGATCGGAGAACGCCGGCGCGCGCAGTGGCGTTCCCTTCAGACCAAATTTCTTCGCCCGGAAGACGGTGGTTATGGCCCGTCGCGGTTTTGTTGGTTGCGATTCTTGTCCTCGGCTACTTCTTTGGCAGGAAGTCGCACCCGGTGCCCGCATCGAAGGGGACGCGCAGTTTGGCGATTCTTCCGTTTCGGAATCTCAATGGCGATCCGAAGACCGACTTCCTCGGATTCTCACTGGCGGACGAGATCATCACCAAACTTGACTATGTCAACGCCCTTACGGTTCGTCCGTCATCTTCGGTCGACAGGTATCGGGATCAGGTCATCGACCCCAAACAAGTTGCTGCGGATTTGAATGTCGATACCCTGCTCACGGGCACGTTCATCAAAGACGGCGATGATCTGAGGATCACCGCCCAATTGGTGGATGTGAAGCCGGACAAGATTCTCTGGCGGGAAGCCATCGACCTAAAGTATGACAAGCTACTGACGGTGCAAGACACCGTGGCGCAGCAGATCATTAAGCAACTCGAGTTGAAGCTGTCACCGGCAGAATCTGCGAATCTCAAACCCGAGAAACCAATCAGCGCCGCCGCCTACGAAGACTATCTGCGGGGAATCGACTTTTACTCGCTGAATGACTTTGCGGCAGCGATCGAAATGCTGGAGAAAGCCACGGCGCTTGAACCGAATTATGCGCCCGCATGGGCGCAACTGGGGCGAGCCTATACGACGAACGCGTCGCTGCAGTTCGGCGGGCGCGAGCACTACGGCAAGGCACAAGCTGCCTACGAGAAGGCACTCGCATTGAGTCCCGCGTTGGTTGAGCCGCGAATTTATCTGGCCAACCTGTTGACCGATACCGGCAGAGTGGAGCAGGCCGTGCCTTTGCTGCGATCGGTCCTGCAAGATAGTCCCAATAACGCGGAGGCGCACTGGGAACTTGGCTATGCCTACCGGTTTGCCGGCATGCTACAGGAATCCGTGGCCGAGTGCGAGAAGGCCCGCCAATACAATCCTCAGGTCAAGATAAGCAGTGCTGCGTTGAACAGCTATCTCTATCTGGGAGAATATGAGAAATTTCTGCAGAGTCTGCCGCCCAATGATTCCGCTTATATCCTGTTCTACCGCGGCCTGACCGAGTACTACTTGAACCATCACGATAAGGCAGCCATGGACTTTGATCGCGCGTTTGAAAGGGATTCTTCTTTGCTTCCCGTGGATGTAGGAAAGGCACTCAGTTACTCGACTAAGCATGACAATGCCCGCGGCCGGAAGCTTCTGCAGCAAACGGAAGATAAGATTGAAGAGCGCGGCGTGAGCGATCCTGAGGGCATTTACAAGGTTGCGCAAGCCTATGCTGTTTTGGGTGACGAGGTTTCCGCTTTGCACATGCTGCGGCATAGCATCGGGGGTGGATTCTTTTGCTATCCCTACTTCGTGCGCGATCCTCTGCTGCAAAGTCTTCGCGGCGAACCAGAATTCCAGGCGCTTATGAACCAGGCCCTCCATCGCCACGAACAGTTCAAGACCACGTTCTTTTGATGGTCCTTTGGACGCTCCAGAGGACCTTTCCATAAACAGCTTCGAGGAAGTCGGCCGTTTACGGCACCGGGACTGGCCGATGATAACGAGCCTTTCCTGCGCAAGCGGACGTTATGAACTCCTGGAAACGAACAGGAGATTCCCCTATGGATGAGGAACGGCTGGTTTCGATAGCTTGTAACAAGAGAATTCCCGGTCAGCCTTGAAAAGCCATTCAATGGCAGCCGTTGAACTTGAAAGAAGTCAGCTCGGTCTGCCACGGTCCACCGGTCACTGCATAATATTCCTGGGCGTACCAGAAGGTGCAGCCATCAGAACCGTCAATCACCAGGTTGGAGTAGTCTCCCCATCGACCCTGGCCGGTTTCGGATCCGGTACCCGCATAGAGCTCAACTTCCTCTTCCATTTGCCC